>Ga0209161_10000020_pt1 | contig 97580 bp, 103 predicted proteins | sample GraSoiAngelo_155_FD_186169 | JGI IMG/M metagenome (GOLD analysis project Ga0209161, IMG submission 186169) | Grasslands soil microbial communities from the Angelo Coastal Reserve, California, USA - 14_1009_13_30cm (SPAdes) (version 2) | ecosystem: Environmental > Terrestrial > Soil >... | reverse complement strand
CGATTCGAAACAGACGTAAGACCAGAAGGCATCGTTTCCTTTTTGATCAGCCTTAACATATTTCTGATTCTGGAATTTTCATATCGCTGCTATCTGCGCAGCGCGCGCGTGATCCCAGTCATCCTCGGCCTCTGCGCTGTGATCAGTTCCATTATTACGACTCTCGCGAAGCCTAGTCTCGCGATTGCTGCAGCTGGTGCTCTTACTCCTGTCGCCGCTTCGCTATTTCACCCGTCCTCGCGAAGAAGCAAAATCGCGCTGCTTCTGGGATCGCTAATGGTTGCATCGCTCTTGATTTTGCCAGCACAAGTGCCCGCACGGCGTGATCCGGCAAACGTAGCATTTTTGCCCACCCAGTTGTTTGTGATCCATGCTTGATTTGATTCGAGACCAAATTGCGAATGACCTGAGTGACGCAGCCGCGACGAAATATCCCAGGGAGCTTCTTAGCAAAGTCCACCAGATACTCGTCGTCGAAATCAACAAAGCTGCCACATTCAAAACCTGCCCAATTCTAGGCTTTAACCCAGATTATCTGATGTATGAACCGACTTCCGCCGATGCTCAAATGCGCGCGGAATTCGACGGCCGAGTTGACGATCTTTGTGCCTTCTACCGTTATTATCATAAGCGGGCGTGGACGAAAACAGCCCGATCGAATGGCGGGGAAAATTGCTCGCGAAATGCTGGCTTTCTATGGGCCTTATTGCCCTGCGTACTATCGTTGGAAGACGCGGCACCTCTCAAGAGAGTACAGCCAAAGTCTAATTGCGATCCAGGCGGCTGATCTTCGCCGCCAATGGGCCCGGTATAAACCACTCGAGAACCTGATTCACAGGACAACTGAACTCGCACAAAACGGACTTGGCGTTCCAGTACCTCGTTTTCTCTAACCTTGTCAGTTGTTTCTGGCACGCACTTACTCGCTGGCTATTGGCATATCCGCAGCAGCGATCGTAGTTATCCTATTTCCATCGGCGGCTAAGGTATCGGTTGGGTGCCTTCGCGACCGTAGTTGCATTTCTTTGCTGGTATAATTTTGCTGCCTGTCTCGAGGTTGCCATTATCCACACTCTGGACAACCGTCGCTACGACACCATCCAACTAATCTTTACTCTTCTGGCGCAATTTACTGCGTTCGTACTGATCGGCCAATGCGCGTTCGAAATTGGGAGATCCGTTTTGAAAACGAGCCGAGCGGAAAGTGGGTAATCACGCTTGCCAACCCCGGCCGTGCTTGGATCGCCTGTTAAAGCCAGGGGCACTTATTGTTCCTTGCCTGCTAGAGAATTGATTAGCACTGTCGGTTCGCGACACGCATTTTTTGCTCGGCAATATGCGCAGATCCAGTATGACGAACCAACTATCGATCTTGTACGACGCTTCCACCGTGTTACGCGTTTACACCTTTTGCTGAAGAATAAACTCGGCCAGTGGCAAATCTCGTGGATAGGTAATTTTGAAATTGAAGTCGTCATTGAGAACAAGTGCGACCTCGCGGCCGAGTCGTTCAACTGCGGAAACTTCGTCAGTCACTGAAACATTGTCCGCATAAATGGCGCGATAAGCCTCTTCGATTAGCGCGCGCTCGAAAATCTGCGGCGTCTGCATAGCGTAAAGTTGATGTCGATCCACTGAGCCGGTGACCAGAAGAACTTGTCCTGAGCGCGAGTCGAATTGATTGGCGTCTGCGCGTTTTAATGTGTCGTTGATCGGCTCGGCCAGGGTCGCCGCGCCGTGGGCGCGACACTGCTCGAAGACGCGCTCGATCCGCTCCGGAGTAATCAGAGGACGCGCGGCATCATGCACAGCAACATATTTTGCGTCGGCGCTCAGGCGCGCCAGACCAGCGCGCACGGAATCTTGCCGATGTTCGCCGCCAATAACGATGGATCGGACCTTCTTAAAGCTTCGATCACGCGCAATCTTTCCGATTTCGGCATGTCGATCTACGCAGGCGACGACGACGATTTCGCTGACAGAACCGGCCTCCTCGAACGCGCAGATGGTATGCGCGATCACCGGCGCGCCGGCGATATTTGCAAACAATTTGTTAAACCCCATGCGCCGACTGCTGCCTGCGGCGACGATGATGGCCGTTAGCATTAGCAAAAAAGGAAACGCCCAACGCCCAACGTCGAACGCCCAATCTCAAATTCAGAAACCAACAATTCGGCGTTGGATGTTGGGCGTTGAGCGTTCGGTGTTTTCTTCACTGCAGCTGCTTCTGCACTTCCGCGCTCAGCGTCTTGCCGTCCACGCGACCGGCCACTTTCGCCTGCAACGCCTTCATCACCGCGCTCATCTGTGTTTTTGATGTGGCGCCGACCTCGGCAATCGTCTCCCGTACAACTTTTACCAACTCATCGCTGCTCATTGCTTGCGGCAAATATGCATTCAAGACCCCCAATTCCTCTTTCTCTTTGCTGGCCAGTTCGGCGCGCCCGCCTTTTTCGAAACTCTCGATCGAATCCTGCCGTTGCTTGACCTGCTTACGAATCACGTGTGCAGCCTCGGCATCGCTCAGTTCGGCTTCCGTTCCTGATTTTGCAATCGCAGCATATTTCAAAGCTGATTTGAGCATACGCAAAACGCCAAGCTTCGTGCTGTCCCTGGCACGCATGGCCTTCTTCAAATCCGAATCCAAACGCTCTTCCAATGTCATTGGCGCAAAGCCTACGTTACCGCTGCGCACTTGTCGATTGCGCGGCAGCCAGCCATGACGGCGACTTTTTTCTTGCCTAACGAATTGCCAGCAGGCGAGCTTTAACTCTATCGCGTTCCGGCTCTACGATCTGAGTAGATCGCGCCGCCGGAATTTCCAGCCATCCCGCTTCATCAAAGAACCACGAGCGCCGTTCCAGTTTAACAAAAATGGGGTGTACAGCTAAAAAACGGGAGATGGGAATTGTGAGCTGGCCTATGAAAGCGTTGCCACGATATTGTGCTACGGCGCCCTGATCCAAGGAGGCCGAGTCCACCATTTTAACACGCGAGGAGCGGGCAGGCAGTCGCATAGTTGCGCAACGCAACGCGCCAGCTTCGTCGCGCCCCAAAACGGAAAGTATCGGTTCGGACATGCGCATTGCTTTTGGGGAAAGGCGCACCTCTATACGGAGCGAATGAGGCAGCCTGGAAACTGAACCAATTGAGCCATCAGCGACGGTTTTATCGCGTGTACCGAGCTTCACCAAACGTTCGGGCCGACCCGCGTATCCGAGAAATCGCTTCCTTGATAATTTGAGCTGCGTTTTGTGGCAACGAATCGCCCGAAGCTTGGTCGCTGTTTCGATTGGGGATTGCCGGATCGTTTCCGCACGATCAAAAAACGCGGCGCTCCTACCGTGCACAGTATAACTCCAGATGGCCATCCGTCCGGTCGTAGTTGGATCCGGAAAATAGTCGCTCAAGACAAGCCGAAGCATTACCCCGAGCGCGCTATGGTCGGGATGCGTATCAGAAATCGACGGGACGAGAAAATCCGTGGGCGGCCAGTCCGCAATGATGGCCGTAAAGCGCTCAAGCGCAGATCGACAATCGCACATCAACAAGGCGGTCAATTTCTGATCGGGCAGAGCCATAAAACGCGCGGCTGACACATTCACGCCGAGAACGCGCAATGCCGCGAGCGCTTCTGTGCGTCGCAATCGTCCCCAGCGCTTGCGATCGGTTGCGTCCAGGCGCCACTTGCGTTCGAGCACCCGCTGCGGCCAGGGATTATCGTCGCCGTCTGTAGCATAAACGACACGAATCGCTGCACCTGCGCGAACTGCTCGTTGTAAAAGGATGCTGCACGCGAGCGATTCATCGTCAGGATGCGGCGCGAACAGTATTAAGCGAGAACTTGAACTAAAAGCTGGAACAAGCACGGGTAAGTCTTCTAGCAGAAGCCAAGCTAAACGCAATGCCAGAACTCTTATCCTTTTGCCCGTGGGTGGGAGAATTTCTCAGGGATAAAATTCCGATCCACCGCCTGGGCCCAGAGAAGAACGAGTTCCGTTCCGGATGCCGTTTGCACAAAAGTGTGTCTGCCCGGCGTGAGAAACCGTGCACCGTCATATGGCGTCCCATCGAGCATCCCTTTCACCTGCCCGTCATCACGCGCGATAATTTTGTAAGCTGCGGGAATCACAACTTCGAAGTCCATCCGCGTGCTGTCTGCTGCAGATGGTTTCAAAAACTTGCCCACTACCCGCAAGTCGTCGCCGACAGGAATATAATTTTCCCAGATAAATTTTTTCGCGTGGATGGGCATCCGCCCCTTCATGACCGCAACACAGGTGTGCGTCTCAACAGCTCGCTCGGCAGCATTGTCGGCTACAAGACCTCGGTTGAGGCGCTCCATCATGATCGATTCCGTCACCGGCCAAAAACAGCGTTGCCGAAAGATGGTTTCGCCCTTGCAATCGAGGACGTAATCGCTGGGATCGGTCAATTTCAAAACACCGCGAAGCAAATTCGTCTCGATTTGGGCGCGATCGATCCACAACGGGCGCGTGGCAATTATTAGAAAAAATTCCGCAAGAGCGACAAACGCCGGCAAAGGCACACGGCGCAGATAACGGCTGACATGCAGGTCGTACTTCGCTAAGCGAGATGAAACAGCAAGCAAAACTCCGCTAACGAGCACGAATGCGAGAGGATAATACGGAAGGTAATCCTGGCGGATGAGAAAGTTCCAAAAACTGCGCAGAGCTGGCACATAAAAACCGCAGATGAGAAAAATGAAAGCGCGCCGAAACGCCACTGCCGGCTCGGGAGTTGCGCGAACGATTAGTCGCGCAGCATATATCGCAAATGGGAAGACCACAGGGAAAACGATGATCCACCAGGCTGGATGATTCTTGGCATTGAGATGCGGCAGAATATTGTGCTCAAAATTGCAATAGCGAAATTCACGCCATACGCCAGCAAGAGCGAACGCGGCCGCGATCGCGCCGGGAGCCAGGAGGATCGCAGCAAAGAATGCTGCCGTACAGCGCGCGAGATGTGTCCAAGACTGGCCAAGTTGTTTTCTCCCCACCAGGAAGAGCGCAATCGGTGCACCGACCAAAAGCGCCAGTAACAACAGAATCGACTTCATCGAGACGCTGAAACAAAATCCGAGCAACAGCCCACCAATCAACGCTCGAGGCACTGTCAACGGTCTACTGATCAGCGTCATAATGCATAGAAGCCAGAGCGGCGCCCAGAGGTTATCGGTTCGAAATTCAAACGAAATAAAATGATAGAGGGTGTAAAGGCCGGCCAGAATCACCGCCCAGATGCCGGCGCGCCGCGAAAAAAGTGATTCCCCAATTCGGTAAGTGCACCACGCTCCGACAAAGTACATCGGCAACAGGATCAAACGCATCCAGTAAAGAATGGTCGCCCGATCGCCAATCAGTCCGAAAATCGGCGCAAGCGTTATCTGGAAAAGGGGCATGTGATTATCGAACACATCGCGGTATTGAACGAAGCCGCGCGCCCAAGCCCAGATTACATGCATGTGCTGCGACTCGTCGCTGTCGAATCGGTAGCGCGTAATATTAACGAGCTTGAGCACAACCATGAGCGCAAAGAGGCCGGCAGCCGCCATGAACTCCGCCGATCCGGACATGCCAAAGTAGTCGGCGCCGCGTTGTGCAAGCGATCTGCGCCCCGACGATGCAGGTTGGCTTGTCGATATTGTAGATTCCAGCGCCATCTCGAGTTGACTCCTAGCGGAGGCTAATTCTGCGCAACAATTTTCTCAGCGCACTTCCGGACCGATTCCGCGTCGCTCGCGGATATCACATCGACGTCTCCACACGTGCGTCGCAGCAAAGCAGCCAGCACGCCGCCCGGCCCCAGCTCAATAAAAAGGTCGGAACCACGCTCGGCGAGCCGCTCCATACAATCGAGCCAGCGCACCGTGCCCGTGACTTGATCTTGCAAAGTGCGGCGAATTTCAATCGGCGTTTCCACTTCTTCACCGGTCACATTGCTAATCACTGGAAAGCGCGGCGGTTGCACCGGAACATGCTGAAGCACTGCGCCAAGTTTCTTATATGCGCTTTCCATCAGACGTGAATGATACGCACCCCCAACATTGAGTAATGTCGCCCGGCGAATACCATATTCCTTGGCTACGCCGACTGCCGCTTCCACTTTCGCCAGCTCACCCGAGATGACGACCTGGCCCGGCGCATTGATGTTCGCAATATCGACATCTTCATCCGCTGCGAGCTGGCGCACCATGTTTTCATCCGAACCGATCATCGCCGCCATCGCTCCATTTGTCGCCGCGCAAGCTTCGTCCATCAATTCGCCGCGCCGCTGCACGAGCTTGAGGCCCGTGGCAAAATCAAAGGTGCCAGCGGCCGCGTGCGCAGTCATTTCGCCTAACGACAAGCCGGCTGCGCCGCCGACCGGAAAATTGCCCGCCAACTCGCGCAGAACCGCTAGGCAGGCCAGTCCGTGAACCAAAAGTGCAGGCTGGCAATTCGAAGTCTTGGTCAATTCCTCGATAGGACCAGTCCACGCAATTTCGCTCAAGTTTCGGCCGAGAATCTCGTCCGCTTCTCGAAACAAATCCGCCGCGACAGGAAATTGGTCTGCGAGATCACGGCCCATTCCGATGGTCTGCGCGCCCTGGCCCGCGAAAAGCAGTGCGATTTTTTTTGCCATACGCACTAGTTAACGCGGTTCAATTCGCGGCGCGAGCATGATTCTGGGTAGCGCACGCGTCTCGCGTGTTGGTTTTGGCGTCGCGCCAAAACGAACTTTTCCCAGAGGGGACGACGAAGTGGTGGCTGCCGCAATGAATGAAAGTTCGCGACGGCGAGACACCGTCGCCAGCACGCGAGACGCGTGCGCTACCCATTTTACGCTTGCGCACTGATTTCCTGCCACGAGCGTAGTAAAACTTGTCGATCCTATGCCTTTTACGACGCGCGAAATTGAATCACCCGACGCCGTGACACAAGTGACTGCGGCTGACGCAGCAGTCCCAGAGCCCGATGACGACATCGGCGAGAAAATGGTCCTAAATATGGGGCCGTCGCATCCGGCCACGCATGGCGTTTTGCGGCTAGTGCTGGAGCTCGACGGGGAGATCATTACCAAGGCCACGCCGGACATTGGTTTTCTACATCGCGGCGACGAGAAAATCGCCGAAAACATGCAATACAACCAGTTCGTCCCTTATACAGATCGACTCGATTATCTCGCGCCGCTGTCAAACAACGTCGCCTACGCGCTGGCAGTGGAAAAGTTGATGGGCTGGGATATTCCGCCGCGCGGACAAGCGATCCGCACCATTTGCTGCGAAACCTCGCGCATTTCCTCGCACCTGCTCGGTCTCGGAGCGATGGCACTCGATCTAGGCGCGATGACAGTCTTCCTCTACACATTCACTGAGCGCGAAGAACTCTATGACCTTTTCGAGCTGCTCACTGGCGCGCGTTTCACTACCTCCTACACGCGCGTGGGCGGGCAAATCCGCGATCTGCCGGAAAATTTCATCCCGCAGCTCAAAAAATTCCTCGATGACTTCGGGCCAAGTCTCGATGAATGCGACAAACTGCTCACACGCAACCGCATTTTTGTAGATCGGACCAAAGACGTCGGAGTCATCTCGAAAGAGCGCGCCATCGCGTACGCCCTCTCCGGTCCGAATTTGCGCGGCAGCGGGATCGAACACGACTTGCGGCGCAAACATCCGTATCTTGATTACGAGAATTACGATTTCGACGTGGTGATTGGCAGCGCGGGCGATTGTTACGATCGATATCTAGTGAGGATCGAGGAAATGCGCCAAAGCGTCCGGATCTTGCGGCAAGGCATCGATAAACTTCCCAGCGGACCAATCAACGTGGCGGATTGGAAAAATATGGCCCCGCCAAAATCGCGGGTCATGACGAAGATGGAAGAGCTGATTCATCATTTTATCGTGGTGACTGAAGGGCTCGACGCGCCGCCGGGTGAAATTTATTTCGCGGCTGAAAATCCCAAAGGCGAGCTTGGCTTTTACATCAACAGCAGAGGCGGCGGCGTGCCGTATCGGTTAAAAATTCGCGCGCCATCGTTTGTGAATCTCAGTATCCTGCCCGAACTTCTGCCGGGTTGCATGGTCAGCGACGTGCCTGCGGTATTAGGGAGTCTGGACTTCGTCATGGGCGAATGCGACAGATAACTATGTCGATCTTGCAATTGGTCTCGAGATTCGTGCTCGTGCTCCTTCTCGTGCTCGGAATTTCTTGCTCCGGCAAACGAATCACAAAAGCAAACGTAGATCAGGTCACTGAGGGAATGTCAAAAAAACAGGTGGAATCGATTCTTGGTCGGCCCACCTCTCTTAGCACTGAGGATTTCGTGATCATGAAAAAAACGACCTATGTTTACCGGCAAGGTAAGGACACGGTGAAGGTCGTTTTCAAGGACGACAAGGTGCAGTCGAAAGACAGCACGTTATCCAATTAATCGGCTGCTTTCGGTGGACTCGACGAGCATATCTGTTCCCGCCGAGTTGGAGCGGAAAATGGATGCTGCGATCGGGCTTTATCCGCAGGATCATCGGCGAAGCGCAGCCATGCCGCTATTGCATCTGTGGCAGGAGCACTTCGGATTCATCAGCGACGGAGCCGTGCTATGGATCGCCGAAAAGCTCGGCTTGCAACCAATCAACATTCTCGAGCTGGTGACCTTTTATCCGATGTTTCGCCAGCAGCCGGCGGGTAAAACTCATATCCGCGTGTGCTGCACACTCAGCTGCGCCATGGCTGGCAGTTTTGAGCTGATGGAAAATTTATGCGCGGACCTTGGAATCCAGCACCAATCTGATGGAGAGGGAATTCATAATCCCATTGCCGTCAGCGCCGACGGAAATTACAGCGTCGAGTTTGTCGAATGCCTGGCAAGCTGCGGCACCGCGCCCGTATGCATGATTGGCGAACAGTTGTATGAAAAGGTTTCGCCAGAGTCCGCGGCAGACGTCCTTTTAAATCCGCAATCCGCAATCCGGAATCCGCAATTTCATTCACCCCATCCCCTCGAACACCGCTTAACCTTCAAGAACATTGGGCGCGCCGATTGGACGACTGATATTGATTGCTACCTGCACGACGGCGGTTACGAACAACTGAAGCAAGGGCTGACCATGTCGCGCAGCGATATCGTCAACAAAGTCAAAAACTCCGGACTGCGCGGCCGCGGCGGGGCAGGATTTTCCTGCGGTCTGAAGTGGAGCTTTATCAAGCCGGACGAAAAGCGGCCGGTCTATCTGATTTGCAACGCGGACGAGTCTGAGCCGGGCACGTTTAAGGACCGCTACATCGTTCACTACGATCCGCATCAGTTGCTCGAAGGCATTCTAATCTCATGTTACGCGTTGAACGCGCACACGGCGTACATCTACGTACGAGGCGAATTCCCGGTGGGCGCGAAAATTCTCGAACGCGCCATCGAAGAAGCGCGTGCACACAATTTTGTTGGAAAAAACATTCTCGGCTCCGGATTTGACACGGAGATTTACGTTCATCGCGGAGCCGGCGCTTACATTTGCGGAGAAGAAACGGGCTTAATCGAATCTTTGGAAGGCAAGCGTGGTTACCCGCGAATTAAGCCGCCCTATTTTCCGGCGGTGCTTGGTCTCTACATGTGTCCGACAATCGTGAACAATGTCGAGACCCTCTGCCACGTAAAACACATTATCGCCATGGGCGGCGCGGAATACGCGCGCCTCGGCCGACCGAATAATACGGGAACGCGGATTGTGTGTGTCAGCGGCGACGTCCAGCGACCAGGCTACTTTGAAATTGAAGTCGGTGCGGTGACGATGGGTCAGTTGATTTACGAGATGGCCGGCGGATTACGACCAGGCCGAAAATTAAAGGCGGTTATTCCGGGCGGAAGTTCTGCCAAGGTGTTGCGCGCCGATGAGCGATTTAAGCTCAAGCGGAGACAAACTGACGGCTCGACAGTCGAGCGGGAGATATCGATTGATGAGATCCTGATGGATTTCGATTCGCTCACAGCGGCGGGTTCCATGGCCGGTTCCGGCGGCGTGATCGTGTTGGATGATTCCCGCGACATGGTCTGGGTATTAAACAACATTAACGAGTTCTATGCCCACGAAAGCTGCGGCCAATGCACACCCTGCCGGGAAGGCTCGCTTTGGATGAAGAAAATTACCGACCGCATGTTGCGCGGCGGGGGAGTTGTGGAGGATCCGGAAACACTCAAGACCATTGGTGACAATATCGCCGGGCGCACAATTTGCGCCTTTGGTGAGGCGTGTGCCTGGCCGACGCAAAGTTTTGTCGAAAAGTTTTCAGAGGAATTTGCGGCCCGTGCGCAGAAACCTGTGCCCCCGCCACTTCCGCCAGAATATACGCCAGAAGAGTTAATTGAGCGGGACGAGATTTCGATAGCTCCCCTCGCCCGTGACCCCGGTTGGGAAAAAGCTGGAACAGCGGGGACGATTTAAAATGCAACCTCGTGATCGCTGATCGACATTTTTCGATTGCGAGTAAGAGCAAGAACTACTGATGAGCGACTCAACAGACACCGCGCCTCTGCTCTCTAACGTGCAGGTTGACGGCGTGTGGCATCAATTTCCTAAGGGCACGCGCGTGATCGAGGCATGCGAGAAAGCTGGGAGCTATGTGCCCCGCTATTGTTACCACAAGAAGCTTAGTTCACCCGGCAATTGCCGGATGTGTTTGATCGAAATGGGGTTCCCGAGGCTCGGCCCAGATCGCAAACCCGAGCTCGGCGCTGATGGCAAACCGATTATCAATTGGATGCCGCGTCCGCAAATTTCCTGCGCCCAGGATGTGGCCGAAGGCATGGCCGTTCGCACCAATTCGCCGCTGGTGAAGGAATGTCAGCGCGGTGTGATGGAATTTCTCCTTATCAATCATCCGCTCGATTGTCCAATCTGCGACCAGGCGGGCGAATGCCGCTTGCAGGAATTCAGCGTCGATTACGGGGATTCCAAGTCGCGTTTTCTCGAGAACAAAGTCAAAAAACCAAAAAACGTTGTGCTCGGGCCGCGGGTCACGCTCGATGATGAACGCTGCATCCTCTGCTCGCGGTGCATCCGTTTTTGCCAGGAAATCGCACACGACGACGTGCTCGGCTTCGTCGATCGCGGGAGTTACACCGTGCTGACAGCCCATCCGGGCAAGCGGCTGGAAAATAATTATTCTCTTAACACCGTAGATATTTGTCCCGTTGGCGCGCTTACCTCGACGGATTTTCGTTTCAAAATGCGCGTCTGGTTCCTCAAAGAAACAAAGAGTATCTGCACAAGTTGTGCCACCGGTTGCAATACCATCATTGGCACGCGTGAGGACGTGATTTACCGGCAAACGCCACGCGAGAACGATCACGTGAATTCGTGCTGGATGTGCGATTATGGGCGGCTCAATTTCTATTATCTGCAATCCGATCAACGATTACTTGAACCGCAGATTCGTTCCGAAGGAAAACTGGTTCCCACAGATTGGCCAAGCGCGATCGCACAGGCGGCGCTCCAGCTAAAACAATTTTCCGGTCCTGAAATTGGCATCATTGCTTCTGGCCGCATGACGAACGAGGAACTTTGGCTAACGTCGCAGCTGGCAAAGTCGTTAGGTGTTCAGTGGATCGACATCGTCCCACGCCGCGAGCCCGGCGACGACATTTTGCTGAGCGAGGATCGTAATCCAAATACGAACGGCGCGCGCTTGATTCTTGGATCGACGTCCGAGCCGGGCGCAAAACTTATGGCGATCGCTGATGCTGTGAAATCTGGACAAGTCAAAGCGCTGGTGATTTTGAAAGAAAACACAATGCATTTGGGCATACCCGTCGAGCAGCTCGCGCAGCTCCCTGCATTCATTATGGTGAATATTTTGTCGAACGAGGCGACCGAAAAAGCGACCGTCGTTCTGCCCGCGTGCGGTTTTGCGGAAAAACGCGGCTCAATGATCAACGGCAGAGGCCGATTGCAACGATTGAATCGGGGCGTGCGCCCGCCTGGAAATGCGCGTGATGATTGGGAGATTTTGCGTGATTTGCTTCAGGCAGTCGGCGGAGGCGACTCGCTTCTCTCCATCGATGATGTCTTTCGTCGCATCAGCGAAACAGTCCCGCAGTTCGCCGGGTTGACCCTGAGCAAAATCGGCGACCTCGGCGTGCACATTTTGCAAATGGAAGAATTACCGCCGATGCATCCCAGCGACGAGGAAAAAATCGAGCAAGCCGTCGCGATCCAGACAACACGCCGCGCCATCCGGCAACAGCTCCATGACGCGCCTAAAGCTGCAGCTGTTGGAACACACTAGGACTGCAAGATTGATATGGATCCTTTTTTCATTATCACCTCGCTGCTGAAAATCGTCGGCATTCTCTTTGTGGTGATTCTACCGATGGTTTCCTACGCCGTTTATGCCGAGCGCAAGGTGAGCGCGGCGATTCAGGACCGGCTCGGCCCGAATCGCGTGGGACCAGCCGGTCTATTCCAGCCAATTGCCGATATGTTCAAGTTGCTGCTGAAAGAAGATTTCACGCCGCGTAACGTAAACACGTTTTATTATTGGCTGGCGCCGTGTCTGGCGGTGATGCCGGCCATCATTACGATCGCGGTAGTGCCGTTTGGCAGCACTTTGTTCGGCGTTCCCATGGTGATCGCCGATGTGAACGTCGGAATTCTTTTCGTGTTTGCCATCGCCTCACTTGGAGTTTACGGAATCGTGATCGGCGGTTGGGCATCGAATTCCAAATACCCATTCCTCGGCGGCATTCGTTCCAGCTCGCAAATGCTTTCATACGAACTTTCGCTGGGGCTTGCGGTTATTCCCGTCTTTCTGCTCGTCGGAAATTTGCGGCTCACCAGCGTGGTGCGTTACCAGATCGAACACGGCTGGTTCATTGCGCCTTTTGTGGGCGATTGGATGAACCCTTGGAAATGGGTGCTCGCTGTTCCCATGATCATTTCCTTCTTAGTGTTCATGATCGCGATTTTTGCCGAGACAAACCGGCTGCCGTTCGATCTGCCGGAAGCCGAGCAAGAACTCGCCGGCGGTTATAATACCGAATACAGCTCGATGAAGTTCGCCCTCTTTTTCCTCGGCGAATACGCGGCAATGATCACCGGCTCGGCCGTCATCGTGACATTATTTTTCGGCGGCTGGCATTTTCCAGGGATCCCCGACGGCTCGCGCGGATGGATCTTCGGCGTGATCAACATCGCAGTCTTCTTCGCAAAAGTCGCCATCATGATTTTCATCTTTATGTGGGTCCGGTGGACACTGCCGCGTTTTCGCTACGATCAACTGATGCGGCTCGGCTGGCTGTTCTTTTTTGAGATTGCGCTGGTCAACATCTTCGTTGCCGCCTGGATACTCGCATACTTTCCTAGTAGTTAAGATGCCGGCAAGCTGAGGGACAGAGCACGGAGCGGTTCGCCGAAAGCATAACAAAGAATCATGAGGTTTTCATTGTGCAGTGCCTCGTATGTTGAGCTAGCGATGGCACCTCTCGGTACATTTGGTACCCGTAAACGCCGATTCCAACTGGCGACTGCCTAAATTACGTATATGTGTTGACTCATGAAGAACCTGGGAAGCCGATGTTTCATTGTTTTCTATTTGCTGGCTGCCGTAAGCATTTCTTTTGCTGGGGAATTCAAAAGCAAAATCATTACGACTTCGCCAGTGGTCATTACGGTTGCTGACGATCACTTTCTTAAGATTACGAACTTTACACAGGAAGGAGGCGTTGATCGCGGCGTGGTTGCGGTGACACTAACGGGTGAAAATAATCAGCGCGCCAATGTTTTGACGGCGAGCCGCATCGACTTGAGCACCGGGAGCGTTTCGCAAAACCCACCAGAAATTATCAACCGAGTGACAATAGCAGGACCAGCTCAAGTAACGATTGCCCCCGTAATGGGTGCAACGCTCTTCATAACATATAGAAAGGAGCCCAATCAAGGCACAGCTACTTCCACAGTGGTGATTGTCACTCCCACTCCTACACCGACCGCAACTGCTACTGTTACTCCGACTCCTACTCCTACTCCTACGCTTTAAGCCACGTGCATGGAACGACCAATTGCACGGCCGCCCGTCTAAGGCGGATTGTAATTTTGATTGCCAGCTTTACCCCGCCAAGGCGTCAATTGCTTTCCACTCTTCGGGAGTTAGCTTGAGCTTTGCGGCAGCGATATTTTCTTCCAAGTGGGGAACGGAGGATGTGCCAGGAATTGGCAACATCACAGGCGATCGCTCCAAAAGCCACGCGAGCGCGACTTGAACCACGCTCACGCCGTGAGCCTTTGCCGCAGCATTTAGCGGGTTTTCAGGTTTCAAACCTCTGCCTCCTCCGATAGGAAACCAAGGCAGAAAGCCAATGTTCTCCTTCTCGCAATAGACCAAAACCCTTTCCGATTTTCGGTCCTCAATATTGTACTCATTTTGCACGCTTACTATCGGAAGAACCTTACGGGCGCGCACGATTTCGTCTGTACTAACGTTCGATAATCCCACGTGTCGAATCTTGCCGGCATCCTGCATTTCCTTGAGCGCGCCGAGCGATTGCTCCAAGGGCACTTTCCGATCGACTGTGTGCAATTGATACAAATCGATCCGCTCTAGCCGTAGCCGTTTTAGACTTCCTTCGAGAGCCTGCTTTAGATGTTCGGGGCGACAGTTTGGCACCCATTGACCGGGCCCCGGCCGGGTCAAACCGCCTTTTGTCGCGACGACGAGTCCCTTGGGATAACGATATAGCGCCTCCGCAATTAGTAGTTCGCTTGTGTCTGGGCCATAGGCGTCGGCGGTATCGATTAAGTTGACGCCCAGCTCGACCGCGCGTCTGAGAACTTTGAGGGCGTTCTGCCGGTCAGGCGGCCAACCCCAAATCCGTTCACCGGTGATGCGCATTGCGCCAAAGCCGAGTCGATTGACCGTGAGATCGCCGCCTAACGTAAAAGTCGGATTTGAAGCCATTTTCGATGTCGTTGATGAGTCAGCTCCGAAGATTACATCGGATTTCCCCACCAAAAGCGCCGCTCCGCTTGCCACGGCTGCGCCAAGAAACTGTCGGCGGGTTACATCCAGCGCTCGCTTGGGTTCCAGAGACTCGTCACCCATCATGCTAGAATTATCTTTATGAAAAGCGCTGCAAACGCAAGAGCCCTCTTCCGCGCTGTCTTTTGGCGCTGAAATCGAGGGAGTCAATTCTCTTTACCGCCGCTCACGCATCAGAACAGCGAACGCCTCGTCGAGATTTTTCCCAAAAATTACGATGCCTCCTTCATGTCCCGCCATGATAAGAATTTTTCTGTTTCGCAGATCGGTAACCTTGAAGAGCCGCGTGATTTCGTACGCCATCTCCGGTGTGCCGTACTCACCCGCTTTCGAGCTCGTTGGAACCTGATTTAAAAGGGCTCCCCACAATTTCGGGTCGTGGCAATGAATAATCGCACCGGCCTTTGCATCGGATTCGTAAATTGCAGCGTGCGTCAACGATTCAGAAGAAGGAATCGCAGTCCCTTCGTATTGGAGCCAGTTCCTTTCAAAATCGTAAGCGACGACTCTTGCGCAATCTGCCACCTCCAGTTCTGGTATTCCGCCGGTCGCCGAACCAGTGATATAAAAATTATTGGTCGTCCCATCTCTAACGCTCAGGTTGCCGAATCCAACGCCACTTGAATCAACGCCGATGAGTTGAAGGTGCAGAAGTTTCCGCCGGCATGCATTTAATTCGGCGAACCCGTCGAACAAGGCGATCTCGTTAGGCGCGGGCTCACACTTGAACTTTACGTATTTGCTCACGGCGCGTGCTCAGGGAAAAGCGCGCGGATGCTTTTCTCGTTGGCTTCACACACGCCTCGCTCAGTAATCAATCCGGTTATCAACCGTCGCGGCGTAACATCGAAACCGTAGTTTGCAGCTCGACTTCCCTCAGGCGCAACGCGCACTTCCACTTGTTGTCCTTCTAGCAAGCCGTCGGCGCACTTCACTTCTTCCGCGCCCCGCTCTTCGATTGGGATTTCCTTCAATCCGTCCCGCATCCTCCAATCAATCGAAGACGAAGGCAGCGCAACATAGAAAGGAACATTATTATCTTTCGCCGCCAGCGCCTTCAGATACGTCCCAATCTTGTTTGCAACATCCCCCGTGTAAGTCGTGCGATCGGTTCCGACCAACACGAGATCCACTTCGCCATGTTGCATCAAATGCCCTGCCGCGCTGTCAGCGATCACCGTATGCGGCACGCCGTGCTCGCCTAACTCCCAGGCAGTGAGTTTTGAACCCTGATTCCTCGGTCTCGTCTCAGCCACCCACACGTGGACCGGCACTCTGCTATCGTGCGCGGCATAAATCGGTGCGGTAGCTGAACCGTAATCAACAAAAGCGAGCCATCCCGCGTTGCAATGTGTGAACACGTTGACCGGCTTTCCCGCCTTCTTTCGAGCAATCTGTCGCAAGAGATTCAACCCATGCTGCCCAATCATCCGGCAATGCTCCGCATCTTCATCGGCAATCAGTTTGGCTGTGCGCAAAGCAAGCGCGACCTTCTCGTCCACGGTTTTTCCATCAGCAATATTCTTTAGCTGGCGCTCGACCGCCCAGGAAAGATTAACTGCTGTCGGTCTCGCTGCGTTTAGTTGCGCCGCCGCGCTGGCAAGGTGCTCATCAAACTCCGGAATTGCAGGACGCGCCGCCGCAGCCTCAATTGCCGCCAGATACATCCCGTATCCGGCGCTCGCACCAATCAGGCCTGCTCCGCGAACGTGCATCTCGCGAATTGCTGCCGCCATCTGCTCGACCGTGCGGACTTCCTCAATCACGAAACGGTGTGGCAAAAATCGCTGGTCGATCAGCTGTACGACACATTGATCTTCCAGCGTAAGCCAGATCGTCCGAAAATGTTGCCCTCTTACTTTCACAAGTTTTGATTATGATTTGCGGATCTCATTCTTAATTCATTAATCGTTCAAACGCTCAATTGTGGACACTCTGCTCTCCACCTCCCGTCGTATCTTTGTCGCGAAGTTGCCGCATGCCACAGAGTTCAGGTGGAAAATTGCGCGCGCACTTCCATAGGCACGCGCATGGGACGGCCAGTTCTGGCATTGACGGGACACCAGAGCGTGCGCGCTTGAGACAAAGGCCGGCGATCGCTTTTGCGCCGGATTTCGGTAAAGCGTTCGAAGGTAAGCCGAGTGGCTTTGCCTACCCAAGTGCGAAGGATAATTTCGTCGCCTAGCGCCGCCGGCGCCTTGTAATCGATCTCGTGTCGCAACACAACCCAGCGGATCATTTTCTGAGCTTCAGGCCCGGCGATTGCTCGCCAATGCGCCGTGGCAACATCCTGAACCCAACGCACGTAAACGGTGTTATTAACGTGATTTTGTTGGTCGATATCGGCCGCAACCACCGGCATAACCATTTCGAAAGGGGACGAGGACATCGAGAATCGATAATCAGTTTACCTTTCTCTGGTCTTGCAATCGATTTAATCCTGTAAATCCTGTTTGGAGATCGAGCATCCGCCTTGGCTCGACTAGAGTCACGACAAGCGGGCAAGGCACAAGTGTATGGCCATTACTGTTCCACGACCGAAACTTAACTGGCGCGAGCGGCTTTATTTGCCCGCCATCGTCGCAGGGCTTGCCATTACGATCAAACATTTCAAGAACATGCTACTCGGGCGAACCAAGGTCACGATGCAATATCCCGAGCAGAAATGGGACAGCAGCATGCCGGATCATTATCGCGGTGCGCCGGCACTTGTGCGCGACGCCGACGGCCGGGTGCGCTGCGTGGCGTGTCAGCTCTGCGAATTCATTTGTCCACCACGCGCGATTAAAATTGTTCCCGGGGAAATCCCTTCAACTGATCGCTTCGCCAAAGTCGAAAAATATCCAGAAGAATTCGATATCGACATGATCCGCTGCATTTTTTGCGGCATGTGTGAAGAGGTTTGTCCCGAGCAGGCGATTTTTCTGCGCAAAGATTACGCGATCACTGGATTTACGCGCGCGGATATGGTGCATCACAAGGAGAAACTCCTTGAGATCGGCGGCGTAATGCACGGCGTGGTGTTGAAATGGAACGAAAAAAAGTGAGCGGGTTGTTAATTGCCGATTCTTCGGTCGCCTTTCCTTCCGCAATCCGTAATTGATCATGCCTCCATTCCTGTTCTGGCTTTTCGCGTCATTGATGCTGGTTTTCGGCGCGGCCGTCGTTCTCAATCGCAATCCGGTCGCAAGCGCGCTCAGCCTTGTCGTTTCGTTCCTTGGTCTCGCCGCGCTGTTCATGTCGCTCGACGCCTACTTTGTTGGAATCATTCAGGTGCTGGTTTACGCAGGCGCGGTGATGGTGCTTTTCCTTTTCATCATCATGCTGCTCAACTTGCGGGCCGAGGAAGGGCGCCGGATCAATTGGCTGGCTGCCACAGGCGGAATCGTCGTCGCCCTCATCTTGGTCATCCAGATTTTCTCTGTGATCGGGCACTTCCAAGCCGCACGGCAAACTTTTCCGTCGCTTGCAAGATCGACAACTGACGATGTCTGGAACATCGGCGCGCTGCTTTTCAGCAATTACAATCTGCCGTTCCAGATCGTTGGCGTTCTGGTGCTCGTGGCGACCATCGGTGTGGTCCTCTTAAGCAAACGCGAGCCTCGATAAGCATGATCACGCTCGGCGATTATCTCATTGTCAGCGGCATTCTTTTCGCGATCGGTTTCGCCGGCGTGATGCTGCGCCGCAATCTTATCATCATTCTCATGTCGCTGGAGCTGATGCTGAACGCGGCAAACTTATCCCTTGTCGCTTTCTCTCGATTCAGGGTCAGCCCGGCTGGCTTGCCAAATTACAACGCCCAGGTGTTCGTCTTTTTCATCATCACCGTCGCCGCCGCTGAAGTTGCCGTGGGACTCGCGATCCTCGTTGCTCTCTTTCGGGCGCGCCAAACAACAGACGTGAAGGACATCAGCGAGCTAAAGTTTTGAGCCGCAAATCCAATGAGTTCAATCTTACCGTGGATTGTTCTACTGGCGCCGCTGTGTAGCGCAGCCTGTATCACTCTCTTCGCGCTGCGATGGAAAGCGTTGAGCAGCTTTATTTCGATCATGGCAGTACTGCTAAGCTTTATTTGCAGTTGTTTGGTCTTCGCGCGAGCGGACATTTCAGCGCCACAGTTTGGCTGGATCGACGTCGCAGGTGCTCTCAAGGTCCCGTTCGGTCTTACACAGGATCAGTTGAGCAAGATGATGCTCGTTCTCGTCTCGGGCGTTGGAGCAGTCATCCACATCTATTCGCTCGGCTATATGCGGGACGACGAAGGCAAGTCCCGCTATTTCGGGGCGCTGTCGCTCTTCATGTTCGCAATGCTCGGAATCGTTGTGGCGAACAATTTCGTGATGTTGTTCATGTTCTGGGAACTGGTCGGTTTTACCTCCTACGTGCTGATCGGTCACTGGTTCTACCGTGATGCGGCTGCGGCTGCGGCTAAAAAAGCATTCATCACCACGCGCATCGGCGATTTCGGATTCATGATTGGAATTCTGATGCTTTGGATGGCGACGGGTTCAATCGTCTTTGCCGAGATTACTCCGCGAATGTCGATGTTAACGAGTCATCCGACGTTCCTGACAGTTGTCGCCCTGTTGATTTTCTGCGGTGCGGTCGGCAAATCGGCTCAGTTTCCGCTGCATGTTTGGTTGCCGGACGCGATGGAGGGTCCCACGCCAATTTCCGCTTTGATTCACGCCGCTACGATGGTCGCAGCCGGCGTTTACATGCTAGTCCGTGTTGCCTTTGTCATACAGACGTCGCAGACTGCGCTTTTGGTCATTGCGTGGATCGGCACGATCACCGCTGTCCTCGCCGCGTTGATCGCGACTCAACAAAACGACATCAAACGCATCCTCGCGTACTCCACACTATCGCAACTCGGTTACATGGTGATGGCTGTCGGCCTCGCTTCAAATGACGCGTCGATGTTCCACCTTTTTACTCACGCATTCTTCAAAGCGCTCCTCTTCCTCGCGGCCGGTTCCGTCATCGTGATGCTCCATCACGAACAGAACATCTGGAAAATGGGCGGTCTTTCGCAAAAGCTCCCGATCACATTTGTAACCTTCGTCGCTGGCGCGCTCGCGTTAATCGGATGCCCGCCCTTCAGTGGATTTTTCAGCAAAGATGCGATTCTTGCGCTCGCCTACCAGCGGAACGTGCCAATCTTCGCCGTGGGATTGTTCACGGCGTTTTTGACTGCCTTTTATGTTATCCGCTTGCTCGTAATAGTTTTTTTTGGCAAACCGCGCAGCGAAGTTGCACGTGAAAGCCGCGAATCACCAGCGGTGATGACAGGGCCGTTAATCGTACTCGCACTTCTGGCAACGCTGGGTGGATTTGCATTCTTCGCCCGCAGATTCCTTGCACTCCCAATCGAAAAAGAAGTTGCCGTGTTTGTTCCCGCGGTTGCGATCGTCGCGTTGATCCTGGGAAGTGGACTGGCAATCGTACTCTATCGCAACCGGGCGAGCGAACCGCTGGATCTCCAGCTGTTGCGCCACAAATTTTATTTCGATGAGTTCTACCGCTGGTTGATTTACTGGACGCAGGAACTGCTCGCAGGCGTCTTTGCTTTTTTTGATCGATGGATCATCGACGCGGGCGCAGTCAGTGGAAGCGGTCGCGGCACCTTGGGAATCGGTGCGCTTTTGCGCCTGATCCAAATTGGAAATCTGCAAGCCTATCTGTTCCTCTTCGGCCTGGGAATCGTCGCGCTCATTTATTTCGCCGTTTTCCACTAATGGTTTTGTTCGTCATTTTCTGCCCTATCGTTGCAGCAATCCTAATCATGATTGGTGCGCCGGCGCGCAAGATGGCTGTAGCTGCATCGGTGCTGACGCTGGGCGCGACGTTACTTCTCCTCGCTTCGTTCTCACCCGAGCAGCACGATTTTCAGGAGGTCACGTCGTTTCCCATATCTTCCGAGTGGCATCTTAGTTTCACAACCGGCATTGACGGCTTGAGTCTGGCGCTCGTCCTGCTCGCGGCAATCGTCACGGTGGCGGCGGTCTGGTTCGCAGGCAAAATCGACAAGTACCAGAATGCTTTCTACGCTTGTCTTCTCTTCATCTCGGGCGGCGCAATCGGCGCATTCGCTTCGCTTGATTTATTTTTCTTTTATGCGTTTCACGAGCTCGCACTCATTCCGACTTTCTTGTTGATCGGAATCTGGGGCGGCGGAAATCGGGTCGCAGCGGCCTGGAAAATCACGATCTATCTGGCGATCGGAAGTTTTATCTTGCTGCTCGGCCTGATCTTACTTTATCAAAGCGTTCCGACGGCATCACGCAGCTTCGACATTCGCGCATTAAAGGCCGCAGCCAGCCTCGGGCAAATCTCAGGAGACGCACAACGCCATATCTATCTTCTGCTGCTCATCGGCTTCGGAATTCTGACTTCGCTCTTCCCGTTTCACACGTGGGCGCCGGAAGCGTACGCCGCCGCTCCGGCGCCGGCGGCAATGCTGCACGCTGGAATCCTAAAAAAATTCGGTCTCTACGGTTTGTTACGCCTGGCCATTCCGCTGCTTCCAGAAGGCGCGCGACATTGGACGAATCTGCTCGTGCTGTTACTGCTCGGGAACATCATTTATGTGGGGCTAGTCACGATCGCCCAAAAACGGCTCGATTGGATGCTCGGTTATTCGAGCGTGATGCACATAGGCTACATTTTTCTCGGGATCGCCAGTGCTAGCATCCTAGGCGTAACCGGTGCTGTTGTGTTAATGTTCGCCCACGGCCTTTCGATCGCGTTGCTGTTTGCGCTCGCAGGCGAATTGCGCAAGCGAACCGGCACCTTGGTTTTCGAAGAATTGGGCGGCCTTGCGAAAGTGATGCCTTTCGCCGGGCTCGCTTTTGGTCTCGGCGCATTTGCTGCGATCGGTCTTCCAGGCTTCGCAAATTTTGCCGGCGAAATCATGATCTTTTTCGGCGCGTTCAAGAACGGCTGGGAAATCGGCCGCTTTCATATTTTTCAAATTGCAACCGTGCTAGCGCTGTGGGGCATGGTGATCTCGACTGTCTATATGCTGCGCGCCTACCGGAAAGTCTTCATGGGCGCGCTGAATGAGCGCTGGACTGGACTTGTCGATCTGCGGTCCGCCTTGCGCGTACCCGTGACGCTATTGGTCGGCGCGCTGCTCTGCTACGGATTTTTTCCCCAATCCTTTGTGCGAATGACCACGCCTGCCTTTCGCACTTATCTCACCGCGAACAAATAATCGTGATCACAGCGCCACTACTTGAGGTCGGCGTCCTAGTGCTCGGGATGGTGATCCTGATGTTCGAGGCCTTCGCCACGAAGATCGACAAGCGGATTTTGGCTTTCGCCGCAATCGCCGGTCTGGCGATCGTTCTTGTCGCGACCTTCTTCGTCGCTCCAGTCCCATCGCCTAATCAAGCGACCGGTTTCTGGAATTTTTACACGGCTGATCGGTTGTCGGTCTTCTTCAAACAATTCGCACTACTGACCACGATACTCGTGCTCATCATGATGATCGATTATGCGCCAGCGGTGCGCAGTTCCTTTCCCGGTGCACACGATGGATTGGGCGAGTTTTTCACGGTGCCAATTTTCACATGTGCCGGCCTGATGTATCTGGTGTCGGCCATCGATTTCATCTTCATCTTCGTCTCGCTCGAGCTGGTGACGATTTCGTTTTACGTCCTAGTCAGTTTTACAAGAAAAAATCCCGTCACGCTCGAAGCCGGCGTGAAATACCTGGTATTGAGTGCGCTTTCCACAGCGTTCCTTGTGTACGGAATCGCCTGGATTTTCGGGGTAACAGGCCAGACAAACTTGCAGCGAATCACGGAGGCGTTGGCTACTCCGAATACAGATCAAAGCGCAACGCTCTTAGGAATGGTGCTCGTTCTTGTCGCCCTCGGTTTCAAAATTGCGGCCGTGCCATTTCAAATCTGGGTGCCGGATGTTTACCAAGGCGCGCCCACGCCGGTCACTGCATATCTCTCGGTCGGCTCGAAGGCGGCCGGTTTCGTCGTGCTGCTGCGGGTGCTGCGTCCATTCGCGACGCTTCCGCAAATGCAACGATTGCTCGTTTTAATTGCATTATTGACTTTGATCTACGGAAACCTGGCTGCCCTGCCACAGGGAAATTTAAAACGGCTCCTCGCGTACTCCAGCATTGCGCACACAGGTTATTTACTCATCGGAGTTGTCTGTTTGGATAGTAACGCAGTTGTTTTTTATCTGGTGGCTTACCTGCTCATGACACACCTTAGCTTTGCCGTTCTCGTCATTGTGGCGCAACAAACGGGTGAACAGATCGCCGATTTCGACGGCTTGGCAAAGCGCTCGCCTTTCCTCGCCTTCGCTATGTTAATCGGGATGGTGTCGCTCGCCGGTGTGCCATTCACCGCCGGCTTTTTGGGGAAGTTTTTTATCTTCTACGCCGCAATTTTGCAGCGCCAGATCGCGCTGGTCGTTATCGGCGTGATCACTGTCGGCTGCGGCTTTTACTACTATTTGAAAGTCGTTCGCGCCATGTATTGGCAGCCTGCTGCGAAGATCGACAACATTTCAGTCAGCACCCTTTCGCGCATCGCGATTGGCGCGTTAATCGCCGCGACAATCTGGCTCGGCGTCTATCCGCAGCCAATTTTGGATGCGTTGAAGCGATAACAAGGAACGACGCCGTTGGGCAGCCGTCACTTCTTGAGCGATGCTAATCGCTCAATTCAACGTTCCAGTACGCAAGATCGACAAAATGCTTCCAGAGATCGTGCTGCGGCGCGGAAAAAGTGATCTGGACAAACGGGCGCCATTTGGGCCGCTTCGGTTTGCGGATCAGGCTCATGTGGGCTTCTCGCGGAAGCCGGTTGCCCTTCCGTGTATTACAGGCGATACACGAGCAGACCACGTTTTCCCAGGTCGTCATCCCGCCGCGATCGCGCGGCACCACGTGATCGAGATTGAGGTCGCTACGTTCAAAAACTTCTCCACAGTACTGGCAGGTGTTCTTGTCGCGTTCGAAAACGTTGTGACGCGTAAACTTTACCTCCTTTTTCGGAAGCCGATCAAAAACTAAAAGCACAATCACGCGGGGCACACGAATCTTGAACGAAATCGTCGTGACCACTTCATGGTCGGGCGCGTTCGCCGACAAGTCGCGCCAGCTTTCGAAATCGTGCGTCATGAAATTGTTCGCCTGATCGGATGAAACAATGTGGGCGTGACCCGCATATACCAGCGCAAAGGCGCGGCGCGCCGTGCAGATGTTCACCGCCTGCCAGAGGCGGTTCAGCACCAAAACCTGACTGTTCAACGATGTATGCAAATCTCTCGTCAATCGCGTTGCCGCCCGCTTTTTGCGGACTTCCACGTAAATTTGCGCGACGGTACCATTGGCAGTTTTCGCTGTCAACGGAGCGGCCAGATCCGCCACCAATAGGCACGAATAAATTGTTGTTTTAGGCGTTCGTGTTTATTCATGGCCATCTGGGGTTAAATGAAGGCGCAATTTCCAACCGAGCAAACCGAGTCCGGCGAGTTTCAAAGACAGGAAGACGCGTTCCGTGAGTGGATCTCGAATGACGGATCGACACCTTATGCTTCCGCCGCGGGGCGTTATCATCTTTATGTTTCGCTGGCGTGTCCGTGGGCGAGTCGCACGGTCATTTTTCGCAAGTTAAAGGGGCTCGAAAACTCGATCGGCATGACAATTGTTGATCCTATCCGGGACGACCAGGGTTGGGCGTTCCGCGATCCGTCCGGCAAGCTTCCGCCGGGCGCGCGGTTTGAATCAACCGATCCGGTCAATGGCTTTAAATTTTTGAGCGAGGCCTACAAAGCAACCGATCCAAACTTCGACCAGCGCGTCACCGTGCCTGTGCTTTGGGACAAGGAAACGAAAAGGATCGTGAACAATTGCGAGGACGATATCTGCCGCATGTTCAACGATGTGTTTAATGACTTCGCCGAAAACAAAGATGTCGATCTTTTCCCGAAAGAGATCGAAGCCGAGAATGCGAAGCTATGCGATTTTCTTTACAACAACGTAAACAACGGCGTTTACAAGGTCGGCTTCGCAACGCGCCAGCGACCGTACGAGATTGCCTGCCGGAAGCTTTTTGAAGCGCTCGATCAGTTGGAGAAGCGCTTATCGACGAGCCGCTACTTATTCGATAATCGCATCGTCGAAGCGGACTGGCGATTTTTCTGCACGCTCGTGCGGTTCGACGCCGTTTATCACGGCCATTTCAAATGCAATCTGCGCCGCATTATCGATTACCCGAACCTGCAAGGGTATTTGATGGACTTGTACCAACAGCCCGGAATCTCGGACACCGTGAACTTCGATCACATCAAGCGGCATTACTACATGACGCACACCGAAATTAATCCGACGCGAATCGTCCCCATCGGCCCTGTAATCGATCTCACACGGTCGCACGGCCGCGAGAACTATTGATCAGAGAAGCTGCCCATAAACGGCTGAAACGAGCCAGTCGCGAACATCCGTTCCCCGCACATTCAGAACAGCAGCTACAACGGTGCTTCGCTTACGATGACTTCCAGTTTTATTTCCTGAAACGCGAGCTGATCGTGAATCATGCCGAGCAATTCGAGTGCGCGCGTATTGGGCATCTGTGCACAGCGCAACTCAATCCGCGCCGGTTTCCCGACAAGCTCCGGATGTTCGCTTGCCATCTCGCCGTCGAGCAGGAATGAAACATAGGCGTTGAAGCGCTCCTGCAACGCGAGCAATCGCTCGTCCGAACCATCCCACGGATCGAGTTCGTCCATTCGCAGCACGACTTCGCCCGTCTTCGTGTCCTGCGCGATCACATCGATCATGCCGATCCGATCTTGAGTTTTTGCGCGTGGTTGTCCGTTCATTTGCGCTCCAAATCGAAACAGCGCACGCCTACATCTTGAATCGCTCGCCAAGATAAAGCTGGCGACTGATGGGATCGTTGATGAGAAAATCTTTCGTGCCTTCGCTTTCGACCCGGCCGTCATAAATCAAATAGGCGCGATCCACGATCGCCAACGTCTCGCGCACATTGTGGTCGGTAATCATGATGGCAAGGCCTAATTTGCGGAGGTTTACGATAATCTGTTGAACGTCATAAACGGCAATTGGATCTACGCCGCTGAAAGGCTCATCGAGCATTAATAATTTCGGTTTCGTCACTAGCGAACGCGCAATGGTTAGGCGCCGTTTCTCACCGCCGCTCAATGTGAGCGCAATGTTCTTCGCGATTCGCTCAATGCCGAACTGGTGCAGCAACTGATCGCAACGATTGCGCCGTTCTGCCTTGCTCAGGGGCAGCGTCTCCAAAATCGCCATGATGTTTTGCTCAACAGTCATCTTGCGAAAAATGGATTCTTCCTGAGGCAAATAACCCATGCCGAGTCTCGCGCGTTTGTACATCGGATAGTCCGTCACATCGGTATCGGAAAAAATCACGCGGCCACTGTTTGGCCTGACCAGACCGACGATCATGTAAAAACTGGTCGTTTTGCCTGCGCCATTCGGTCCGAGCAGTCCGACGATCTCGCCCGCGCGAACATGCATGTTAATGCCGTCCACGACGGCCCGGCCACCATAGATCTTCACCAAATCCTCAGTGATTAGGACATTTTCTTTCTTTGCTGCCGGCGGCGAAGTGACTTTCGGAGCTGAGACAGGCGCAGTTTGGCTGATCATGGTTTTGGCAACGGTGGTGGACTTAGACTCGGAGAAGGTAAAGGACTCGCTTCGGCCTTCTTTTCTTCCTTCAGTTGCTGCCGAATCTCGGTGCGACTCGGGCCGTGCGTCGTCAGTTGGCTATTCTGGTTGATGATCATGACGGTATCGGGGCTGGTCGCCAAGTGCATGTTTAATCCTTCCTGCACACGCGGCGTTCCCGTCAATTCAACATTGCCGGTCGCGGCGGTATAGACAGCTTTGTCAGCACGACCGACTGCGCGGGTAGGCGGACCGCCGCTCGGATCGGGGCGGTCGCGAACCAATCCGACGTTACCTTCGGCAATAGCTTTCTCCAGGCCCTGATTTTGTCCCTTTGTAATAAACACGGTCAACTTGTCGGATTGAAGATTGAAACGCGGATCGGTTACCTTCACTCGGCCGCTAAAGATGCCCATGTTCTTTGTTGAATCAAAAAACGCTTCATCTGCGTAGATTTCCGTTGTGGTTGGTTCGTTAGATTGCAGGCCAGTCGCAAAGAGATTAGCTGATTTAGTCGCTGGCGGTTTATTTTCTTTTTCGGCAGCTGCTTTTTCCGCCTTCTTTGCGCGCGCAGGAGAAGCGACTGGCGCTGCGGCGACCTGTCCGTGCGAGTGCGGCGTCGTGGCACTAGCGATAAACAAAATGCACACCGCCAATTTTTTCATTCGTTCGTGTCTGGTTTTTCTTCCAAATGCGATCGGTCAGTGATTACCATTTTTACGTTGCCGATCAATCGGCCGGTCCTCGTATCCGGGTCGAACTGGACAGAATCGCCGACGATATTGAAATCTGCGCGCTGAATTGTTGTGCGCTCTTGCGAACTCAGGATGCGGGTCTTCAAGTCAAGGACCGACGTGTGCATGTCGATCTGGAGATCGGGTTGGTTCTCCGGTGTGTAGGTCGTGATTTTAAGATGTTCAAAGCCGACGTGTCCTTCATCAATCCGTCGCGCCATTCCCGCTTCAAATCTTCCCCGTAGATGGCCTTCGCCGTCGAAATCCGGTAACACAAGACCTTTCGCTTCGTGGCCGATTGGCAGCGGAATATTAGCCAGACTCTGCTCGCCCGGAGAACCGGAGGGACTGGCTGTAGCACGAGCCTGCTTCTTTTTGTGAGCTTTGGATTGAGCGGAGACCTGTGCCGCCGATATCAAGACCGGCAACAATATTGACAATGACCAAACCAGCCAGCCGCGCGATGCGCAGCGGCCGCTACGACACAGCAGCATGAATAGCCTTTAACATGCGCAGGTGCTTCGGCAAATCTTTTAGCGGAATCTGGCTTGGTCCATCCGACAACGCGTGCGCCGGATTTTCGTGTACCTCCATAAAGATTCCGTCGCATCCTGCAGCCATCGCGGCGCGGGCCAGAATTGGCGCCACGACCCCATCCCCTGAAGTAGAATCGCCCGCCCCGCCCGGCCGTTGAACGGAATGCGTCGCGTCAAAGATGACGCGATAACCCGCTTCGCGCATCCAGTAGAGCGACCGCATATCAGCCACGAGATTATTGTAACCAAATGTCGTGCCACGCTCAGTGAAGCAAAAGTTTTCGTTGCCGAAGGCGATCAGTTTTTCGGCGATGTTTCGCACGTCCCAGGGCGCAAGGAACTGACCTTTCTTCACATTAATTGCGCGACCGCTATCCGCCGCGGCGCGCAGCAGATCGGTTTGCCGGCACAGGAATGCCGGGATTTGCAACATGTCGATCTTCTCGCCAGCGATTGCAGCTTCGCTTGGGGAGTGCACGTCTGTTGTGACCGCGATTTTCAAGTCGTGCCCTATGGTGGCAAGAATCTCGCAGCCCTTGCGTACATCGACTCCGCGAAACGAGCGGACCGAGGTTCGGTTCCCCTTATCGTATGACGCTTTGAAAATAAAATCGACATGTTCGGCGGCGCAGACCTCGGCGATCTTTTCCGCCATGCGCCAAACAAACTTTTCCGACTCAATCACACACGGCCCGAGAATGAACGCGGGACGTTTGCCACCAATCGTCACTTTGCCAACTTTGAGGGGTTTGGCGTTCATTGATCGCACTGACTCTCGCGATGCAAGCGATTGAGGTCAATCGCCGCTCCTCGGCATTCCCCGCACCTCAGGCAGACGCGGTTTAGTTGAACCGCCCGTCGACCGCCCGGCTTTCACAAGATCGACAATCGCGAATGGCGCATAGAGGCCCAGGAAAAAAGTCAGGGCAAGACCGTGCATCTGCAAAAGATAAAGCGGCCGAGAATCGGAGAGAAAATTCAAAACGGAAAACGCTTCCGGTTTGTGCAGCAGAAATCCATAGTTAAAACCAGTCAGTTCATCGGCAATAAATGTGACCAAAAAATAAAATTCCGACCAGAGAAAGACGCGGACGATCGACATGGGATATGGCCGGTGTCGCCGCGTCAGCATCAGAAAAACTACGCCGATGATGATTCCACAGTGAGAAGTGAAAAAGCTGATAAACCGCCAATCCGGGAAACCGAACCGCAGGTTCGGCGTGAGCACAGCCTGTACCGTGCCGCCAATGCCCCAGAAATATGCCACCTCGAACCATCGCTGCTTTCCCGTCCACATCGCTACAATCACAACCACCATTCCCCAGTCGCACATTTGCAACGGCAACATTTGCCGCCAATCCACAACGCCGTGGCTGCGGATAAAAATCAAATAAGCGACATAATTGAGCACCAACACCGCTGAGAGAGCAGCGATAATCGCTCGTTCGACACGATGTGATTTGGTCCGCCAGACCACCGCGGCAAGCGCAAACGGTAGGACGATGGTAAGAAAAATAACCGTGAGGTGCGGCGGGCCGTATGGGTGAAATTGAGGCGCGTCATTCATGACAAGGTGGATGGCTTCTCCGAAGACGATGCTAAATAAATCGGCTTTCTGCGGGTGAGAATACCATCGCGTTCGGAGAACGCGATCCACCTACCTGATCACCCAGAGATTACAGGGAATGACGTCGGTGACCCAGGCGATGTTGCTCGGCAGTCGGCGAATATTTTTCTGCATCGACACCACGAGCAAGTCTGCTTTCACTGACTGAACAAAATCCGATGCGGCCAACCCGGTAGTGGTGCGGATACATCGTGTTTCAATGGGAACATCCGTCGCGCCGGCTGATAAAACGAAGTTTTCCAGTGCCTCTTCTTCATCGTCGCTCGTTTTGCGTTTCTTAGCCCCTTTGGCATTGCCTCCGATCGATGCGCGCGCTTCGTCAAAGGCCGTGATAATTCGAACGACGTGAAGCCGGTGGCATGATTCTGCTTCCGCAAGTGGCAGAGTCGTTTTCAACGCCTTTAATCCGTGTTCTGAATAGTCGGCAACAAAGACAATGCGGCGCAGTGGTTTCGGTTTTAGCTCCGGCTTGGTGAAGAGTATGACTGAGCAGAGAGCCTCTCGCACAAGCCGGCGCGCGACATTGCCAAGAAACGGATGTAGTACGACTTCTTTTTCGAGCGCGCCGGCGACAACCATGTCGATCTTTTCACGCGCGAGCGCCCGGAGAATAGCTTCTGCCGGGTCTCCCTCTTCATAATAAATCGTTGAATCGACCGATAGCTGCAGTTGCCCGAACGCGTCTCTAAACTTCTGCGCAGTTTTCTCGCTTCGTTCACCCACATGAATCGGCCGAAGCTCGGCGCCAAACCTGTCCCGGATTCGTTTCGCCTCGGCGAGTATCTGCTGGAATCGCGGCGAAAACGTGCTCGCCACGGCGATAGTTTGGATAGTTTGATATGGCGAACGATTAACCATGCGACCGCTTGAACTGTCGCGCTTCGAGAAAATTCGGCAAGGTGCTAGCGCTGGCGCGCTCGGCAAGCGAGCCCTACCAATCCGCTTTTCATTTTTCGATTCCTCTGCGAATTTCGCGCATGAGCCGCGCGATTTACCCGGGCAGCTTCGATCCAATCACCAACGGTCATCTCGATGTCATCGGGCGTGCCCTGAAACTTTTCGACGACGTGATTGTCGCCGTGGCGCACAACGACGAGAAACAGCCGCTTTTCTCGTTGGAAGAGCGCCTCGATTTACTACGCGAAACCGCTGGCAAGATCGACAACGTGCGCGTCGCCGAGTTCGAAGGATTATTAGTTGAATTTGCCAGAGCAGAAGGCGCCGGGGCCGTCATCCGCGGCTTGCGTGCGGTTTCCGATTTTGAATTTGAGTTTCAGATGGCGTTGATGAACCGAAAATTGGAAGCCTCGGTGGAAACAATTTTCCTGATGCCGACTGAGGAATATACTTATCTCAGCTCCCGAATCGTGAAGGAAATCGCGAGGCTCGGCGGCGATGTCTCGGCCTTTGTTCCGGCTTGTGTAGCCAAAGCGCTGAACAGGAAATTTAATCGATGAACTGTGAGAGGTGTTCCGGGTGAAAGTTCATTTGAAACAAATTCCGCCAGAGGGCCTGCACGTCGAGGGCGACGAAGATTGCCCCATTAAAGGATTGGAAGCGGAGGAGGTTTGTTGCGCTGGGCCACTCAGCTACAAGATTGATATCGGGGTTTCGGACGGCGCGCTATGGGCGAATGGTTCGCTGCAGCAACCGGTGGAACTGCGATGCGTTGCGTGTCTCGAGAAATTCATCCACGAGATTCGGGTGCCAGCATTTGCGGTGCACACCGAGTTGCGCGGCCCGGAGACGGTTGATCTTACGCCGTTCTTGCGCGAAGACCTGTTGCTGAATTTGCCGGCGCATCCGCATTGCGATCGGGACGGCAATCGCGTTTGCAAGGGTAAGCAAATCCAAGCGGAGCAGCAGGATGAGAAGTGCAAAGCCGATTGGAGCGCATTGGATAAACTGAGGTTGAAGAGTTAAAAAGTTAAAGGGTTACAAGTTGAATCGGATAGGTCACAAGGCTAAGCTGTCTGCTTTAACATTGTAACTTTCTAGCAAATCACTTGTGCGCGACTTGTTTTTCGAAAAAAGAGGTGCTTTGGTAGCGCGCACATGGGCGTTCCGAAACGCAAAACATCCAAAATGCGGTTGCGCACACGCAAGGCGGCCAACCGCTGGCATGCGCCGCATCTGAGCAAATGTCCCCAATGCGGCAGCACCGTGCCGTCGCACATTGCATGTCCATCGTGCGGCTACTACCGCGGACGCCAGGTGTTGACGCTCGAAGGCGAATAGATTCGCGTTGTCGGAGCGTTACATCGTGAATCATTGGGTCGTTTCAGTAGCTCCGATTCTCGAATCTCAATTTGTGCCTTCCGCAATTTTCACTTTGCAATCAGCGAGTTTAGTTCGCAAAGTTTCGCACCGATGAAGATCGCCCTGGATGCCATGGGCGGTGATTTTGGTCCGCCTAACCTCGTTGCTGGTGCAGTCATGGCGCTGCGTGATTACTCGGAGATCACGAGACTGTATCTGGTAGGAGACTCTGCCAAAATTGAAAGCGAACTGCGGAAGCACCAGTGTAACGATGCGCGCATCGACATCGTGCATTCCACCCAAGTAGTCGAGATGACTGATCGCGCCTGGACAGCGGTTCGTCGAAAAAAGGATTCGTCGGTGAGCCGTGCGGTCGATTTGGTGAAACGCGGCCAGGCAGATGCAATTGTGAGTGCGGGTCACACCGGCGCGGCCGTGGCCGCGAGCACGATCAAGCTTCGCACATTGCCGGGAATCGATCGACCAGGTATCGCGGCGGTGCTTCCGACCGAAACGAATGTCTTCGTTTTAATCGACGCAGGCGCGAACATCGATGCCCACCCCGAACATCTTCTTCAGTACGCGTTTATGGGTTCGGTGTACTCGCGCCACGTTCTCCATTACAAGAATCCGACTGTTGGCTTGGTCTCGCTTGGTGACGAGGATGTGAAAGGGACCGAGTTGACCAAGGAAGTGTTCAAGATGTTGAAACCAAGTTCGCTTAACTTCGTTGGCAACATAGAAGGCCGTCATCTCTTTGAAGATCCGGTTGAAGTTGTCGTGTGCGACGGATTTGTTGGAAACGTGATCTTGAAAACGTGCGAATCGATCGCGGTGGCAATGTTTAAATGGCTGAAGCACGAGCTCATGCGCACAACGATGCGAAAAGCCGGCGCATTCCTCGTGAGGAATGCCATTGGAACCATTAAGGACAAGACGAATTACGAAGAGTACGGTGGCAGTCCGCTTCTTGGCGTGAACGGCATTTGCATCATTGCGCACGGCGCGAGCACACCCCTGGCCATTAAGAACGCTTTGCGGGTGGCGGCGGAGTCAATTGAACAGCAGGTGAACCCGCATATCGTCGAGGAAATTCGCCGTTACAATGAAACGACAGCCTCGCTCGAGCCAGCGCTCCAATAAACCGCTGCGCACAGCCTCAATTATCGGCACGGGCAGTTACGTCCCCGAGAAGATTCTGACTAACGCGGATTTCTCGCGAATGGTCGATACAAGTGACGAGTGGATCACTACTCGCACCGGCATTAAGGAACGCCGCATTGCCGCAAAGGGCGAAGATACGAGCGACATGGGGGCCAAAGCGGCGCTGAAAGCCATCGAGCAAGCGAAGATTTCGCCCAAAGAGATCGATCTTATTCTCGTGGCAACAGCCACGCCCGACATGCTGTTTCCGGCCACGGCCTGTTTCGTGCAGAAGAAGATCGGCGCAACCAACGCCGCTTGTCTGGATATTTCCGCTGCTTGCGCGGGCTTTCTGTTTGGACTGGAGATCGCCCAACAATTTATCACCTCACATACGCACGATACCGTGTTGGTGATCGGTGCCGAGAAACTCACCTCGATCACGAATTGGACGGATCGTAACACCTGTGTGCTTTTCGGCGACGGCGCCGGCGCGGCTATTCTGCGCCACCGCGGTAGCGCTCACGGAGTCATCAGCACTCACATCGGCAGCGACGGGCAGTACACTGACATTTTATTTATGCCGGGTGGTGGTTCGCGTTGTCCAATCACGCGCGATAACGTCGATCTGCATTTGGCCACCATTCACATGACCGGGAAGGACGTTTACAAACAAGCCGTGACCGCAATGCTAAACGCAGCGAAAAAAGTCCTCGAACAAGCCGGGCTATCTATCGAGGACATTGCCTGTGTCATTCCGCACCAGGCGAATCTGCGCATCATCGAAGCAATCGCGGATCGACTCGGTATTTCCCGCGACAAAATGTTTGTGAACCTCGATCGTTATGGCAACACCTCTGCGGCGGCAGTAGCAATCGCACTCGATGAAGCCAATCGCAGCGGGCGGATCCGGCCGGGCGATTATGTTTTAATGGTCGTGTTCGGCGGCGGGCTAACATGGGCGAGCACGATACTGGAATGGTGATGGACAACGTGAATTGTGAATCGACGTGACTATCAAGCAATTTAACGATTCACGCTTCACGATGTAACTGGGCTGCCATGCTAATCGAAACCCACGCTCATCTCGATTATCCCGAATTTGCGGCTGATTTCGATGACGTTCTCCGCCGAGCCAACGAAGCTGGCGTGACGCGGATCATCACCATCGGCACTTCAATCGAGAGCAGCCGGCGCGCTGTCGATCTTGCTGAGAAATATCCGAGCATCTACGCCGCAATCGGCGTCCACCCGACTTATGCCGAGCAAGCCAATGAGGACGTCACTACGCCATTGCGCGCACTGGCGAAAAGCCCGCGAGTGGTGGCGATTGGCGAGACGGGCTTGGACTATCACCATTTGCCAAGCGTCGAAGCAGCGAAAAAGAAAAACGTCCAAGTGTTCAATGCACTGCAAAGCGGAACCGAAGAACAACTGGAAGCCAGTATTGAAGATGGCGCTTACAAGTCGAAACAGGCCGATCTTTTTCAGCAGCAACTCGATCTGGCGGTCGAACTGCGCTTAAATGTGATAATTCACCAACGCGATGCGTGGGACGATACGCTCGAAATTCTGCGGAATTACGGGCGACAAATCAGCGGCGTGTTTCATTGTTTCGGCGGCACGCTCGAGCAAGCGAACGAGGTCTTGGATCTCGGCCACCTGATATCCTTCACTGGAATTGTCACGTTCAAAAACGGCGCAGCCGTGCGAGCAGTCGCTGCCCGAGTCCCACTCGACACATTCATGGTCGAAACCGACTGCCCTTATCTGGCGCCTGGCCCATTTCGCGGGAAACGGTGCGAGCCGGCGCACACGCGACTCGTCGCGGAATCGATCGCGGCTGCGCGCGGCATTTCTCTGGAAGAAGTCGCGCGTGCGACAACTGCAACAGCAGAAGAGTTTTTCCGATTCGATCGCGCATGAAAATCGAGAGCGCCGTTCGCGCCTTAGCAGTAATAATCATTGCAGCATCAATCGCATCGTGTGTCGCTCCGGACACGCGGCATCAGATCGTCATAAGCGCACGGGACCAGAAATTGGCTCTTCTCGATCGCAGCAACGTGATGGCCATTTATCCGGTCTCAACATCCAAGTACGGACTGGGCGATTGGCTGGGCAGCAGTTGCACTCCCCTAGGTAAGTTGGAGATCGCCAAAAAAATCGGGGACAATGTGGCACCGGGCGCAGTGTTCAAGGATCGACGCCGCACCGGCGAAATTGTTTTGCCGGATTCTCCCGGTCGCGATCCAATCGTCACACGCATTCTGTGGCTGCGCGGACTCGAGCCGCAAACCGCCAATGCCTTTTCCCGTTATATCTACATTCACGGCACTCCGGAGGAACGGTTCATCGGCACGCCTGCAAGTTACGGGTGTATTCGGATGCGTTCGAGCGACATCATCAATCTATACGAAAACGTTGGTGTCGGCGCAGAGGTAACAATTGTCGATGTGCCCCTCGCTAAAGCAGTTCCCGGTCTCCCCTCTGTCCATTCCGCGGCGAATTCGACGCTTGTGAACCGGTAAGCTAACCCGAGACGCCGCAGCGAGGCATCCTCTAGCTACGGCAGCTTGCCGAGATGCTGTCTTGAGGCTTCGCGTGAAAGCAGTTCCATATCCGCATCAACCATGATGCGAACGAGGTCGTGGAAGCGCACTTTAGGTTCCCAGCCGAGGATTTTTTTCGCTTTGGAAGCGTCGCCCACCAGTAGATCGACTTCGGCTGGGCGCTCATACCGTGGGTCGTGCTTGACGTATTGTTTCCAATCGAGATCGACATGCGAAAAAGCCGCCTCGGCTAACTCGCGTACGCTGTGCGCTTCGCCGGTGGCCAACACAAAGTCATCTCCTTCCTCATGCTGAAGAATGCGCCACATGCCTTCGACATATTCCGGCGCATATCCCCAGTCGCGCTTCGCGTCCAGGTTTCCCAGAAACAATTCATGTTGCAGACCATGCTTAATCGCGGCAACTGCGCGCGAGATTTTGCGAGTGACAAAAGTTTCGCCGCGCCGCGGGCTTTCGTGGTTAAACAAAATGCCATTGCTCGCGCAGAGTCCGTAACTCTCGCGATAGTTTACGGTGGCCCAATAGGAAAAAACTTTCGCGACGCCGTACGGGCTGCGCGGCCAGAACGGCGTGCTCTCCGATTGCGGAACTTGTTGCGCTTTGCCAAACATTTCGCTACTCGAAGCCTGATAGAAACGTGAGCGCGAGCCCGCTTCGCGAATCGCTTCCAAAATGCGAATCGTCCCGATGCCGGTGACATCGGAAGTGTATTCCGGAATATCGAAGCTCACGCGCACGTGGCTTTGCGCAGCGAGATGATAAATTTCGTTCGGCTTCAATTCGTAGAGCAGCTTCACCAGGTTCACGGAATCGCTGAGGTCGCCATAATGGAGGAACATTCGCACGCCGTTAATGTGCGGATCGGCGTAAAGATGATCGATACGCGCAGTATTGAACGTGCTCGCGCGGCGAATGATCCCGTGCACTTCGTAACCTTTCTCAAGGAGCAAATCGGCGAGGTAACTGCCATCCTGCCCGGTTATGCCGGTAATGAGCGCCCTCTTCATGTCGATTTAGAAAAATAGAGCGATAGTGAGCCCAAGAACTATGATGCCAATCAAACGGCAACCAGGCTGAGCATGTCGATCGGAAATTTCATGTTTACGGCGGTGAGACCATCAATCGTGCGAGCACGGCCCGCTGCGCCGCGATCAACTCAGCGACGCCTTTTCGGCCAAGTACGAGCATTTCATCGAGCTGAGATTGTGCAAATATGGCTTCCTCGCCGGAAGCTTGCACCTCGACGAATTCGCCGTCTTCGGTGGCAACGAGATTGAAGTCGACCGCCACGACTTTGTCCTCCTCGTAATTGAGATCGAGAATCGCCTGCCCATCGAGGACGCCGGCACTGACTGCCGCGATCAACTTCCGCACCGGAGACATGTCGATCTTCTTTTCTCGTACCAGTTTTCTGCAAGCGATGGCGAGGGCCAGACTGGCGCCGGTGATTGCAGCGGTGCGCGTCCCACCATCGGCTTGCAACACGTCGCAATCCACCCAGATCGTGCGTGGTCCGAGTTTTTCAAGATCAACAACTGCTCGCAGCGATCGCCCAATCAAACGTTGAATCTCCATGCTGCGGCCATCGATCCGACCCTTGGCGATGTCGCGCGGTTTTCGTGTCTGCGTCGAATAAGGAAGCATCGAGTATTCGGCGGTAACCCAGCCCCCGGTTACGCCTTGTTCTTTCATCCAGCGAGGCACATTTTCCTCAACGGTTACGCCACAAATGACCCGCGTATTCCCCATCGTGACGAGCACTGAGCCGCCAGCATAAGGCGCGATGCCCAGATCGAAGCTGACTGGCCGCAATTGCTCGCTGGTTCGTCCGTCGATGCGATTTACGCCGGGAGGGGTGGGGATGTTCCTCATGACCAAGAGGCAATTTTTGGTTTTCCGTGACGTCAGTCTCTCTCAAAAATCGAGAGGCAGTTTTTTCGGATCCTCGATGCACTCTTTCACTTTGACTAGGAAAGTGACTGCTTCCTTTCCGTCGATTGCGCGATGATCATAACTGAGCGCGAGATACATCATTGGGCGAACTTCAACTTTCCCATCCACGACAATCGGTCGCGGCATGATTTTATGCATGCCGAGAATCCCGCTTTGCGGCGGATTCAAAATCGGCGTCGCGAAAAGCGATCCATACACGCCGCCGTTTGTGATGGTGAATGTGCCGCCCCGGAGATCTTCGATTTTCAGTTTTCCTTCGCGCGCTCTGCTGGCGTAATCGGCGGTGGTACGTTCCAAATCGGCGAAGCTTTTCTTATCCGCATCTCGCATAACCGGCACCACGAGTCCCCGTTCTGTCCCAACTGCTACTCCGATATCGTAGAAGTTGTTTTGAACGAAATCGTCGCCATCGATGCGGCCGTTAACTACAGGCACGGCCTTGAGGGCTTCCACGCATGCTTTAACAAAGAACGACATCAAACCGAGTTTGACGCCGTTCCTTTTCGTGAACTCCTCTTGTTTGTTCCGGCGCAAGTCCTGCACGGCGCTCATGTCGCATTCGTTGAACGTGGTAAGAATCGCCGCGGTGTGCTGCGCCATCACCAGTTGCTGCGCGATCTTGCGGCGCAACGGCGACATTTTCTTGCGGACGAACCGGCCATCCGCGGACGGTTCAACTTCGCGGGTTTCGACTTTTTCTTCGGTCCTGTCGTGCGCTTGCACTGCTGCCAGCACGTCGCCTTTGGTCAAACGTCCTCCCTTACCAGTAGCTGAGATTCTCTCCGGCGTGAGTTCCTCTTCTTCGACAATGCGGCGAACAGCAGGTGAAAGAGGTTTTTCTTTTTGCGGCGCTGCTTTCTCTTCTTCTTCTACACCCTTTTTTGGCTCGGGTTCTTTCTTCTTTTCCTCAGGTTCTTTCTTTTTTTCTTGAGGCTTTTCTGCCTTCTTTTCCTCAGGCGGCCGCTTCGAATCATCGATTGTGGCAACTACCTCTCCGATTTTCACTTCCTGGCCCTCACACACCTTGGTTTCGAGCAGGCCAGCTTTTTCCGCGACGATCTCGGTGGAAACTTTGTCGGTCTCGAGCGTGAAGAGAGTTTCGCCTTCGTTGACGAACTCACCGGATTTCTTGCGCCAAACGGAAACGACACCGCTGGTGATCGATTCGCCGACCGCTGGAATTTTAACTTCGATAGCCATGCGTGAGAATGACGTAAGCTAATCGACCGTCGCGGTCGAAATGCGGTTCGTCAATCGTCAACAGTTAGCCTAGTGCGACGTCTGCCGGCCGCGCCACAAATCAAACCGCAAACGCGTCCGCCACGAGGCGCGCTTGCTCACGTTTGTGGCGAGTCAGCGCGCCGACGGCAGGGCTTGCGCCGGCGTCGCGACCAGCATAGGCGATTTCGCTGCAAAAGATGGTGCGCAATCGCGGTTCGATGAAATTCCAAGCACCCATGTTTTCCGGTTCTTCCTGGCACCAGACAAGCTTCATACTCTTGGGAAATGGCTTGAGCATTTCGCGCAGCTTTTTTTCAGCCAGCGGATAAAGCTGCTCGATCCGAATGATCGCCGCATCATGAACTTTATGCTCGGTCCGATAATTCAGCAGATCGTAGTAAATTTTACCTGAGCAAAAGATCATCCGCTTCACCTTGTCAGCGGGACCGACCTCAGGTGCGCCGAGAATTTCTTCGAACCGGCCATGAAGGAATTCTTCCGCAGGCGACGAAGCAAACTTCGCGCGCAATAGACTTTTCGGCGTCATGATGATGAGCGGCTTGATGAAGTCGCGCTTCATCTGGCGTCGCAACACATGAAAATGCTGCGCGGCGGTGGTGAGATTGCAGACCTCGATGTTGTCCTCGGCGCATGCCTGGAGGAAGCGTTCGAGCCGGGCGCTCGAATGCTCCGGCCCCTGGCCTTCGTAGCCATGCGGGAGTAACAGCACGATTCCGCTAGGCCGTTGCCATTTCGATTCCGCTGAAACAATGAACTGATCAATGATCGTCTGCGCGCCATTGGCAAAATCGCCAAATTGCGCCTCCCACAGGCAGAGCATCTTCGGGTAGTCGAGCGAATAACCGTAGTCGAACCCGAGCACGGCAGCCTCCGAAAGCGGGCTATTGTAAATGCAGATGCGCGCCTGTTTTTCGGCTAGGTGCATGAGTGGCACATACGGCTTGCCCGTCTTTGCGTCGTACAGGACCGAATGCCGCGTGCTGAACGTGCCGCGCGAACTGTCCTGGCCGGATAATCGGATCGGAATTCCTTCCAACAGCAATGATCCGAAGGCGAGCGCTTCGGCGTAATGCCATTCATAGAGGCCGCCATCTTCGAAAACTTTGCGCTGATGATCGAGCACGATGCGTTTGATCTTCGGCTGAACCTCGAAGCCTCCTGGTATATGGGTCAGACCATCGACAATAGTTTTAAGCGTCTTCTCGCTGATCGCTGTTGGCTCGGACTCGCTCGTGTATTCCGGTTGAAAGATCGCGGTGGATTCCTTGAATGCCGCTTTCTCGCTTGCCTTGCTCTTCTCGATCGCCTTTACCTCTTCGAGCGCCATCTCCAGCCGAAGATCAAATTCAGTTTCGAGCGAGGCCTTATCGTCTTCGCTTAGGATTCCGGCCTCGAGCAATTCGCGCTTGTAAAGCTGTGTGACAGACGGACGCTTCTCGATCCTAGCGTAAAGGTCCGGTTGAGTAAACGATGGCTCGTCACCCTCGTTATGACCGTAGCGTCGATAGCAATAGAGATCGATCACCACATCGCGCCCGAATTCCTGGCGAAAATCAAAAGCGATATCGCTAACGAATTTTACCGCCAGCGGATCGTCTCCGTTCACATGAAAAATCGGTGCCTCGATCATTTTGGCGACGTCGGTGCAATACATCGACGAACGCGCGTCTTTGGGAAGCGTGGTGAAACCAATCTGATTGTTTACCACCACGTGCACGGTGCCGCCGGTTCCGTAGCCCGGCAGCTGTGAGATGTTAAGCGTTTCCGCCACAATCCCCTGCCCTGCAAACGCAGCGTCGCCATGGATGAGCAGGGGCACTACCTTGCCCCGATGCTCGGTGTCACCGCGAATCCGTTGGCGGGCGCGCGCCTTTCCCTCGACCACGGGGTTAACAGCTTCGAGATGGCTTGGGTTTGACGAAAGCCGAATTTCGATTTGTGCTCCGGAAGCGAGCCTGCGCACCGTGCGATAGCCCAAGTGGTATTTCACGTCGCCGTCCCCGGCTACCAGATCGGGAATGTAGTTCTCGCTGAACTCGGTAAAGATCACCTTGAGCGATTTGCGCAGAAAATTCGCGAGCACGTTTAGCCGCCCGCGATGCGCCATGCCCATGCAGATTTCCTCGACGCCGCCCTCCGGGCATTTGTGCAGGATCGTATCCAGAGCTACCATGAGCGATTCCGCGCCCTGGAGCGAGAAGCGTTTCTGTCCGACATAGCGTTTGTGCAGGAAAATCTCGAACGATTCGGCTTCCATCAATGCTCGCAAAAGCGCGATCTGCACAGCTCGTGGCGTCGCATGTTTGTGCGGCCGCAATTCCAAGCGCCGGCAAACCCAATCGCGGATGTGCGTATCCTGGATGTGCATAAACTCGGCGCCGATTGAATCGCCGTAGATATTCTTTAGAGCGGCGATCATCTCGCGCAGCGTCATCTGCCGATTATCCAGGAAAGATCGCGATGAAACGCGAAGATCGAGATCCTTTTCGCTGAAACCGAGTTGGTGCAGTGTCAGCAACGGGTTCTGCGGACGCTTTTCGGTTAGAGGATCTAGATGCGCGGTGGTGTGCCCGAGTGTGCGATAAGCGTAAAGGAGGCCGTCCACCCGTGATTGCAGCGCCGCCTCACGAGCTTCGGCCTCGGCACCGTCACGTTGCGGCAGGTCTCCGAGCTCGAATCCTTCGAAAAAGGCCGACCATCCCGAATCGACCGACTGAGGATCCTCCAGCCAGCGGCGATAATTCTCCTCGATCAACGCCAGATTTGTCCGAGCTGCAATGGAAGTATGCATAGCAAACTTAATCTGCGACTAACAGGCGGCGGGGCAAGTTGACAGTGCGGAAGCCGCCTCGTTACTTGCTTTCGAGATGAGACCTGAGAATGGAGATCTGCCCCGCGCTCTAATTAGACACACAATTTGCGCGTTCGCTGCTGCCCTCCAGATTTGGGCGGGGTCGACACCTTGTTTTGCACAGGCGGACCCCGCCTCGGAGCCAGCGGTACTGGCCGTGGCGAAGGTATTGCCGGCAGTCGTGAATATCAACACTGAGCGCGTGGTCAGGCGAACGGTGCGTGATCCATTCGAGGATTTTTACGCGCAGTTCTTCGGATACGATCGCGTTCGGCCGCGCCAAATTCGTCAGACTCTGCAAAGCCTCGGCTCGGGGTTCATTATCGATCCGGCCGGTTATATCGTGACCAACCAGCATGTCGTTGAACGTGCCGCCGATTTGAAAATTCATGTGACGACCAACGACGACAAAACTTACAACGCCCACTACATTTCGGGCGATGACAAGACCGACTTGGCGTTTATCAAGATTGACGCCAAGGAGCCCTTTCGGTTTATCAATCTGGATAATATCTCGCCCAATCTACTGGGCGAAACAGTAATCGTAGTCGGTAATGCCGTCGGCTACGGCAGCTCCATCAGCCGCGGCGTGCTGAGCGCAGTGAAACGCAACATCACCGTAGACGACATCGAATATAAAGACTTGGTGCAGACAGATGCTGCAATCAATCCGGGCAACAGCGGTGGACCCGTTATCGATATTTCCGGGCGTCTTGTCGGTATTAGCTCGGCGAAAATGGCGTTCACTCCACAGGGCGTTCCTACTCAGGGACTCGGTTTCGCTATTCCGGCGGAAGTAGTGCGGGATAGCGTCGCTCGATTCAAGAAAATTGCGCAAAAACAGACCGCAGGAAAGAAACAACCTGTAGCCAGTGACGCATCGATATCCAACGCCGAACGGTTATTTGGACTGCAGCTTCAGGATTTGAGCCAGGAATTAAGCGATGCGCTCGGTTATCCTCGAGGCGGCGTTGTGATTACAGCAGTCGAGCCGCGTAGCCCGGCAGATGAAGCGGGCGTTGAACGCGGGTTGGTCATTTATCACGTCGGAAGTTCAGAAGTAAATTCCGTGACGCAAATCGAGAAGTTGCTCAGCTCAGTGCAAAGTGGCACGACAGCCAATTTTACCATCGGTGCAATCCGGGGTAGTGGGGAAAGTCAGCAGGTCGCAACTGTAACCGTGACGGCGCGCTAAAAAATTGGCAACGCAAACGGCGGCTCGGTTGTCTGATGGAATTATCGCGAAATGATTAAGGTCGAAAACCTGACTAAACGCTACGCGGGCCAGTCTGCGATCAAGGATTTGAACTTTGAGGTTGGCCAGGGTGAGATCATGGGATTTCTCGGTCCGAACGGCGCCGGCAAAACAACTACCATGCGCATTCTGGCGGGCTTCATGCCGCCGACGTCGGGCCGCGCCACCATCGCCGGCTTTGATGTATTTTCGCAGTCGCTTCAGGCGCGTGCCCGTCTCGGTTACATGCCGGAAAACGTGCCGCTCTACAACGATATGCGGGTGAACGAATACCTAGTTTATCGCGCGGCGCTCAAATCGGTCCCGAGCCGGCGCGTTGCGGAACGAGTCGGAGATGTAAAAGAACTTTGCGGACTCAAGGAAGTCGAGAAGCAATTGATCGGCACGCTCTCCAAAGGTTATCGTCAACGGGTTGGCTTGGCGGACGCGCTGCTGCACGAACCGGATCTTCTCATTCTCGACGAGCCGACGATCGGTCTCGATCCAAATCAAATCCGGCAGGTGCGCGAATTGATCAAAAATTTGGGCAAACAGCACACGATCTTGCTTTCCACGCACATTTTGCCGGAGGTGGAGATGACCTGCAGCCGCGTCATCATCATTCATAAAGGCCGTATCGAGGCGTGTGATACGCCGGACAATTTGCTTGGTAAAATCAGGCAGGCGGGCGGTGTTGTCGTTGAGGCGAAAACAGCGTCAGACAATGGCGCTGAAGAGTTAAAAAAAATCCCTGGCGTGCGCAATGTCATGACCGCGGTCGATGGTGAATGGAAAATATTTTCATTGCGTGTGGAATCGGGTCTGGATGTTCGCGAACAAATTTTCCGGCTCGCAACGGACCGCCACTGGGCTGTGCGCGAGCTAACTCAACGTCGAGCGACGTTGGAGGATGTGTTTGTGGAGCTCACCCATCCGGACTTGGTTTGAAATCAACGGTACCAGGGATATCGATCCATGCATAAGTTTTACACCCTGCTCGTACGCGAAGTGCGCAGCTACTTCCACTCGCCGATCGCCTACGTAGTCCTTATCTTTTTCCTGCTGGTCGCCGGAGTGGACTTTTATTTTCAGGTCTCCTTCATGAACCAGCGTCAAGTGCAATACACGGTGCAGGAAGCGTTTTTTAATTCCGTCTTTTTCTGGTTCGCCTTTGTTTTGATCTTCCCACTCATCACGATGCGCCTGTTCGCCGAGGAATTTAAGCTTGGCACGATCGAGCCGCTCATGACTGCGCCGGTGCGCGATTGGCAGGTCGTGCTTGGAAAATTTTTCGGTGCACTGGTTTTTTATCTGGTGCTGTGGATCCCGACACTGCTGTACTTCGCGATTTTTTTGAGGATAACGCACGAGCCGGCTGCTCATTCTGTCGGAGCGTACCTCGGTTCGTATCTAATGCTTTTATTGCTCGGTATGTTCTATCTTTCGATCGGTTGCCTCACGTCGGTTCTGACCAAGAACCAGATCATCGCCGCGGTCATTTCTTTCTGCACGATCACGCTATTGTTTTTTCTCGGGCTAGTTCAGTACATCCTCCTGGACGTTAGTTCCGCTACGCGCGACCTTCTCGGCTACTTTTCCGCGATCGAGCACATGGTGACTTTCTCTCGGGGCGTGATCGATACGCGGCCTATTGTGTTCTACGTCAGCATGACCATCGTGCTGCTGATTCTCACGCATCAGGCATTTCAATCTCGAAAATGGAGGCTCTGATCAATGGCTGACGAGACAAAGCAGCCTCAAAAGGCCTCGGGACCAAAAAAAATCCGCCGGATTCAGATTGGTTTTAACGTTCTGGCGCAGATTGTTCTGATTTTGTTTCTGACAGTAGCGATCAATTCGATCGCTTTTAAACATTACCAGCGCTGGGATTTTTCGCGCGACCAAAAATACGCGCTCTCGGACAAAACGAAGCGGTTCCTCAAAGGAATCAAAGGCAAAATGCGGATCACGTTTTTCTTTTCCCCCAACACGCCGATCACCGCAGACGTGCAGAACCTGCTGACCGAATACCAATATGCGGGGAAAGCAAAGATTGACATCGAACATGTCGATCCAGAGCGCAATTTTTCCCGGGCAAAAGAGCTCTTCGACAAATACAAGGTTGTAACTGACGAAAGTCTTTTAGTGCTCGATTACGAAGGGCGCAACAAGACGGTCAAAGCTTCGGAGATGGCTGATATCGACCAAAGCGAAATGGCTTTCGGTGAAGGCCCGCGCGTCACCGCCTTCAAAGGCGAACAGGCGATCACAAGCGCCATGATGGACTTGGTTGAAGGCAAGAAAAACACATTGGGTTACGTGGTCGGTCACAAAGAACCGCCACTTTCGGAAAACAGCGCGATCTCGATCTTAAAGACCTTCATCGAGAACGAAAACATTAGGTTCCAGGAGCTAAACCTTTTCAATCTCGATGCAATCCCATCGGAGCTGAAGACGATTCTGATTGTTGGCCCGCAATACGATTTGTCCGATCGCGAAATGAAATTGTTGCGAGATTTTTGGGATAAACAGGGGCGGATACTGCTTCTTCTCGATCCCTCGGCCAAAACGCCCAGGCTGGACGGATTTCTCAAGGAGCTGGGCGTGAAAGTGAATGACGACCGGCTGATGGTCTTTTTGCGCACCGGGATTGAGGAAGTCGCGCTTACACGAGATGTGCAGGCGCACTTCCTTGGCGGCAGCCCGATCACAAAACGCCTGGTTGACGTGCGCGCGCTTTTCTTTGGCGGCACATCATCCCTTACACTTGAGCCGGACCGCGTTCGCACTGCGAATATTCGCATCGATCCGCTGATTCAGGCTGAGAAAGGCTATTTCGCCGAAACCGATTACAATACCGACGACCAGACAAAACTTCAGGTGGACGCGAAGCGAAACAGCAACACCACCCTGACGGTCGGGGCTGCGGTCGAGAAAGGCGCCAGTGCGGACGAGCGCGTGCAGGTGAATTCGGCGCGGCTGGTCGTGGTGAGCAACGCAGCATTCGTTCAAGATAATGCGATCACCCAGGATCAACAGGCGCTCGATTTCATCTCTGGTAGCGTGAATTGGTTGCTAAGCCGGGAGCAGTTGATCGGTATCGCGCCAAAGATTTCGAAGCCCCTCGTCTTCACCCTCACCGAAGACTCATTGCGCAGTCTCCGCTGGATCATTTTGGTTTTCATGCCGCTGATCCCAGCCGTGATCGGTGCCGTGGTTTGGTGGCAGCGTCGAGTTTGATCCGTCGGATCGGTTATGAACTTGAGAACGACTCTCGTTTTAGCCGTTGTTGCGTTAGGCGTCTTTGCCTACTTGAGGTTCTTTGAGATGAAGCAGCCGAGCACTGAGGAAGCCAAACGTCAGGCCCAAAACGTCCTCAACTTCGACCGGTACAAAATCAACGGCATTGTGATTCAAAACGGCGACGAGAAAATCGAACTGCGACGACGTGACACCAAATGGCGTCTCGACACGCCGATCAAAGACCACGCCGATAGCTCGTCGGTTGAAAATCTCTTGTCGAATCTGGAAGGCTGGCGAAAGGACGCGACGATTTCCGCAAAAGAAATCGAGGCGGATAAAAATAAGCTGAACGAGTACGGTCTCGCCAAGCCGAAGCTGAAGCTCAAATTGACCGGCCCGGAAGAACTGCCGGAAATCTTCTTCGGAAAAGACGCCGCGCTCGAAGGCAAGATGTATGTGCGCTTTGAGAATTCGAAGGAAACTTTTCTCGCCGGACAATCGATTAAGAAAGACATCGACAAGAAGCCGGAGGATTTTCGCGATCGGAAACTAACGGATCTCATCACCGCCCGGGTGTCGCGCGTCGTTCTAACGACGCCTGTCGGCGAAATCGATTTGCAAAAGAAAAACGATCACTGGGAGATTGTGAAGCCATTTCATGCCCGCGGCGACGACCAAAAGATTGCTGACCTGATCGCGCAAGTCACGACCGCCCGCATTCAACAATTCGTGGCGGATGACCGCGGCGATCTTCGCGCTTATGGATTAGCAGAGCCCCGCGGCGGAATCACGCTGTTCACGCCGGACGATAAACAAGGTCAGTTACTGCAAGTCGGAGGCGTGCCAGAAAAGGAAAAGGATCAACTGTATGTGCGTTCCGCGGCGCGCGGGTTCGTTTACACCCTCCCGAAGAAGATCGAAGAAATTCTCAACGCGAAACCAGACGATCTGCGCGACCGTCATTTGATGCGGATCGACACAAACATTCTCGACCGAATCACCATCGACCCTCCGGGGAAAAACGAGATCATTCTCGCTCGCAAAGATAACAATTGGACGATCGTCAGTCGCAAGAACGCGCCAGCAAATTCTACCGAGGTTCGGCGTATGATCGACACCCTGCAAAGTGAGCAGGTTAAAAAATTCGTTGAAGACGTCGCTTCCAATTTGGCGAAGTACGGCCTCGATAAACCGCAACTGCAACTCACCCTTAGTTCGTTTGCCTCGGAGAACAGGGCTGAAACCAAAGCTGGCGAACAACCGTTTGCCACAGTCGCCTTCGGAAGCGCAGACGGCGAAAATGTTTACGCGCGGCTTACCGATGAGCCTTTTGTCGTGGCCGTCCGCCGCAGCCTACTCGATCAAATTTTCACCGATCCCGCCCAATGGCAGGATTTGGCGATCTTCAAATTTAAGCCGGAACAGATTCATCGACTGAGCGTAATGGCGGAATACGAATCGGCACTTAGGCGCGATGCAAAAGGAGAATGGGCTTGGGTAAAGGGGGACGGCCAGATCAATCAGGCAAACTTGCAATCGTTGCTAACTACTTTGTCTAATTTGCACGCAGTCCGCTGGGTTGCCGCGGCGCCGATTGCGCGGCGCGATCTCGAAAAACCACAACTCGCGATCACTTTTACAACGTCGCCTGACGACAAGAATTCCCACAAGCTGCTAGTTGGCAGCAAAGCTGATGCTGCAACATGGTTTGCGCGAGTTGAAGAACGCGAAGGAACTTTTGTTATCAGTGATGCCGATTTTACTAATCTGCGATTGCCGTTTGCAATTGTGCCAGGAAGTCCTAGCCCTGCCGCTGGCGCGAGCCTCTCTCCTAGCGCTACGGCGGCGCCGTAATCATTTAACTTCCGCGGTCAGAGACGCCACTACGGCATTGGCCGCTTCTCTGCAGTATAGATCGTGACAATGCCTCCACTGAGCGGACCGGCAGCAGCATCGCGGAAGCCATTTGCTTCCACCAAACGAACCATGGCCTCGCCGTTGGGAAATTCCTCAATCGACTCCCCCAGATAAGCGTATGCTGTTTTTTGATTGGTAAGGAAGGAACCCAGAATCGGCAAGAACCAGTGCAGATAAAGACGATAGGCTGCTCGCAAGATTGAGAACCGAGGCAGAGAAAATTCAAGAATAAGAAGGCGCCCACCTGGCCGAAGAATACGCGCCATCTCTCGCAAGGCTGCGCCGCAATTCTCCATATTACGCAGACCGAAGGCAACTGTGATGCAATCGACAGAAGAATCAGCAAAGGGCAATTTCATCGCGTCAGCGACGACGGTTTGGCGCAGTCCTTTTCGGTTCGCGATCTCCAGCATTTCACGCAGAAAATCAGCCCCAACGATTTGTGCCTCCGGGAGTTTCTTCTGGATTGCTAGCGCGAGATCGCCTGTCCCGGTAGCAAGATCGATAACTTCTTTTGGCCTCCAATTTGCAACGATCTGAGCCGCGCGGTTGCGCCAATAAAAATCCGCGCCGCAACTGAGAATATGATTCGCCAGATCGTAGCGCCGGGCGATAGACCCGAACATGTGCTGAACCCGCTCAGGCTGTGTGGCGATACTGGATCTAGTCACTTCAAAAAAACGATCTAACGTCAACTTGTAACTTCGCGAACGCTGGTTCTCCCTCGATTTATTACGTCGATGCGGTAGCAGGGAAAGTAGCAATCAGACCTTCCAGCGTCTAGATCCTAATAAAAGTTTGTTGCTATCCTGACCAAACCCGGCTATGTGACGACCTATGGATATATCTGTTAAGGCTTTAGAAGAAGCCGTCTCGATTCGTCGTCAAATCGATAGTTTGGAAAAACGTCTTTCGGCCATTCTGTCAGGTGAGCCCGCGCGCCCTGCAGCCGGAGGAGGGTCGCGCCAAGTGTCGGCAGCTACTCGGGCAAAGCTTGCCGCCGCCACCAGAGCGCGCTGGGCAAGGATCAAGGCTGGCAAAAAAGCAGCTCCCGCGAAGAAAAAGGGCGGACTCACACCTGCTGGCAGAAGAAAGCTTTCCCAATTGATGAAAGCTCGTTGGGCGGCCAGAAGGAGGGCTGCAGGGAATAAGTAAGGCTTACCGTTATACTGGGCTTGCCCTTTAGTGTCTTAGCGAGATAGCAAGTTCAACGACGACGCCGTCTGTATCAGCCAGTGCTCGCGAGAGGACTCGAACCTCCACGGGTTTCCCCATACGGTCCTGAGCCGTATGCGTCTGCCAATTCCGCCACGCGAGCAAAGAAGGAAACGGCCTCTACCATGCGCACACGCCAGCACGTCGCAAGGCCAAAGCAACCATCTCGATCCTACGCGCCCGGTCGAAGCGATGGAGGTTTGGTTAGCCTGCCCGTCTTTTGCGCGCATGAACTTCCAGTTGATGCGCTTTGCGCACCTGACCAACGGAACGCAAAAGATCGGCGTAATTCGATACAACAATCTCGTAATCTTCAGAAGGTTTCCCGGCTGCCTCCTCCCAAATCTTAAGCGAAGCCCGATAAAGCTCGGACGCCTTCGCGTAATCGCCGCGGGAATGATAAACCACCGCAAGATTGCATTTGGATTGCGCGATATCGGAATGCGTTCTGGGGGATGCCTTTTCCCGAATAGCCAACGCGCGCAGATGTATTTTCTCTGCCTCGGTATAACGCCGCTCATTAGTGTAAAATACCGCGAGATTATTGAGGACCGAGGCCACATCAGGATGGTCTGGTCCGAGCTGCTTCTCATAAATTTGTAAAGCATGCAGATAGTAAGGTTCGGCTGCTTTTTGCCGCCCTAATTTCCGGAAAATGAGCGCAACGTTGTTTAGCATCGTGCCGAGGTCAGAGTAGGGCAGATCCTGAAGTTGGGTGCCGGCTGCGATAGCTTTCTCGTAAAAGCCAATCGCTTCCTCGGATTGGCCGAGGTTGTCGCACAAAAACGCCAGCCGGCGAGCGGAACGAAAGATGGCGAATTGGTCCGGCGGTTTTACTTTTACTAGAATTGTATCTGCCTTGAGCAAACAAGCTTTCGCCGCGCTGCGATCTCCCTGTTGATCCAGAAGCTGCCCCAATTTTTCGAAGCTGATCGCCAATTGCATAGTCGCGCCAGGAAAGGCGCGTTTGGCAACCTCAAGCGCTGTTTCGGCAACCCGGATCGCCTGAGGCAGACGGTTGCTGGCGCGCAGATTGTCGAGCTTGTCATTAAGAATTGACCAAAGTTTTTTGTCGCCTTTCATCCAACATCACCAGCCCTCGCTCAGTTGAGTGACTAACCGGCTGGCGAGGTCTTCGGTCGCCAACGGCAACGCCTGCCGTTCATCCGTGGTTACGTCTGCGCTGACGAAAAAACTGGTCGCCCCAGTCGCTCGTCCATTACCCACAAGCGCCGTGCCGTCCCGCCCCGCGACCGTGTACCTAACGTCCATTCTAAGGTTGAACTCCTGGGTGGCCAGTACGTTGGCCCGAACAGATCGCGCCGGGATACGGTCAACGCGAGTGATTTCACCTTTCAACACAGCGTCCGCGTCATTGTCACTAGCAACCTTGAACGTGCCGTCTTGTTGCAACTGCTTAATCACCGTATCCGTGACCAACACTTCAATGCGAGGAACGAGAGTTTTGTTTTTGAAAGTGGGAACAGCGATTGTCTGAACGTCGCGCAGGTAATACGGTTTTACCGGCCCAATGTGATAGCCAAGGCAACCAGTTAGCGACAAGCAGGCTAGTCCTGCCGCGAACGTCGCTTTCACGGCGCCGGTGAGGCGGACGCTTCGGGCGTTGAGGCCGCGCCGGAGCTTTGGCCCGCGTCCGGCAAAGTCGATGACGGCTCAGGCGCGGTAGTGGTATCCGGCGTCAGTGAAGCCGGCGGCGGCAGCGAAGTATCAATTTCGGGCGCTGGCAGCGGCGCTTCATTGTTTGGGGCGCTGGGTTTCGCCGACTCACTCCTCGTCATCCGCGCTCCGTGGGCGGTGGCCTTTTTCTTGCCGGCTTCTCCGGGAGTAAAAGCAGGTTGAAGCGCAGCCTCGCCCACCTTTCTGCGCAATTGGTCGATCCGTTTTTTCGCCAGATTGCTTTCGGTTGACCCAGGTTGCTGCCGAATCACCTCATTGTAGTAGACTACTGCGGCGCGATAATATTTCTGTTTGTCGTAGAATTTAGCCACTTGGTAGGAACTGGTCGTTTCCTTGTGCTCAAGAAGCTCCAAGTTTGCGCGCGCCTGTGCGGCTTTCTCACTATGCGGGTAATGGAGAAGGAAATCTTGGAAGGCTGTTTTGGCGTTTGCGGTTGCCGCCGAATCCCTGGTACCTTTTCGTGCCGCCATAAGCCAGATATAACCGATTTGATATTGCGCATCGGCCGCGACCGGTTCGTTTGGAAATTTGTCCACCACTGCCTGGTAAGCTTCGATTGCCATCTCGGGCACGTGCTGTTTCTCGCGCGCGAGGCCAATGTTAAATTGCGCTCGCGCTGTGTACTTGCCGTATGGCGCGGTCCGGACGACATTCGCAAAAATCGTCACCGCCCGCTCCAGCGACGACCCAACCGGGATGCCGATGATTTTTTTCTTCTTACCAGCCAAATAAATTTCGCCGATGCGAAACTGCGCCTCGATTGCTTCATCGAAGTGCGGGCTACTGGGATATCTTTCGACTACCTGCCGAAACGAATCCGCCGCACCAAGATACTCGTGCAGCTGTTCCTGCAGTTCCGCCGCGCGGTAGAGCGCACCTGCAGCAAGAGCATCTTTCGGGTGCTGCCGTACAATGCTTTTAAACGCGTGAATCGCTCGTTTCAAATTGCCTTGCTTTTCGGCAGTCTGTGCGGTCTGAAACAACTCCAGCGCTGTCTCGCTAATTTCCTCTTCCCCGGGCGCAACAAACTTCGCCTTTTTGCCCGGTTGAAAGACCACTGCGGCCGCGCACGATTCGGACAAAATCAAGCTGGCAGCCGTAAAAAGTAAAACGACGCGGACTAAAAAATACATGGCTGGGGCAGGGTAGTTGACTTATCCGTTCCGTCAAGTTCGTTGGCAGGTCACATCAGCACTCGATGGCAAATGTCCACTGCGATTTTACCGTAACGCCTTTTCCAAAGAGGCAAAACCGATTAATTGTGTTAGGTCGTTGAATCTAACCGATCAGCATAAAATACGCATTGGCGCGTGCGCATGGAGTTTCCAAGACTGGCACGGCTCTTTTTATCCGTCAGACTTGCCGGAGTCGCAATGGCTCGAATTTTACGCCAATTACTTCCCGGCTGTCGAAGTCGATTCAACATTCTATGCTGCTCCCGCTGAAGCGACCCTTCGTCGTTGGATCGAGATCACGCCCCCGGCTTTTCGTTTCGCCTGTAAACTTCCTCGTGAGATCACCCACAGCTATCAGCTGCGCGATTGCATGGCGGAATTGAGTTCATTCCTCCGGGCGATTGAGCTACTCGCGCCAAAACTTCAGGTGATTCTTATTCAACTACCGCCCTCCTTTGCGCCAAAGCACGGCAACGCGGCGCTGCGAAAGTTTCTCGGGCAACTGCCACAGGATTTTCGGTTCGCAATCGAGTTTCGCCATGTGGGCTGGCATCGACCCCGCATCATCCGGCTTCTAGAAAAACATCGCATTTGCTGGGTGTGGGCCGACACCACGCCGCTCAACGAACGAAATCTCGCCCCGTTCGAATTCTTGCCACGCACGACGGATTTTCTCTATCTGCGTCTCCTCGGTGACTATGCGACGAAATATAACGTCGATGGCGAGCGGGTTCATCGTTATCAAAAACTGCTGTGGAAACGAGAAGCTGCGCTCGATAGCTGGTCACTCAAAATTGAGCGGCATCTTTCGGAAGTGCGCAATGTTTGGACATTCATAAGCAACCACTTCGAAGGATTTGCACCAGAGACCTGCCAGCGATTGGCCCAGCGTCTGAACTTTGATTTACCACTGCCTTCTCAAACCGAACAGGAATTGTCAGAGCAAGAGCGATCGCAGCTCGATCTGCAATTATAGGCAATGACGGCTGGCTTGGACGCGCCTACTCCGGGCACACAACGCGCACTTGTTTGTGCTTTTCGAAAACGCAGACTTCGCGAATCCCAAAGATCGACATCTTCTCGGCTAGATGCGAAAAATTATCGCCTAATTGAACATGTGAATGTGCGTCGGACGCCGTTGTGAATGGGATGCCCATTTTCTTCGCCAGTTCAATGATTCGGTCAGCGGGATAAAGTTCGTTCACCGGCTTACGCCAACCTGCGGTGGAAAGCTCAATCGCCAGATCGAGCGAACGAATAAAACCGAGCGTTTCGCCCGCAAGCACGTCGATCTCTGCGTTCGGCCTATGACCGTGGATTTTGATTAGATCGATATGGGCGAGGCAATCGACCAGCCCAGTTGCAGCCATTTCGCGGACACGACGAAAGTAATCCGCGTAAAGCGCATCGATATCGCGTCCCTCGAATTGCGCGGCGCCAGCCGGAACGCTGTCGAACATTTGGTCGGCACGATCGAGGAAATGAACCGAGCCTAAGACAAAATCGAGCTTGTCCCAATTTCGCTCGATCCATTTGCTCCCGGCGGCCGAGTGAACGGGATCGTTATCGAGCTCGATCCCAGCGCGAATTTGCACTTCGGGGTTTTTTTCCCGCAATCGATCGATCTCATCAAAATCGATCCCGGCGTGATAACGATCGTGGTCAGTGAAGGCAATATCGCTCAGGTGCATTGCGCGCGCCCAATCTGCCCACGGCTGAAGCAGCGCCTGCGTGTAATGCTGCACCCGATGTCCCTGCGGATGGGTATGATAATCAGAGAAGAGTTCCATTACCATCACTTCCGAGCTAAGGCATAGCCAAAAATTTCTGGCGCGTCCGTAACTCTGGGTATTGAGGAAAGAAAACTTCGGCGGCGAAGACCTTGTTCGGCGTCAAATCCCGCGTGGCGATCGTTTCGTTGTATTCGACGTGCTCCTGCGGGTTGATCAGAACCGTGGCCGATTTTTCCGTGATGGCATGATTGTCGGACCACTTTGTCAAAATCTGGCCGGCAGAGTTTTTCAAATAAATTTCGATTCGCTGGTTTGTCGGAAATTCCAGGGTAACGGTCCGCTTGGAATAATTTGTTAATGTCACTTTCGCCGCGAGCTGGCGCACCTCCGACAACCTTATGGTCTGTGGCGCAATCTGAAGATCGAGGGCCAGGCCGCGCAATCTGGGATCTTTATATTGCGGAACTGGCTCGGAAGAGAACGGATGGAGAATGCGGCCCAACCACCCGCGCCTGTAGGGCGTCGCCGTCGGCGTGTTTTCCTGAGCGAACGTGCCCCCGACGATCGCAAATACCAGAACAAGCAAAACAACGCCTCGCTTCATGAGCGCGTTAAACACCAAACGTTGCAATTCCTGTCAAACCCTTTATCAATCGGACGGTGAAACCGTTCGTCTGGAAACTATACTGATCGGCGGCGGTTCACCAAAAAGGAGGCTGACGGTCATGCCGCGCTCTGTCTTACTTCTCCACGTTCTGTTCTGCTCGCTCTCAGCTGCGTGGGCACAGGACCCCGTTAAAGTGGCGCCCCAAAATTACAAGGTGCTCTTGGAAAATGATCGCGTCCGCGTTCTTGAGGCGCTGTTAAAGCCTAGCGATCGCACGCCACAACATTCTCATCCTGCGCGAGTGGTCTACAGTCTGAGTGATCACTCTGCCATCTTCCGGTCCCCTGAAGGTCGAGTCACGCATAGCGTCAGCAAGGCCGGCGACACCGTCTGGCGTGACCCGGTGATTCATTCCGAGGAGAACGATGGCAAAGCGGACAGTCACGCGATTTTAGTCGAGTTCAAAGAGAGTCCGGCGCGCGCGGAGGCGCTCACCCGAAGCGATTACTTCGTTACCGGCGAATCAAGCAGTCGGCTGTTTGTGCGTCACGTTACCTTCGGTTCCAATCAACAATTGCCGATTCTGCTTGTACCTGGCGGCAGTCCTCCGAGCGAGGTGTTATTCGATTTGCCGGTGGCGGGTTACTCACTCGCAGATGACTTGGCGCGAATGGGGCTGGACGTTTTCCTGATGAACCCGCGCGGATGGGGCAAATCGACGCCGGCCCCGAATTCCGCGGAAGCGGTCGGTGATTTCAAGCAGGTCACAGCTGACATCGGATCGGTCGTGGGCGACATTCTGCGCAATACAGGCCAGGCTCGGCTGGTTCTGTTCGGGCATGCATCTGGTGGCCTGTGGGCGGCGATGTACGCGACTCAACACCAAGACAACGTTGCTGCGCTGGTGCTATTAAACAGCATGTACGGTGTGGATGCGCCGTGGGGATTACGGCAAAGCTTCGAAGATCCAAATCATCCTGGCACGTTCGATGCGCGCGCCGGCCCGTACCGGCTCCACAGCGGAGGGATTGCTCGACGGCTGGAACCGATCGATCCCAGTTTCCAACAAGGACGGCTGGCGTGATCCACGAGTGGCGCAAGCCTACGTCACTCTCGCACTAGCGAGCGATCCAACCTCGGAATCACGAACGCCGCCGAGCATAAGAATCCCTGGGGCATTTAGAAAAGAGCATTACCTGCTTTCCGAGGGCCAAAAGCTCTGGGACGCGCGCGACTTGAAACTTCCAGTTCTCTACATGAGAGGCTCTCGGGATCACTGGTCGCGTCCCGAGGACTTGGACGCGATGAAGCGTGATTTGGGAGCCACTCGGGCATCCAAGTTTGCGACGATTCCCAACGGAACTCACTTCCTGGACCGTCCAGGGCATGGACGGGACGAGATGTTGAAGCAGATCCAGGAATTCACGGCGGCGATAAACAAACCCAAGAAATGAAACTGACCTAGGGGAACGTCGCGGTCTGACCTGCGTTGAACAGCCAAACGTTGCAATTCCTGTCAAACCCATTATGAATCGGCATGAAGACCCTCTGCGCGCTGGTCGCTTGCGTGTTCTTCGTGTCGCTTCCCGCAAAAGCCACCGGCGCCGCAAAACCCCGCCACTGCATACTCCGGGTGCACGCTCAAGCGAACCCACGCGATACCGAGATTTTTGCAACATCCGTTCGCGCGCAACTCTCTGGAAAGGATGTTGCCATCGAGAAGATGCCGTGGATCTCGGAGCAAGATGTCGTAGCATTTTCTCCTTACCCCGCCCGGGACGGAACCTATGGCGCCCTGCTCCAGCTCGATGAGCACGGGCGCGTCGTGCTCGATACTTTAAGCGTTGAACGTCGCGGCAGTTTTCTTTTCGTATTTGTCAATGGCCACCCGGTTACCGAATTGGAAGTCGACAAGCGCGTTTCCGATGGAAAGATCTACATCCCTTCCGGGCTAACTGCCGGCGATATCGAATCAATGAAAAGAGACTGGCACCTGATCGGACAACGGAAGCGGTAAACAGATTACCGAGAGCGCATAGGTGTTTCCTGTGCAGCGACTGCGTGCCAATTCCCGTGACGATAAAGGAAGACATCGATGAACCGAATTCTCATCACAATGCGCCCGTTTTTATCCCTGATCTCATTCAAGCCTCGAGCGAGCGCGGTCGACCCGTAGAACGTAACTTTAACGTTCCGCAGATGCTGCGAATACGGAAGTGGTTTGCTCAACCTTTCCAGCACTTGCCTTTTCGTGCCCACTTCTCCTTTCCAACTTGAGTCCACGAAGTCATCGGCCAGGATTCGATCAAAGGTTGCATGGAGTCGCGCTCGACCAATGCTCGCAGCCAGTCGCATTCCAGGCGAAGAATGGTGTGCTCATACCGGCTTTGAACAGCTGCTTCACGACCAAACGCCAGTCCCGGAAAGATCGACAATGCTATGAGGAGAAGACCGCTCAATCCAGCAGGCAGTGGTATAAAACGCTCCTTTCAAAAAACCCGCGACGCATGCAGCTTCCTTTAGCAGTAACGCTTTTTGCGTTCGCTTTGATGCGTTCCACAATGATGGGACAGAATCAAATCGTCGATCTTGTCCTGCCAACGGACAATGATGCTCTCTTCTCTGGCGGCGGCCCGGCATTTTATCAATACATCGAGCGCGATTACAAGGGAGTGAAGTCCACGCCGTGGGAAGGCGGTCGCTACGGTTTTGTACGCGATCCGATGGAGACTTCGGCAGGCGTCGTTTACACCCGTTTTCATGAAGGGATCGACATTCGCGCCTTGCACCGCGACGGGCGCGGTGAGCCACTCGACGAAGTGCGTGCCATTGCCGATGGCAAAGTCGTGCACGTCAACCCCGTGCCCGGCTACTCGAACTATGGGAAATACGTCGTGATCGAACACCACTGGGACGGCTCGAGCTACTACAGTCTGTACGGACACCTTAGTTCGATCGCGGCGCAGCCCGGTGACATGGTGAAACGGACCCAGCCCATCGCGACCATGGGTTACACCGGATCCGGATTAAACCAGGCGCGGGCGCATCTTCATTTGGAATTAAACCTGATGCTCAGCCACCAATTCGAAGCATGGTACAACACATTTTTTCGAAACGACCCGAATCACAACGGCATTTACAACGGCATGAACCTCGCCGGCCTCGATATCGCGCAGTTCTATCTTGCGCTCCACAAAGATCCTTCACTGACTATTCCCGAATTCCTCAGCAGGGAAGAGACCTTCTACAAAGTCACCTTGCCCAAATCGCGGCACTTTGACTTGCTGAGGCTTTATCCGTGGATGCTGGCTGCGGGGAGTCGGAACGAGAAATCTTCATGGGAAGTCTCCTTCACACGCTCAGGTCTGCCGCTAAAGATCGAACCAAGCGACAAACACGTGGCGCAACCCGAGCTAAGTTACGTTAAGAAAAGCTCAATCAATTATTCGTATTTGACCCGCGACGTAGTCTCTGGTCGGGAGAGCAGTGCGCATCTCACAAATTACGGCAAACAATTAATGCGACTGCTGATTTATCCCGACTGACATTCCCCGACGTCGTTTCATCAGCACGAAGTCGGCGTCCCTTGGGCGAGCGCGACTCCATGCGGGATTGCGCCCCGCACGAAGCCGAGACATTCCACGGCGCCGCTCGGTTTTCCGGGAAGCGCGATCACCAGAGCATGATCGACAATCGCCGCCAGGCTGCGTGACAGAATTGAATTGGGCGTGATCTTCATCGACTCGGCGCGCATCACCTCTCCGAAGCCAGGCAACTCGACACGCATGATCGCGCGAATTGCCTCCGGTGTAACATCGCGCGGTCCAATTCCTGTGCCGCCTGTCGCCAGAATCACACCGCAACCCTGCTGAGAAAACGAGCGGATTGTTTCCTGAATGCGTGTTGTGTCGTCCGGCACAATCGCCTCTGCGAGGACCTGCCAGCCCGCTTTTTGGGCCGCTTCTCTCAACGCGGGTCCGCCAAGATCCTTATAGTCACCTGCGCTGGCGCGATCCGAGATCGTGATGATGCCAACTTGTATTTGCATCTTGTAGCGGCGTCTCTATGAGCGCCGGTTCGTTTGGTTTCGGTGGTCACAGACCGCTACAGTGCTCTTTGTCTTTTCAACCAAGCGCACATCGAAAATCTGCATCTCTTTGTCCACGGCTTTGCACATGTCGTAAATCGTGAGCAGGGCGACGGTCACGCCGGTAAGCGCTTCCATCTCCACGCCGGTCTGCGCAACCGTCTGCGTGGTGCATTTCACCTCTACGCCCTCGTTCGAAATGACAATGTCGAACTTAATTTCACCGAGCGGCAGAGTGTGGCAAAGCGGAATGATGTGCGCGGTTTGCTTCGCAGCTTGAATACCGGCAATTCGCGCAGTCACAAAGACGTTGCCCTTCGCGATTTGATCTTTCGAAATCAAATTGAGTGTCTCGCTCCGCAGCCGGATTTTTCCCGTGGCAACCGCCGTCCGGTTACTCAATGGCTTCCCCGAAACATCGACCATCTGCACGCGACCGTCATTGCCGATATGTGTGAGCCGCTTCACGTTTCAGCCACCGATTGCGACCATTTTGCGTCCCGGCTTGTAGTTGTTGCGAAAGTCATGTTGCTCGGGTTTTCGATCGACAACATCGAGAACGAATTGCTTAAGTTCTTCATCAGTGGCGCCGCCACGCAGCGGTTTCATGATGTCGAACTCGAGATAGCTGCCGAGACACGGCCGCAATTTGCCGTCGCACGTAAGGCGAAGTTTGTTGCAGCTCTCGCAGAAATGCAGGTTGGTCATCGCTCCGATAAAGCCGATACGCTGCCCGCGGCCGGGAATTTGATAGTAACTTGCTGGGCCGCTTGTTCGAAATTCTGTCTCCGGGATGAGACTCCCATAAACCGATTCGATTAAACGTTTCGCCTCAAGGATCGACATGAAATTGTCTTCGCTGAGAACTTCCGTGGTGCTCACAGGCATCATCTCGATGAAACGCACGATCAAATTGCGCGACGCGGCGAATTCGGTCAGTGGAATCAATTGATCTTCATTCCGGCCACGCATGAGGACTGCGTTCAATTTGATCTGATCGAAGCCCACTGTGATCGCGGCATCGATCCCATCGAGGACCTGAGCGTGAAAATCCCGGCCGGTGATCTGAGAATAGACATGCCGATGCAACGTATCGAGTGAGATGTTGAGCGACTGCACGCCGGCCTCGCGTAAAGCCATTGCCATTGTTTTGCCAGCTGTAATTTGGCGCGCGAGCAACGTTCCATTCGTGGAAAGACCCAGGCTTCTGATTCCGGGAATTTTCGGTATCTGACTAATAAAGTGGACCACATCCCTGCGCGTGAGGGGTTCGCCGCCCGTGACCCGCACTTTTGAGACACCCAATTCGGCCGCAATGCCGACGATACGCAGTGTCTCCTCGAAAGTGAGGATCTCTTCGCGCGGCAGCCATTCCTGTAACTCCTGAGGCATGCAATAGGTGCAGCGCTCATTGCAGCGATCGGTGATCGAGACACGCAGATAGGAAATCCGATGGCCGTAGCGGTCCTGCATTTAATCGCAACATTACCGACGACGTGGGCTTGAATCAAGAAAGCAGACGGTTTGACTCGCAACTCTGGGACGCTATGATTTTTATTACCTTATGAAGCGTCGATTTTTCTTTGCGGCATCGACCTTCACATTCACAGCCGGCGCCTTACTGACGAGTTGTTCCACTCCCCAGACGCGAATTACTGATCATCCCGAAACTTACCAGAGCCTTTCTCCCCGCGACCAGGCATTGGTAAGCCGGGGGCAGATTCGCACCGGAATGTCCCAAAATGCGGTTTGGATCGCCTGGGGTTCCCCGGATCGGAAAATTGTCGGTAACATGCAGGGCCGTCCGACCGAAACTTGGATTTATATAAGTTATGCAACCTATCCCTACTATCCCTACGGTTACCCTTACTATGGTCTCGGTTTTGGCTACGGATTGGGATATACGAGCGTCGGCGTTGCCACGGGAGCGCGTCATCACCACGGCGGCCGCACCTTTGTGTTCTTCGGCACTCCGTTCTATGACCCATTCTATTACTCATATATCCCACCAAGTATCCCCTATCCTTCCAAGCTGGTCACTTTCTCCGGCGGCAGGGTCGTCTCGTTCCAATACCTGGTGCCGCCATAAAGCTGAACAAAACTTAGTCGCGTTCTCACCGAACCAATCAGAATCGGGGCACATTTGACCGATGGCCTGTCGCTCATTCCGAGAGTTCCTCAGCGCGCTTGAAAAAGCAGGCGAACTAAAACGCATCGCTGTCCCAGTCGATAGCGATCTGCTCATCGCCGAGTGGGCAGACCGCGAGATGAAATCGCCCCGCGGCGGAAAAGCCCTTCTGTTCGAGCAACCGATTATCGATGGGAAAAAATCCGCGTTTCCCGTTGCAATCAACACGATGGGATCGCATCGGCGCATGGCGCTCGCATTGCAAGTCGCCGACATCGGCGACATTGCCCAGGAAATTCAGCTCATCCTGAAAGCGAAACCGCCAACTGATTTGCGCGAAGGCTGGAACTTGCTCAAACAAGGAATTCACCTGCTACATGCGCGTCCAAAGCACGTGAAGGAAGCGCCTTGCCAGGAAATCGTGCGCAAGATCGACAACGGAGACAAGTTTTCATTGCGCGATCTGCCCATTCTAAAATGTTGGCCGAAGGACGGCGGGCGCTTCATTACATTAGCAAATGTGCACACGCGCGATCCGGAGACCGGTGCGCGAAACGTCGGCATTTACCGGATGCAACTCTACGACGAGCGCACGACAGGAATGCATTGGCAGATTCACAAGGTCGGCGCGCGCCACGGCAAACGCTATTATGAGCGCGGCGAGCGCATGCCAGTGGCGGTGACGCTGGGCGGCGATCCCGTTTATACGTTCGCGGCCACCGCGCCGCTGCCGGATGGTCTGGATGAACTGCTTTTTGCTGGGTTCCTTCGAAAGAAATCAATCGAGCTTGTGCGCTGCAAAACAATTGATGTCGATGTACCGGCGGACGTGGATTTTGTTCTGGAAGGCTACGTGCAACCTGGTGAGATGCGCCCGGAAGGTCCCTTCGGCGATCATACCGGCTTTTATACCGCAGTCGAAGATTATCCGGTTTTCCATGTGACCGCGATTACCTATCGGCCTGACGCAGTCTATCCGACTACGATCGTGGGCAGGCCGCCGATGGAAGACTATTATATCGGCGACACGTGTGTGCGAATTTTCCTCCCGGTGTTCAAAATGAATTTCCCGGAGATTGTGGATATGACGCTGCCGCCGGAAGGCGTTTTCCATAACCTCGTCTTCGTCAGCATTCGGAAGCAGTATCCGTATCAGGCTTTTAAAGTAATGCACGGTCTCTGGGGCATGGGCCAGATGATGTTCAGCAAATATATCGTGGCAGTCGATGAAGATTGCGATGTGCACAATACCAGTGAGGTCCTCTTTCGATTGTGCGCGAACACCGATCCCGCTCGCGACACGACCGTCATCAAAAACCCAAGCGACTCGCTCGACCATGCGCCGAGCGAACAGAACATCGGTTCCCACATGGGTTTCGACGCCACGCGCAAATTGCCGGGCGAAAACTATCACCGCCCGTGGCCGGAGCTGCTCAAAATGACTGAGGACGTTCAGGCGCTTGTGGACGCACTTCAAGCGCAAACACGCTAATTGGTTCCAACAATTGTCTGGGTAAGACCAAAGTCGATTACGGCCTTCGGAAAAGCTGGCCGGTATCGACGTCGCGCGTGAGCCCGCCGGGGGGAACTCCGCGAAGATCATAAGCGCGCCCTGTGTAAGGGCTGTAATAAGAACCCGGCGTACCGGCCCAGCGCGCATACGGATAACCACCTGGAGGCGGCGGGCCGTAGCGCGCGGCTTGATCTTCCTCGATTGCCGCTCCCATTAGCGCGCCAGCCGCAGCACCTGCCGCCGCGCCGATGGCCGCGCCTCGTACATGGCCGGTTGCAGCGCCGCCGATGATCGCCCCGGTGGCAGCGCCCCAGCCGGCACCCTGGCCAACCGGCGTGTCACACGAACTCAGAATAAGAGCACTAATCGCAAAGACGGAAGTAGCGATAAAATGATTTTTTGTCATAAGACGCACCCTCGCTGACGGATTGAACTGCGCAACCTACAGAAGGTTGCACGGCACTCAAAAACACTTCAATAGCTGCGCCGTGATCCGACCGGCTTTCTGCAATCTGCTAAGGCGGTACTCCCTTCCGAAAACGTGGAATCCGTCCAGTTCCATTCTGCGAAGCAGGCCGCGGTAAATGGACCCCATGATCTCGGCAGGCACCATCGACCGGCGATCCTCAGGCGGAAGCGCTGCCGCCGCGCGAGAGAAGAATTCTCGCGCACGCGCGGCTTCAAACTCCATCAGGCGAACGAAGCGTTCGTTATATTGTCGATCTTGCAGTTCGGTTTCGGAATAACTGAAACGCGCCAAATCCTCCCGTGGTAGATAAATTCGACCAGCCTGCAGGTCTTTTCCGACATCACGGATGATATTTGTCATTTGCAAGGCGAGGCCGAGCTCGAGTGCATATTCTTTGCAGCGCGGGTTGTGATATCCAAAAATTTCAATGCTCACCAGACCTACCGCGCTGGCCACCCGGTAGCAATAAACATGCAGTTCCTGGAACGTAGCATACCGTGAGATGCTCAGGTCCATCTCAACGCCGGCGATAATCTCCTCCAGCATGCCAGGCGAGAGAGAATATTTGTCGATCAAACTTCTTACATCACGAGCAAGCGGCGGTTCGGCCGGACGCGCGCCACGCAGCATTTCGCGCCACTCGGCCAGCCGCACTCGCTTCTCCGCGACGTTGAGCTCCGACGAATCGGCAATGTCATCAATTACGCGGCAAAACGCATAGAAAATAGTGATGTCGCGCTTGCGCTCACGCCCTAAAGAAATGAATGCGAGAGCCAGATTCGATTTACTCTGGCGCGTAATTTTTGCCGCAGTCGCGCGCGTTTTCACCGGCAGCCTAATACTGAATCCATCGCTCCTCATGAACGCGCCGGGCTTCGCATTGACGGAATAGACAAACCCACGAAGCCAGAAGCCAGCCGGTGATAATCCCGCGAAGAAAAGCGAAAATGAATTTCCAAATGAAGAGCGCAGCAAGCCGATCGGCAATTGCGCTCCGCACGATGGCGTCGCAGGTCATGATGAAGAAGAAATGGATCCCGCATACGATCAAAAACCATCCGAGACGGCCCGGATTTTGCCGGATAAACTGGGCGTGCGCGCGGATCGCTTTGCTCAGAGTTTCATTGTGCAGCGTGAGTGAGATCTGGACCGAGCAGAAAGCAATGATTAAACCACTCATGAACGCCCGCTCCAGTGGCAAGTAATCGAGCACACCTGGAATGCTGGTGAAGTAAGCAAGAAGAAGCGGTAGTCGGACAATCAACATGCTGACAAAGACGACAATGCCAGCCCACTTCAGTACAAAACTAAAGCGGCGCATGGCGAAGCGAAAAAGCTCGCCTTCTTCAAAACTAACCCCTTTTACCCAGGCCAGGCATACCGTGATTAGATACACTTGGATATAGACTCCTAAGAGGTATTCAAAGATGAATGCCACTGCATCCACTGTGGCGGAAATTTGCAGGAAACCGGCCGCCGGCACCTTACCGCTCCATTCTGGCAATCGCCAGAAGGCAATCGGTTTTAAAAGAGACGCCAGCGCGCTCAGCAACAGAACCAAGTAGATGAGATATCCCAAAAATCGGTATCGCTTCCGCAAAGCGCGAAGCAACGCGCCGTGTAGCCCGCGCCAGTTGATGATCATAAGGATAGCCGCCACCACAGAGAGCGGATAGGTCGTTGTGGCGTTATCAAAAATACCGGCAACGCCTTCCAACCCGGGCAAGGGTGTTTCACGCCATACCTCCACAAATTGCGGCCAATACCATTTGGGCAACGAAGCGACCTGGCTCAAATCGAGATCGGTCCAGCCCCGGATGGGAGTGAAGGCGACGAACTGAAACACGAAATAGGCGAACCCGAGGAACGTAAAGGTCAGCCAGACGCGTGGGTAACGGCCGATGCAGCGGAATCCGTCCAGGAGGGCCCGCCGGACCGGATTGAAAAGCATCACCAGCGCATATCCGACGCAGAGCGAAAGCAGAGGATGCACTCGCGGGAAATTCGACAGCATGCAGCGGAAATTTGCCTAACGAATCAAGCCCCAGTGCTCATCGAATGGCCAGTAAACAAACAAGCCGCGTCCGACCAGGTTTTCGTCGGGTACGGGTCCCCAATAACGGCTGTCGTAGCTGTTGTAGCTGTTATCGCCCAGGGCAAAATACTCGTGCTCCGGCACGGTGAACGAGCTCTTTGGTTGCGCCAGATAATCACGGCCCAAAGCATAGCCGCGATAAGGCGGCTTGGTCGACATCACTCGGGCGAAACCAAAACCTTGCGCGATTTTTCCATTGATATAGAGAAGCGGCGGATCGATCCGAAGCGTGTCGCCGGGCAGACCAGCCAGGCGTTTGATATAAAAAGGCGACCCGGCTTGCGGGTCCTCCCGGATCCCGAAGATATGCTTTGTCCGGAAAACGAAGACGTCGCCTCGATGCGGCTTCACAAAATTGTAGCTGCATTTATCCACAAAAACCTGGTCGCCTGTGTCCACCGAGCCTCTGGCAATAATTTCGCCCCGATGATAAGTCCGCCCAGGGAAAACGTTAAAATCATGCGCGAGTGTTTCGGGTGGCGCATAAATGAGAAATTGCTGCTGTTGGCAGATCAGCCGTGAAAACGTGAAGAAGAAGAAAAATTTCCTCTGCTCGATTTGCAGAACCTGATCATCCTCACGCGAGACAACATCGATATAATTGCGGCCTAATACGATAAACTCGCCGATCTGCTGGAGAAAGTTCGGCGCCCGGGCCGTGGTGGGATGACCAATGATGCCATTCAAACTCGGTTGCATGGAGCCAGTGGGAATTTTAAACGGTTGCAAGAAATAGGAGCGAATTCCCACGGCCACCACGATCGCCACCAAAATCACCTCGCAATTTTCCCGCCAATGCGATTCCCAGGTTATCGGGGTCAACCGGTGCAAGCTACGGTCAAGAGTTTCCGCCGTGCTGTGTATTTTCTCGCTGTCCCGCTGGCGCAGGGCCTGCTGAAGATCCTTTATTCCGGTGACGACCTCTTCATTGGCCGGTGCGTCAAGCAAATCACGCTTGTAACGCAGATACTTGCGCGCATGTCGCAAGAGTAGTCTGCTGTGCTTGACGTGGCGGGGTGTGAACATGCGATGCTGGATATTAGATGTTTGATGCCGGATTCAACACCCAACGTCGAACGCTAACCGTTCGATGTTGCACGTTGGGTATTGGATGTTCGACGTTTGCCTTTTCGATTCTCATTGCGCTTTCAGCACTTCGATAAACGCCTCTTGTGGAATATTGATTTTTCCGATGCTTTTCATCCGTTTCTTTCCTTCTTTTTGTTTCTCCAGCAGTTTCCGCTTTCGAGTGATATCGCCGCCGTAGCATTTTGCGGTTACGTTTTTTCGCAAGGCCGAAACGTTCTCTCGCGCGATAATTTTGCCGCCGATGGCGGCCTGTATTGCCACTTGATAAAGCTGGCGTGGAATGACCTCCTTTAACTTCGCCGCCAATTGCCGTCCCCTCGCCTCTGCCCGGTCCTTGTGGACAATGGTCGAAAACGCATCGACCGGTTCGCCATTCACGAGTAGGTCGAGCTTGACCAGCTTCGCTGGGCGATAGCCGGCGTGCTTGTAGTCCATCGAACCGTAGCCGCGCGTAATACTTTTAATCTTGTCGTTAAAATCGACCAGGATCTCGTTCAATGGCAGTTCACAATGCAACATCACCCGGCGGGCATCGAGCGTCTCGGTGTGCTCCATCTGGCCGCGCTTTTCCAGAATCAATTGCAGAATGTCGCCGATGTTTTCGTTCGGACAAAGCACATACGCTTTTACGATCGGCTCGCGGATCTCCTTAATTTCGCTTGGGTTCGGCAATTGCGCGGGATTGTCGATCAATAGCGTTTCGCCACGCGTCATCTCGACTTCGTAAACCACGCTCGGCGTAGTGGCGATAATGTCCATTTGATACTCGCGCCGTAACCGCTCCTGAATGATCTCCATGTGGAGCAGTCCGAGAAATCCGCAGCGAAAGCCGAACCCCAGCGCGACCGAACTCTCCGGCGTGTAAACGAACGCGGCATCGTTCAAGCGCAACTTAGCAATTGCGGCTTTCAAATGCTCGAAATCGGCCGTGTTAATCGGATAAATTCCGCTGAAGACCATCGGATGGATTTCCTGGAAACCGGGCAGCGGTTCCCGCGCGGGCTGGCGCTGGTCTGTGATGGTATCGCCAATTTTGACATCGGCGGTGCTTTTGATGTTAGCGATGAAATAGCCCACGTCGCCCGCTTCGAGCCGGGGCTGCATCAGCATCTTCGGCGTAAACACACCTACTTCCTTGATCTCATAGCGCGAGTTGTTGCTCAGCAACCGGATGGCGTAATTGGCTTCCATCGTGCCGGAGACGACCCTTACGTACCCGACGACGCCGCGATAAACGTCGAATACCGAATCAAACACTAGCGCCCGCAGCGTCTCATCCGCCGGTTTTTGCGGGGGCGGAATCCGTTTCACAATTGCCTCCAGAATTTCATCAATGCCGATTCCCAGCTTTGCGCTTGCATGAATCGCCTCCTCCGAAGGGATGGCGAGGATTTCTTCCAGTTGTCGATGCACGGCCAGCACGTTGGCGTTCGGCAAATCGATTTTGTTAATGATCGGCACAATCGTCAGTCCCTGTTTGTGCGCGAGATGAACGTTCGCCACCGTTTGCGCTTCGACGCCTTGCGCTGCATCGACCACCAGCAGCGCGCCCTCACACGCGGCGAGGCTGCGCGAAACTTCATAGGCGAAATCGACGTGCCCTGGTGTGTCGAGCAAGTTGAGCTGGTATGTTTCGCCAGATTTACTCGTGTACCGCATCGTCACCGGATGCGCCTTGATGGTGATCCCGCGCTCCCGCTCTAATTCCATGGAATCAAGAAGCTGATCCTGCTTCTCGCGTTCCTGAATGGTGCCCGTTTGTTCGAGCAATCGATCCGACAACGTGGTTTTGCCGTGATCAATGTGCGCGATGATGCAGAAGTTGCGTGTCAGTTCTACCGCCATTGAAGCCGCACTATGCGGGGAGGCGTGCCGTGGGTCAATCGTTGTAACTTCCGCCGATTCGTCCGATTTGTCCCATTCGATTCATTCGATTAAAATCGACAATATGCCGAGGCTGATCATCAACGGAACTGTTCACGAGCTGGTCGAGGAGTTGATTACTATCGGCCGCGGGCCAGACAACACGATCGTCATCAGCGACTCGTCCGTCTCGAGTCATCATGCGCAGTTGCAGCGCGTCGGCGAAAATTATCGGCTAAAGGATCTTGGTTCGACCAATGGCACGCGCGTCAACGGCATCCCAGTGACAGAAACGACGCTGCGATTCGATGATCGGATTCGCTTCGGCGCCACTGAAGCGCGCTACGAAGCAGATGCAATCGGCTCGCAACCACCGCCTCAGATCCAGGAGGTCGAAGCTAGACCGGCCAAATTGAGCGCGGTTCTGGCAGGCTTCGCCAACGCTTCGCCGTTCCTGCACCAGAAAGATCAACAGGATACAGTGCGCAGTGCAATTTTGGCCGGCTTAGCAGTTATTCTGCTCATATTTCTCGGCAGCATGATAGCCGTGCTTCTGATGCACGCGCCTGCGCCTTAAATTCCATTTTAGATCTCAGATTTCGGATTTTGGACTTTTAGCATGTCTCCTAGCTTGTCGCAGGACGAATCGCAGACGACAATCGGCAATCGAAAATTCAAAGTGGGCAAGCGCCTGCTCCTTTTCGATATCGATGGCACTCTGATTCATTCGGGCGGCGCCGGCGTGCAGGCCCTCATATCCGCGTTCCGGGAGCGCTTCGGAATTACCGATGACCTGCGCGGCATCGAAATCGCAGGGATGACCGATTCGGGCATCGTCGCGAGTATACTGAAGAAGTATAATATTCCCGCAACGACCGAAAACGTGAGCGCATTTCTGGACAGCTATGTGCATTTTCTCTCGCTCGAATTGCCGCGACGCGAAGGCAAGTTGCTTCCCGGCGTGCTTGAGTTGCTCGAGAAGCTCAAGTCGCGGCGCCATGTGGTGCTGGCACTTCTTACTGGCAATGTCTCGCGCGGCGCGCAATTGAAGCTCGAACACTACGGCGTCTGGCATTTCTTTGAATTCGGCGCTTTTGCTGATGATCATCAGGATCGCAACCGGCTCGGATCATTCGCGCGCGCTCGCGCAAGGGAAAGACATGGCCGTGAATTCTCGGCATCTCAGATCGACGTGATCGGCGATACGCCCCGCGACATCGCCTGCGGCAAAGCCATCGGTGCGCGCACGATCGCCGTGGCGACCGGCAAATGGAGTCGCCAGCAGCTGGCCGAACATCAGCCGGATTTTTTAATCGATGATCTTTCGGACGTGGATGGCGTCATCCATACGCTCGGATGGTAATCGATTGACGATTGAATGAGGGAATGAAAGAATCGCTTTCCCGCGCTGTTCCAATGCCGAGCAAAGATCGTCCAAATGTGCTCCCGCTTGAGGGTGAAATCGACCTGCATGTCTCACCCAATCTCACCGCCGCACTTAACCGAATGATCGATAAAAAACCAAAACAGCTGGTTGTTGATCTTTCGCGCGTGACCTACATCGACAGCGCCGGGCTCGCCGCATTGATTGAAGGAATGCAAAAGATCGAAGCCTACGGCGGCAAGTTCGCGCTGGCTGGCTTGCAGGAAACCGTGCGCTCCATTTTCGAGATCGCAAGGCTTGATCAAATATTTCGAATATTCCCAGACGCAGATGCGGCGTTGGCCGCAGCTTGAAGGAAAATCTCCAGAGTCCGGGCGATATTTCTCGAAATATCGAACTGTGCCGCGTGCTGCCCGTTTGTCGATCTTGCTGCGGCGCGCCGGTCCGGCTCTAACCAAAATTGGATGGCGTCACGCAATCCGATTAAGTCGTTCGCGGAATCGACAACGGAGCCGTGCACGCCATGCTCAATAATTTCGCTAAAGCCATTGTTGCGTGTCGTGATCACTGGCAGCCCGCAGGCGAGCGCTTCCAAACACGCATTCGAAGACGGATCATAAATTGTCGGCAGAATGAAAATATCGGCGGCGGCGTAAATGCGCACCAGATCGCTCACTTCGCCCAAAAACTGGACTCGCTTTGATTTATAATAGCGCTGCCTCCCCCGACCGGCGACGAGCAAACGCATTTTGCGGTTCCGACACAGCGCCATGGCAGCGATGGCGAATCGCAGGCCCTTGCGTTCCCAGCCCGACCCAGTGAAAAGGAGCGCGATCTGGTCTGACTTAACTTTCAGTTCGTCCCGCGATGTCTCGCGAAGCTCCGGATGAAAACGAAATTGCTCAAGGGGAACGCCGTTGCGGACGATGTCGATTTTATCCGCGGGATAGCTGTAAAGATCGATGATCTCATTCTTAACCATCTGCGAATTGGCGATGACGCGGCTGGCGCCGCGATTTGCGAACAGAGCCTCTTCGAGCTGCAAAGTATCGCGATGCTTTGGATTAAGCCCTCGAATAAAGCGTTCGAGCGGCAATTCAAATTTTCTCCTGCGAGCTAACCAGGCGCGATGGACGCCGTCGCCAGCACGGTAAACGTCGCAATTCCAAATGCGCTCCAGACTCATCAAAACATCGGAACCATCGGCTGAGCGAAGTTTCTCGACCTCGTCGGCGAAAGCGATTGGGGATCGTACGGCTACAGGCACAATTGGCCCAAATGGCCATTCTTCCCTCGGCCAATCTGTTGTCGCAAAAAGCTTCGCTTCGTGACCACGTTCGACCACTCCGCGCGCGAGCCGCTTCAGATACGCTTCCGCGCCGCCGGTATGCGAATACCCGCGTCGCACAAAGCCGATACTGAGTTTCCTTGTCATGTGTAAGTCGGTGCTCAAGGACCGCCGCTACAGGTTGTTCCAGAACGAGACTTTACTTGCTCGATGTTCGCCAGAATAGTTGTAACTCGATGCCGGGTGAAACTTTAAACGTTCCTCCGCACGCCGCGCGTTCCATCTCATCCGGCGCGCGCACGTTGCCGAGGCATTTGCTCTATTCCATCTTCGCCCGCATCGGTGGCTCGGGTCTCGATACGGACGCATTTGAGACCTTGCGCGCGTCGTATCGCGGCGGATTCCTAGGGAAAGCAGTCGCTTATGACAATCGGCAGAAGGAAATTCCGGCTTCCTTCATTCATTCTCTGCGCTGGCACCCGGTGCGCCTCCTCTCGTTCTTCGATCGGCCTTACTACTATGGCGCAAAAAAAAAATATTTGGATTGGATCGCCTCGCGGCATCTGGAAACAGGACGCTACGATTTGTTTCATAGCTGGTCGGGGGACTGCTTGCGCTCGCTTCGCGTAGCCAAACAACGCCGCATCCCCTCGATCGTGGAGATTCCGACTTGGCACCGCGACGGGAAGAAAGCAAAGGCTGACATTTCGCGCATCGATGGATCAGTCGGCAACGTTTCGGCATTTCAAAAATGGAAAGCCGGATTGTTGCTCGATCGCAAGCGCTTCATCGAAGAGTACCACCTTGCCGATCAACTGGTCGTTTTATCGGAGACAGCAGCGAACACGTTTCGCATACAGGGTTTTCCGGAAGATAAGCTGTTTTATCTGCCGCGCGGCGTGGATGTGGAGCGTTTCAAGCCAGGCCGGCGGCCAGCAAAATTTCGGGCGATTTTTTCCGGCGCACTGATTAAACGCAAGGGCATCCACCATTTGCTTGAAGCGTGGCATCGCCTCAATTTGCCGGAGGCTGAGTTATGGCTGGTGGGCTCCGTGCACGATGAAGCCAAGCCATTCCTCAAACAATTCTGGTGCGATAATATTCGCGTTATCGGATTTGTACGCGATCCGGAGAATTATCTCAGTCAGAGCACCGTCCACATTTTTCCCTCTCAATGGGAAGGCAGCGCGAAAGTGACGTACGAAGCGGCTGCCTGCGCGTTGCCGCAAATCACCACGCGCGAGGCAGGTGACGTTGTGCGCGATGGCATAGAGGGATTCATCGTGCAACCGAGAAATGTCGAAGCGATCGCGGCGAGGCTCGAGTATCTGCATCGGCATCCTGAAATCGTTGAACGGATGGGGAGCGCCGCGCGGCATCGTGTAGTGGAAAATTTTACGTGGGACCATTTTCGAACGCGCTTGCTGGGCGCCTACCAACTCGTCATGGGAAGGAGAGGCTGATTGTTTTGTAGCGCTTAAAGTAGCGCTTGCGTCCCACTTGCGCCTCGTAAGCCAGAGGTTTGTACCTTTCCCCGCTACAGTTCGAAGCTCATGAAGGTTCTTCTCCTGCAGCTCAAGCGGATCGGTGATCTTATTTTGACGACGCCGACCATCGCTGCGTTGCGCAAAAGTTTTCCTGATGCGCTTTTGACACTAGTCATTTCGGGAGAATGCGCGGACTTGCTGCCAGCGCTTTCGAATGTGGATCGGGTTCTGATCGCGCGCCGCAATTTGTCCGACATCGCATTGTTCCCTGCGATCGCTCGACGAAAATTTGATTGCTGCATCGATTTCACGCGGAACGATCGCTCCGCGTCTCTGGCCTTCCTATCCCGTGCGCGACGACGCATCGTGTCCTATCGGGTGCGCGACCAGTCAAAAACTCGCGCCCGCGCTTATAATGACTTTGTCGATGTTCGCATGCGCGACATGCACACCATCGATTACCACATGGCTTTGCTCAAACCGCTCGGGGTTCCCAATGCCCACTACAGTTTGCATCTGCAAATCCCGGAACCGGCCCGCGCGCGGGCAGACCAATTCCGGCGCGACTCAAAGATCGGCGATCGTTTCGTCATTTTTCATCCCGGTTCGGCCCGGAAGGAAAAATTCTGGGAGCCAGCGCGCTGGGCAACGGTGATCGAACACGCCGGCCGGAACAACGATGTCGATCTTGTTTTGACCAGCGGGGCTTCGCGACTCGAGCAAACACATATCGCCGAGATCAAGAGCAAGATGCGGGAGCCAGTGGTCGATCTTTCTGGAAAAACTGATTTGCTTACGCTGGCAGCGCTCATTGGACAGGCACGTCTTTTGGTTACAGTTGATTCTGCCCCGATGCATCTCGCGGCAGCAATGCAAACACCGCAAGTGATCCTGTTCGGTCCCACAAATCCATTTCACTGGCGGCCGCGAGAAAGTCCGGCACTGATTTTGCAGGGGAAATCGACCGCCCCGGTGAGCGAGTTTTCCCCCGTCCAACCCCGGCTCCCCATGAGCCAAATCTCGACGGAAGCGGTAATTGGTGCTATGGATTCGCTGCTGTCGCCTCATGCGACGACGCAAACTTCATGAGCAAGGGAAGAACCGCTAAGGAAAAGCCGTCATTCTGGCAAACGCTTCGAGCGGCCGCCGGGCCATATCGGCGGCTCTATGGCTACGTCCAGCCGTACAAGATGCGTTTTACACTTGGCTTGGCATTGGGACTCGCCTACGGCGGCGTCAATTCGCTTTTCCCACTGGCCATAGCCCGGGTGACAAGCACCATCTTCCATGGGGCCGCTCCCAACCCAATGGCTTTGCGTTCGAATCTACACGCCTTGGACACGGGGCCGAAAATCAATTCGATTGTCCTGGTCTGTCTCGCCATTCCGGCCATCATGACCGTGCGCAGCCTCTGTTCTTACGGAAGTACCTATTGCATGCAGTGGGTGAGCAACAAAGTCGTCACCGATATTCGCGAGCAGCTCTTCAGCAAGATGGTTCGCCATTCCATGGATTTTTTTAACAAGGTGCGCTCGGGCCTTTTGATGTCCCGCATTACCAACGATACGCGGATGATGCAGATGGCGTTGACCAGCGTTAGCAGCGATGTTTTCAAGCAACCGATCACCATTGTGGGGGCAATCAGCGTTCTCCTCCTGATGGATTGGAAATTCACTCTGGTCACCCTGATTCTTTTCCCCAGTTGCCTGCTTCCCCTCCGCATTTATGGCCGACGCGCGCGAAAGGCAGTGCAGAGTGAACAAGCAGGAATGGGCGAAATGGTGGTCACCATGCAGGAGACATTTGCTGGCATTCGTGTGATCAAATCGTTTGCACGTGAAGCGCACCAGGAAAAGGCATTCAAGCGCAGCAATCAACTACAGTTTTCACAAATGATGCGCATGATGAGATCGATGGAAGCTGTGAGTCCGTTGGTGGAAACCATCGCGGCGATCGGTGTTGGCTTGGCGTTGCTTTACGTGTACGCCGCGAACCTGAGTGTGGGTCGGTTTTTCGGATTGGTCTCCGGAATTTTCATTCTCTACGATCCGATCAAAACACTGAGTAAGATTCATATCGTGATGCAGCGATCAATCGCCGCAACGACCGCGATTTTCTCAATCCTCGATTCCGAGCCGGCCGTGCGAGACACGCCAAACGCTGTGGCGCTGACTTCCTCGAGAGGACGGATCGATTTCGAAAATGTGAGATTTCGTTATGCCGGTACTGTTCTTGACGCGGTCAATGGCATCAATTTGCACATCGAGCCCGGCAAAACCTACGCGCTAGTCGGGGCAAGTGGCGCGGGCAAAAGCACTATTCTCTCGCTGATCCTGCGCTTGTACGACCCGACCTCCGGAGCCGTCAAGGTAGATGGCCGCGACCTGCGCTCGATTACCCAGAAATCACTGCGTGAACAGATCGGCCTCGTTACTCAGGAGACGTTTCTATTTCACGATACCATTTTCAAAAATATTCAGTTCGGTCGGCTCGATGCCACGCCGGAAGAAATTTACGAAGCGGCGCACACCGCGTTTGCGCACGATTTCATCATGGCGCAGCCTAAAGGTTACGGAACAGTAATTGGCGACAAGGGCTGCCTCTTATCCGGCGGCCAGCAACAACGTATCGCCATTGCACGGGCTGTCCTGAAAAATGCGCCGATCCTTCTGCTGGACGAGGCGACTTCATCGCTCGATTCTGAATCGGAGCAGCAAATCCAGAAAGCGCTCGAAAAGCTGACCGCCGGGCGCACGGTCATCGCAATTGCTCATCGGCTCTCCACGGTGTTATCGGCTGACCAGATCGTGGTGATGGATTCGGGGCGCATTAAAGAAATCGGTACCCACGGCGAGTTGCTCGAGAAATCCGGTTACTATCGCCGGCTGTACGACCATCAGTTCAATCGCATACAGGAAGAACCTGTCGCCGAGTCCGCCTTTGTAGTTGAGGAGCTTGTTTAACCTGTAGCGGCGGTCTCTGACCGCTGACACTTCGCTTTCTTATCGACCTTGTGACTTTCGTAACAATTTAACCACTGCCTAACTAGCCTCATCGCAATGCCGTTTAACATCGACCTGCACACGCATTCTTTTTTTTCCGGAGACGGTATCTCCAGTCCGGAAGATCTGATTGCCGCCGGGCGCGCCAAAGGCTTGCACGGCATCGCCATCACCGATCACAACACCTGCGACGCGATCACTTATCTGCTCGAAAAAGGCTTGATGCGGCTCGATGGTCAACCAGTCGATAATTTTCTGGTTCTGCCCGGAGTCGAAGTCACAACGGCTGATGGCCATCTTCTCTGCATCGGTGCGGAGCTTCCCTACTTGAAGGGAAAACCGGCACGCGAAGTCTGCGAAATGATCCACCAACGCGGCGGTCTCGCCATCCCGCCGCATCCTTACGATTTGTTCCGCGCCGGCATCCGCCTTTCCACACTCGAGACGTTACCCATTGATGCCATCGAAGTGTTCAATGCCGCCACTACGTTGCGCCGCTACAATCGCTATGCTTTCAAATACGCGCAGATTCGCGGATTGCCCATGACCGCTGCCAGCGACGCACATCACGCCGCTACCGTCGGCACTGCGTACACCATTGTGAACACGGAGGATTTCTCCGTGAAAGGAATCCTCGCCCAGATCGTCAAGAGCAACGAACTTACCCAAAAGTACCAGACCCCGCGCGACAGCCTCCGTAAGACGTGGAATAATTGGCTCCGACTGCGTCGGCGAAAGAGAATTCCCGAGCTCGCGGCAAAAGATCGCGGCCACAACGGCCGCTAAGACTTTCAACTCTTAAACTCACTTCGCGAAATGCCCGCCTACGTGATTGTGGACATCGATATCGTCGATCCGGTTGGCTATGGCGATTACAAAGAGCTCGCGGGTGCGACCGTTGAGAAGTATGGCGGCAAGTACATTGTGCGCGGCGGGAGGACTGAAGTTCTCGAAGGCGATTGGCACCCGAAACGCATCGTCGTGCTCAAGTTCGAGTCGATGCGGCGCGCCAAGGATTGGCTCAATTCAGAGGAATATCGCGAGCCGCGCAAAATGCGCCATCGCACGGCAAAAGCAAAAATGATCGTCGTCGAAGGCGTGTAGCTGCGGAACCTCGAAATATTTTGCCATAGTGGCCGCTGCCTGCTCGTGAATGGAGCGTGCTGGGAAGCCACAACATAGATGGGCAAACCCGAGAGGGTGAGAGAGCAGGAAGCGAACGAATCAAAGCTTTCGGAGTCTCAGGCGCGATTGTTGCGTTCTGCGTTCCCTGCGCTGAAAGGCGCGTCTCCCCTTTTTTAATCCGCCTCGCACGAGTAGTGTTTGAGAAGCGAGATGACTTCTACCCAGGAAAGGAAAATCAGGCAAACCGGTTGTGACGCGCGCTTTGATAATTTGACGCGCCAACTTTACGCCACTGATGCTTCGATCTATCAGATCGAGCCGATCGGCGTGGCCTTTCCGAAAAGCACGCAGCAAGCAAGCGCCGTAATTCGCGCGGCGGCTGATGCAGGTGTTTCGGTAACACCGCGGGGCGCCGGCACAAGTCTGGTCGGCAACGCGATTGGGGAAGGATTGATCGTTGACTTCTCGCGTTATAACCGCCAGATCACCGATCTCGATCTCGAAAAATGCAGCGTGCGTGTCGGGGCAGGCGTCGTGCTGGACCAACTGAATGATTTTCTAAGACCTCACGGATTGTGCTTTGGCCCCGATGTCGCGACGAGCTCCCGCGCAACGCTGGGCGGCATGATTGCCAATAATTCCTCAGGCGCCCGTTGCCCAATTTACGGAACGACCGCCGATCACGTGATCTCACTGGAAATTGTGATGGCCGATGCTCGCACTGAAAAGATCGGGCCGACGCATGAATCACTGCGCGTCGAGCGCGCGAAGATCGAGAATCTCATTCGCGCGGCGAGCGCTGAGATGGCTGAGCGCTGGCCTCCGGGCCTGATAAAACGTTGGCCCGGCTACGGGATCGAAAGATTTCTGCGCGCGCCGAATGATCTCACGAACATTCTCGCGGGCAGCGAAGGGACGCTCGCCGCAATTTTCTCTGCTGAACTAAAAATTTCGCCATTGCCGCACGAGAAAGGCTTGGGCCTGATCTTTTTCGCATCGGTCGGAGAAGCGATGCAGGCAACGGTCGAACTTCTCGATCTTAAACCTGCGGCGATTGAACACATCGATCGCCCGCTACTGGATCAAACCAAAGGCCAACTCCATTTCCAGTCCGCGCGCGATTTGCTCGAACTCGATACGAAGCCGTGCGAATCGATTTTAATCGTCGAGTTCTACCACGACGTCACAGAACGACTGTCGATTTTGCAATCCAGAAAGATGGGTTTACGCACGAAAATTCTCACCGATCCAGTGCAGATGGACCTGGTCTGGTCAGTGCGCAAATCCGGTCTTTCACTTTTGACTGGCTGCGTCGGTCCAGCCAAACCGTTAGCGTTCATTGAAGATGCCGCCGTTCGCCCGGCACAATTGCCCGAATACGTGCGCGGTTTGCAATCGATCATGAAACCACTGCGCCTGGAGGCAAGTTACTACGGCCACGCCGCTAGCGGATTGTTGCACGTGCGCCCCGTGCTCGATCTGCACAGCGCAGCTGATTTGAAAAAGTTTCGGCAAGTCGCCGATCAAACCTCAGCGCTGGTGCGGCAGTTCAAGGGCTCGCTCTCCGCCGAGCACGGCGTCGGCATCGCGCGCACCGAATACATGCGTGAACAACTCGGGGACGAGTTGCTCGAAGTCATGCGTGAGATCAAGCGCGCGTTCGACCCGAAAAACATTTTCAATCCGGCTAAAATTTTCGAGGTAGCGACGGACCGCCGGGCCGTCCGCCATAAGATCGACAATCATTTGCGCGAAAACTTCACCCGCCCCCTGGAGCTGCCATTCCAGCCGGTGCTCGCGTTCGCGTTCAAGGATCATTCATTCATTGGCAATCTCGAGCAATGCAACGGCTGCGGTGGCTGCCTTAAACAGACCGGCATCATGTGCCCGACGTTCATGGCCACTGGCGAAGAAGTCATGTCCACGCGCGGGCGTGCGAACATCATCCGTGCCGCGCTGGAGATGCGCGTGAACGGACATGATCCGTTGAAATCCGAAGAGCTCGATGCGGCGCTAAGCAATTGTCTCTCGTGCAAAGGCTGCACGCCGGAATGCCCGTCGAATGTGAATCTCGCATTGTTGAAGGCGGAGATGCTTTACGCGCGATATCAGCGTGATGGTTTGCCATTGCGCGAACGCGTTTTCAGCAACGTTGATTTGCTGGGGAGAATCGGCTGCGCGATTCCGGCGGTCGCAAATTCAACTCTCGATTTCAAGCCGGTGCGCGCGTTGATGGAGACGGCGCTTGGCATCTCAGCGCGCCGATCATTGCCGCATTACGCACGCGAACGCTTCGACAAATGGTTTAACCGGCGTGCTGTAGCCGCGGGCGTTGACCCCGGCCGCGCGTCCGCGCTCACCGATCGCGGCTACAACGGCGTTCGGAGAGCGCCGCTACAGAAGCGTGGTCCTATCATTCTCTGGGACGACACATTCGTGCGATATCACGAACCGCACATTGGAATCGCTGCCGTGAAAGTGCTGGAAGCCCTTGGGTTTGAAGTTGTGTTGGTGAAAAATCGACGCTGCTGCGGACGACCGGCATTTAGTCTGGGAAATCTCGACGCCGCCGCAAAGCTCGGGAAACACAATATCTCTCATCTCTCCAGCCTTCGCTCGGCTACTGCTCGGCAAGCAACTCTCCAGCCTCCGCTCGGCTACGGCTCGGCAAGCAACCATCAACTAGCTGCCGCTCCTATTCTCTTCCTCGAGCCGTCGTGCTGGTCGATGTTCGTGGAAGATTATCGTGAGCTAAAGATCGAGAACGCGGAAAACGTCGCAAAGCGTTGTTTCCTATTCGAGCAATTCGTGGATGATTTACTCGCCCAAGAGCCGGACGCGCTTCATTTCAACGAACATCCCGCGACAGTCGCTATTCATCCGCATTGCCACGCCAAATCGATCATGAACCCGGCATTCATGCGCAGACTGGCGGAACGTTTGCCCGGAAGAAAAGCAATTGTCCTCGATAGTGCCTGTTGCGGAATGGCAGGCGCGTTCGGCGCGCTCGCAGAGAAATACGATCTCTCCGTCCAGGTTGCCCAGCGCTTGCTCGACCACATCGATAATCAACCGCCGGGGACACAAATTGTCGCCTCAGGCACAAGTTGTCGGCATCAAATTACCGACCTCAGCAACGCTCGCCCAAAACATATGGCCGAACTGCTAGCCAAAGCACTGCTGTAGCCCCAAGAGCTTTCGGGGTCTCGGCTGCAACCTGCAAAGACATTTCCAGCGTTGACTGTGCCTCGCGACACTGTAGCCTTGGCTTCATAGCTTCCTTAAATGAGAAGCAGTTTTGCGGCTGCGTTCTTAATTTTCCGCTGTCATTCATAGCTGATCGGTACTCGAATCCGCGACACTGTTCCGGGTTTGAACCGCCACTTTCGAAACGCATCGGTCGTGACTTTATCGAGAATACCATTGCCTGTGCTTTGCTCCATCACCGCACTGGTAACGTTGCCGGTCGCGGTATCAACGATCATGACGCAAACGCCGTTCCCAGTGACATGGGCCCGCTTCGCTTGATAGGGGTAATCCGGCATAGGGGTTCGAACTGCTACGGCCTTTGCGGCTGAAATTGACATCACGCTCGCAACGGGAAGTTCGGCTGCCGGGAGTTGCGGAGCAGGAGTCGCGCGCCTTTTTACGTGAGTTTTCCTTTCTGTTGTCGGAGCAGGTGTTGCCAGCTCTTCTGCACGCGGCGTCTCCTCGGCGATCGGCGCAGGCTTTTCGCTCGGCGCCTTCCTTGAAATTTCCACACTCGGTTTCGACGTTCGCTCTTTCGGGCGAGGTCTAGGCGTTGCCTTGATGGTTTCCGAAGGCTCCAGCGTTGGCGAGGCCGCATCTTGGGCTCGTGCGAACTGTGACCCAGCGAACGCTACACTACTACACAGGATAGAGAGGAGAATTCTGCGGTGGAAGCACATCGAGAAAATTTCCGCCGCTTTCCGCACTCCGCAAGAATCCGGGAAAGGTAGACGGATGAAGGAAGAATTAAGAAGTCTCTTTTGATCGTTTTAAAATTGTCACGAAAATAGCGATCAGTTCGTCACATTCCTCTCGGAGAGCCACGAGCCTTTCTGGCGGGACTTTCCCCTTCCTAATTCTTCGTTTTTACTTTTCCCTTTTCTTCTCCTCCAAATACTTCTTCTGCTTCGTTCCATCTTGGCTACTGCTATCCGGCCTCTCTTCAATCAATTCGTCAGCCGGAACGGTGTGAAACGAAACAACTGCCCAATCCCCGTCTGTGCCTACGACCGGCCGATGCCAGACATTCGCCGGGATTGAAATCCACCGCCGTTCCAGTGGCGCCTCCAGGTTGCTGACCAAAACATTCGACTGCCACTGTCCTGGCTCGCCGGTTTGAAGATCGCCGCTCCCATCGAACGACATCATGCGTTGATGACTATTCGGATGACGTTCCGCGCCGGTGTCCGCGCCCGCGCGCAGGACAAAAACCCAGGCAGAGCGGACGCCAGGCGCCAGCGCACCACCGAAAACAGTTAGCGGAATCGGTTTCCAAGCCATTAGCGCCTCCTTCCTTCGAGCCAGCTCGGTGCGGACGCGTTCGACAATCGGGCGAATTCGTTCGCGGACATTCTCAGATCGCAAAACCGCGTCGAGCGACTCAAGGCGCGAGCGTTCCTCCGGTGTCATTTAAACGAGTACTCTGCTACGCTCTCTTCCTTCGATTTCCTAATTCTTAATTCTTCTTTCATTCTTTCTTATGAAACTTGCGCTCATCACATTTTTGTCCGCCGTAACCCTCGCCTGCGCTGCGGATGTTCCGATTACGCAGGACGAACTCGTCCGTCGCACTCAGGAGCTTTACGATGCCATCGTTCCCGGCAATCAAGCGCCGTGGCAAAAATACTTCGCCGACGACTGCATCTTCGCTGACGAGAAAGGCCGCCTTCTCGACAAACCAAAACTGATCGCCGACATCACGCCGATGCCGGCAGGTTATTCCGGTGCGATTAAGATCGAGAAACCTCAGAGCCGGATTATCGGCAGCACAGCCATACTCAGCTACGACGCTGACGAGACTGAGACGATCTTCGGCCAAAACCTGAAAGCCCGGTATCACGTCACTGACACCTGGCTGCAGCGCAACGGCGAGTGGAAAATCATCGCCAGCCAGGCCCATCGCTACTACGAAGACCCGGCCGTGGGAAAAGCCGATCCAAAAAAGTTTACGGACTACATCGGCGCGTACGAACTGGCGCCGGGACAAACGAGATCCGTCATTGCCGAAGATGACAGGTTATTTGTCGAACGAAACGGCAAGAAAGAGCAACTGCTCCCGGAAACATCAGAGGTTTTCTTCCGCAAAGGTGTCGAAGGCAGAATTCTGTTCCGTTACGCTTCCACGGGCAAAGTGGACGCCTTGATCGATCGTCGTAACAACGAGGACGTCATCTGGCGCAAAACGAAATAGTTTGTTAGCCCGGCGCCAATTTTCCCCAAATGAAGAGCAAAATGATCGCGCCGATGATCGACATGATGAAACCCGCCGGATGAAACGTGGAGCCTGGTGCCGGTTTGGAAAACAGGCGGCCGATCAATCCGCCGACGATCGAGCCACCGATACCAAGTAGAGTGGTCATTATCAAACCGAGATGCTGCACGCCCGGCATAATGGCGCGTGCGATCAAACCGATCACGAAACCGACGATGATATACCAAATGATGTGTAACATAGATTTATTTTGGTTAAGCCGAAGAGGCTAACATGTTCCTCAAGGCGAAGGCGATTCTTCACGCGCGTCTTGGCGTTGGCGGATCACGATCGCTGATCACCGCGCTGGCCAAGTTCCCGCATCGTCAGCGCCCGGGCGGCCATTCACGTTCGCGTATATTGCCTCCGCCTTGCCGTCACTGCGTTTGAAGCGACGTTCTTTCGACGTCTTATCCGGGACCCATGTCGCGCCAGCGGCGTTTGCCTTTAGGAACCTGGCAATCTCTTTTTCGCAAAGATCGGTGCCCTTGACGTGAGAATACCTTTCCAAAACGCTTCGGCCGTCAGCAAAGATCACAAAGTAAAGATATCGATCCTTATGGTAAAGAACGCTGACGGTCCCATCATCGAGTAAATGTCGCTCTACCAGGTTGCCATAGGAATCATCAACTTTGTCGTAGCTATCGCTCAGGTTCGCCCAAGCACAGCTCACACCGATCAAAAGAATTAAAAATACGCGGGAGTATTGCTTCATGTTGCTTGCCACGCCGTAGCGTTAGGCGTAGGCAGGTCCGACGCGAGGTAGTGGTCGAGCGCTGTGGAAGCAGGCGAGACACAATTCTTTGTCTTTCGGCCCATTTTTAATTCCTCCTTCCTAATTCCTCCTTCTTCGTTTTTCCTTCCTACTTCTTTGGCACTAGCACGATTTTCCCCAACGCTCCCGGCTCCATGACGGCTCGATGTGCCTCGGCCGCTTCGGCTAGCGGAAATTCTTTGCCGATCACCGGACGCAACGTCCCGTTTTCCAGACCAGCCACCAGCGCGATACGCCGTCGCGTACGGCGTGCCCATGGCCGCGCCTTGCCCGAAAGAAACATTTGCCGGCAACGGATGCACCTGCTCTGTCGTGCACAGCGCAAACTCGGCGTACGTCCCACTGACTGATCTCGCAGTGTAAACACGATCGCCCGGTTTAAATTCATTGACATCCGATCCAATTTCCTCGACTACGCCCGCTCCGTCGTTACCCGGCGTGTAACGCAACGCCGGCTTGTATGCATAAGTTCCCGCCCGAATGTAAGTCTCCACCGGGTTAACGCCGATCGCGTGCATTCGGACGAGCACCTGACCGGGACCGGGTCGCGGCGTCGGCACTTCTTCGAGCCGCAAAACTTCCGGACCGCCAAATTCATGCACCCGAATTGCCTTCATTGATTTTCTCTTACTTGTCTTCGCCTGCGTTTCTTTCGTCTGCCCCTGCGTCGTCTGTTGTGGCTCCGTCTGGCCTAACGCCATGAGCGGTAACGCCATTATCGCTGTCATTATCAGTATCCTCATTATCCCTCCTTTCCCCTGTAATTCGCATCTCCCAAAACTTTGGCCTCCGCGGATCGCTCAATATCGTGCCGCAGCTGACCCTTGGGCTTGGAAAATCATTTTTCGGATCAACATTCAATGATTGCACGCCGGCGCCGGAACCGCTTTGATTAGCGCTGGCACACGTGCGCACGCGACGCGATTTTCTTTCCCTCGCCGGCAAAAGCCTTGGTCTGGCCGCGCTTTCTTCGGCAACGGTCGCATCGCTATTAAGAAACATCGAAGCAGCGACAAAGAACGTCGCGCATCTCACGCCCGAGGAAGCGGCCATGGACGAGGACCATTGGGCCACCATCCAGAATTCCTTCAGCGTCACGCGTGGCATCATCAACCTGAACAACGGCGGCGTTTCGCCCAGCCCGCGCATCGTGACCGAGGCGCTCGTGCGTTACATCTGGGAACAGGAAGACGCCACCGCCTATACGATGTGGCAAATCCTCGAGCCGCAATCGGAAACCATTCGCACCGGCTTGGCCGAACTCTTCGGCTGCGACCGCGAAGAAATCGCGATCACGCGCAACGCGTCCGAGTCGCTCGAGATTCTGCTCATGGGCATGGACTTCAAGTCCGGCGACGAAATCCTCACCACCACCCAGGATTACCCGCGCATGCTCACTACGTTGCGTCAGCGCGAGAAACGAGAAGGGCTCAAACTGAAGCTCATTCAGATTCCGATTCCGCCGAAAAACCTCAACGAGATCACCGCCGCGTTTGAAAAAGGAATCACCGATCGCACTCGCCTCATCCTCATCTCGCACCAGATCAACATCACCGGCCAGATCACGCCTGTGAAAGCTGTCTGCGACATCGCGCGCGTCCGCGGCATCGGGACCATCGTCGACGGCGCCCATTCCTTCGCCCAGTTCTACTTCAAACAAAGCGATCTCGGTTGCGATTACTTCGGCACCAGCCTCCACAAATGGCTATACGCGCCGAAAGGCACCGGCATGCTTTATGTGAAGCGCGATAAAATCGGAAAACTCTGGCCGCTCATGGCCGCGGAAGCCAAACAGTCTTCCGATATCCGCAAGTTCGAAGAGATCGGCACCCACTCAGCCGCGCCAAAGCTCGCCATCGGCGAAGCGCTCCTTTTTCACAACGGCATCGGCGGCAAACGCAAGGAAGCGCGGTTGCGCTACCTCTCCCGTTACTGGATGAACCGGCTCAAAGACGTGCCCAAGATCCGGTTCAACACGTCGTTCGATCCAAATCAGTCGTGCGCGATCGCTAACGTGCACATCGACGCCACCAATCCGGAAGCGGTGACGAAATACCTGTTCGACAAACACCGCATCTTTACAGTCCCGATCCTGCACGAAGAATTCCAAGGCATCCGCATCACGCCCAACCTCTACACCACCATCGAGGAACTCAATCGGTTCTGCGATCAGATGGAGCTCATCGCACGGCACGGCTTACCATCGTAACTCTTCGCCGAGACTCTGTATCGGCGGTCTCCAGCCGTCGACTCCCCAACTGAGCGTTTCCAGCTTTCCATTTTCACTTTCGAATTTTCTTTAGATCTCGTTTCAGCGAGATTCTGCGACGATGGCGATAAAAGAAGCGATCCAGATTATTAATCGGATGGAAGCCGACGGTGTGATTGAACGCTATGCCATCGGCGGTGCTGTTGGGGCGACATTTTATCTGGAACCGGTCGCCACCCTCGATGTGGATGTCTTCATTGAATTCCGCGCCGAGCCAGGCTCACGCCTGGTAAGTTTGGAGCCGATCTTCACGTACCTTCGCGACCGTGGCTGCACCATGGAAGGCGAACATATTGTCATTGCCGGCTGGCCGGTGCAGTTTCTCCCGGCTAACAGCAACCTTCTGCAGGAAGCGTTAGTCGCGGCTGTCGAAAAGAGTGTGGAGGGAACGTCTGCTCGGGTCTTTACCGCTGAGCACATTGCCGCCATCGCGCTCCAAACAGGCCGTGCAAAAGATAAAGCACGCGTGCTTCAATTCATCGAAGCAAACGCCGTCGATCTTGGCCGCGTACGAGAAATTCTCACGCGGCACGGTTTGAATGGCAATTGGCAGCAATTCGAGCAACAATTCCTCAAGTAAGGTGAAGGGTTATTTTGAACGAATTAGTGAAAGTAAACGCGACTTTCGAAGGCGGCTGGCGGCGCTGCCCATCGCCGAGAAATTACGATTGCTCGATTCATTACGTGAACGCATGCTGGCGATTCGCCGCGGGTCGAATGCCGTTGCCACGAGGAAAACCATCGTTCAAGAGACGCCTTCTGAGCGCTGAGTTCTAACCTCCGATCTCCGACCTTTACGCTCTCAACACTTACCATGAACTATCAGCTCTCCCCTGATCGCCGCGGTCCATTATCATAGAAACAAGCTTTACATCCGCCATGTTGACTCATCGAGAGTACGACACAGGCAGATGGAAAAAATAATATGTCGCTCGCAGAACTCGAAAACGTGACAAAGGTCTGGCCACCAATATCACGCGCCGTGCGCGTGCCTCATACCGATGCGGATTACCAGGAACTGGTTGAATTGCTCGATCGCGTCACCGATCAAGTCGGCGAAGACGAAAACCATCCGCTTGCTTCCCTGATGGGCGTGCTCAGTGTGTTGATCGAGAAGTACGAAGACGAGCACGTGCCGGAATTAGCTGAGTAACTCGGTCCATTGAAATCAAAATTCACCCAGCGCTGTTACCGCGCACCGAAACAAAGAGCCTGCGGATTGTGTAAGCCGCACCAGCAGGGGTGGGACGACAAGAAAACGTTCGCCGATCTGCGACGGGCGGTCGCTCACGAGCAACAGCTCCGCGATTGGGAAGACGCCTCCAGATCAACGGCCGACGATTTCCGCAAATAATCACTCACGCGCATGCCTCGCCTCGCATTCGTAGCCTTGGCGCAGCGGCTCAACTCCGTAAAGGAGCGTGGCTCTAACGGAGCTTTACGCTCTCAACTCTCAACTATGTGTCGCGCCGTACCTGTGCGCGAAGGCGGATCAACTTTACATCAAACCTCAAACATCGAATATCAAACATCGCCGCGTCCGCGGCATTCTTCCCATCTTCCTTCATCTCCATTCTGCGCCTGGCATCCGTCAGCGCGCTGAAATTCGAAGCCAGCTACAAAGAGGAAAAATCAAAAACGGGGCAACGGGTTGCCGCCATAATTGAACGGAAAATTATGAACTTATCTATCGAAACGAAAGTGGCCATCGCCGTGGCGACGGGTTTGGTCGTTTTGATCGTGGGCGCTATGGCCCAGGGGTAGCGAAGGTGCATCCCTCATTTTTAATTGAAACTCGCTGGCCTCCCGGCTTACTCGCTCCTACCCTCGTCACTTTACCTTCTATGTCGCGCGTCCCGCGCGCTCCATTCTTCCTTCTTCCTTTTTCCTTTTTACTTTCCCTGCCCCGAATTGCAGCCCTCGGTTGACGCCAAAAAAAGCGCCCCGCATTTCCAGCGGAGCGCTTTTGTGTCACGCAGCGAATTCGCTATTCGACTTCGATAAACTCCGGATCGCCTGCGCAGATCACCCGCTCCGTATATACGAAGCCGTCCACGTCAACCGCGACCCAGCAGCCGTCCACGAACACGAAGTACGTGTTCCCGATCAGCCGGAAATGGTTCGCCCCAATCGTTGGACGAAGAACTCTTTCGGATGCCGCCCAAGACTGAACACTTCGCTGTGACGCGATCTGAACTCTTGCACGTTCACCTTCGTGGATTGATTCACGTTCGTCTGGCTCGTGCTCGAACGTGCGCCAGGTTCATTCCTGTTCACGTCCTGAGCGCTGCCCTGAACGCTCGTGTGTCCACGTACATTCGTGCCCGTCTCAGGTTTTGCCTGCGGTTTGTTCGGTTCCTGCGCGGGGCGCATTTTCTTTCCTTTCGCCGGCGCTGTCGCCTGTGTTTCCTTCGTCTGCCCCTGCGTCTGTTGCGGCTCCGCTGTCTGGCCTAACGCCATGAGCGGTAACGCCATTATCGCTGTCATTATCAGTATCCTCATTATCCCTCCTTTCCCTATAATTGGTATCTCCCAAACTTTTGGCCCCGCCGATCACTCAATATCGTGCCGCCGCCGACTCTTGGGCTTGGAAAATCATTTTTCGCTTCAACGCTTTAACGTTTCAACGTCCGGCTCGCTCGGGCGGATCGTTTCTCAGAAATGAAAGAGCCGCATGATGGAACACATCACGCGGCTCTGTAAATCGCTACGATAAGTTACGATATGCCGAGCGTAGCAAGTGTCGGCTCATCGATTACGGATGTGACCGCCAATCCGTTGTCGGCCTGGAAAGCTGCGATGGCCTCTCGGGTCATCGGCCCAAGGACACCATCGATCGGTCCGTCGTAATAACCGTCGCGTTGCAGCTGTTCCTGAACATCGACAATTACCCGATCGGGCGTCAATCCATTGTAGCCATAGATTGGGCCGTCGTACGGATAATAAGCGTCCGTGGCATAACCCCATGCCGGGAACCAGTAGCCCGTATTCCAGTAATACCAGCCGCCGTTCACAAAAACGATCCGATCGTAATGGCTTCTCCACCAATAGCGATCATGCCATTGCCTGTGGTAATCGCGGAAGGCTGTATACTGTCGACCGCGGAACGCGTCACTGCGGAAGTTATTGTTAATCGCCACATTGCCTCGACGATAATAGGCGAAGTTTCCTGTGCGGTTGACCGCGAAGTTTCTATCCCGATTGATGGCTACGCTGTTGCGCGCGCGAAACTCATCGGTATTGCGAGCACGATTAGCGTCGAAGTTTCTCGTCCGGTTGACCGCCAAGTTTCTATCCCGATTGATGGCTACGCTGTTGCGAGCGCGAAACTCATCGGTATTCCGAGAACGGTTAACATCGACGTTTTTTGTCCGATTGACCGCCAAGTTTCTATCGCGATTCATCGCTACGTTGTTGCGCGCACGAAACTCGTCGGTATTTCGGTTACGATTGACGTCGAAGTTTCTTGTCCGATTCACTGCGACGTTTCGCTCGCGATTAACGGCAACGTTGCTTCGCGCGCGAAAGTCTTGATTGCGCGCGAAGTTTTGCTTGCGATACGCGCGCATCCGGGCGTTTTGATTGACCACCGCGTTTGAATTAGTGCGCGGCGCGGTGTACGTCCGCTGCCGAACTGGCGCAGTCGGAGTGTAATGGCGCGCGCCCGCCGTCGCACCGGTGTTCGCAGGCCTTGTCGCCCGAACATTCGATGTTCGATGCGCCTTCGCTCGGTCAGGCCGTGTGTCGTTGACTTGCTGACCCCACGCTGTGAGCGCCAGCGCGAGACTTCCAATACATATTGAATATAGAATTCGTTTCATGATTTTTTTCCCTCAATTTTCCATTTGGCAGGTTAGACAAGACTCAGGAGCCAATTATTCAACACCGTTAAGTATTCTCCAGTTTCAGGCTTTTTGCCCCTGCAGCTTCAACGATTCAACGCTTTAACGATTCCACCGACTCAACGGCGTTCCGACAAAACGGCTTAATGAGCAATACCGCCGCAACCAGAAACGGTTTCCTGAGGACTTCGCATTTCAGCTTACCGCAGAGGAGGCCGATTCTTTGAGGTCGCAAACTGCGACCGCTTTCCCTACCAAGAGATCGAACCGGTCGCAATTTGCGACCGGTTCTCAGAAGCACCGTGATCCTCGCTATCGCCCATACGCTTTCACTGAGCACGGTGCGCTGCAAGCAGCCAATGTCCTGAACAGCCCGCGCGCGGTTCAGATGAGTATCTTTGTCGTTCGCGCCTCGCAAAAATGCGCGAAGCACTTCGCGCCACGCCCGAGCTCGCGCGGAAGCTCGCTGCACTTGAGAAAAAGCTCACTGCGCGATTAGACGTGCATGAAGCGGCGATCGTGCAGGTCTTGCGCGGTCTGGAGATTCATTGGGCCAGCGGCACGAATATTCTCGTGGCCGTGAACTGTCAGGGCTGCGGCCTCGGTGTGCGCAACTGACAATCGGGCCACGTCGGCGAGTCTGGCGCATTCAGCGGGCTCATCGGTGCGGGGACGGGCATCGCCGTATCGAGCACGCCGATGCGCCTGTTCACCCAGTGCACCTGGTAGGCCCACGCGGGGAGCGGCGCCGCCTTCGGCGTACACGACCAGTTGTTGAAGTGGAGGTTCACGAGATAGAAGTTCCGCTTCAGCTTCCGGATCACCTCGACAATCTTCGGATCGTCGTAGCCGTGGAGCTCCATTGCGATCTGCGGAATCGAAGCCAGCAGCTCGTCAGGAGCTGCGAGGAGCGAATCGCGCCTAACGTCACGCAACGGTCAGCGACCGGTTAAGATTGTCAGGCTGATGACTTCCCTATGCGCGCGCAGCATACGGGCCGTGACGTACGCCGAAAAGAACAGCGACAAACTCCGCGGCAACGTTGATCGCGGAAATCCAAATGAAATTTGCCAGAACTTGCATCGCCATCGCCGCGATTATCGCGCCTGGTAGCTTCTCAGGACAAGCGACACCGCAGCCCACGCAATCAGAAATCGATTCGGCCGATCGGCACTTCCAGGTTGGGAAGTTTGCCGAAGCCGGCAAACTTTACTCGCAAATCGCCACCCAAAATCCCAAGAACTATTCGGGGGGAATAGAACGGGGTCGCATCTAAACATTTGATATTCGAATTCTCGTTAGGCCGTATCGCTCCGTTTGAAACTCCCTTGTTGTCCACACTCGCTCACTGCTTCCCTCGCAGTCCGGCGGCTGCCGGATCGCTCATGCCATTCACTCCATTCACCGCCGTAACGGATGCGTAGCAACGGCCGGGCTTTCAAATCGCGAATGATCTTGAAAAGTGATTTTTGGGAAAGAAAACTTGCTGCCTGCCAGGAAGGGCTAAGAAAAACATCGCTGCCAAGTCGCCAGTGCCGAAGCGTCTAAACCAACTCTAGCGCGAAACGGGTGCCCAGCTTGCCACTCCCAATGTCGTCAGCACGATTTCCACCGCGAGTGAGGCAAGAATGATCCCCATGACACGGACAAGAATGGCGGCTCCCTGACGGCCGATGATCCGCAGGATGGCATCGGAAAAAAGCAGCAAAATATAGGTGAGCAACAGCACGACAAGCAGGACAACCCCGGTTTGGGCTTGCTCGGCCACCGTGTAAACATCGTTGTCGGTGAGCAGGATCACCGCCATCATCGCTCCCGGACCGGCAATGGAAGGGACAGCAAGCGGAAAGACGGCCAGGTCGCGCCCCGGCTCGGGCGCTCCCGCTTTCGCATCCAGTCGTCCGAAGAGCATTTGCAAACCGAAGAGGAAAAGGATGATCCCGCCTGCAACTTTGAGCGAGCGCAGGTGAATGCCGATGGCATCGAGAATGATCTGACCCGCCACCACTGCGACGACAAGAATGACCGCGGCATAGAGCGAAGCACGCAGCGCGGTGCGACGCCGCTCCGCGCGGGTAAGCGATGCCGTCAACCCGGCAAAAATTGCCACGTTACCGATAGGGTCAATCGTCGTCCAAATAGTGGCGAAATCTTTGCTAATCTTGATGAGCAAAGGAGACATGGCGAATCGGGGAACGGCTTACACCAGAGGTTGAGCGAGAGCGAGGGAAAGTTACGACATGCGGGGAAGCAGACGGGGTCGCGTCTCAATATTTCACATTTGAATTAACGAAGCGGCACAAATTGGAACAACAGCCGTCGCATCTCAAGGCCTAACCGGCCTAAAATTACCCGGGGGCTCTGAGCGATGCCTTGCACATCCAATCGCTTCCGTCGATTTTCCTTTTGCATGCTCGAAGCATTCGGCTTGTCTTTCTACCGGGTGGGCAAAGTGATTTGCAAGCCACCGAACATCTCAACGCGATGAATCATCTACGCCACGTGCCATGGGAACTGAGTTTTTCCTTTGGACGTGCCCTACAAGCTCCCGTGCTCAAAGCGTGGAAAAATGATCCAGCGAGCATGGCCGACGCGCAACGGGCGTTCCGTCACCGTGTCTGGTACAATAAAGCCCGTTTCGGCAAATACGCCGCCGAAATGGAAAACGACAAAGCGGTCGCATGAGCACCAAGAAAGACGTAATCGGTATTCTCACCGGCGGCGGGGATGTGCCGGGGCTCAATCCCGCGATCCGCGCGGTCACCATTCGCGCCCTGCGCGAAGGCTATAAGGTCATCGGTCTCCGCCGTGGCTGGCTTGGGCCGATCAGCATCCTGCGCGATGAGCACGCCGACAACAGTGAGCACTTTCAAATCTTGACGGAAGAGATCGTCAATCGTGCAGGACGCACCGGCGGCACGTTTCTACATACCTCGCGTACGAACCCATCAGCAGTGAAAAAAGAAGATGTGCCTGAGCCGCTGCGCGCAACCTACAATCAAGACAAGAACGATCTCACCCCGGAAGTCATCAAAAACCTGGATTGGCTGGGCATTGACTATCTGATTCCGATCGGCGGCGACGACACGCTTTCTTTTGCCACCCGCTTGCACAAGGAAGGCGTCAAGGTCGTCGCAATACCCAAGACGATGGACAACGACGTGCCAGGCACTGATTATTGCATCGGCTTTAGCACCTGCGTCAGCCGCACGATTGAATTGTCAAATCGCCTCCGCACGTCGGCCGGATCTCACGAACGAGTTCTGGTCATGGAAGTGTTCGGACGCTACGCGGGATTCACCGCGATGTTGCCGACGATGGCGGGTGCGGCGAATCGGTGCGTCATCCCCGAATGCAAATTTGACATCGAGCATCTGACCGAATTGTTGTGCTATGACCGTGCGCGGCACCCGAGCAAATATTCAGTGGTGATCGTTTCAGAAGGAGCAATGTTCGAAGGCGGCGAAATGGTGTTCTCCGACAAGACGACCGACGCGTTCGGGCATGTGAAACTCGGCGGCATCGGGGACCTGGTCTCAGCAGAACTCAAAGAGCGTGGCGCCAAATACAACAAGGGCAAGCCGATCAATGTCATCAACCAGCGTCTTGGCTACATGGTGCGCGGGGGCGATCCCGACGCGATTGATTCGATTGTGCCCATGGCCTACGGCAACCTCGCCCTCGATCTCATCCTGCATGGACACCATGGCCGCCTCGTCGTCCTGAAGAATGGGCGTTATGACAACATGCCGATTGAAGCGGTGACCAGCACCAAGAAAACGGTCAACGTGGACAGGTACTATAACAAGGAGCGCCTGCGTCCACTCTATACCGATTTCGAAATGCAGCCGCTATTCATCATGGCGAGTGGTTAGGAAAGGCAGCGCGGGGCCGCCTCTAAACCCCGAAATTCTTCGCCCGCCACGGCGGGCAGGCCGAGCAGAACATTTAACATTTTCAACTGGGCCTAATTGAGCGTTGATCCGCCTTCGCGCAGCTTCCGCCGCCACTAAAGTTTTAGCGTGACAGGGTCGGCGCGACAGGGAGATCAAGAGTTGAGGGTTGAGGACGGAAAGGCTTCGCCCACGTCCCAAGAGGCTGGGCAAGCCGCAGTCGGCGACAGCGGTTGCAACAATAATCGCAGGCGGTCAGCTACGGCGTGGCAGATTTTTTCTCCAAAAGCGATAGGAACGCTTCGTAGCCTCTGTCTTTCATTTGTTCGATTGGAATGAAATGGAAGGCCGCCGAGTTCACGGAATAACTTTGTCCGGTGGGCGATTTCGGGTCGGGAAAGAGATGGCCAAGGTGGGCGTTACTTCGTTTAGCGCGCACCTCGGTGCGTTGCATATCGTGCGAAGTGTCCAGGTACTCGACGAGCAGATCCTTCGAGATCGGTTTGCTAAATGCGGGAAAGCCGATTCCGCTGTCGTATTTGTCGAGCGAAGTGAAGAGTGGTTCGTTGGTAATGACATCGACGTAAATGCCGGTGCGCTTGTTGTTCCAGAACTCATTTTGGAAAGGCGTTTGGGTGCCACCTTGTCGCACGACGAAGTATTCCTCGGCCTTTAATCGGCGTTTCAAGACGGCGTCGCTCGGGACCGGCCGATTCGGATCGAAACCCGTGGTCTCCCTTTTCTCTTTCTGCGAGAGAAAGAAGAAGTAGAGGCCCCCGGCGATGAGCACCACCGCGATGCCGACACCGACGTACGTGCTGATGGCCGATCTTTCTTCGCTCGTGATTCGGCCCCCGTACATCAGATCGCGATCACGTTATTGAATCAGAGATTGGCCACGTCCGTCAAGACGGAACAGGACAGAATTGGCGTCTGATCTTCGCTTTTGACATTTGGGGATCAGTCTAATTGAGCGGTTGATCCGCACAGGCTTCCGCCGCTACTGAAGTTTTGGCGTGATAGGCAGCGGCGCCTCTCCCCGGTTATTTGATTTTCGCGAGAATACCTTCCATCTCGTCCCTGCGGAAAACGCGCATGGTCTGAGTCCTGACGTTGCCTAGTGAGCCGATCTTAGCCGAGAAAGCGGTCATGGTCTCGTCGTCCGGCGCGTCGAACAGGACGACGACATCGTACGCACCCATTGCCCAGAATTCCTCGATGATCTTTATGCCCATTTTCTCGGCCTCGCCGATCGCGGCATCGCCTCGTTTGACCGTGTCCTTGACGTTGCGGATGCCCTGGTCGGTAAACTGAATAAGACTGACGTACATAGCCATAATGATCGCTCCTTTCGTTGAGTGTTACATAAAAGACTATCGCAGGTTCGCGTGTGCGCAAAAGCGACGTGCTTGGCAAACAGTTTTGGCAACACGGTTGCAATGGCGATTTTGAAGCCAGTTTTTGAGTCTATAATGGGATTAGCCCGGATATTTGATATCCGCTCGACTGGGAAGCCGAGCAGCCCTTTCAAGGCCAAGCAATTCCGCGTTTTTCTAACGTGTTGTTGCCGGCACACTTTGGCCACAATCGCTCGTTCGCTGGAAAGGGCTGGGTTACCCAGCTATTTTAAAAAGTAGCTGCCTTTCAGGCGCATTTTTGCTCGGCAGCGTGAAAAATGCGGGTTAGACTGAAAGATTCCGCATAAACCTCGTGAGGCGAATGAGACAGTTTCACCGCCAACACCACCAAAAGCGAAAAATCACTGTCCTGAAGTCACTCGCTCATTCGTCGCATCATTGAACGAACGAAAACCATCAACCAATACACAAGTAATATATGACCACAGTAGCCACACCCTTCTCAGGCGGATGCGCTTGCGGCGCGGTTCGCTACGAATCCACAGCAGAACCGGTGATGATGCTTCACTGTCACTGTCGAGATTGCCAGCGCTCCAGCGGAGGCCCGTTTTCGTCTTTCGTCATCGTGCCGAAAGAAGCTTTCAAGCTCTTGCAAGGCTCACTACGCTTCCATGCCTCACCCAGTCACGCGGGTGGCAAGACCCATCGGGGCTTTTGCCCTGACTGCGGCTCGCCGATTGTGGCGAAGCCCGACTCGGTCCCTCAATTTGTCGCGATCAGAACTGCGAGCTTGGATGATCCGAGCTGGTTCACCCTGCAAGTGGATGTGTGGACATCGGACGCGCACCCATGGGACAAAATGAATCCCGCGTTGCCAAAGTTTGAAAAGTATCCTCCGCAGGCGCCGCCTCAACGGGCGGCATAGCCGCGCTGGTCGTGAGCAGGCTCTGCGGCAAGAACAACAAGAACAAGGAGACAGACATGGACAAGAACAAGAACAAGGAGAGAGCCATGGGACACCGGAAAGGGCATCTCGCAATGAAGACACCCCCGATCGTGTCCCCAGAAGAGTGGGAGGCTGCGCGCCAGCAACTGCTCGTTAAGGAGAAGGAGTTGACCCACGCCCGTGACGCGCTGGCCGCCGAGCGTCGGCGGATGCCGTGGCTGGCCGTGGAGAAGGAGTACGAGTTCAACGGGCCCCAGGGTAAGGCGAGCCTGCTCGATCTGTTCGACGGCCGCCGTCAGTTGATCATCTACCGCGCCTTCTTCGAACCCGGCGTGCACGGCTGGCCCGACCATGCCTGCGTCGGCTGCTCCATGGTGGCTGACCACGTTGGTCACCTTGCCCATCTGAACGCCCGCAACACCACTCTGGTGTTCTGCTCGCGCGCGCCGCAGGCGGACATCGAGCGCGTGAAGGCGCGGATGGGGTGGCAGATGCCGTGGTACACCATCACGGACGACTTCGACAAAGACTTCGGCGTAGACGAGTGGCACGGCACGAACGCGTTCATCCGCGACGGCGACCGCGTGTTCCGCACCTACTTCATTAACAACCGCGGCGACGAGGCGCTCGGGAGCACCTGGAGCTACCTCGATATGACTGCGCTCGGGCGCCAAGAGGAATGGGAGGAATCGCCCCAGGGCTACCCTCAGACCCCGCCGTACGAGTGGTGGAACTGGCACGACGAATACGGCGACGCCCAGCCGTCCCAGGAGTGGAGCGCCCAGGTCGAGCGCGGACTTCGGGCTGGCCAAGGACGGCGACGCCCGTGACCGCTCACGTCGCGGGCGTGCCGGTCGAGGAGTCGATCGAACGTGGGACGGAAGGGAACGAACGATGAAGGACACTCGAAGGAAGGAGACAAGAGCGATGACGAAGCACATGACCGGGACACGTGAAGAGTGGCTCTCAGCGAGGCTCGAGCTGCTCAAGGCGGGAAGAGGGTCAGAGCTTACTATTGACAATTCTGTTTTTAGATGGCGGGAGCCGTGGGAACGATCCGATTAGTTGACCCGACCTTTGCCAAGGCTGCGGCGTGGCAGGGAGCGTTAGTTGAGAGTTGAGACGCGGGCGAGTATTAAAGCTTATGGGACACAATCACGGTAGAGATAACATGAGGAAACGCGCGGTCCGCCGGAAAAAGACGGAGCGCCTCGCCGCCGCGAAGAAAAACAAAAAAAAACGGCGAAATAACGCTACGCAGACGCAACGACCAGAACAGCGCAGCCGGAGCTGACGACACGCGAACTGCGTCACCCGTGCTCAGCGCTGTCGGTTACCGCCAGTAATGAGTTGCGCGAAATCGTGGCGCTGATTGAAAAAGAAGAAGCTGTGTCAGATGTAGGACAGCGGAGGCGCGGCTTCCTTGTGCAAATCATCACGAACTAATAAAACGGCGACCGTGATCAGAAAGATCTTTCAAATCGTTCTGTGGCTCGCTGCTGGCGCTTACGCGGTTGTGGGTGTTCTCGCCATCACAGGCGCGCTGGGCAGCGCTCGCGAAGCGGATTCGCTGCGCCATGCCTACATCGTGTTCGGCTCCATGATCCTGATTATCGGCGCAACGGCCGCCTTCGTGACCTTTTTGGCTAACAAATGGGTAGGCTTTTTGTTCGTTGCGCCTCTGATTCTTTGCCTCGGGCTTCCGGTCGGGTTCTTCGGGGCTTTCTGGATCGACATGGAAAAAGGTGAGGTCCATCGCCGGCACATAGAGAAGGAGGTCCACTCCGGGAGATATGCCTTTGGCAATCAGCCGGCGCTCCTAGCCGTCGCGCAGGCAATTTCAGCGAATGCTCAAGACGCGATCCGCGCGGCCGCGAAGGCCGTTCCAGATTTGCAGGCGCCCGGACGCGACGGCACGACGCTGCTTTGTTGGGCCGTCAGGGAAACCTGGCAGCGTCCGCAATTAGTTGAAGCGGTGAAAACGTTGTTGTCGCTCGGCGCCGACCCGAACTTCACCAATGGCCATCGAGATTCATTCGCAATGGGCAATGCCGTCCATGGGTCTGCTCTTCTCCTGCGCAGCATGCTCGACGCCGGCGGAGATCCGAATGCTCGGAACGAGTTCGGGTGGCCGATCGTCTTTATGCATTTCAAGCTCGGTTACTACAAGGATGAGGAGAGAGCGCGGCTCGACCTGCTCCTTGACCGCGGCGCCGATATTAACTCCACGGTGCCCGAAACAGAATCGGACAGCACGGGCTATACGTTATTGCTTTACACCACCCAAAATGGGCTTCATGACAGCCGCGAGTACGCAGATGCGCTGCATCTGCTCGAACGCGGCGCGGATCCGAACCGAGTCGCCGCTGATGGAATGACGCTCGCGAAAATGTTGGTCGAGCATCGGAAACAGTTCGAGGCTGGAAAGGGAGCGCCGGCGGAGTTTGTGCAGCTTTGGGAGTGGGCGCAAACACATGGGATAACCCGTTAGCCGAAGTGACGCACTAAAGGGCGATGTCGTCTTCACATATGAGAATGAAAATTCATTCGATTTACGATCTTTCTGTTGCTGGTTGTCGCCTGCAGCACACTTGAGGCACAACAGACGCGCCCCGCTGCTTCTCCGACAAAGCCTGTATTTGTTTTCAATGGCGCTGGTTATTTTCACCGCTGGTCGAAGAACAATCAGCACGAGTTCACACCCGAAAAGCAGGAAGACCTAGATAAGTGGTCCGACATGATGACGGTGAACGCGTATCCGGATGTCCAAGATGGCGAACGTCTGGCCCAGACTGCAAATGCTGTTCTGGACAATTACAAGAGACACCAGGCAAAGGTGCTCAAGACAGATTCCGTCCCTCGGACAGCAGATCGGCCGGCGGAACATTTTATTGCAGTGGTGTTTGGCCGGCCAAATTTCATCGAGGTGGCATTTGCCCGCTTCAAGCTGGTGGATGGCACGGGATGCTCGTTTGTCTATTCACATCGCATTTACGGAGA
>Ga0209161_10000016_pt1 | contig 109076 bp, 91 predicted proteins | sample GraSoiAngelo_155_FD_186169 | JGI IMG/M metagenome (GOLD analysis project Ga0209161, IMG submission 186169) | Grasslands soil microbial communities from the Angelo Coastal Reserve, California, USA - 14_1009_13_30cm (SPAdes) (version 2) | ecosystem: Environmental > Terrestrial > Soil >... | reverse complement strand
TATTCCATTGTTTGTAGATCCGCGCCTGCGGCACGCGATCCTGCATGATCTCGCGGTGCACGCCGGTGCGCTTCGCGATCCAGACGTCCTGCTTCGCGATCGGCGGCGTGGCGGGAATGTCGCCGAAGTACTGCTCGACTTTCTGCCGCGCCGTTTCGGGCGTGATGTCGCCGGCCAGCACGATGACCGCGTTGTTGGGGCCGTAATAGGTGCGGAACCACTGCTTCACGTCCTCGACCGATGCGGCGTTGAGGTCCTCCATCGACCCAATCACGGTCCACGAATACGGATGACCCGCCGGGTAGGCGCCCTCCGCCATCAAGAGGTTGACTTTCCCGTATGGCTGATTCTCGCCCTGCCGTTTCTCGTTCTGCACGACGCCACGCTGCTCGTTCACTTTTGCGGTGTCGATCACGCCGAGCAGATGGCCCATCCGGTCCGATTCCATCCACAGCGCGACGTCGAGCGCGGTGGTCGGGACGTTCTCGAAATAGTTGGTGCGGTCGTTGTTGGTCGTGCCGTTCTGGTCGGTCGCACCGATGCGCTCGAACGGCTGGAAGTAGTCGTCGTTGAAGTGTTCGCTGCCGTTGAACATCAGATGCTCGAACAGATGCGCGAACCCCGTGCGACCGGGCTTCTCGTTCTTGGAGCCGACGTGATACCAGATGTTCACGGCGACGATGGGCGCCTTGTGGTCCTCGTGCACCAACAGCGTCAGGCCGTTCTTCAATACGAACCGTTGATACGGGATGGTAATGGGCGCCGGCGCTGCGGCGTTGACGCGGGTCCGCGGGGAGCGCACGGCCCCCCGACGCTGGGCGGGCACCGACGACGCCGCCGCGAACCCCAACAACAGGGTCAGCAACGCTATACGCGACATGGGAAGGCTCCTTCATGAGGGCTGACGGCGGGCTGAACGGGCTGAAGATATTACATTTAGAGAGCATGGCTACCCTCGCCGAACCCAAACGCCAAGTCAGCGCCGAAGAGGCGCGTGAGGTCGCCGAGGCGGCACGCGAAGAGCAATGGACGTCGCCGAGTTTCGTACGCGAGCTTTTCCTCGGCAGCTTGCGGATGGATCTGATCCATCCCTACCCCGAGCAGGATCCTGACGAAGTCGCCCGCGCCAAACCATTCCTCGACAAGCTGGAGCGCTTCCTTCGGGAGGACGTTGACTCCGATCGCATCGATCGCGAAGGCGAAATTCCCGAAGCCGTCATCCAGGGATTGCGGGACCTCGGAGCGTTCGGGATCAAAATTCCGCGCGAATACGGCGGGCTGGGCCTGTCGCAGCTCTCCTACATGAAAGCGATCGAGCTGGTTTCGTCCGTCGATGGCTCGCTGACGGCGCTGCTCTCCGCGCACCAGTCGATCGGCGTTCCCCAGCCGCTCAAGATGTTCGGCAGCGAAGCGCAGAAAAAGAAATACTTCCCGCGTCTCGCCAAAGGCGCGATCTCGGCATTCGCGCTCACTGAGCACGGCGTCGGGTCCGATCCGGCGGCGATGGAAACGACCGCCATCCTCGACGACGACGTGTGGGTCCTGAATGGCGAGAAGCTGTGGTGCACCAACGGCACCAAGGCGGAGCTGCTCGTGGTGATGGCGCGGACGCCGTCGAAGATGATCAACGGAAAAGAGAAAAAGCAGATCACGGCGTTCATCGTCGAGATGGACTGGCCCGGCGTCGAAGTGGTCCATCGCTGTCATTTCATGGGTCTGAAGGCGCTGTACAACGGCGTGATCCGGTTCACAAACGTGCGTGTCCCCAAGGAAAATGTGCTCTGGGGCGAGGGCAAGGGATTGAAGCTCGCGCTCGTCACGCTCAATACCGGACGGCTCACGCTGCCGATTTCGTCTGTCGCCGCAGGGAAGCGCTGCCTCGAAGTCTCACGGCGCTGGGCGGCCGAGCGCGTGCAGTGGGGCCGGCCGATCGGGCAGCACGACGCGATCGCGCAGAAACTCGGCACCATGGCCGCCAACACGCTCGCGATGGAAGCGGTGGCGGAATTGTGCGGCGCGATGGCGGAGCGCGGCGGCTACGACATCCGGCTCGAAGCGGCGATCGCCAAGCTGTACAACTCCGAGGCGGGGTGGCGGATCATCGACGACACGGTGCAGATCCGCGGCGGCCGCGGGTACGAGACCGCCGATTCGCTGCGCGCGCGGGGCGAGGCGCCCGTGCCGGTCGAGCGCATCATGCGCGACTTCCGCATCAACCTGATCTTCGAGGGCTCCTCGGAGATCATGCACCTGTTCATCGCGCGCGAAGCGGTGGATAAGCATCTGCAGGTCGCCGGCGACGTCGTCATGCCAGGCAAGACCACCCAGCAGCGACTCGCGGGTCTCGCCCGCTCCGCCGCGTTCTACGGTTGGTGGTATCCTACGCGCTGGCTGGGTTGGAGTCTGTGGCCGCGCTATGGAGAGTTCGGACGCCTGGCCAAGCACGTCCGATTCGTGGAGCGCAGCTGCCGCCGGCTCGCGCGCGGCGTGTTCCATTCGATGATCCGGTTCGGCCCGAAGCTCGAGCTACGGCAGTCGGTGCTGTTCCGTCTCGTCGATGTGGCCGCCGAGCTGTTCGCCATGGCGGCGACCTGCTCGCGCGCGCAGCGGCTCTATGAGCGCGATCGCACGACCGGGGCGCGCGCCGTCAAGCTTGCGGATCTATTCTGCAGGCAGGCGCGACGTCGGGTGCGCTCAGAGTTCAACGGGCTCCGTCGGAATGAAGACGTCCCGACGTACAAGCTTGCGCAGGAGATTTTGGCCGGCGAGCATCGCTGGCTGGAACGCGATATCGTGGAGTTGCCTGAGTAAGGCGGTTACGCGGTTTGGCGGTTAAGCGGTTCGAATGTTTTGTGGCCCGCGCGCAGCTCGCCGGGCCATTGCTCTTTGTAGACCCATCGTTGTCTTGCCAGCAACGTCGTGCATGCGCTCAAACTCAACCCAGGCCTCGTTCGACAACAACTTCAAGTCTCGAGCAAGAAGCGCAAAGTGGGATAACTCGGCCAGCGACCCGAGGGCGACGTCCAAGAAGTGACGGAACTCCGAGGCACCTCTCTTGGCGCAACCCTCGACGATGTTAGCCGCGGCTGAAGACGCGGAGCGGCGCATTTGAGACGTAATGCCATACAATTCAGACTTGGGAAACGCCTGTGTGAGCTGGTATGTGAACAGTGTTAGTCGATGGCAGTGCTGCCACGCGACGAAACGTTCATGCGGTTTCATCCATGAGTCTAATTGAACTTCGGACAGGGGAACGAACCTAAGGAATGCGTCTAGGTACGGATAAACGCGAACCGCCGAACCGCTTAACCGCCCAACCGCTTATGCAGCCTGATGCGCGATCATGATGCTCTTCAGGCGCTCAGGCGCATCCGCACCAACATCGCCGTAGGGCGACGGATGGCCTTCCTGCTCCATCACCACGCTGGGACATACTAAGGGATAGGTTCGCGCGCGGATGCGATCGGCGGCCGGCTGCGCCGCGACCGGTGTCGCGATCACGACTTCTCGCGCGCCGAGTCCCTCGGCCGCCTTGGCGGCGGCCAGCACTTTCCACGGGTACACGATCTGGCCATCCACGATCACCGCGGTCCGTCCCTCCAGCTTCTTCACGGGTCGTTGCGTCCGATAGAGGACGAGGTCCTGCCTCACTCGCGCGCGCGATTCATCGATCGCGGCCTGCAACTTCTCGAGCAGGTTCATGGCAGGCTGGAAGTCGGGATCCATCTCGGCCGGCGCCGATTCCGCCATCGCGCCCACCGGTGCCAGGTTCGCGCCCAGCTTAATGAAGGAGGCGACGATCACATCGAATTGCGCCCCCATGGCCTGGGCAGCATGGGCCGCGATCTCCACGCCTTCGGGCGTAATCCCGAGCAGGATACACGAGTGGTACCCGCGGGACGCGAGCTGTTGGCCTAGCAACGCGCCGGCGCTCGAGCGGGTTGGATACAGACTGGGACGGGGCTTGGCCACGGCTCGCAAGATAAGGAAGCGATCGGCGATCGGCTATGAGCTAACGGGCGAAAACCTGATAGCCGATAGCCCATAGCCGATAGCCAGTTATCTTTTCGGCCACACACATCCAGGACCCAGTGGTGCCGAAGGACACGCTGACCGTCGTCGATAACCGCACCGGCAAGAGCTACGAGCTCCCGATTCAGGACGGGACAGTCCGCGCCGCCGATCTCCGGCAGGTCAAAGTATCGGACGACGACTTCGGACTCATGGCCTACGATCCCGCCTTCATGAACACCGCCGCCTGTCGCAGCGCGATTACGTACATCGACGGCGACAAGGGGATCCTGCAGTACCGGGGCTATCCGATCGAGCAGCTCGCCGAGAAGAGCACCTTCCTCGAAACGGCGTACCTGCTGCTGCATGGTGAGCTGCCGACGGCCGCCGAGCTCGACGCCTGGGTCCACCAGGTGACGCATCACACGATCATTCACGAGAACATCAAAAAGTTCATCGACGGCTTTCACCACGACGCGCACCCGATGGGGATGTTCGTGAGTGCGGTGGCCGCGTTGTCGACGTTCTATCCGGAGGCGAAGCGGATCTTCGAGGAGAAGTCCCGCAACAACCAGACCGTTCGGCTCATCGCGAAGGCGCCCACGCTGGCCGCCTTCGCGCACCGCCATTCGGTGGGTATGCCGTACGCCTACCCCGACAACGATCTGAGTTACACGGGCAATTTCCTGAACATGATGTTCAAAACGACCGAGGTGAAGTATTTGCCGCACCCGGTGCTCGAGCGGGCGCTCGACGTCCTGTTCATCCTGCATGCCGATCACGAGCAGAACTGCTCGACCAGCGCGATGCGTGGGATCGGGTCCTCGCATCCCGATCCGTACTCCTGCATGGCGGGAGCGGCCGCCGCGTTGTACGGACCGCTGCACGGCGGCGCGAACGAGGAAGTGCTGCGGATGCTGCGCGAGATCGGGTCGATCGACGCGATTCCCGCCTACCTCCAGCGCGTCAAGAAGGGCGAGGTCCGGCTGATGGGCTTCGGGCACCGCGTGTACAAGAACTTCGACCCCAGAGCCAAGATCATCAAACAGATCGCTGAGCAAGTGTTCGACGTGACGGGCAAGAACCCGCTCATCGACATCGCGGTGGAGCTCGAGCGCATCGCGCTGCAGGAGGAGTACTTCGTCTCCCGCAAGCTCTATCCCAACGTCGACTTCTACTCCGGGATCATCTACGAGGCCATGAAGTTCCCGGTCGACATTTTCCCCGTGCTCTTCGCGATCGGGCGGACGCCGGGGTGGCTGGCGCAGTGGCAGGAGATGTTGCTCGACAAGGAGCAGAGGATTGCGCGCCCACGTCAGGTGTACACCGGTCCCGCACGGCGGGATTACGTGGCAATCGAGAAACGGAGCTGAGACCCATGCCCACCTACGTCTTGCTGTCCAATCTGACCGACGAGGGCGCGAAGGCGCTCAAGAACAATCCGAAGCGGCTCCAGGAAGTGAACAAGGAGATCGAAAAGTTCGGGGCCAAGGTCACGGCGCAGTACGCCGTGCTCGGCCCCTATGACTTCGTCAGTATCGTGGACTGTCCGGACAACGAGACGATCGCTCGGGTTTCCGTGGAGCTGGGATCGCGGGGCAGCATTCGCCTCATGACGCTGGCGGCCACCCCGGTCGCCAACTTCATCCGGACGCTGAAGACGAAGGACTAGCGGCGCTTCTTGCCGCCCCGACGCGGCCGCAGCGACCGCTCCGGCCGCGGCGCCTCGGCGATGGCCTGCCGGGGCTGGAGCGGCGACACGGACGGCTCGAATCCCGGGATCACTTCCCGGGGAAAGTTCTGCCCGATCAGCCGTTCCACATCAGCCATCAGCAGCCATTCGTCGGGGGAAATCAGCGTGAGCGCGAGACCACGCGCGCCAGCGCGCGCGGTCCGTCCGACGCGGTGCACGTACACCTCGGCGTCCTGCGGCACGTCGAAGTTCACCACCATCCGGATGCCGTCGACATCGATGCCCCGCGCGGCGATATCGGTCGCCACGAGGTTCTCGGCCGCCCCCGAGCGGAAGGCGTCGAGCGTGCGCTGGCGCTGGCTCTGCGCCTTGTCGCCGTGCAGCGCGTTCGCCGCGATCCCCTCACGCTTGAGGAAGGTGACGAGCTTGTCCGCGCCGTACTTCGTCCGCGTGAAGATGAGCGTCTGACCGGCGGGCTTGGCCTTGAGAATCGACGCGAGCGCGCCGCGCTTCTGCAGCTTGTCGACCGCGACGATGACGTGCTCGATTCCCTCGGCGGCCTGCGCTCGGCGGCCGATTTCGACCGACGCGTGCCCGTTCAGCGCGCGCCGCGCCAGCGCGTCCACCTCAGGCGAGATCGTCGCTGAAAAGAGCATGGTCTGGCGCTCCTCGGGCAACGTGCTCAGGATGCGCTTCACGTCGGGCGCGAATCCCATGTCCAGCATCCGATCGGCCTCGTCGAGGACGAGCACTTCGAGCTGAGAGAAGTTCGCGTGGCCGCGCTCCATGTGATCGAGCAGCCGGCCCGGCGTCGCGACCACGATGTCCACGCCGTGTTTCAGGGCGCGGGTCTGTGGCTCCATCCCGACGCCGCCGTAGACGGCCGCGCCTTTGAGATGGGTGTGCCGCCCATACGCCTTGATGCTGGTGGCAACCTGCTCCGCCAGCTCACGCGTGGGCACGAGAATCAGCGCCCGCAACATACCGCGCGTACCGTCGGACAGGCGCTGCAAGATCGGCAGCACGAATGCGGCGGTCTTGCCCGTGCCGGTCTGCGCCGATCCGATGAGATCGCGACCGGCGAGGGCGAGCGGGATCGCTTCGGCTTGAATGGGGGTTGGCTGCGCGTAGCCCTCATCGGCGACGGCGCGCAACAGTTCGGGCGCTAGGCCCAGTGCTGCAAATGGCATACTTCACTCCTAGACGTCTAGACGTGTAGACGTCTAGCCGTTACTCACACGCGCACCGCGAGATGACCCTATGTCACCCCGACATCAGTGCTGCTTCAGTTTTTTGAACCTGGGGAGAAAACCGTGCGTGTGTTCAGCGACGGAGTCCCTGAGCGGGACTGTCCAAGAGAGGATGCCAGCTCGCGGTTCTATGCGACGGCAAAGCTAATCATGGAGTGCCAGGAAACCAAGGCCATGCAAAGACTAGACGTTTAGACGTCTACCTCGACGTCTCGGCCCTGATCGCCGGCTCAGTCCCCCACCACCACATGCGCGGCAATTGCCGCTGGCGAGGCCACACCTCGTTCAACGTCTCTCCTTCGTATAGCCGCCCGTTCTTCATCACATACCGCACACTGTTCGTGTTGTGTATGTCCTCGAGCGGATTCGCATCCAGCACGATCAAGTCCGCCAATTTGCCCGGCTCAAGCGAGCCGAGATCCTGCTCCATCCCGATGGCGTGCGCGCCGTTGACCGTCGCGACGCGCAGGACGTCATGCGGCTTCATGCCGCCGGCTGCCATCGCCCACAGCTCCCAATGATCGCCGAGGCCGTCCATCTGCCCGTGGCCGCCGAGGCCGACGAAGCCGCCGGCTTGGAGGATCGAATTCGCCGACGCCGCGATGCGGGGGAACACGTACTCGCTTTCCCGGAACCACGGACGGCGCTCGGCACGCTGATCGATCTCGTCGTGCGGCATGAAGCGCCGCACCTTGGGATTGTCGTGAATGTCGTAGCGCTCGTAGAAGAAGTTCTCGCTCCACGGGCCGCCGTATGAGACCAGCAGCGTGGGGGTGTACGTAATGCCCGACTGCGCAACCAACTGCACGGCGTCTTTATACAGCGGCATGATGGGATAGCTGTGCTCCGATCCCGGATAGCCATCGATCACCGCGGTGAGATTCATCTTGAAGTCGAGCCCGCCCTCGATGGTCGGCATCAGGCCCAGATCCTTCGCCGCCATGATGACCCACTGGCGCTGCTTGCGGTTGCCCGTCATGTACATCTTGATCGTGTTGATGCGATAGAACTCGCTGTAGCGTCGCAGCGCCTGGCGCGTGTCGTCGAGACTCTTGAAGTCTTCGTCCCAGAAGACTCCCGGGCCGGTGTGGAAGATGCGGGGCCCGAGAATCTCTCCCGTTTCGACGAGATCGGCGTACGTCAGGACATCGGTCGTCGACGTCTGCGGATCGCGCGTCGTCGTCACGCCCCACGCGAGGTTGGCGAGATACTTCCACACCTGCGTCTCGTGAATGCCCCACGTCGGCCACGGGTGGGCATGCACGTCCACAAACCCGGGAATGATCGTTTTCCCCGCCACATCGATCACCCGCGCCCCAGCGGGAACCGCGCCGCAAGCCCCGACCGAGACGATGCGGTTGTCCGTGACGACGACGTCGCCGTTGTCGATGACCTCGTCGCCCTTCATCGAGACGATGCGCGCACCGCGCAACACGACGGTGCCCCGGGGGATATCGCGTGGCACGCGGATCGAGACGTCCACGCGCTGCGGTTCGTACGCCGGTAGCTTCGCCAGGGAGTCGGACCGTGCCCGCAGCCGCTTCTGCACCGAATCGGCGAGCGCTTTGAAGCCGTCACCCTTGAGCGAGTCGGCGCGGATCGAGTCGGTCCGCTGCTTCACCTTATCGATGGAATCGGCAACGACCGGATCCCATTTCAGGAACGAGCGGCCGATGGACCAGAACGCATGCCGGCCATCGTTCGTCCATCCGATGAAGTCGCCGCCGATCATCGTCAGTCGCTTGGTCGGGAACGCCGCCGTGGAGAGATCCGACACGTTGACGGCCGGGGTCTGGCCGCCGATGAGCGGCATCGTCACCAGATAGACGTAGTTTCCGACCTGCGCGAGGACGCGGTCCGAGTCTGGACTGATGATGATCTCATCCGCGTTATTGGGCTCGGCACCGGGTCCGGGATAGGTGTAGCCGGTGACCCGGATGTGCGCGCGACGGTCGGTGCCGTCGTAACGCATCGAGATCAGCCCTTCCGACCCTTCGTAGATGTAAATCCGGCTGGGATCGCGACTGAAGTGCGGCCGGCCCGCGGCATTGATCGGAGAAATCCGCGTCGCCGCACCACCCGCCGCCGGTACCCAATCGAGCTCGTATCCGGGCGCAAAATGCTCGGCGGTGCGCGGGGCGCGTGGACCCTTCACGACCACGATGCGCGCGCCGTCCGGCGACCAGACGGGCGTGTCATAGAACGCGCTGTCGGAAGTGAGGCGCACGGGGCGGCTGCCAGGAGTCGCTCTGATCTTGTTCAGCGTCCCACCCGCGTCCGTCCACGTCACGTACGCGAGCCACTGCCCGTCGGGCGACCAGGCTGGCACCTGTTCTTTCACGGAGTCGTTCGTGAGCCGCCGCGGTGCGCCGCTCGGCAGGTCCATCACGTACAACCGATCGAGCGCGCTGAACGCGAGGCGCCTCCCGTCCGGTGACGGCGAGGCGTTCCGGATCTGGCGCACGAGCACCTGCGTCGTGTCGACGCGGATGGGGAGATGCACCAGCGGTCCGAGTTGCTGATCGACCTTCGCGGTGAACGGAATGTCGGTCACCTGTCCGGAGGGGATCGCCACGCGGTGCACCTTGCCGCCATAGGAGACGACGATCGCCTGGTTGTCGGGCGTAAAGGAGTAGCCGGGATACAAGTCGCGGGTGAATCGCGATTCCTGATCATCGCGCGTCACGGGATACACGAGCCACTTCTCGTCGCCGGACGAGAGATCGCGGAGCCGCAGCCCGGTCTCCGCATCGTAGCGCGTGGCATACACAAGCCATTTGCCGTCCGCAGACAGCTGCGGCCGCATGGCGCTCCCATACATATCGGTCTGCGCGAAGAGACGGCCCGTCTGCCGATCGTAGATCGCGAGTTGCCACAGGGGGTACTGCAGGTTGTAGCCGAAACCGCCGCGGTGCCGCGAAACCCAGATGTAGCGGGGATCCTTGCCGAACGCGGCGCCGAGCGTGTTCATCGGCGGGGGCATGTTCGGGCCGGCCTGCACGCGCAACATCGCGGCGCCGGAGCCACCGTCCTTATGAATCAACCACAGCTCGTAGACGCTGCCGAGGACCCCGCTCGTACGGGAGACGACGATGTAGTTGCCGTCCGGTGTCCAATCGGGCGAGGCGTACAGGTTGTTCGTGCCTTTGGTGAGCGCCTTCGGGTGCGACCCATCGGGGTCACACAGCCAGACATTCTCGGCGCCGCTGCGGTCGGAGAGAAAGACGAGGTGCTTGCCGTCCGGAGACCAGCGCGGCTGCGAATCGAATGCCGGACCTGAGGTAATGCGCGTCGCCGCGCCGCCGGTCACTGGCATCGTGTAGAGGTCCCCCGACAGCTCGAACACGATCGTCTTTCCGTCGGGTGACACGTCGAGCGACATCCAGGTGCCTTCCGACGTCTCGAAACTCACGTTGCGCGCCATCTTCAGGGGAAGCGAGTCGAGCTTGACCTTGGTTGTATCGCGCTTTGTCGTGTCTTGCGGGGGCGGGGGCGGCGGTTGCTGTACGGCCAAGGTCATGGCGACAAGCAGCGAGAGCATGGAGTCTCCGGATGGAAGAACGACGGCGTGCTGGAACGGCAAAAACTTGGCGATTAGACGGTTAGTCGGCTAGAAGGTCAAAGGGCGGCGAGTTGAAATCGACTCGCCGCCCTCTAACCGCCTAACCGTCTAACCGTCTAGATACTGAGCGCCCTCACCTGCCGCGGCGCCGGATCCTGCGACCGCAGCACGATCCGCATCGCGTGGGTATCGAGATCGATATCCCAGCCCGCGATGCGCGGCCGCACAAACTCCGCGCCGTCATCCGGCGTGAGCCCTTCGGGCGTCGCATCGAGGAACTCCATCAGCTTCATGCGCCACTCGAGATAGGTGCAGCCTTCACGGCTCGCCGCGATGCGAATACCCACATCGTCATCGAGTTGGCGACGCACGAAGCCCTGTGCCACTTCGAGCAGCCGCCCGACGATCACCCGTTCCAGCGTCACGCCATCCTTGCGACCGAGACGGCGCGCGAGAACACGAGCGCGGGTGGGATCCAAACAGAGCGCCAGGAACTGGTCCCGGATCTCCGGATTGGGCCGGCGGCGGCTCTTCGTCTCGCCTTCCCGCTCCGCCTTGGCGCAGGTGGGCAAGTCGTTCCGGTGTAGCTTGAGGAACTTGGTCATCGGCGCGTAGACGTCCATGCGGCCCGGGGCCGGGGGACGCCGCCGTCCGGCGACGAGGTCCGCGATATAGATCTCAGACACCTGAACCGCATCCGCCAACTCGCGCGGGGTGCGCTTGAGCTCGCGCAGCCGGCGCCGTACCAGTTCTCCGACCTTGACGGGGCGCTTCAGGGGGAGGGCTGCCGCCATGTAGGCTCCTTTGTTGCCGTTTGTGGGGTCGGGCAATATCGCTAAATGCAGGCCAAAACGGTAGTTCTGTTGGCTTAACGCGTCCGGACGTCCCCCGGGCACTTGCCAAGTCCCAGTGTCCTATGATACAGTTGTATCTCAGAATGGATACTGTTATGACATCGGTTTGGCGATTCCTAACGGGCCGTCACGAGGCTGCGGGGCGGACGCCCGAGGGACCACGCGTCTTACCCGCGTACGCGGCGCTCGCGCGTTATCGCAGCAATCTCAACGACCTCGATCCGCGACTCCGCATGCTCGTCACCCAGCTGGCCGCGGAACGCAGCGGCTGTCGCTGGTGCATCGAGCGGGGGCGGCATTTGTGGCGCGAAGCCCAGCTCCCGGTGGAGGAGCTGCGGGCGCTGCCCCAATATGAGAGCCGTTCGCTCTTCTCGAGTCGCGAGCGGGCGGCGCTGCGGTTCACGGACGCTGTGACCCGCTACAGCGACGCGGCAGGCGGGATGCCCGCGGAGACACTCACTCGCGCGCGGCAGCACCTCAGTGAGCCGGAGATCGCCGCCATCACGGCCGCCGTCGCGGAGCATCACTTTTTCAATCCCATCACCGGCGCGCTCGGCGCCGACGTGGCGCCCTGGGGCGCCCCGATCGGCACGTCCGTGCGGAGCTTCTGGCTGTGAAAGAGGGCCGTTGGTTGTTGCTCATTCACCAGCTCCCGCCGAAGCCCGACTACTTCCGGGTCAAGATCTGGCGCCGCCTGCAGGCACTCGGCGCGGTCGCGATCAAGAACTCCGTGTATGCGCTGCCGTTCAGCGCGCAAGCGACCGAAGACTTCCAGTGGCTGCGCAAGGAGATCACCGCCGGCGGCGGTGAGGCGTCGGTGTGCCGGGCGCTGTTCGTCGACGGGCTCTCCGATCAACAAATCGAGGGCCTCTTCCGGGCCGTCAGGGATGCGGAGTACGGGGAAGTGACGCGCGCGGCTGAGACAGGCACATCCGCGGCCGACATCACACGACTGGAAAGGCGATTCAGGGAAATCACGGCGGTGGATCACTTCGGGGCTGGCGGACGCAAGACGGCGGAGGCGGCGATGGCGAAACTCAAGACGCAAGCGACGAGTCACGGCAGGCGCGACCGGTCCCCGACTAAGCGAGGTGCCCTCTGGGTCACCCGGCCGGACATCCACGTGGACCGGATTGCGAGCGCCTGGCTCATCAAGCGTTTCATCGACCCCAAGGCCCGTTTTGCCTTCGGTGCGGCCCGGGAAGGAGCGGTGAGCTTCGACATGTTCGACGGCGAATACACGCACGAAGGGGAACGCTGTACGTTCGAAGTCTTGCTGCAGCGTTTTGGGCTCGAGCGAGACGACGCGCTGCGCGCGATCGCCGAGATGGTGCACGACGTCGATGTCAAAGATGGAAAGTTCGGGCGAGACGAGACACCGGGCTTTGAACGGATGATCGCGGGAATCGTCAAGCGCCACGCTCGCGACGAGGCGCGCGTGGAGCGCGGGACCGACCTTCTCAACGACCTTTACGAATCATTACGGCCGTCCCCACCAGAGCGATCAGCGCAAAGCTGAACCACTGAATCGCGTAGGACAGATGTGGGCCGTTGTCGAACACCGGCGCCGGCCAGCGTCGGGGGAGGCCACTCGCTGGATCGCGTCCCACGACCTGAATCACAAACGGCAGAAATCCCGCCACATCGACATCGCCCCGTCCGCGCGGTGGGACCAACGCAATTCCCGTTACCGTCGCCGTGGCCGGCTCTCGATAGGTATTGTGATCGACATGAAATGCGTCCGGCGAGTACACCCAGCCCCGATCGACCAGCACGGCGGAGCCGTCCGTAAGGCGCAGCGGCGTGATCAGTGCGACGCCAGGCGTTCCTTCGAAGCTGCGTCCCGGCCAGGTTCGCTCAGCGCTGAAATCATAGACACCGGTGGCAACCACGCGTCGCCAGCGCGCGCTGTCGGCGCCGAGTCCGGGCCGGACCTCGAGCGGCGGCAGCGCGAGCCTCGCCTTCAGGACCGCATTCCGCGCACGGCGCTGTTCGAGGCGACCGAGCTGCCAGACGCCGGCGCTGATGCACAGGGCCGCGATCAGACCAGCGATAATGGCGAGTGTTATGTCACGGCGCACAATGCGATCTTCTCGGCGCGCGAGAGGCGTCGAATCGCGGCTTCACGCTTCAAGGCGCTGCTCCGATCCTGAACCGCTTCCCGATAGGCGAGGGTCACAGGCCGGCGCGAGCGCGTGTAGGCGCTGGCTTTGCCGCTGCGGTGCGATGCGAGCCGCTGGGGGAGGTCGTTCGTGATTCCAGTGTACAGCGAGCCGTCGCGGCAGCGCAGGAGGTACACCATCCAGCGCTTGGCTCTCGTCAGACGAGCTTCGCGTCCATCGTGATGTCGACGTTGCCCTGCAGCGCTTTCGACACCGGGCAGTTCTTCTTCGCCCCTTCCGCGGCCTGTTGGAACGCGGCCTGATCGATTCCATCGACCTTGCCGCGCACGTCGAGCACGCTCTTGGTGATCTTGGGCGAGCCGTCGACCATCTCGAGCGTGACGGCCGCGCGCGTCTCGATCCGGGTCGCCGGGTGGCCGGCCTTCTCGAGCGCCGATGAGAGCGCCATGCTGAAGCAGCCGGCGTGCGCTGCCGCGATCAGCTCTTCCGGGTTGCTGCCTTTCTTCCCCTCGAACCGGGTGCCGAAGCTGAATGCCCCGCTGAAGGCTCCGCTCTGGCCCTTAAAGTTTCCCTTTCCATCTCTGAGCTTGCCCTCCCACGTCGCTACGGCATTGCTGGTCGGCATCACGGTCTCCGGTTGGCTGTAGGATGTGAACGACTCGGGGAATCTGGCGAGACGTCGCTTGGTTCGCTACGCTTTGAGACCCTGACTTTTGGGAGCTAATCGGCATGGCCACCAAGAAGCGTCCCAAAGAGCGCCCCCGGCCGCGACGCCAGCCGGAGACGCTGCGCCTCCGCAAGCTCACGCCGTCGTTCACGGCCACCGACCTCCGGCGCAGTATGGCGTTCTATCGCGACGTGTTGGGCTTCGTCATCGGCGATGAATGGCGCGAGAACGGTGAACTCGCGGGCTGCGAGATTCATGCGGGCGCCGTGACCTTCATGCTGGGCCAGGACGATTTCAAAAAGGGTCGCGATCGCCAGAAGGGGATAGGAACGCGGGTCTGGTGTCACACGGCGCAGGATCTCGATCGGTTGGCCGCGGAAATCAAGGCGCGGGGCGGCGTGCTGGATCAGGAACCGCAGGATATGCCGTGGGGTGACCGCCTCTTTATGATCAGCGACCCCGACGGGTTCAAGTTTACCTTCGTACAAGCGCGTTGAGTCTTTCGCCCGCCGCGCAGAAGGTGCTGCGTGCGGTCGCGGCCACGTTCGTAACCGACGGCGCGGCGGATCTCGGCGATCGCGTCGGTCACAAGATCGCTTCCCTGCCCCGGCCGGCCGATCGTGCCGAGCTCGATCGGTTGCTACGGTTGCTCGACGTCGCGGCCATCAATCTGCTCCTCAGCGGCGTCCCAAGGTCTTTCACGCGCATGTCCCCTGACGAACGCGAGCGCTGCTTGCGCGGCTGGGCGACCAGCCACCTGCTGCAGCGGCGCAAAGCCTTTCAGGCCCTGAAGCGGCTCACGACGGTCACGCACTACACCACGCCGGGAGTTGCGCGCGCCATTGGGTATCCGGGTCCGTTGAGCCCTGCGCCGAATACGCCGAAACCGATCCGGCCTCTCGCGATCTCGACTGACGCAACTCTGCATTGCGACGTTGTCGTGATCGGCTCCGGAGCCGGCGGAGGTGTGGTGGCAGCGGAGCTCACGGCGGCCGGGAAGGACGTCATCGTGCTCGAGAAGGGCGGCTATTGCAACGAAGCGGATTTCACGCACCAGGAGGGTGAAGCGCTCGAAACGATGTACGACGCCGGTGGCCTGCTGGCGACCGGTGACCTCGGGCTCGTCGTACTGCAGGGATCGACGCTCGGCGGCGGGACCGTAATCAACTACACGACAAGCTTCCATACGCCGGACAGCGTGCGCCGCGAGTGGGCTCGCGAACATCGCCTTCCCCATTTCGACAGCGCTGAGTTCACGAGCGCCCTCGACGCCGTCGCGCGCCGCCTCGGCGTCAACACCGATCACGCCAAGCCCTCCGGGCGTGACCAGGTCTTGATTCGCGGCCTCGCGCAGCTGCGCTGGCACCACGGACTGCTGCCGCGTGACGTACGCGGCTGCTCCCAGGACGATTCCTGTGGCTACTGCGGGATGGGATGTCGCCGTGGCGCGAAGCAGTCCACGCTGATCACCTATCTCCAGGACGCGGCTGCGCAGGGCGCGCGCATCGTGGTGGGCTGTGACGTACGCCGGGTCATCATCGAAGGCGGCGTGGCCAGCGGCATTGAGGCGCGGGTTGCGGGGGGGGCCCATGCGCTGCGCGTCCGCGCCAAGACCGTCGTCGTGGCGGCCGGCGCGGTGCATTCGCCGGCCTTGCTGCTCCGTTCCGGCGTCACGCTCCCGGCGCTCGGGCAACATCTGGCGCTGCATCCCGCAACGGCCGTCTTCGCGGACATGGATGAGGACGTGCGGCCCTGGACGGGCACCGTCCAAGCTCACTACTCGGATCAGTTCGCCGATTTGGACGCGGGTTATGGATTCAAGTTCGAGACGGCGCCGCTCCATCCGTCGCTCCAGGCGCTCGCGGCGCCGTGGGAATCGGCGGCGGGACATCGCGATCGAATGGCGAGATTGGCAAAAACCGCCCTCGTCGGCATCCTGTTGCGTGACCGCTTCGGCGGCCGGGTGCGCGTGGACCGGGATGGCGCCGCCGTCATCGACTACCGCCTGTCTCCCTACGACCGCGCGCACCTGCGTCGCGCCATGGGCGCCGCGGCGGAGGTGCTCGAAGCCGCGGGCGCGCGCGAGATCTGGGCGCCTCTTGCTCGGACGGTGACGTATCGCCCCGGATCGAAGGGCGCGCGCGCGGAATGGCTTCAACGAGTGGACGCCGCGGGCTGGGGGCCGAACGAGCTACTGCTCGTCACCTTCCATCAAATGGCGTCGTGCCACATGGGCGCCAGCGCACGGACCTCGGTGGTGGATGCGGAACACCAGGTGTGGGGTATACGTGGCCTGTATGTTGTGGACGCGAGCACGTTCCCGAGCGCGTCCGGAGTGAATCCCATGCTCACCGTGATGGCCATCGCGCATCGTGCCGCAGGTGTAATCGCGACTCACTAGGAGAACCGCATGTTCCTGTTGCTGCTGGCGCTTCAACAGTCCGTCTCCGACTCATCGCCGTTTCGGCAGCTGGCGTTGCCGAGTCCCACGGCGGTTCGCGGCGCCACAGGAGGCCCGGGCCCGCGCTACTGGCAACAGCGCGCCGACTACACACTCGCGGCAACGCTCGACACCGCGACGAATGTGTTGCGCGGCAGCGGCCGGATCTACTACGTCAACCGCTCACCGGAAACGCTCGACTACGTCTGGGTGCAGCTCGATCAGAACATCTTCGCCCCCAACTCGATCTCCAGGGTGCTGAACCAGCCACCGCTCCTGTTCGCGGGCGGCGTGGTGTTCGATTTCAGCGCGAAGGGGTTCGTCGGCGGCATCACGGTCGATCGCTTTGCCGCGAACGGACGGCCGCTCACGACGAAAGTCCTAGGCACGATGATGCGCGTCGAGCTGCCGCGGCCGCTCGCACCCAACCTCGGCGTAACATTCGACGTCGCCTGGCATTTCCCGATTCCGCCGTATGGCGGGGGACGCATGGGGCACGTCGGGTCGCGCTTCTACGAGCTGGGCCAGTGGTACCCGCGTATGGCCGTCTACGACGACGTGCATGGCTGGAACACGCTGCCCTTCCTCGGCGCGGGCGAGTTCTATCTCGAGTACGGCGATTTCGACGTGAGCCTGACGGTCCCTGCCGGATTCCTCGTCGCCGCGACAGGCATGCTGGCCAACCCGTCCGTGGTGCGCTCTGCTCAGGAGCGCAGCCGGCTGGAGCGAGCGTTCACCTCGCCCGGGCAAACCGCGCAAGTCATCACGCGCCAAGAAGCGATCGCGAACGCGACCCGACCCGTGCCCGGCACGAAGACCTGGCGGTTCACCGCGAGCGCCGTGCGGGATTTCGCGTGGGCGGGGGGCTCGGGACTGCGCTGGGATGCCAGCACCTGGGACGGCATCCTCGTCCAGACGTTTTATCACCCCGACGCCACTCCGTGGGAAGAGGCGAATTCCATGGTGCGCGCCACGCTCCGGCACTTCTCCGGCGCGCTCGGCCAGTATCCGTGGCCGCAAATATCCGCGGTCGAGGGACTCGTCGAAGGCATGGAGTACCCGATGGTGATTTACTGTCCCTCGCTGCAGAAGCGGCAGGATCAGTACTGGGTCCTCATGCACGAGCTCGGCCATCAATGGTTTCCCATGCAGGTCGGTTCCGACGAGCGCCGCTATCCGTGGATGGACGAAGGCTTCAACACCTTCGCCGACTACGACGCGGCCGAAGCGTTTTTCAAGGGGACCGCGTACGCTGACACCGTGCGGCGCGAGCTCCTCGCCGCGTACGACGCCACGGCGATCCCCGGCAGCGAGCAGCCGATGATCACGAAGCCGGATGAAGTGCGGCAGCTCTACTGGACCGCATATCAGAAGCCGGCGTTGATGCTCTCGATTCTGCGCGAGGCGGTGCTCGGCCGGGAGGAGTTCGATCGCGCGTTCCGCGAGTACGTCCGCCGCTGGAAGGGCAAGCATCCGCAGCCCGCGGACTTCTTTCGCACGATGAGCAACTTGACTGGACGTGATCTCGATTGGTTCTGGCGCAACTGGATCTACACGACGGCGCGGTTGGATCAGGCCCTGGACTCCGTGCGCGCCGGCACCGATAGCGCTTTCCTTTATCTATCGAATCGCGCGCAGATGGTGCTGCCGGTCACGTTGGAGTTGCGGTATGCGGACGGCTCGACAGAGACCCGCTCCCTCCCGGTCGAGATGTGGGATCTCGGCAGTCGCTTCACCTATCGCGTGGCGACCACAAAGCGGTTGGCGAGCGTCGTGATCGATCCGCGCAGGGTCTATCCGGACGTCGCGCGGGACAATAACAGCTGGAAACGCTAAGGCGGTGGCTTTGTCGTGCCACCCCCGCTGCCAAAGCCGGAGAGCGGTCCGACCCCGGCGAGGATCGCGACCACCGCGGCACCGCTCGCGCCAAGTGCGATCGCGGTCTTCCAGCCCGAGACTCTTTTTTGTTTGAGCTCGAGTAGTTGCGTGCGCGGAATGGTCACCAAGTCACCGATGCTCTGATATGCGGTCCCCGCGTCTGATGTGAAGCGCGTGCCCGCGATCACCAGCGAGTCCGCGTCCGCGAACGCCACGCGTCCCTGGACGTTCGTGACATGGTGCACGGTGATTTCGCCGACGCGCGCGTCGAGTGGCGTGACGGTCGCGACGACCTCGGCACCGCGCACGGGTGTGACGTCACCGAGTGGTCTGTAGCTCAAGCACGCGCACACCGGAATCAGGAAAACCAGTAGCGCCGCTTTCACGATGAGCTGGGTCATGGCTGATTCGCGACGAGCACCGGCACGTCGCTCCCGCTCGTATTGCCCGTACCCAATTGACCGCTCCGGTTGTCGCCCCAGCAGTAAGCTTTGCCACCGGTCGTGATGGCGCACGTGTGGTGGCCACCGGCGAAGATCGAGCCGAAGATCTGATTCGTGTTGACGGGAAGCGGGCTGTGGCTGCACGGTGCGATGGTCCGCTGGGACGCGGACGTGCACGTCTCCGTGGTCGGCGCGCCGAGCTGGCCGGTTGCGTCCTCTCCCCAACAGTGCGTCGTATTCCCGGTCCCGATGCCGCATGTGTGCTCCGCTCCCGCACTCAACGCCAGGAAGATGATACCGCCACCGACCGCTGTCGGTTGCAGGGCCTGGCTCGTAACCGTCTCGCCGAGCTGCCCCCAAGTGTTGTCGCCCCAACAGTACGCATCACCGCCGGCCGTCAGGCCGCACGTGTGACTGAATCCCGACGTCAGCAGCTTGAACTTAAGACCTCCCGAAACCGCGAGCGGCAATGCGGTGTCGACCACCGTTCCGTTCCCGAGCTGGCCCGCGCTGTTGTCGCCCCAGCAATATGCCGTGCTATCGACCGCTAGCGCGCACGCGTGGCGCGCGCCAGTACTGATCGCCAGAAAGCGGAACCCCCCACCGACCGCGCTTGGTGCCCGGATACACGGCTCAGGGCCGCCGGACGTCGGACAGGTCTGGATGGGTCGGCTGCCCAGCTCTCCGTCGCGGCCCCACCCCCAGCAGTACGCGCTCGAGTCCGTCGCCCGAATCCCGCACGTAAAGGTGCCGCCGCCGGCCACCTCAGCGAAGGACAAGCTGCCCCTGACGACCGTCGGCGTCGTCCGAGAGATGACTGTGCTGTCGCCGATCTGACCAGTCAGGTTGAGCCCCCAGCAGTACGCGTCCCCACTGGCCCCAACCGCGCAGGAGTGCGCCGCGCCAGTCGTCGGTACGCCGAGCGTCAGCGTATTGCCGATCTGGGTGGCGTAAGGCCGATCGGTCGTCGATCCATCACCGATCTCGCCGTCCCGGTTCCAGCCCCAGCAGTAGAGGTGGTGGGTAGTGGTCATCGCACAAGTGTGGAGCAGGCCGCCAGCCATCGCGATGAACGAAGCATCCACCGGCGGCGGGATCTCGACGGACTGGGAGCCCTGACACGCGACGACGGCGAGACACAGGATGACGGCGACCCGCATGCCGCCAATCTAGAGCCTCCTTGACGACCCAGCGAACGGGGGTCAGCTTAGCCCTACCTACCAACCGCCCGGGTTCGCCGCCGTCCTCGGTCGGATGTTGTTGAGGCAGTCAACAACTGTCGAGTCACGTGTGAACAGCAGGCGATCGCTATGCCGATGCGCTGTTCAATTGTGTATTTCCCCAAACAGGAGGTGGAGATGATCTCTCCGCTTCGTTGGACGAGTGCGCTGCGCACTCTGGGTGCCTGCATGGCGCTGAGCTGCGCCTGCGCGCTCCTCGCCGCGGCGCAAACCACCGGCACTGTGAAAGGCACGGTCACCGACGCCACGACGCAACGCCCGCTCGACGGCGCGCAGATTTCGGTGGTCGGGACCGACCTGGGCACTCTCACCAACGGCGCCGGGCAGTACCAGTTCAACGTGCCACTCGGCCAGGTGATCCTGCGCATCCGCCGCGTCGGCTACGGCAGCAGCAACAAGGTCGTGACCGTGTCCCCCGACGCACCGGTGACGGCGGATTTCGCGATGCCGCAGGTCGCGATCGGACTCGATGCGGTCGTCGTCACGGGCACGGGCGTCGCGACCGAGCGCCGCAAGCTCGGCAACACCATCGCGACGGTCGATGCCAGTCAACTCAAAAACGCGCCGGTCCAAAACGTGTCCGAGATGCTGGCGGCACGGGAGCCCGGGGTCAGCATCCTGCCGTCCGGCGGTTTGACGGGCGAAGGCGCGCGCATCCGGATCCGCGGCGCAGCGAGCCTGTCGCAGCCGAACGAGCCAATCGTCTACGTTGATGGCGTGCGCGTGGACCGCGGTGGCGGCTTCGGTGACTACGTCGGCACGGGCGGCGGCGGCTATCCGTCGCGCCTGGACGACATCAACCCCGAGTCCATCGAGCGCATCGAGATCCTGAAGGGACCCGCGGCCGCGACGCTGTACGGTACTGAAGCCTCGGCCGGTGTCATTCAGATATTCACGAAGCAGGGTTCGCGCGGCGCTCCGACGTTCGATTTCGCGACCGAGCAGGGTATCTCGCGCTTCCCGAAGGACCGCTACATGGCGAACTGGGGGTTCGCACGCTCCGACACGCAGGCCACCAGGTTGAGTGCGTTCTACGGGACGACCATCACGGCGTTCCAGCCCTTTTCCCGGAACATCGTCACCGACAACCTGTTCGAGACCGGATACGCGAACAACTTCTCGGGCGCGGTGAGCGGCGGCACGAGCGCCGTCACGTACTACGTCAACGGCCGCTACAGCCATGATGACGGTCCGTTCGGGAACCGCCGGCTCGGGCCTGCGAATGATCTCGATCGCTTTGCCCAGGGTTCTGCGAGCATCGTGATCCTGCCGGCCAGCAACGTGAAGGTGAAGGTGAATGCCGAGTACGTCGATCGGTTCCACATGACGCCGTCGAACAACAACAACATTTTCGGCACGATTTCTTCAGCCATCTTCGGCAAGCCGGAGCTCGCGCGGTGCTACGGCGGCCTACCAACCGGCAACGGATGGTGCACGACCGACGGCAACCCGAGCAGCTCCCTCGCGTCGGGCAACCCGCTCGGTCAGGCAGCGTTCGCGACGGTACGCGAGAACATGCAGGAGCAGATCAAACAAGATGCCAAGCACTTCACCGGTAGCGTCAACATCGCCTACCAGCCCGTGACGCAGGTCGCCCTGGACGCCACGCTGGGGGTCGACGTGGTCAACCAGGTGAGCACCGACTTCGCGCCGTTCGGTTACGACGTCGATCAGTTCATCAGCTTCGATCCGGACGGATACAAGTTCCTCGACGACCGCACGCGCCGTGAAATCACCGCTGAAGCGAAGGCCACGTGGACGACGAAGCTCGGCGAGTACTTCCAGTCCACACTCACGGGCGGCGGCCAGGGCTTTGTCGCGAAGGTGGAAGATGTCGGCGAAGGCGGCGAGCACTTCCCCGGCCCCGGCCTCGAGATCGTCGGCGCGGGATCGTCGCCCAGCATTTACGAGCGCTTCCTCTCGACGGTGAACGCGGGCGTATTCGCGCAGGACCAGCTCGCGTACCGCGATTGGGCATTTCTGACGCTCGGTGGGCGGTATGATCGCAACAGCGCTTTCGGCAAAACCTCGCAGGGCGTGTTCTATCCCAAGGCGAGCATTTCGCTGCAGCCGAGCTCGCTCTCGGGCTGGAACAACTCAGGCCTGCGGGCAAACTTCTCGACGCTGCGGGTGCGCGCCGCCATCGGGCAGTCGGGGCTCCAGCCCGGGGCATTCGACAAGTTCACGACGTTTTCCCCCCTCACGAGCGAGCTGGGGCCGGGTCTCGCGCCGAGCAACCTCGGCAACCCTGATCTGAAGCCTGAGAAGGCGACGGAGTGGGAGGTCGGGAGCGAGATCGGCATCCTGAACGATCGTGCGGGCTTGGAGGTCACGTATTGGAATCGCGTGACTCGGGATGCGCTGTACCAACGGCAGTACGCTCCCTCGGGCGGCTTCCGTGCCGTGCAGCTATCCAACATCGGGCGCATCGACGCGCACGGCTGGGAGCTCGGCCTGAACGTCCTCCCGGTCAACCGACCCGAGTTTTCGATCAAGCTGTTCGGCAATGCGGCGTTCCTGCACGAGATCGTGACGAGTCTCGGCGGATCGCCGCCGCTCAAGGTCGGTGGCAGCTATCCCCGCTATCGCAACTTCGTCAAAGAGGGATACGCCCCCAACTCGCTGTTCGGCGCGAAGCTGGTCGGGCCGTGCAGCCAGCGGCCGGCAGGGGCAACGTACGCCTGCCTGCAGCCGGGTCAGAACCCTTACGACCTGAATGGCGACGGGCAATTCGACACCGACGCCGATCTGCTTGCAGCTCTCGCAACCCCGCGGTCGCTGAGCAGTCTCCTTCCGATTCGCGTCGATGAGAACGGGAACGGCGACTTCCTCGATCATTACCTCGGGAAGTCGACACCCGACTGGGCGGGCTCGTTCGGCTTCTCCGCTACAATGTTCAAGAATTTCGAACTGGGGTCCGTGTTCGAGTACAAGGGCGGCAACTACACAATCACGGATCTTACGTTCGCCTTCCGGAACTCGAACGCCGTGATCGGCCGGAATTCGGACCGTGCCTCCCATGTGGAGGCGACGTTGCTGAATCCGGCGAGCACGGCCCAGCAGCGCGTGGACGCCGCAAAGGAATGGCTCAAGCTGCGCGCGTTGACGCCGTACGACGGGCTGAACCAGAACGAGAACGGCAGGTTTGTCCGGTGGCGTGAGCTGGGATTGACCTACAACGTGCCGAGCGCCTGGGCCAGCAGGAGACTCGGTTTGCGCTACCTGTCGCTCAAGGCGTCGGTGCGGAATCTCATGCTCTGGACGCCGTACACCGGCATCGATCCCGAGCTGAACGAATACGGACGTGGCGCGGCCAGCTCCGACCTGAACGGCATCGAGTCGAATTTTGGCGAGGGCATCGATGCGTTCGGGCTCGCCTTGCCGCGACGCTTCACCTTCAGCGTGCGGTTCGGCTTCTAACCCCGGGCACCGGAGAGGAGTGAGACCATGAAGACCAATCGCTCATACCGGCTGCTCGGCGTGGCGTGCGTCATCGCGCTCGCCGCGTGCAGCAGCCTGCTGGACGTGAAGAACCCGAACAACGTCAATCAGAACGACCTCAGCAATCCGGCGTCCGCCGCGTCGCAGGCGAGTGGCGTGCTGGCGACAGTGGCCCGGGCCTGGGGCCAGATCTTGACCCCCTATTCGATCGCGACTGACGAGCTTACGTGGATCGGCTCGCGCGACGCCTGGCAGAGCCTGGACCAGGGAACGCTCTCCGAGCCCACCAATGAGTTCGTGGATGCCGCCTTCTTCTATGTAGGGGAGGCACGCTGGTGGTCCGACGAGACGATCAACCGCCTGGGTGCCTTCGATGCTGCAAACACCCTACCGGATCGGGACGATCTCGCCCGCACGTACCTGTACGGGTCGATGATCTACACGATGATCGGAAACCTGTTCGACAACTTCCCGATCGGCTCCAATCGCACCGTTGCGTCGGCGCCGCTCGGCGCCGCAAAGATGGATTCTGTGTACAAGGTTGCGATTGCGTACGCCACCAGCGGCCTCGCGATTGCGCAGGCCACCGGCAACAAGGAGCTCCAACTCGACCTTACGGCCGAACGCGCGGTAGCTCGCTACTACCTCGCGCTGTGGGCAAAGCTCAACCCGGCCCCGGCGACTGTTCCGGTGGCGAGCCCGCTGGTCAACGATGCTGGCGCCGTCACCGATGCGAACGCGGCGCTTACCCTCGCGGGTACCGCGGACTGGCGGTATCAGTTCCACTACGACCCCACAACGATCAGCACCGATATCGGGTTCGAAGTGAACGAGCGGCTGGAAATGCGCATCGGGTCGACGTACGCGTACCCGCTGTGCACCGTGTCCGGTTGCGCGACCGGCGGCAAGACCGTGAAAATCGATAGTCTTCGCCTCAGAGATCCAATCAGCAACGCGCCAGATCCTGAGCTTGGACGTTTCCTTTCGACGTTCATCGGGACACCGTACATCGGCACACCCACGGCGGCCGCAACGCGTTTTGGTCCGTTGACCTTCCTCTCCCGCCGCGAGCTGCATCTGATCGTGGCGGAAGCCGCCTTGGCGGCGGGCGATAATGCAGGCTTCCAGGCGGCGATCAACGCCGAGCGCGCGCTGGACGGCCTGCCGGCCTACACTGGAGCGGGTCCCACGGCGTTGGCGATGCTGCAGTACGAGCGCCAGCGCAATCTGTTCCTGCAGGGCAAGCGTCTGTTGGATGAGTATCGCTTCGGCTCGAACGCGGACCTGTGGCAGGCCGGCTCAGAGGCGCTCACCAAACCCGGCACGTTCCTGCCGATCACGATCAGCGAGCGGCTCGCGAACACGTTTTGCCTCGCGGATCCGGCGTCCTGCGGAGGACGGTGATATAAAGCCATCAGCTATCAGCCATCAGCCATCAGCCTCGTCCAACCGGCTGACTGATGGCTGATGGCTGACGGCCGATGGCTAATGACGCAACCCCACCCGGATTCTTGTGTAATACCTCGAGCGATTGTTCGGAAACGATCCACTCCCGCTGGAGGCACCCATGCAGCGTTGGCTTTCGGTCGCGGTCTGCGCTCTCCTCGCCGCGGCCTGCACTGACCACTCTCACCCTGTCGCGCCCGGGATACGCGCGAATCTGATCAGCGGCGACGATCACATCTTCGATCGCTCCAGTGTCGTCACCGTGGATCCGTCGCTCAAAAACCAGGATGGCAACGCGACCCCGCAAAGCGGCGGCAATCCCCCCGGTCCCGCGAAGAACGTCGGCCCCAATGTCGTCGCGAATCAGGACCTGACCTTCTTCCCGCAGAACGAAACGCCCATCGCCCTCGACCCCAATAACCCCAACCGCCTCCTCTCCGGCTCGAACGATTACCGTCACGACTTGGCGGCGTGCGGCATCTACGGATCCAGCGACGGCGGAGCGACGTGGAACGACGTGGGTGAAGGGACCACGGTGCCACCGGGGGCTGTCGCGGGCGGCGATGCAGCGACGGCATTCGGTCCGGATGGGACCGGCTACCACGTCTGCCTCGGCTTTACCCCAGTGACGAATGCCACATCGACCACGGTGCTCTTCGTCAGCAAGACGAGAGATCTTAGGACACTCCAACCAGCGGGCACCGTGATCGCGACGGTATCAGGCGGCGAGGACGCGTTGGTGGGCTACTTCAACGACAAGGAGTTCATCGCCGTGGATACGCGGGCGGCGAGCCCGCATCGCGGCCGAATCTACGTGACGTGGACGCGGTTCAAGTTCAACCGCGCCGACGATAGTTACATCGAGTCGCCCATCGTACTCTCCTACTCGGACGATCGTGGCGCGACCTGGAGCGGACCGCACGCGGTCTCCTCGCCCGATTTGAACTTCAATCAGGGATCCGTGCCGGTGGTCGGGCCGAACGGCGAGGTCTACGTCGTCTTCGAGAATGGCAACGGCACGGGGTTCAACGGCCAAGCGATGGTCGCCAAGTCGGTGGACGGTGGCAACACCTTCGGCCACCCGGTCCGGATCGACGCTATCATCGAGATCTGCGATCACTTCAACGCCGATGGTCGCTGCGCGCTCAAGAACTCCAGCTGGCGGGTCAATTCATTTCCTTCGATCACCGTAGGACCGAATGGCACGGTGTACGTCGTCTGGGGAGACTATCGCACCGGCGATGCGGACGTCCGCTTCAGTCGTTCGACGGACGGCGGCGCGACCTGGAGCCGGTCGATCGTGGTGAATAGCGATCTCTCGAGCGCCGACCAGGTGTATCCATGGATCGCCGTCGCCGAAAACGGCGTCGTGCAGGTCGAGTTCCAACAGCGCGATGATACCCCGGGGAACCGGTTACTCAATACGTATCTCTCGACGTCCATGGCGGGCACGGCGTTTGGCAAGCAGCTCCTGGTAAGCTCCGGCCCGACCGATCCCAACATCGGCTTCAGCGGCACGTTCATCGGGGATTACAACGGCCTGGCCGCGAGCGCGCACGGCGCGCACCCGATTTGGACCGATGCGCGCCGCGTCGTCTGCATGGCGAATCAATGCCGTAAGAATCAGGATGCCGTCACAGCGACCGTGACGTTCTAGCGAGTAGGTCCGATTGCGGTGGACGTCGAGTTTCGGTCGTCGGCCATCAGCCAGCGGTGCTGATGGCCGATGGCTGACGGCCGATGGCGTTATTTATCCGGCCGGTTCTCGTCGTCGATCAACTCGGTGTTCGTGACATTTCCCGCCCCCGGGCCGAAGCCGGTTTTGCCCGTCCGGTCGGGGATCGTGATCAGCACCTCGGCCACGTTGTTGGTGAAGTTGCTTTCGGGGAGCTGGTGGCAGAACCCGCTGAGGTCCCTGTGGGGACACGCCTCACCAGCCGCGGCCGTGAATGGCGGATTGACGGTGATGCGGATGATGTACTGTCCCGGCGGAACAGGCGCCTGCCCGTCGCCGCCGTCTAGCACGAAGTACTGCCCACCGAGGAACTTGAAGTACGTGTCGGCGTATCCGACGCTGATCCCTTGGTTGCCTGGGATCCCGACCCTGCCGCAGCTGTGGTAGACCCAGGACCCCACGCCCCCATCGCTTTGCCATGGCGTCACATCGATCATGCAGAAGCCCCGCTTGGCGGAGCGCCAAATATGACCATCGCTCGCCGAGATGAGCTGGTAGGTGGCGTAGTGCCGGAAGTGGTAATGGTTATGGCAGGTTGCGAATTCGAACAGCCCGTCGTTGGCGGCGACGTGCACGTTGGGATCCCCGATGAAGATATCGGCGTCGCCGATGTTGGGGGTGGTGACGGTGAACCGCAGCACGCGGTGCTCGCCGGGCTGCACGCTTCCCTCGACAACGCTGCAGGTGGTGGGATCGAAGGTCTGGTCGTAAATGACCCAGCTGTCCGCCAGCCGTTGACCGTCCACAATGAGGTCGGGCGTCCCGACCAGGTCCTGCACGTGGTCGAATTGCGGTCCAGAGACAGCGCGGTGATCGGTCGGACCGCAGGCGCTGAGAGCAGCGGCGGCCGCGAGACCGATGATAACGTTTTGGCGCATGGGTAAGAACTCCGAATGGATGTGTCACAAAACGTGTAGGCGTTCCGGGGCGCCCGCAAGAACGCATGAACTTTGCGCTGGTATGCATAGAAACTCAGTGAATCCCGCCGCCGCCGAACTGCTTGACTAGCTCACCCAGCACCGCTTTCGCATCCCCGAACAACATCCACGTGTTGTCCTGCACGTACAGCTCGTTGTCGATGCCCGCGAAGCCGGGGTTCTTGCTGCGCTTCACCGCCAGCACCGTCTTCGCCTTGTCGGCGTCGATGATCGGCATGCCGTAGATGGGCGTGCCTTTGTTGTAGCGCGCCGCCGGATTCACGACGTCGTTCGCGCCGAGCACCAGCGCGACGTCGGTCTGCGGCATCTCGGGGTTGATCTCGTCCATCTCCACCAATGCCGAGTAGGGAATGTTCGCTTCGGCCAGCAGCACGTTCATGTGGCCGGGCATGCGGCCCGCCACCGGATGAATCGCGAACTTCACGGTGATGCCGCGTTTGGTGAGCGCATCGTACAGCTCTCGCACCTTGTGCTGCGCCTGCGCCACCGCCATCCCGTAGCCGGGAATGATCACCACGCTGCGCGCCTGCTCGAGCAACTGGGCCGCGCCTTCGACCGTCTCCTGCTTCCACTCCTTCTGCTCACCGGTGGCGAGGGCCGGCTGCGCCTTCCCAAAGGCGCCGAACAGGACGTTCGTAAACGAGCGGTTCATGGCGCGGCACATGATGATCGAGAGAATCAGGCCGCTCGAGCCGTCCAGGGCGCCGGCCGTCACGAGCAGCTTGCTGTCGAGGACGAATCCCATCGCCACCGCCGAAAGCCCGGCGTACGCGTTGAGGATCGAGATCACGGTCGGCATGTCCGCGCCGCCGATCGGAATGATGAGCAGCACGCCGAAGATCAACGCGAGCGCCGCGATGCCGAGAAACGCCTGCGGCGCCCACGGCGCGCCGGGATACAATGCGACGGCGACGCCCAGCGCTACCGCAATCGCGAGCACACCGATGTTGACGACGTTCTGGCCGGGATACGTCACGGGCCGCTGCGGGATCCACCGGACCTCCTGGAGCTTCCCTGCAGCCATCAAGCTCCCGGTAAACGTCAGGAAACCGAGAATGACTTCGGCGGCCAATGCGCTCATCCGGAAGTGCGTCATCTCTGCGGTGGCCGAGCCGCCGCGCCACAAGAAATACTCGGCCGTCCCGACGAGGCCGGCCGCAAGACCACCGAATGCGTGCGACAGCGCGGTTCGCTGCGGGACGGCGGTGAGCGGTACGCGCGACAGCGGGACGCCGACGATGAACCCGGCGGCGATGGCGCCGACGATCCAGCCGTGATGGATGATCTCCGGCTGGATCCACGTGGCGAGTACGGCCACCGTCATCCCGACCACGCCCGCGATGACGCCGCGGCGCGCGGTCTTGGGATCGTTCATCCAGTACAGCGCGAAGATGAACAGCGCCGTCGCCAGGACGGCGGAGAGCTCACCGATGAGATGCATCACTGCTTCTTGAACATCTTGAGCATGCGGTCCGTGATCATGAAGCCGCTCACGATGTTCGTCATCGAAGCGAACAACGCGACGGCGCCCAGGATCCGGATGGTGAGCGGATGATCCGCGCCCGTGACGACGATCGAGCCGACCACGGCGATCGCAGAGATCGCGTTCGTGAGCGACATCAGCGGCGTGTACAGGAGTCGCGACACGCGGCGGATCACGCCGAGCCCGATGAACGTGGCCAGCACGAACACGAACAGCATCGATCCGAAATCGCTCATGATTTGCGCACCTCGCCGGCGTAGGTCACGCACGTGTCGCGGATGATTTGGTCTTCGAAATCGAGGCGGAGCTTGCCGTCCTGCACGATGTGGCCGAGGAAGGCGGCCACGTTCTTCGCATACATCTGACTGGCGTCCAGGGGCAACGTGCTGGCCAGATTGAGCGGGCCGAGAATCGACACGCCGTTCCGCACGATCTCGGAACCGGGCTCGGTCAGCTCGCAGTTGCCTCCGGTCTCGGCCGCCAGATCGACGATCACCGCTCCCGGCTTCATCCCCTGCACCGCGGCCGCCGTGATCAGGATCGGTGCCTTTTTGCCCGGGATCGCCGCCGTCGAGATCACGATGTCGGCGTCCTTGACGGCTTTCGCGAGGAACTCCAGCTCCCTGCGGTGCGTCTCCTCCGACAACTCCTTCGCATAGCCGCCGGCCGTCTCGGCATGCTCTTCGATCGCCATCTCGAGGAACGTGGCCCCGAGGCTTTGTACCTGCTCCTTCACCGCCGGTCGCACGTCGAACGCCGACACGATCGCGCCCAGCCGCCGCGCCGTCGCGATCGCCTGTAAGCCTGCGACGCCCGCACCGAGCACGAGCACGCGCGCGGCAGGGAGCGTCCCGGCTGCCGTCACGAGCATCGGCAGGAGCCGGCCGGTCGCCGTGGCGGCGAGCAGCACCGCCTTGTAGCCCGCCACCGTCGCCTGGGACGACAGTACATCCATGGGTTGCGCCCGCGTGATGCGCGGCAACAAGACGAGGCTGAAGGCGGTCAGCTTGCGGTGGGCGAGGGCGCGGAGAAAATCGGGGACGGGCTGGAAGAAGGCGACGAGCGCGGTGCCTTCGGGGATTTGGGCGAGGGACTCGGGACTCGGGGCCTGCACCTGGAGGATGATGTCGGACTGTCCCAGCACCGAGTCCCGAGTCCCCAGGCCCACACCCGCCTTTGTATAGGCCTCATCCGGAAAAAACGCGGCCGATCCCGCGCCGCGCTCGATGACGATTTCATAGCCGCCCTTGATCAGGCGGCCCGCGACGTCGGGCGTCAGGGCGACGCGCCGCTCATTGGCGGCGGCTTCCCTCGGCACTCCGATGCGCACGTGGTCTACGATCCGCGGGGGGAGGGGGGGAGCCGAGACGGCTCGCGCTGCTGGGCGAGCATGCGTTCCGCGAAGTCGACGCGCTCGGCCAGGTCGTTGAACTGCTGTCGCAGCCCGTCGAACTGCTCCTCGAGCTCGTTCACGCGCTGCTCGGCCCGACCAGTCAGCCGGTGCTGCGCATATGCCCCTTCCGTGACACCCCACTGCCGCAACGGGAGATCGTCGCTGTCCCGAAATTCTCCCGCCGCAATGAGGACCAGATCGTAGAGATACCAAACCCCCAGGCCGCCAAACGTGCAGAGCATGCCGATCGCGGTGCGCGGTTTGTCGACGTAAAAGCGATGCAATCCAAAGACGCCGCCAAAGAACGACAACAGCAGCGCGACGCCGCGCGAGCGCTTGGAGACGTCTGGCTCGTGCGGATGGTCCTGCGGTTCGTCGCTGTACGCGTCGGGAAGCGTCATGGCTCGATACTACCGGGCCCGTTCCGACGGGGCAAGCAAGTAACGCAGCGCGTGCTCGACATCGGTGAAGGCGAAATCGAATCCCGACGCGACGAGACGCGCCGGCACGACGCGCTGCCCGCTTTGTACCATGGCCGCGCCTTCGGTCCCGAAGGCCATTCGCAACGCGAATGCAGGGACCGTCACGACGGCGGGACGGCCCAGCACCTTCCCGAGTGCCTTGGCGAACTCGCGGTTCGTGACCGGCTGGGGCGCCGTCAGGTTCACGGGCCCCACGAGCTTCGCATCGTTGAGCAAGTGGAGGATGGCATTGATGATATCGCCCAGCTCGATCCAACTCAGGTACTGAGTCCCGCCACCGACCTGACCACCCAGCCCCAGGCGGAACGCGGGCAACATCTTGGCGAGTGCTCCACCTCTCGTGGTCAGCACGACCCCGGTGCGCATGTTGACGACACGAATTCCGCCGCGGGTCGCCGCCGCGGTCGCCGCTTCCCAGTCGCGCGCGACGTGCGCGAGAAAGTCTGCTCCCGGCGCGCTCTCCTCGGTGACGGGCTCTTCCCCGCGATCGCCGTAATAACCGACGGCCGACGCCGCGAGCAGCGTGGCCGGACGACGCTGCAACCCGGCCAGCGCCTCGCACAACACGCGCGTCCCCTGCACGCGGCTGTCCCGGATCCGCTGTTTCTTGGCCGCCGACCACCGGCCGAACACGCTCTCGCCCGCGAGGTGAATGACGGCGTCCATCCCTTCTAACCCGGCTCGATCGATTGTGCCGCGCTCGGGATCCCAGGCGACGACGTGCTCACCCGGCTTCGGTTGCCGCCGGACGAGCGGCACGACGTCGTCGCCGCGCTGCTCGAGGGCCCTGCGCAACGCGGTGCCGATCAAACCCGACGAGCCGCTGACGACGATTTTCATTCGGGAAGGATCGCTTCAGCCTCGATTTCGACCAGCATGGTTGGATCGACGAGTCGCGTCACGGCGACCAGGGTCGAGGTCGGGCGGATGTCGCGAAACACTTCGCCGTGCGCCCGGCCGACTGCCTGCCAATGCTCGATATCGGTCACGTACATGCGCGTGCGTACGACGTCGCGGAAACCCGCTCCCGCCTGCTCGAGTGCGCGGCCGATGTTCCGGAGCGCCTGGACCGCCTGGGCGTACGGATCCCCCGCTCCCACGATCTTGCCGCTCGCATCGGTCGCCGTCGTGCCGGAAACATGGACGACGCGTCCCACCCGCACCGCGCGCGAATAGCCGACGACCGGCTCCCACGGCGCGCCGCTCGCGATGTTCTGCCGGGTCATCGCCCTTCGAAACCGGGAAGCGGAGGCGGCGCGGCGTTCCAGGTGACGTGCGACGGGGCGCCGGTAGACCGCGCTTCGATGATCCGCTCGTCGGTTGCCCGCACGATCTCTTCGACCGCCTGTGGGGGATTGAGGAACGTGACGCCCCCAATCGCGGGGATGGCATGGCGGCCGTCGCCGGTGCGGAGATCACCCAGGCCGACCCGGAGCTTGTCGAGGACGATGCGGGCGGATGCGGCGGTCGTCTCCGGCAGCAGCGCGATGAACTCGTCCCGGCCGAGTCGCGCGAGGGTGTCGGTCGCGCGGAGCGCGCCGCGCAGGACGGTGGCGGCCGCGCGCACCAAGTCGTCCCCCACACGGGACCCGAGGTCGACTGCCGCCACGCTGAAGGGGTGCTGGTAGCGCCGGGCCCGCTCGATTTCCGCCCCCGCCGCCTCATGGAAGGCCCGAGCGTTGCGTACGCCGGTCAGGTCATCGAGGCGGGCCAGTCGCCGTTCGCGGGCGAGTGACCGGCGCAACGCCAGGACGGCCCAGGTGAGCCCACCGATGGCGGCCAGGGCCAGGATGATGATGGGGACGGACGCGCGCACGCCCGAAAACTATCTGCTAGGGCGGGTTTTTGCCCAAGGGCACAACGGCAACCGCGTACCAGCAAGGATTCCAGCGGCATCCCTCCATGACGACGCGGATGCGGTACACCGTGGTCGCGCTGGGCGTGAACTGCAGGACAGGGAAGCTTTCGCTGTTCCGGTCAATGGCAAGCTCGTTGCTCCCCGTGGCGAGGAGCAGCTGGAGCCGCGAGCAATCGTTGTCACACACACCGAGAATGGAATACGCCACCCCTCGCTCGAGGGTCACGAGGAGCGTTTCCGCCTCCTCCTCGTTCAGCTCCCCCGTCTTCGTGACGAGCGGCGAGCCACCCGCCTTCGTCGTGACCGCGCTGACCGCACGCTGCAACCGACCGCGGACTTCTCGCGCCCAACGGTTTTGCGACACCGCTGGGCGCGGGATCGCCGCCCCGATCACGAGTACCACCACCAGCGTGGCGGAGAGATTCCGCGGTGTCATCGGACCTGTCGCCGCGTTGCTGTCAGCATCACAGCCAAAACGGCGACCGCACCGAGCAGCAGCGCGCCCGCGGTAGCACTCCACGGCGCCGCGGCACCTAGGCGGATCGGCGCGACGAACCGCCGCTCCCATTGCTTGGTCCATTCGCCGACCGGTTGCTTGAGTGCCGCCGCCAGCGCGGTGTCCACTGGTAACGACGAGGCCCAAAAACCTTGGAAGCGATCGCGTCCCACTTCGCGGGCGACATCCGACAGGTACCGCTCGCCAGGGAGCAGGCGCTGTGCACGCCACCAGCGCCGCTCCGAACGCACGATTTGCGGCCCGGCGGCCGGAGACGCCGCATCGGAACCCCCGAGGACCGCTGTGCGACAACCGGATGATCGGCCGGCGAGACACGCCACCGTCGCGGGCGGAAATGAGTAGACCTGGTCCCAGTACCACGAGTACCGGGCATCACCCAGCAGGTCGAGCGAAGTGAATCGCTCACCAGCGATGCCGTTCGAGCCAAGGATTCTGGCCACGTCCCAGTTGCGGGCCGCCAACCAGCGCCGCACTGGCTTGCCCGGGGTCCCGTATGCCGCGTAGAACGCGCAAGGGCCGAGGCCTGCCTGCAACCACCGCGGGAATCCGCCGAACCCCGCGTTGCGCGCTTCTCGCTTCCCGAGGAGGAACCGCGTCCAGTACGGCCCCGCGGGCAGCAAGGCGATGCACGTCGTACGGTCCGTCGAATCTGGTGCGAGGTATGCCGCGCCCTCTGCGGGCGAGGGGCGGTCCACCATGGCGCGCGGCCGCGCCAGCTCGAGGACAACGGCGACGCGGACCTTCGTCTCGCCCAGGCCCAGGGCTTGCCACGCGGTATCGAGCGCGGCCTCGATGTATCGAACTGCGGCCGGAGAGTCTTCCGCCCCACGAACAATGACAGTGGGTCTTCCGGAATGGTCGTGCTCGTGACTCGCCATTCCTCGCACCTGTTGGCGGTCCTCCACCAGGCGCACGGCTCCATCGGCATCACGCCATGCGTCGGCGAACGCCTGGACTCGCTGGCGTGCGGGCGTGAGCTCCGGGAGCTGGGTCGAGAAGGATCCAGGGCCGCTTGCCGTGGCTCCGCGCGGTGGTACGTACGCCAGCGCAATCACGGCGCAGCCGGCCAGCGTGACGGCAACCCAGCGCTTTAAAGGCGCCAACGCGAGCTCCGCATTCCGCACGCCCCGAAAAACGCCAGCCAGCCGAACGCCGCGCCGACCGCCCACCACGGGAGGGCCACTGCCGTCGGCCGCGCCCTCATAATGGCGTTCCGCCACGCTCCGACCAGCGAGTCCATGCCGACGCCCGCCGCCGCGGCGAGACGTTCACCGATCTGAGCGTTTGACTCGAGGAGCCGGCGGTAGGAGTCTCGTCCGCCGAGCCGCACCGCTTCACGAACGATCGTGGCGCGCGCGGCATACGCGAGCGGTCTCGGCAGTGTACCGACTGGCAGGGTCCGCAGTAATCCGGTGCACGCTGCGTCGCTCAGCGCGAGACAGGCCTGGAAGGCCTGGGCATTCGCGCCATGATTGAAGAAGTCCCCGAACGATTCGTTGACGAGCGCGCGACGCTCGGGGGGACTCGGATACCAGCGCTCGAGCAACCCGCTGGTATCGCCGAGCGCCAACACGTCGGCGCAGCGGGCGAGCACTCCCAAAAAACACGCTCGCACCGCTTGTGAGGGGGCGGTGACGAGCTGCAGATAGACCGTGCGACGCTCGTCGGCCGGATCGAGTGAGGGACGCAGCGGCGCGCCGAGCCAGTCGGCGAGCGGCCGGTCGAGCGGCGGGACCGGTACATTGGCCAGTAGCAACGTCGTCGTCCACCGCAGATCGAGATCCCAGGGCACCTCGAGACCAACGTGGTAAACCGATCGCCGAACCGTTGTGTCCGGATCGATCGCGCGGATGATGTACGGGTATTGGATCAGGTCGGCGGCGGCACTGCCATAGAGACTGTCGATCGCGGGCCAGGCGCGTTCGGCAGCCTGGCGCAGGGGAAGGGGCGACCGATTCGCAATGATACGGAGATGGCCGACGGCAATCGTGTCGCGACCAGCCGTCGCCCGCTCGCGTTCCAGACTATCGGCGACATTCGCGATGGCCAATGCCTCGCGCCACGCTCGCAACAGGCTGTCCGCGCGGCCCTGCAAACGCATTACCACGGTGTCCTGGGCCCACGCGTGTGGCACCAGCATCCAAAGGAAAAGCACCGACGCGAGCGTTCTAGACATCGATGAGCATCCAACGACCGGTGAAGACGGCCAGCGGGCCTGGTCCTTGCAACAGCACGACTTGGAGCGCGCCGAGCAGGTCCCATTCCAGGTTCGCCACGCTCGCAATGACCTGCACGAGCACGACCACGGCGATCGCGCCCAGGATGATCCCCGCCGTGCGCGCCGTTCCCGCCGACACGGCAAAGAAGACGGAATACGCGACGAACACCGCCAACGCGAATCGCACGGTGAGCGCGATCGGATACGCCTGCAGTCCCGGCGGGAGCGTCGCCATGACCGTCCCCAGCAGCGCCCCAATCAGCACCGCGGCAATGGGGGCCGCGAGGAGCGCCAGTCCCGCGCCGAACCGCAAACCCACGTACTGCCAGCGGGGCAGCGGCAACGTCAGCGCATGGATGTGGCGGCCCCGGTGATCCGCGGCCCAGGCCGCGATCGCGATCAGCAGGCCGAGCGCCGCCGCGAGCAGGGGATACACCGACCCCCACGACTGCACCGCGCGCAACAGCTCCTGTGCCTGCAGCGCGCCGCGATCCGGCCGCGCCGCGCCCTGCAACGACAACAGCGGCATTGCAAATCCGGCCACCGTCCCGAGAACCACGATGAGCCGAGACCATTTCCATTGCGCATAGAGCACAGCACGGAACATCCCGCTCATACGCGCACCACCCTTCCCTTTGCGCGGAATCCCCGCAGCAATTCGACGAATCCCTCCTCGAGATCCAGATCGATCACGTCGCGGACGGACGCGCCCAAGTTCTCGAGGTACGTCGTCATCTCCGGCTCCCAATTGCCGACGACCCAGTGCTCGCCCGCGCCATTCGATGACTCGCGCGTGAGCAGCTGGAACGGCGGATTGCCGATCTCGGCCGGTGCACCGGTCACGACGAGCCGCTTGGTCCCGTGTTTGAGCTTTTCCATGGGCGACTCTGTGATCAGTCGCCCGTTGTCCATGACGGCGACCCAGTCGCACACCCGCTCCAGCTCATGCACGAGATGGCTCGAGATGAAAATCGTGGCGCCGCGCTCGGAGACGTACGTGAGCAGCGCGCTGAGAATGTCGCGCCGGACGACCGGGTCGAGTCCATCCGTGGGCTCGTCGAGCACGAGCAGCTCGCCGCATTGCGCCAGCGCCAGCAGAATCATGAGCTTCGCTTTCTGGCCCTTCGAAAGACGGCCAAACAACCGCGCTGCATCGAGCTCGAAGCGCTCGACCAATTCGGCCGCGCGCGCGCGATCCCACCGGGGATAGAACGCCGCCTGAAAGTCGATCAGCTCACGCACCGTCATGGTCGCGTCGAGATGCGGCTGCTCCGGGACGTAGCCGATTTGGCCGAGAATGCGAGCGTATTGCGCCGGCATCGGACGCCCGAGGACGGTGATGCGGCCACTCACCGGCTGGAGCAGGCCGAGGATAAGTCGAATCGTGGTTGTCTTACCGGAACCGTTCGGCCCAAGGAAGCCGTAGATCGATCCGCTGGGCACGTGGAGATCGAGCGCCGGGATTTCGAACGCCTTGCCGATGCGGTAATGCAGCCGTTCGATTTCAATGGCATTGGTCATGGTGTCTTCACCCCCAGTTCCGCCTCGAGGGCACGATGCAATTCGGTGAGTGAAACGCCGGAGCGCCGCGCGTCGGCGACGAGCTTACGGACGAGCGCGCTGGCCTGCTGGGAGCGTTCCCGCGCGCGCCGTCCCGGCGCGAGCTCGCGTACGAACGTGCCGGCGCCATGGCGAATCTCCACAAACCCCTGTGCTTCGAGATCGCGATAGGCCTGGATAATCGTGGCAGGATTGACACGGAGCTCCGCCGCGAGCTGCCGCACCGACGGCAACGGCGCGGCACTGCCGAGCGTGCCGGTGGCGATCGCGAGACGGATGCGGTCCGCGATCTGCACGTATAGAGGAATGGGGCTGCGGGCGTCGATATCGTGAAACACCGTCCCGTCGCAGTTCCAGTGTATTGGTACAGTAATACACTTTCCGGGGGCTCGCAAGCGCGGCCCGCCATGACAGATTTCAGAACGACTCGACAGAGGAGCACCAATGAGCGAAAAGCAAGCATTTCTCGCTGCCTGGGACCGCGAGACCGCAACGACGATGAAGGTCCTGCGCGCATTTCCGGGCGCGAAAGAGAGCCTCAAGCCCCACGACTCCTGCCGCAGCGCCAAAGATCTTGCCTGGGCTTTCGTGTTCGAAGGCGTCGGCGGCGCGCAGGCGGTGCAGGACGACATGAAATTCCCACCGCCGAACATGCCGGCCATGCCTTCGAGCTGGCAGGGCATGGTCGGAGAAGTCGAAAAGGCATTGAAGGGATTCAGCGACAAGGTGCGGAAGGCGGATGAATCGCAGCTCAACACGACGGTCAAGTTCATGACCGGCCCGAAGCAAATGAGTGATCTGCGGCGCCTCGACGTGCTGTGGATGATGCTCAACGATCAGATCCACCACCGCGGGCAGTTCTCGGTCTATCTGCGGATGGCCGGTGGCAAGGTCCCTTCCATCTACGGCCCGTCGAAGGACGAGCCCTGGTCGTGAGGGTTTGAGCGCAAAAAACGGATAGAACTCGAGTGGCGCTCTGATTACGTTCTCCTCCATGAGCCCCACCGAGCGCTGGCAGGCCGTGTTGGCAAGAGATCGCCGGTTCGATGGCGCATTCGTGTATGCGGTGCGCTCGACCGGGATCTATTGCCGTCCATCCTGTGCCAGCCGGCGGCCGCGCCGTACCCAGGTGACGTTCTTCCCTATCCCCGAAGCGGCGGAGCGCGAGGGCTTTCGCGCCTGCCGCCGCTGCCACCCCGCCGCAACGAACGGGAGCGACCCCGCAGTCGCGCTGGTGCGCGAGGCGTGCCAAGCGATCGCGGCCGGCGAGCCGTTACGGGGCGACACGCGCCGGCTCGCACGCGCGTTCAAGCGAGTGCTTGGGATCACACCGCGAGCCTACGCCGAGGTGCGCCGGGTGTCGCGCTTCAAACAGGAATTGAAACGGAGGAAACACGTGAGTCCCGCACTCTACGAAGCCGGCTACGGCTCCTCGAGCCGCGTGTACGAACACACGCACGCGCACCTAGGCATGACGCCAGCCAAGTATGCGCGGGGTGGGGCCGGCGTGGGCATCGCCTATGTCACGGTGCCGACATCGCTGGGACGACTGCTGGTCGCGGCCACCGAGCGCGGCGTCTGTCGAGTCGCGCTCGGCGACAATGCCGGAGCGCTCGAGCAAGATCTGCTCGCCGAGTTTCCCGGGGCGCGGGTCGTGCAGGACAAGAGCGGCAAGCTGCACGGTTGGGTCACGTCGATTCTGGCGTACCTCGACGGCCGCGCGCCGGATCTCGATCTCCCACTCGACATTCGCGCGACAGCATTTCAGCGCCGGGTATGGCAGGAGCTGCAGCGGATCCCGTTTGGCCAGACGCGGACGTACGGCGACGTGGCGAGGCGAATCGGCACTCCGAAAGCGACGCGCGCGGTAGCGCAGGCGTGCGCTAATAATCCGGTAGCGCTGGTGATTCCGTGCCATCGAGTTGTTCGAGAGGACGGGGAGCTTGGTGGGTATCGGTGGGGGCTTCAGCGAAAGCGATCGTTGTTGCAGAAGGAAAACCAGGACACGCAAAGGCTAGACGGCTAGACGTCTATCAGTTCACTGGAATCCAGTAGCTCACCTTCACCGCAAAAAAATTGTCCCCTCGTGCGCTGAACGAGTCGGCGAGATCGCCGAAGCCCACCAGCCGGGCCGTGGGCTGGTACCCGAACTTGTTCTGTGCCCATACCAGGTACAGCGTGCTCCCCGGTCGCCACTCCCACCTCAGCACCGCATTACTCCGGAACGAGAGGATGTTGAAGTCGGGATTCGAGATGCGCAGCGTGTCGGCTCCCGCATTGTCGGTGATCGTGTAGTCGCCGGCCGCATCGCGCGCAATCGTCGTTCCGCTCGTGCCATACTCGCGCAGGTTGAAGGTCCGCGCCGCCGCGAGCTCCCCGAGTCCGTAGTAGCGCCCGCTCGCCGCGAACGGCTCGCCGTACAGCTCGAGGGTCAGATCGGGACCGATCGTGTAGTTCGCGCGCAGCTGCATCAGGAACGTGCTCTGGTCGATGCGCGCGAAGACGTAGCGTGAGCCGTAGGTCGCGGCCGGCCCCGTGCCAGTGAAGGTCGTGACGTACTGGCGCGGGCTGATCGCGCGCAGGTAGTTCGGCGTCGCGGAGACCTGGAAGCGCGTGGATGGTTGGAGCGTGAGCCCGCCGCTGAGCCGATAGGTCTGCCCGCCGAGCTCATCCTCGCCATAATAGACGCGGCTGTTCCACGCGTTCTGCGCACCAAACTTGCTGGCGAGGCGCACCACCCAATTCCACCGCTCGGGCGTCGCCATCTCCGGTCCGCCGCGCGTCGCGGAGTGATCGAACGCTCGCGGTTGGTAATCGAGGTACGAGCTGAGATCCCAGAAGTTCTTGAGTACGACTTCACCGTACAGCTCACTGAATAGGATCTGGCGATCGCCCCCGAAGTCGTACTCCGTGTAGGTGCTCAGCGCAGCATTGTAGTTCTGGAACCAGGCGCGTGGATGGGTCTGGCGGTATTGCACACCAACGAAACCAGCCCGGCTATCGGCGTTACTCAGCCGGCCGACGTCATTCGGATCGTAGGCCGGGGACTCCCAGGTGTATTGGATATCGGCGAGCCAGTTCCCCTTGGTCTTGCTGAACCACAGGGACCCGATCGAGCCGGTGAAGGTGGTGCGCGTGGAGTCATACGTGAGATAATGGGCGTCGGGTCGCTGGAAATAATGCACGGGCGACGTCTGCACGCGGTTGATGTCGCTCGCGTCGCCGCGGAGCTGCGAGAGTCCGAGCCAGCCGCGCAGCACGTACGCGCCGCGGTCCCAGCGCAGCACCCAATCGGCTCCCCCCGCGTAGGCGCGCCGATTGAACGCCGGCGCGAGCACGCTGTCGAGTCCTCGCTGCACGGTCGTGACCGTCACGCCGACGGTCGACTTCGAGGCGCCGAATTCCTGTTGCAGACGCAAAACGCCGTAGCCCGCCGGCGGGGCGACGACCGTCCGGCCGAACATCGCCGTCGCGGTATCGTAGGTGCGCGCGGACTCGCGTGACGTCACCGCCGCGAGGGCGCCCAGCGACATGCCGGTGGCGAGCCGTCCGGTCACCTTCGCGGCGCCGAGGATCGTCGCGTTGTGCGGGCAATCGACGAAGTCCCCGCTGGCATTGCATGCCGGACGGGCGCCGATCCGGCGCGAATAGAAGTAGCTCGGTCCGCTGCCGCGCAGCAGCTGGTTCCCCTCGGTGAAGAACGGCCGCTTCTCGTCGAAGAACACTTCGAACGCCGAGAGATTCACGACCGCCGGATCGGCCTCGACCTGACCAAAGTCGGGATTGACGGTGCCGTCGAGCGTGATGTTGGGGCCGAGTCCCATCTTCAGGTCGGCGCCGGCGCGGCCCGCGAGGTTCGCGCCGCCGTTGAACGGGTCACCCGCCGGAACGCCGCTCTGAAAGCGCGTATCGGCGGCACCGTACGGCATCAGCTCGAGCCGCCGAGTCGGCTTGATGCCCTCGATGCCCACGAGCTGTCCCATGAACGACGACCATCCGGTGCGGTCGGTGGGCACCGGGATCCAGTAGTCGTCTTCGCTCGTGACGGGATTCCATCGGTTCGCGTTGAAGCCCCACACCTGCACCGCCTGATTCGTGAACCGGACCTGCGAAAAGGGGATGCGCATCTCCGCCGTCCAGCCGAGCGCGTCGATGTTCGCTTTCGCCTCCCAGACCGGGTCGAACCCGAAGTTCGCGTCGTTCTCATTGTCCGACGCATGGTACCAGTCGGCCCGCACCCCGGATGCCGAGACACCGAACGAGTACGCGGTGCGCTTGTCGTGATAGCTGTCGAAAGAAACCCAGATACGCTCGGCCTGAAAGGTGTTGTCGCGGCGCGAGAGCGGCGCCTGAATCTTTGAGGGATCGCGGCTGTACATGCGCGCGCCGACGTAAATGGCGTCGTCGTCGTACAGAATCGCGATGCGCATGCTGTCGGTCGGCGGGGCGCCTTCGCGCGGACGCTTTTGCACGAAGTCGCGGATCCACTGTGCCTGCGACCAGGCGTCCTCGTCGAGCTTCCCATCAACCGTGATGCCGGCGCCTCCCGACAGGCGAATCGCACGAACCTGCTTTGGGGGAGGCGTGTCGCTCGCCTGCGCTGCCGCAGCGGTGGCCAGCCCACCCAGCAGTGCGGTGAGGACGCAGGCGTACCTGCTCAATCGCGCGCCAGCGCTTCGAACACCCGGCCGCGATCGTACTGCGAGCCGATGGATCCGGCGTCAGCGAGGATGGCGATCATGTCAGCGGCCCTCCTTCCGCGCGTCGGCAATCAGCCGGCTCAGACGCTCGAGCTCGGCATCGGAAAGGCGTGTCGAAGAGAGATCGAGCAGCGCCGCTACCGCCTGCTCCGTGGAACCGTCGAAAAAGGTGTGCAGCAGCTGGCGCAGCGCCGATTGCCGCGCGCGCTCAAGGGGAACAGTCGGCAGGAAGACATATCGCTGGCCATCCTCTTCGTGGCGGAGATGCCCCTTCTCCTCGAGGACCCGCAGCAACGCGCGGACCGCGGAGTAGCCCGGCGGGTCGGCGAGCTGATCGAGCACCTCGGCGGCGGTCGCGCGACCCCTGCGGTAGATCACCTCCATGATCTCGCGTTCCCGACGGCTGAGCTGCGTGTTCGTTTCTTTGGACATGGCCACGCCCCCGACGGTTGGATGCTAAAAAAGTAGCATTCGATGCTAAGAAAATAGCATGGGGGGCCCGGCTGTCAACCAGGGACCGTGCGGAAGGTGTTAGGGCTGACGGGCCTCCGTCGCGGTTGTCGCCGCGCCAGCGGCGCCGAGCCGGTGCTGCTGGTACCAGCTCAGCATGTAGAGCTGCGTCCGGAGGAAATTCGACGGCTTGGAGCTGGTGCCGTGGTACTCGCCGTTGAAGCGCAGCATCACCACCGGCACCTTGAGCATCTTCAGCGCCGAGTAGTACTCCTCGGTCTGGGGAATCGGCGTGCGCAGATCCAACTCGCCAGTCATGAGAAGCGTCGGCGTCTTCACGTTGCCCACGTAGGCGAGTGACGACTGCTTGATCCACTGCTCGGGCTTCTCCCAGAACGGCGCATCGAAGAAGCCGTAGGTGAACAGCGGGATGTCGGTCTGCCCCGCCATGCTCATCCAGTCGATGACCGGACAGCGCACCGCCGCCGCGGCAAACCGCGTGGTGTGCCCGATCACCCAGCTCGACAACACGCCGCCACCTGAGCAGCCGCCGACATACATGCGCTGCGTGTCGATGTAGCCGCGGCCCACGACGGTATCGACTCCCGCCATCAGGTCGTCGTAGTCCACGCTCGGGTAGGCGCGCTCGATCGCATTCCCGAAGGCGCTGCCGTACCCCGTGCTGCCGCGCGGATTCGTGATGAGCACGACGTAGCCGTCGGCGGCGAAATTCTGCAGCTGATAGCTGAACGCGCCGTTGTACATGCCGTGCGGCCCGCCGTGGATTTCCATGATGAGCGGATACTTCTTGCTCCGATCGAAACCCGGCGGCTTGATGATCCAGCCCTCAACGCGGGCGCCACCGGTCGAGGCGTACCAGACCGTCTCGGTTGAACCCAACCGAATGCGGTCCAGCACGTCGGCGTTCACGCTGGTGAGTCGCGTGATGGGCGACCGCCCGCCGGCCTTCAAGCTGAACCGAGCGACGTCAGCCGGATTCGTGGCGTCGGAGCGGATGCCGACGCCGGTGAGGTCGCGCGCGATCGACACCAGCGACAGCATCTGGTCGCCGTCGGTCACCTTCCGATTGCCGCCGCGCAGGCCGGCGAAGTACACGTTGCTCGTCCCCTGCTCCGCCAGCGCGAAGAACACGCCGCTGCCGTCGGGACTCCACCGGATGGCGCCGGGATCGCGGTCATAGGTCGTGAGGGCACGCATACCGGTGCCGTCGATGCCGACGGTCCAGACTTCGTCGGCCCGGTATGAATACGTGCCGTACTCACGCCCGGTGAACGCCACCGTCCGACCATCTGGCGACACGACCGGGACCGTCCAGCTGCCCTTCTTGTTGACGAGCGGCTTGATCGCGCCGTTCTGCACGTCGACCGTGTAGAGATACGACTCACGATAGCGATAGTCGGCGTCGGCTTCGCGTAGACCGTCGAACACGATTGTGCGGCCGTCGGGCGTCCAGTCGTAGTTCGGCGCGTTGAAGCCGCCGAGCTCGGCCGTTGCGAAGTCGCCGGTCGTGAGCTGGCGTGGGGTGCCGCCATCAGCCGGGACGAGGAAGATCTGCGTTGTGCCTTGCTCCACGAAACCGGTGCGGTCGCGGCGGTAATGCAACCGATCGACGATGCGCGGCGCCGGCGTCCATTTCGCGCCTTCGGGAGCCATGGGCATACTGATCTTCCAGGGCGTCTCGCTCTTCACGAGCATCGTGAACGCGAGCGAGCGGCCGTCCGGCGACCAGCTCAGGTTGCTCGGCGTTTCGGTGACGCGCGTGACCTGGGAAGTGGCGCCTTCGGCGTCCATCCAGCGCACGAAGATTTGCGTCCCCTTCGGTTCGCCGTCGGCGAAGTAGGCGAGCCGCGTGCCGTCGGGCGACCAGCGGCCGTTGGAGCCTTTCACCAGGAATCTGTTTTTCGAGCCGTCCGCATTCATGATCCACAACCCCGCGTCCCAGCGATCTTCGATCTTGTTCACCCAGCGGCGGGTGTACACGATCCGCGCTCCGTCGGGAGAGACTTGCGGGTCCGCGACCTGCTCCCAATCGAGATAGTGGTTGACGGTGAGGAGCGTGTCGGATGCGGTTTCTTGACTACGAACGACGGATGGAACGACGAGGAGTGCGGCCAGAAACACGGAACGCATAAAGCCTCCGCGGGCGGCGGTCGATAAAGAAGCAGGGATGTCTAAAGTGTACGTTTCGGTACGCCGATCAGATAGGTCCCACGGAGCGGCGATCGCGAACCCCGAAAGTTCCCGAAGTCCCAGTCGTATGTGTCCAGCCCCCGCACCAGATTCGCCAGCTCGGCTACGGAGTAGGTGCGCAAGCACGAGACAAGCCCGTCGAATGTGCCGACCAGCGGCAGGACGGGCGGGAGGTACGTCCACAGCAACCGCGACCACCGCCACGGCCGGATGAACGGCACGAGCACGAGTGTGCCGAGCCAGGTGAGTGTAACGACCGCTATTTCGAGCGGCGCACGGCGCGCGATCTCGAAGACGCCGATGCCCTGGCGGCGCCCGACCGCATCCTCGAGAATGGCCCGTGCTTCAGCCGGCCGGAAATGGTGGAACGCGGTGAAGATCGTGCGGAACCCGTCGAGCTGCGCGGGCACGGCGCGGGCGTCGACGGACCCGGCGTGGAACGCCATGTTCCGCACGCCCGCGCGATGGGGGTAGAGGTCGGTGAGCAACACCGGAACACCGACTTGAGCGGCCAGCCTGCGCCCCCCCCACGGACCGCCCGCGCCCGAGCAAAGGTCGACGATCCGGCGCGCGTTGGTCCGCTGGACCGCTCGACGAAGGAGCGGCCCCACCGGATCGTAGGCGGCGCCGAGGTTCACGGTAAACGCCAGGAAATCGGTCAGCGCGTCCCGGAGTGACTGCGGACAGGAGGGCAGATCGTGGATTTCGATGAGATGCAGCCGCATTACGGGAAAGTTACATTTCGCGCCACGTGAGCCTTCGTACCACGCCGTTTCATCCCCGCACGGGTCCATTGTCCGAAGGTCAGGCCTGGCGGCGCTGGGCCGGGTACGTCGTCGCGAGCTCCTACGAGCTCTCGCACGAGCGCGAGTATCACGCGATCCGCAACTCCGCCGCGTTGTTCGACGTCTCGCCGCTCTACAAGTACCTCGTGACCGGCAAGGACGCGGCGCGCCTCCTCGACCACGTCGTGACACGCAACGTCGCCAAGGCGAGAGTCGGCCAGGTGTTGTACACGCCCTGGTGCGACAACGAGGGCAAGCAGATCGACGACGGGACGATCTCTGTCCTGGGCGATCAGACGTACCGCATGACCTCGGCCGATCCCACGCTGCGATGGCTGCATCTGAATGCGTCCGGTCTCGATGTGAAGATTCAGGACGTCTCCGAGAGCACGGCTGCCCTCTCGCTCCAGGGCCCATGCTCGCGTGAGATCCTGCAGCTTGCCGCGGAGCGCGACCTCGCCAGTCTGAAATACTTCCGGCTGACGAGTGCCAAGATCCGTGGGATTCCGGTGACGATCTCACGCACCGGCTACACCGGCGACCTGGGCTACGAGGTGTGGGTAGACGCTGCGCAAGCCGTGCCGCTGTGGGACGCGCTCGCCGAGACCGGCGCGCCCTACGGCATCACACCGGCGGGGATGCTGGCGCTCGACGTCGCGCGGATCGAAGCGGGACTGCTGCTCATCGAGGTGGACTACTTCTCCTCGCGCCATGCCCTGATCGAATCTCAGAAGTCATCACCACTGGAGCTCGGCCTCGGCTGGACCATCGCGACCGACAAGGAGCGCTACAACGGGCAGGCCGCGCTCGATGCCGAGCGCAAGCGCGGCCCGGCCTGGCAGTTCACCGGCCTCACGGTCGACTGGGATTCGTTGGAGCAGCTGTACGCCGACGTCGGTTTACCGCCCCGGCTGCCGAGCCAGGCGTGGCGCACCAGCGTGCCGATTTACGATCGCGGCGGTCGTAAACAGCTCGGCTACGCGACGAGCGGCGGCTGGTCACCGCTACTCAAGCGCTACATGGCGCTCGCACACCTCGGCTCCGAGCACGCCAAGCCGGGAACCGAAGTCCGCATGGAAGTGACGGTGGAGCATCGCCGGAGGCAGGCGAAGGCGCACGTGACGGCGCTCCCGTTCTTCAACCCAGAGCGCAAGCGCGCATGAAACAGTACGACGCGATCGTCATCGGCGGGGGGCACAACGGGCTCGTCACCGCGGCCTACCTCGCGCGCGCGGGAAAATCGGTGCTGGTCCTCGAGCGCCAGCCGCGGGTCGGCGGCGCGGCTGTCACCGAAGAGATCTTCCCCGGCTTCAAGTTCACGATGTTCTCCTATGTCGTCTCGCTGCTCAGGCCCGAGATCATCCGCGACCTCGATCTGCCCCGGCATGGGCTGCACATCCTGCCGCTCGAGAGCACGGTCACACCGATGGAAAACGGCGATTACCTCGTCGCCTGGGGCGATCACGACGAAACCCGGCGCGAGCTGTATCGCCATTCGCCTCGCGACGCGGAAGCGTACGACGAGTACGGCCGGCTGATGCACTTCATGGCGCAGGCGGTGAAGCCGATCATCGGCATGGTGCCGCCCGATCCGACCTCGTTCGCGCCGGGCGATCTCGCCGGCCTGCTCAAGCTCGGCAAGCATTTCCGGGGCCTCGGTGGCGAGCGGTTGCACGCGCTCGTCAAGCTGATGACGATGAGCTCGGCGGATTTTCTGGACGAGTGGTTCGAGACCGATGTGCTCAAGGCCACGAAGTCGGCGAGCGGCATCATCGGCACCTTCCTGGGACCGCGCTCTCCCGGAACCGCCTACGTGCTCCTTCATCATTACATGGGGGAGCTGGACGGTGTGTTCAGAGCCTGGGGATTCGCGAAAGGGGGCACGGGTGCGGTGAGCGAATCCATCGCATCCGCCGCCCGCTCGTTCGGGGCTGAGATCAGGTGCGATGCCGGCGTGTCGAAGGTCCTCGTGCGGAACGGCCGCGCCACCGGCGTCGTGCTGGAAAACGGCGACGAGCTACGGGCGAAAACGGTCGTGTCGAGTCTCGACCCCCGACGCACCTTCCTCCAACTACTAGAGTCTAGCGACTTACCGTCTGACTTCGTGCAGGACATCAAGCGCTTCAAGTTCCGCGGCTCGTCGGGCAAGGTGAACCTGGCGCTGGATTCGCTGCCGAGCTTCACCTGCATGCCGGGGGTCGGGCGGCAGCATCGCGGCGCATTCTCGATCAGTCCCAGCCTCGACTACGTCGAGCGGGCCTACGATGACGCGAAGTACGGCGAGTTCTCGCGCCGGCCGTACATGGACATCGTCTTCCCTTCCATGATCGATCCCGCCATGGCGCCGCCCGGCAAGCACGTCATGTCGATCTTCGTGCAGTACGCGCCGTACAAGCTGAACGGCGGCTGGACCGACGCAAAGCGCGAGGCATTCGGTGACGCCGTCGTGAACACGGTCGAGAGCTTCGCGCCGGGGTTCAAGTCGAAGATCCTGCACCGGCAGGTCATTACGCCGCTCGACATCGAGAAGATCACCGGCCTTTCCGAAGGCAACATCTTCGCCGGCGAGCTGGCACTGCATCAGCTGTTCTTCCTGCGTCCCGCCCCCGGCTGGGCGAAGTTCGCCACGCCCGTCCACGGTTTCTATCAGGCCGGCTCGGGCACGCACCCGGGCGGCGGGATCATGGGGGCCTCGGGCCGGCTCGCGGCAATGCGCATCCTGAAGGACGGCGCGTGAATTACGATGCGATCGTGATCGGCGCCGGAGCCAACGGCCTAACGACGGCCCACTATCTCGCGCGAGCGGGAAAACGCGTCCTCGTCGTCGAGCAGCACCAGACCGCCGATCCCTCGGCCGACATCGGCTGGGTCCCGGACGCCGTCATCCGGGACCTCGGCCTGGCCGGCGCCGGGCTGCAGATCGAAACGCCGGATCCCTGGATCACGGCGCCGCTTCCCGCCGGTGGCACCCTCGAGCTGTCGCGCCACATCGACAGATCGTCTGAGGCGATTCGGCGCATCAGCCCCGGCGACGCCGCGAAGTGGCCGGACTTCTGCCGGCGGATGCGGACGCTCGCGAGCGTGCTGGAGCGACTCTATGTCGTGCCGCCTCCCGACATCGAAACGAACGACGTGCGCGAGCTGGCGCGCATCGCCGGCCTCGGTCTGTACGTCCGTCGGCTCGGCAAGCAGACGGTCATCGACCTCGCACGCATTCTTCCGATGTCGATCGCCGAGCTGCTCGATGACTGGTTCGAGAGTGACGTGCTGAAGGGATTGCTCGGCGCGCTCGGCATCTGGCACCTCAAACAGGGGCCGCGCTCCGGCGGCACTTCGTTCAACTTCCTGCACCATCACGTCGGCTGTGCCGCCGGAGTCTTCCGGCCGGCGCGTTCGAACGTCACGCAGGCACTATGCAAGGTCCCGGGCGTGGAGATTCGACGCGGCGCGCGTGCTAGGGTCTTGGCGAAGAACGGGAAGGCCACCGGGGTAGTGCTCGAGCAAAGCGGCGAGACGATCCAGGCACCGCTCGTCGTGTCGAGCGCCCCGCCGCGCGCCACGCTGCTGCCGCTCGCGATCGAGCTTTACCCGGACTTTGCGCGCGACGTCAGCAACATCAGGGCCCGCGGCGTTGTCGCCCGTGGTACCCTCGCGCTCGAGCAAGCGCCAGAGTACGCGACGTTCTGCATCGCCCCCTCGCTCGACTATCTGGAGCGGGCCTATGACGACGCCAAGTACGGCAAGGACTCGACCGCTCCGTACGTCGAAGTGCAGCGTACAGACGGGCGGGTGGAGGTCCATGTGCAGTTCGTGCCGCTTGGCGCCCATGACGGACTCGCGGACCGGGTCGCGCAGCTCCTGAAGGTTCGGCCCAATCAGGTGGCGCTGCAGCCGGCCGAGGAGAGCCTCTACCATGGTGAGCTCACTCTCGACCAAATTCTGTTCATGCGTCCCGTGCCCGGCTGGAGCCGCTATCGCACCCCGATCGAGGGGCTGTACCTGTGCGGCTCGGGGACACATCCGGGTGGCGGGATTCCCGGAGCCGCCGGACGGAACGCGGCGCGCGAGATCCTATGACATTCCTTCGGACCGTCGAGAGCTATCGCCAGGGTGCCCGGACGCTTCCAGGCCGTTACTACACCGCGCCGGAGGTGTTCACGGAGGAGCAGGAACGCATCTTCCGTCATCAGTGGGTCTGCGTCGGGCGCGATGCGTCGCTCGCGGTGCCGGGCGATTACTTCGTCGCCGAGGTCGCCGGCGAAAGCATCATCGTGCTGCGCGATCAGTCGGGTGAGCGGCACGCGTACTACAACGTCTGCCGTCACCGCGGGACGCGGCTCTGCGAAGCGCCGAAAGGCCGGCTCTCCGAGACGATTCAGTGCCCGTATCACGCCTGGACCTACGCCCTCGATGGTCGCCTGATCGGCGCGCCGCACATGCACGAGGTGGAGGGCTTCGATAAGAAGGCCTATCCGCTGCACACCGTGGCGCTCGCCGAGTGGGAAGGATTCATATTTGTGAATCTCGATCTTCAAGCGACGCCCGCCGCAAAATGGTTTGTGCCGCTCGAGGGGCGATTCTCGCGCTACAACCTGCCGTTGCTGCAAACAGTCCGGCGGATAGAGTACGACGTGAAGGCGAACTGGAAGCTGATCCTGCAGAACTACAACGAATGTCTGCACTGCCCAACGATTCATCCGGAGCTGTCGACCAAGCTCCCTTATACGAGCGGGGCCAACGATCTCATCGACGGGCCGTTCCTCGGCGGCTACATGGAGATCAAGGCACCCAACGAGAGCGCCACGATGACCGGCCGGGCGTGCGCCCTGCCGCTCGGCACGCTGCCGGTGGACGATCAGCACCGCGCGTTTTACTACGCGCTGTTCCCGACGATGATGCTGAGCCTGCATCCGGACTATGCGGTCTTCTACACGGTCTGGCCGGTGGCGGCGAAGGAGTCGCGGGTCGTGTGCGAGTGGATGGTCCATCCCGACGCGCCGGCCGCGCCCGGCTACAACATCCAGGATGCCGAGGAATTCTGGGATCGCACCAACCGGCAGGACTGGCACATCTGCGAGCGGAGCCAGCTTGGCATCAGCTCGCGCGTATACGCGCCCGGCCCGTACTCGCCGCGCGAAAGCATTCCCGCCGCCTGGGACCGCATGTATCTGAGGGCTTTTGAAGGCCATTGAAGAGGTGCTGAAGGAGGTCGCGGAGCGCCTGAAGGACAACTACCCATACGGCGATCCGCTGTACGCGGGGCAGATGCTCAAACCCCCTCACGACGTCGCGCGCCGTGCATATGAGATGGCGCTCCCGATCAATCCGAATAACCACGCCCTCGACGGCGGCCGCGCCAGCTCCGCCATGGAGAAGGAAGCAGTCGCCGAGTTGGCGAAGATGATTGGGTGGGACACGCACCTCGGCCATCTCTGTAGCGGCGGCACGATGGCGAATCTGGAAGCCTTGTGGATCGCCGGGCAGCTGCATCCGGGAAGGACGATCCTCGCCTCGACGCAGGCGCATTACACGCACCAACGCATTGCCGGCGTGCTCGGACTGCGGTTCGAAGCGACTCCCTGTGACCGTCGCGGCCGCATGGATGTCGACGCCCTCGAGCGCCGGCTCGGCGCTGGCAACGTCGGCACGGTTGTCGCCACGATGGGTACGACCGCGACCGGCGCCGTGGACCCGCTGGCGGCCATCGTCGACCTGCGCGGCCGCTACGACTTCCGGATTCACGCCGACGCCGCGTACGGCGGTTACTTCCTGCTGGCCGACAACCTCGCAGCCGACACCAAGACGGCGTTCGCGTGCATCCGCGAAGCGGCCTCCGCCGTCATCGATCCCCACAAGCATGGGCTGCAGCCGTATGGGTGTGGGTGCGTGCTGTTTCGCGACCCGTCGGTTGGGCGCTTCTATCGGCACGATTCGCCCTACACCTACTTCACATCGGATGAGATGCACCTCGGCGAGATCGCGCTTGAATGTTCGCGTCCCGGGGCCGCGGCCGTGGCGCTGTGGGCGACGCAGCGACTGTTTCCCCTGGAGCGCGGGGGAGCGTTCGCGAAGGGTCTGGCGGCCGGGCGCGCGGCCGCGCTCGACCTGCACGCCCGGCTGCGTCGCGACGGGCGGTTCGTGACGGGCACTGCGCCCGAGCTCGACATCCTCGTGTGGGCTCCACGCGCCAAGAGCGTCGGCGAGGCGTCGAATCTGGCACGGCGGATTTTTGCGGAAGCGGCGCAGCGTCAGCTCCATCTCGCGATCGCGACGTTGCCGGTGCACCTGATCGACGTCGGGGACATGACACGCGATCGCGACACGATCGTCTGCCTGCGCTCCGTGCTGATGAAGCCGGAGCACCAGGAATGGACGGATCGGATTTGGACGATTCTCGACGCGGCGACCAGCGCCGCGGGTGTCACGCGCTAGTCGACATACCCGCTCGAGAGCCGGACGATCAGATTGCGACCCGGATCGAACGCGAACTCCTTGTATCTGCTCAAGAAGCTGCGATAGCGCTGGTTCGTCGCGTTGCGGAGTGCGATGTCTAGCCGCATCGGCCGTCCGAACAGGCGCACGTCCGAGCCGCCGCCGAGGTGGACGAGCGCGTAGCCCGCGGTCGGAATGTCGAGCGGATTGGGGCGGTCCGGCCGCGCGTAGGCGTCGACATCGATGCTGAAACGATCGCGCCAGCTGAAACCGATCGTCGCGCGCCGCGGTGGCAGGAGCGGCAGCGGCTCATGCGACGTGAGATTGGTCCCCCGCACCGCCTCGACCCGGCCGCGCGCAACCAGACCCCGCGCGACTTCGGCTTCGAGCTCCGCTTCGCCGCCGAGCATTTCGGCCTCCGACTGTCCGTACTGATAGACGCGGAGCGAATCGATGAACGTGGCGGTCGGCGTGATGTAGACGTAGTCGGACATGCGATTGTGATAGGCGGCGACCTCGAAGCGGGCCCGGCGCCCGCTCCAGCGCATGCCCAAATCGACGCCGCGGCTCGCCTCCGGCTTTAGCGTCGAATCCCCCCGCTCGTAGCGAGCCTCACCGAGATGCGGGCCGTTGGCGAACAGCTCGAACAAGGTGGGCGCGCGCCACGCTCTGCCGACGTTGAGACTCAACGACAATCCCGACGCGGGTGAGAAGACCACGCCGGCGTTGCCGGACCACGCCTGGGAGTTGCGATCCTGCGCGACAACCCCAAGTGAGTCGTTGCGATCGGCGCTGAGGCGCCGTGCGTCCGCGCGGAGCCCGGCGAGCAGGGTCCAGCGTCCCGAGCCCGGACTCCATTGCTGGAATGCAAAGGCAGCGCCCGACAGCGTGCTCGCGTTGGGAACGATCGGCTCGCGTCCGCTTGCATCGTTGTGCTGGCCGACGGTCGTGATGCCGAACGTGGTGCCGCCGTGATGCAGGAGCAGATCGAGCGAGCCGGTCTGGAGCAGCAGATTGAATTGCTCCGACTCCTTCCCGGTCGAGTCGTCCGCGATTTCGATCAACGAGTGGCGTTGCACCTGGGCCTTGGCTTCGAGCCGCCAATGCCCCCACGGCCGCTGGCCGGTGATCTGCACGCGTTCATCTCCGGCTTTGCGCTCGGGACCGCCAGTCTCGCCCGGCGGGGCATTCGCCTCGAGCAGCTTGAACTCGCCGCCGTAGTGGACGACGCGAGCCGACAGGGAGCTGCCCGCCGGCCACCGCCAGCCCGCCGCGGCTTCGCCGTTGAACGCGCCGAAGCCCGTGTTGTCGAGCTCGCCCGCCGGCGTGTGCAGGTTGCCGGCATGCCGGCCGATCGCGGCGACGCGCCACCCCATGTTTCCCCGCGCGCCTTCGACCTGTGCGCCGGGGGCGAGCTCGATGTTGTTGCTCGCCGCCGAGAGGGTGAATCCCGTGCGCAGGAACCCGGGCCCGCCGGCGGCGTCGGGCAGCGCTGCGGAGATCACGTTGACGACGCCACCGAGCGCATCGGAGCCGTACAACACACTCGCGGGCCCGCGAGTCACCTCGACGCGGCGTACGAACGCCGTCTCGACCGATGGGCCGTCCTCATCGCTCCACGAGTAGTCCTCGAGCCGGCTGCCGTTCTCGAGCACGAGCACGCGCGGGCCCGAGAAGCCACGAATCACCGGTTTCCCGATCTGTAAGCCCGTCGTGATCGCGTTGACGCCGGGGAGTGCTGCGACCACGTGCGCGAGTGAGACGCTTTGCGCGCGCCGCAGCTCATCGCCGGCGAGCGCCGCAGTCGGGAGGGGCGAGAGCTGGGAAGCGAGCGGCTGCCGCGTCGCGGTGACGGTCACGGGCTCGAGCCGGAACGCACTGGGGGTGAGCACGATTGCCAATGCGGGCTGCCCCGTGCCGACCGAGATCTCGCGCACCGCCGGACCGAATCCGGTGCGCCGCACGGTGAGGGTGTAGCTGCCAGGCGCCAGCGCGATCCGAAATCCGCCGTCGGCGCCGGTCGTTACCCTCGTGCCGAGGTCGGCGACTTCGACGATGGCCTGTGGGATGGGCTGGCCGGCAGTGTCCACGACGTGGCCCGTTACGGTATCCGCCGGCAGGATGAGGATTGATAAGACCAGCGCGAGCATGCCTTAAAACTATCTCTGTGGGTCTGGCCAGACAGCCCGTCCCGGCGAGATTACTGCCCCCATGACGAGCTGGCTCGCCGATTGGGCAAACCTGCTGCTGCGCTGGGCGCACTTCGTGGCCGGCATCGCCTGGATCGGCAGCTCCTTCTATTTCATCTGGCTGGACCGCGCACTGACCAAACCCGAACACGCCAAGCCCGGCGTCGAGGGCGACCTGTGGATGGTGCACAGCGGTGGCTTCTATCAGGTCGAGAAGCGTCGCCCCGGCCCGGGCGAAGTCCTTCCCGTGCTGCATTGGTTCAAATGGGAAGCGATGCTGACGTGGATCACGGGCATCGCCCTGCTCATCCTCGTCTTCTACCTGGGCGGCGCCTATCTGCTCGATCCGAGCGTGTCCCGCATCAGCCGCGGCGCGGCGATAGTCTTGGGAATCGGGCTGATTGTGCTCGGCTGGCCGATGTACGACGGTGTCTGGCGCTCGCCGCTCGCGCGCCGTCCGCCGATCGCGGCCGCGATTTCACTCGCGCTGCTGACCGCCGTCACGGTACTGGTGTGCCGGCTATTCTCCGGCCGCGCCGCCTTCATGCATGTTGGGGCGCTGCTCGGCACGATCATGGTCGCGAATGTCTGGGAGCGCATTCTTCCCGCGCAGCGGCAGATGCTCGACGCGACGCGCGCCGGTCGCCCGGCCGACTTCACGCTCGGCGAGCGCGCGAAACAGCGCTCGGTCCACAACAGCTACATGACGTTTCCGCTGCTGTTCATCATGCTGTCGAATCATTTTCCAGCGACGTATGCGAGTCCGGTTAACTGGGCGGTACTCTTGCTGCTCTGCGTCGCGGGCGCGTTCGTGCGGCACGCCATGATCGGGCGCGGCCGCTCGGCCCGCTGGGCGCTGCTTCCCGCCGCGCTCACGCTCGCCGGTGCCATGTTCTTTTCAACGCCCCAACGTGCTGCGGCGCGCATTCCCACTGCAACCGACTCGGTGCCGTCGTTTGCGGCGGTGCGGTCCGTGATCGCGCAGCGGTGCCAGCCGTGTCACTCGCAGTATCAGAGCGACCGCACCTTCGGCCCCGCGCCGGGCGGCGTCACGTTCGATACTCCGGAGAGTATCGCGCGGATGGGGGAACGCATCCGCGTGCGGGCAGTCGAAACGAAGACGATGCCGCTCGCGAACAAGACCGGGATCACCGACGCCGAGCGCGACCTCCTCGCACGCTGGATCGCGGGCGGCGCGCCGTTGCGTTAGAGCTGAGCCGTCGGCATGAACCGCGGCGCCCGCCGGGGCTTGGCGGCCTGCTCGTACGCATACGCGAGCTTCAGCAGCATCGACTCGCTGTTCGCCCGTCCGATGAACGACATCCCCACCGGTAACCCGAACGTGTAACCCACGGGCACCGCGATACTCGGATAGCCCGCCACGGCCGCCGGCGTCGAGCTCGCGCCCAGAAAGTGATCGCCGTTCACGAGGTCAGTCGGCCACGGTGGGCTCCCGGTGGGCGCCACGATCGCGTCGAGATTGTTCTGCGCGAAGACGACGTCGAGCCCTTCGGTCCGCGACAGACGCTGATCCTTCGCCAGCGCGTCGCGGTACACCTGATCAGTGAGCGGCCCCTTCTGCTGCGCTTGCAGGAACAGCTCCTGCCCGAAGTACGGCATCTCTTGGGCCTTATTCGCTTCGTTGAAGGCGATCACGTCAGCCAGCGTCTTAACCCGCGCGCCCGGCGCCCACGTGGCGAGATAGGCGGCGAGGTCGGCCTTCAGCTCATACAGCAGCACGATGAGCTCCGAGTCGTCGTACTCGCCGGCATGCGGGATGTCCGCGGGATCGACAATCACTGCGCCTTGCGACTTTAGCACTGCGATCGCCGCTTCGACGAGCACATCGGCTTCGGGACTGTAGCCGAAGAACTTCTTGCGGGCGACGCCGATCCGCGCGCCGCGCAAACCGGCAGGATCCAGACTCGCGGTGTAGTCCCGCCCCGCGAGCACACCCAGGAGCGCGGCCGCGTCGGCGACCGTGCGCGCCATCGGTCCGCCCGTGTCCTGACTGTGCGCGATCGGAATGATCCCCGCGCCGTCGACCAGGCCGACCGTCGGCTTCACACCCACGAGCGAGCACGCGCCGGAGGGACACACGATGGAGCCGTCGGTCTCCGTGCCGATCCCGACGGCCGCAAAGTTGGCGGAGATTGCCGCGCCCGTCCCGGAGCTCGAGCCGCACGGGTTGCGGTCCAGCGCGTAGGGGTTCGCGCACTGCCCGCCGCGGGCGCTCCAGCCGCTGGAGGATTGGTTTGAGCGGATGTTCGCCCACTCGGACAGATTGGTCTTGCCGAGGATCACGGCACCGGCCGTGCGGAGCCGGGCGACGAGTGTCGCGTCGCGCGGCGGCGTCACGCCGGCGAGCGCCAACGACCCGGCCGTCGTCATCATCCGATCGACCGTCGCGATGTTGTCCTTCACCAGCACCGGAATCCCGTGCAGCGGCCCGCGCACGTGACCCGCTTTGCGCTCGACGTCGAGGCGGTCGGCGACGGCGAGTGCATCAGGATTCGTTTCCAGCACCGCGCGCAGCTTGGGATCGAGCTCGGCGATGCGCGCCAGATAGGCGGCGCAAATGGAACGCGAGGTGCGCGCGCCGGAGCGCATGGAATCCTGGAGCTGTGAGATGGTGACCTCTTCGAGATCGAAGTCCGATTTGAGGGCATGTCGGGGCGTCGCCGGCTGCGTCGACACAGGCCGCGCGATGATCGATCCTGCAACCACCGCAGTACCATATTGCAAGAACGAGCGCCGGCTTACGCGATTTGGCATTGGGACCCTCCGGGTGGGGAACTCCAAGTCTGAGGCGGGTTTCTGGTATGCGCCAGATCACCGTGATGGAGAGTCTTGCGATAACTTGCCGCGGATGAATCTTGTGGCAGCCAACGGAGGGACAGCGCCCTGACTTTGCTCCGCTTTCCACAGTTCTCGAGCATCCGGACCAAGATGCTGATGTTCGCCGTCCTCGCGACGTTGCTCCCGTCGCTGACGACGGTGTGGATTTCGTACATCGAGAACAAGCGCGCCCTGCAGGCGAAAGCCTCGGAGGAGCTGCTGGGGGTGAGCGCGCAGGCGCTGCGCGAAGTGGATCTCTGGACCAAGGCGATCCGCCTCGACCTGCGCGTATTCTCGAGCTCGTATGAAGTCACCGAGAACCTCGAGCGCATTCCGCTCGTGAAGGGCGAGCCGGTGCACTCGGGCATCTACTTCAAGCGCGTCACCGATTACCTCAACTCGGTGCGCGACCGGTTCCCCGACTACGCTGAGCTGCTCGTCCTCGACCATCACGGCCACGTCGTCGCGACGAGCGCCGCGCAGCCGCGACCCGTGCCGCTCGCCCCGGACTGGGCGGCGGAGCTGACGAGAAACGACTGGGCGCCTGGCCCACCGTATTGGGACTCCGCCGGCGCGCACGCCGAGATGTTCGTGTCGGTGCCGATCGAATCGGCGCGCGGGGCTGGACGCGGCACCAGCGGCGTGCGGCTGCTGGGCGCCCTGGCCTCGCGCGTCAACCTCCGGACCGTCGCCGACACCCTGCGGCGGTTTGCTCCCGGTGAGACCGGCCAGATTTATCTCATGACCCGAACCGGCCGGGTGATCGTCAGCTCGAAAGGCAGCTCGCGGGAGCTGATGCGGCAGGGATATTCGCGCGATGCCGTCAACTGGCTGCTGGCTCGCGAAGGCCGCGCGATCCAGTTCGGCGGTTTCACGGGCGAACGCGTCGTGGGCAGCGTGCGCGTGGTGCCCGCGTTGAACTGGGTGGTCGTGGCCGAGATTCCCACGGCTGAAGCGTTTCAGCAGGTCGCCCACCTCCGCAACGTCACGCTCGGCATCGTGTTGTCGCTGCTCGCCGTCGTCGGCGCGCTCGCCTACCTGCTGAGCCTGCTCGTCGTGCGGCCGCTCAACCGTCTCACGCAAGCCGCCGCCAAGGTCGCCAACGGCGACCTCGATGTCGGCCTCCCCGTGACGCCGGGCGGGGGCAGCGAAGTCGGATACCTGACCGAGGTCTTCAATGACATGGTCGCACGGCTGCGCGACAGTCGCACGGAGCTGGAGCGGCTCTCAGCCACTGATCCGCTGACCGGCCTATTCAACCGCCGCCGGGTGATGGAAGTCCTCGAGAACGAGGTGCGCCGCTCGCGACGCCTGCGCCATCGTTTCTCCGTCGTGATGGCCGACGTGGATCTGTTCAAGCGCTACAACGACGAGCACGGCCATCCGGCCGGTGACGAGGTGTTGAAGCGTGTGGCGGCGATCATGCGGGAGGCGAGCCGAGACGTAGACTTCGTGGCGCGCTACGGCGGCGAGGAATTCCTCATCATGCTGCCGGAGACGGAGCTCGAAGGCGCGACCGAGTTCGCAGAGCGGATTCGTAAGAAACTGGCGAAGGAGAAACTGCCGGCGGGTCGCATCACGCTGAGTCTCGGTGTGTCGGCCTTCCCGATGCACGGCGACAGTCCCGATCAGCTGATCGCCGAGGCGGACGCCGCGCTGTACCTGGCCAAGCGCGCCGGTGGTGACCGCGTCACCGCCGCAGGGCGTCCCAAAGTTTCCGCGAAGTAAACCTCCGATTACGGGGGGCGCCGGTCGAGCAGCGTTTGGTGGATCCAGCCAGACCGGTCGCTCTCGTCCTTCACGCGCACCCACTGCTCTACGTACGAGTAGGCCACGACGGGCACGCCGGTTTCCAGGGTGAACAGCACCTTGAAACCAGAGCCCGGCCCTTCTCGGACGTTGGCGCGACCGGTCGTTTGCAGCCGCAGCGGCAGCGCAAACGGCGTCTCGCCTTTGCGCATCGCGCCACTGCCACGATCGTTGCTCGCGACCCGTCCCCGTCCCGCGGCGGCGGCGTTCTTCGCCTCGGTCGCAAGGTACAGCGCACCGCCGTAGTTCTGCTGGTCGAACTCCGCCGTCGAGAGCTGCAGCAGCTGCGTCCCCTGGGCGTACTCCGGCGGCGGCTGCGAGCTGCTCCCACCTGCCGCGCGCAGGGCCTGCAGGGCGATCTCCGCCTCCGCCATTCCCGACGCCGCCTCCGCGCGAGTCGCGAGCGATTGCAGTTTCGCCATGGCCCGGACGACCTCGCGCCGCGCGTCATCCAGCCGGCTCTGCAGCTCGGCCACCTCGGCCTCCTGTTCGAGCACCTTCAGCTCGAGGCGGGCCGCGCGCTGCTCGAGCGCGGTGTCGCGCACGACCACCGGCTGCCGCGAGACGCGCGCGCTATCACGCGGCGTCCGGACCGGGGGCGGGTTGCTCGCATGCGGATGGGGACACGCGGTCAGGAGGACAGCGGCCACAATGAGGAGGGGGCGCATAGGTCGACTAAGTTGCACGCGGAGGAGCGTTTCGGCCATTGACATCGCTTTGCGCGCTGGTGATCCTTCGGGCGAGCGAAGGGGCCACGGCATGGTGCCGTGTGCTGGACTACCAGTGGACGGATCGAGGACCTGCTGTCGCGTGCGGTCCTCGCGTCGTTTCTGGGTCGAGCGTCTCAATCTGGGAAGGGCCAATGGAAGTCACGCTGAACGAGACCGACCGGCTGGAAGTCGTCTTGAAGAAATTCCGCCGCGAGATCACCAAAGCGGGGCTCTTCCGGGACATGAAGAAGAAGCGCTTTTACGAGAGTCCCGCCGTTCAACGGCGGCGCAAGAGCCAGGCAGCTCGCCGCCGGAACCGTACACGCTAGGGAGCAACGCACAGATGGCACGCATCACCGGTACCGTGAAGTGGTTCAACGACGCCAAGGGTTTCGGGTTCATCACGCCCGAGAACGGCGGCAAGGACTGCTTCGTGCATCACACCGCGATCCAGGGTGAGGGGTTCAAGTCGCTGGCCGAGGGCCAGCGCGTGGAGTTCGAAATCGTGCAGGCCCAAAAAGGTCCGGCGGCGCAGAACGTCGTGAAGCTGTAATCACCCACGGAACCTGCAGTCACACGGCGCCCTCGACCCGGGGGCGCCGCGTTGTTGTCAGGCGGCCTCGCCGTCCGGCGTCTGATCCTCCTCGGGGCCACCCAGCATGGGCGGGTGCTCGTAGACGACAGGGGGCGAACACGTACAGGGTGCCGCCTGCGGCATCGCGTACTGCGCGCTGGCGCGCGGCGGACGGTACTCGATGGTCGCGGCATCCTGGATAACGCCGCCACAGAAGTGGCAGTGGATCTGGGACACGGGTTCCACCCTCCCCTCGGGCGCGGGAGTCGTACTACCATTCACTTCCGACCCCGGAAAAGGCAAGCGGAACCTTCCGGCCCCGCCTTGACTAATGCCTTGGAAATTGGCCAACCTAATACACCCGTCTCGTCCCGGAACGAGGGCGCTCCGTACATGACCAAGCGAATCCAGATCCTTGTGATCGAAGACAATCGTCTGCTGCGTGATGGTCTCGCCGCGCTGCTGGATTCCCAATCCGGATTCAAAGTCGTCGCCTCCGCCGAAGGCGCCTCGGCCGCGCTGCAGCGGCTGCAGGAACACAAGCCCCACGTGGTGCTCGTCGACGCTGCACTCGGGCGCAATCGCAGCCAGCGCCTGGTCGAAGGCATCAAGGAAGCGGCGCCACATTCTCGGATCATCATGATGGACATGCAGCCGGAAGAAGAAGACGTCATTGACTTCATCAAGCGGGGCGCCAATGGGTTCATCGCGAAAGACGCGGCGCTCGAGGATCTCGTCAACACCATCCGGCAGGTCGCCAACGGCGGGGACGTCGTTCCCGCCGCGCTGACGGGCACGCTGCTCTCCCACATCGCGAAGCAGGCGTCGGTGCTGCGCAACACGCCGATGATGGCGTCGGTACGGATGACCAAGCGCGAGCAGCAAATCACGGATCTGATCGCCGAAGGTCTGAGCAACAAGGAAATCGCGCAGCGGCTCAACATCGCGACGTACACGGTGAAAAGCCACGTACACAACATCCTCGAAAAACTGGCGTTGCACAGCCGGCTCCAGATCGCGGCGCACGCGCACAAGAAGACAGCCCCGAAGGGCGACCGCCGCAGGTTCATCCGCTAGCGAGCCCATGAACGGCGGCACGAAGACGCGCGTCGCAGTTGCGGTGGCCGTTCTGCTGGCGGCGTGCGTGCGGAATCCCGCCACCGGCAAGAGCGAGCTGATGCTCGTCAGTGAGTCGCAGGAAATTCAGATGGGGCAGCAGGCGGACAGCGGGGTCATTCAGTCCATCGGCTTGTATCCCGATCCGGCACTCCAGTCATACATCACCGACCTCGGCAGGAAACTCGCGGCGACGTCGGAACGGCCCGACTTGCCCTGGACGTTTCGCGTCGTGGACGATCCCGCGGTGAACGCGTTCGCGATCCCCGGGGGATTCGTGTACGTGACCCGCGGCCTGCTCACCCACATGACGAATGAAGCGCAGCTGGCGACGGTCATGGGTCACGAGATCGGCCATGTCGCGGCGCGGCACACGGCTCACGAAGTCTCGCGCGAGCAGGTCGCCAATCTGGGGCTCGCCGTCGGCAGCATCGCGAGCTCCAGGATCGCGCAATACGCGGGACTGGCGAGCCAGGCACTGGGCGTCCTGTTTCTGAAATTCTCCCGCGAGAACGAGAATCAGGCGGACGAGCTGGGGGTGCGGTACTCGAGCCGCGCCAACTACGATTCACGGCAGATGGACAGCGTGATGGCGATGCTCGACAAGATCGAAGTGCAGAGCGGCGGCCGCTTGCCCGAGTGGCTCGCCACGCACCCCAATCCCGGTAACCGGATCGAGCACATCAACACGGTGCTGGCGCAGACCCGGAGAGACTTCACGCGGAGTACGTGAACCGCGCCCCCTACGAACGGCGCCTGGACGGGATGATTTTCGGGATGAACCCGCGCGAGGGCTTCTTCAAAGGCACGGAGTTCTACCATCCAGATCTCAGGTTCAGGATGACCTTCCCGAGCGAGTGGCAGACCGTCAATGGCAAGTCCGCGGTCGGGGCGCAGAGCCCGCGGCAGGACGCGGCCATCGAGCTTACGCTCGCGCAGGGCGCGAACGCCGATCAGGCCGCACGCTCGTTCCTATCGCAGCAGGGAGTACAGGCGGGCACGTTGACGCGCGGCACCATCAATGGCCTCAGCACGGCCGAGGCGCCGTTTGTCGCGACCACCCAGAGTGGGACGCTGCAGGGCCGGGCCGTGTTCATCGAGTACGGGAACAGCGTCTTCCAGCTTCTCGCGTACGGTTCCGAGGCCAGCTGGTCGGCGAATCAGAGCATCGTGCAACGCGCCCTGTCCAGCTTCGAACCGCTGAATGATCCGGCGATCGTCAACGTGCAGCCGCAGCGGGTCACGCTCATCACGCTCGACCGGCGCACGACGGTCGCGGAGCTCGCGCAGCAGCGCCCGTCGCCGGTGTCCAAGGCGACGCTGGCGCTGATCAATCAGGTCGACGAGTCCACGCCGCTCGAGCCCGGACGCATCGTGAAATGGGTCGTGGGTCGACCGCTCCCCACCGCTCCCTAGCGCGAGAAATCGACCTTCGGCGCTTCCGCGGCACCGGGCGTTTGCAGTTCGAAATAGGGTCGCGATTTCTTCCCCAGCACCTTCGCGGTGAGCACCTGTGGGAAGCGGCGAATGTATGCGTTGTACGTGTTCACGGCTTCGTTGTAGTCCTGACGGGCGACCGCGATCCGGTTCTCCGTCCCTTCCAGCTGATCCTGCAATGCGCGGAAGTTCTCGTTGGACTTGAGCTGGGGATAATTCTCAGCGATCGCGATCAGCCGGCCGAGCGGCGCGGTGAGCGCGGCGTTGGCGGCCGCCATCTGTTGCAGATCGCCGCTCTGCACCGCACCCGCCAACTTCGCACGCGCTTCCGCCACCTGAATGAAGATGGTCTGCTCCTGTTTCGCGTACCCCTTCACCGTCTCGACGAGATTGGGGATCAGATCGGCGCGACGCTGCAGCTGGACTTTGATCTGCGACTCAGCCGCGTTCACTTTTTCGTCCATCGTCTGCATCGTGTTGTAGCCGCAACCCGCAACGAGGAGAAGCGCGAACGGCAGGGTAATCGCTGTCCGGCGTGGATACGCGTTCACGAAGGGTTCCTTTCCAGACGGTTCACGTACTCCGCCGTGCGCGTGACCGCATCGAGATACGCGGCCGGCTCGGCAAGGCGATCAGGAGCGAATCCTATCAGCGCGGCGGCGTCACGCACCAGGGCGTCGCGGGCAGCAGGCGCCGGGCGACCCGCGAGGCGCAGCACGGCGCGGAGCATCGCCAAGAAACTCGAGCGCGTCTCGCGTACGACCTCGGCCAGACGCTTGGGGTGGCTCCAGTAGGCGGCGTACGCCGGCCGCAGGTGCATGAGCTTTCCCATCAGCTCGTGCTCGAGCTGGCGGCGGATGTGCTCACGACGAACGCTGATGCCGGCCCACGGGTCCCGGCCCGCCAGAACGCGGTGCGCTTCGCGGATGTCTTCATACTCGATTGCGAATGCATCGGCGGAGTCCCGCCATTCACGATCGGTCATCATGAGCGGCGGCGGGTGGCCGCTGGCGATCCACTTCCGCACCGGTTCGGCCAGCTTCCCGAACAGTCCGGCGTCCATGGATCCACCGTCCGCGCGCACGATGAGCAACGTATTCATCGCGGCGGCCGCCTCAGCGGGATGGCGGGCAGCCGACCCGTAGAGCAGCAGGGTGGCGAGCCGCGGGCCAAGGGCCTCACTCAGTCGCGCCGCAAAATCGTCCACTGTCATTCGCGCCATATCAGAACCTTCCTCCCGCTCCACCACCGGAGAAACCTCCCCCGCCCCCGAATCCCCCAAAGCCACCGCCGCCCCCTCCTCCCCAACCACCGCGACCCCCACCTCCACCCCAGCCGCCGCGGCCCTGACTCAAGATCCAGAACGGCACCCACAGCAGACGTCCGCGGGTGATGATCAGCAGCAGGATCAGGACCGCAATGATCCATCCGATGGGGATCGTGACGTGGGGCCGAGTGTCGGACGCCGGCGGTGGCATCGCGTACTCGGGGTTGGTGAGCGTCACCCCGAATTCCGCGGCAAACGCCTGGGCAATCAGGTCGACGCCGAGGGATAACCCCTTGCCGTACTCCTCCTGGGCGAACAGTGGAAGCATTGCATCGCGGATTCTGCCAACGCGAGCATCCGTCAGGAATCCTTCGGCGCCGCGCCCGGTCGCGATGAAGACGTCACCCGTACCGGGCCGATGGCTCTTGCGTGGCACCAGGAATACGACGACCCCGAGGTTTTTACTGCGGTCGCCGGCTTCGGCTTTGGCGCCGACCCCCCACTGCCGCCCGATTTGCACCGCAACGTCGCCGGCGGCGCGGTCGCCGATGTCGGCCAGCGTCGCGACGGCGATCTCGCCTTTGGTCTTGTCCCGAACCTCGGCGATGACGGCCTCCATGTGCCGGGTCGACGCCGAATCGAGCACACCGGCGAAGTCGTTGACGAATCCGCGCGGCGGTGGAATCGAGATTTGGAGGAGAACGGCGAGAAGGATCAGCGCCTCTTCACGGTGGTGTTCGTTAAGATTGACCAGCAATATATGCGTGGATCAGCTCGCCTGCGCGCAATCGTCACCCAGCGGTGCCCCGTCTGCATGCAGGGCAAGATGTTTGCGGGGCGGCTCACCATGAACGCCACCTGTCGCATGTGCGGGCATCGCTTCGAGCGCGAGCAGGGATTCGTTCAAGGAGCAATGTACGTGAGCTGGGTGTTGGGCGTGACGTATCTCGCCGCGCTCGGCGTGCTGGCGCAACTCTTCCTCGTGCCACGCTTCGGAATCGTCTGGGCCGTCGTCTGCGTAGTAGCTGTTCACCTGATGTGTATCCCGTTCGTGTTCCGCTACTCGCGCGTGATCTGGGCGCACCTGAACGTGAGGACCCGGCCCTGACGCTGCTGGCGATCGGTCTGCTCATTGTGTTCGGACTCGTTGGCCTCGCGATGATCCCACTCGGTCTTCCGGGTTTGTGGGTCATGGTCGGTGGCATCCTTACCTACGGTTGGCTCACCGGGTTTCGCACCGTCGGTGTCGCGACCATCGCCATCGTGCTCGGGTTGGCGTTCCTCGGTGAAATCATCGAGAACTGGATTGGGTTCCGGTATGCCAAACGCTACGGCGGGTCCACGCGCTCCGGTTGGGGCGCGCTTATCGGGGGACTCGTCGGCGCGGGTGTAGGCGTACCGGTCGCCATCATTGGCAGCGTGATCGGCGCGTTCATCGGCTCCTTCCTTGGCGCCGCGGTGTTCGAGTACAGCTACTCCCGGCACACCGGCGTTGCAACTCGCGCCGCATGGGGTGCCGTCGTGGGCCGCGCCGCCGGCGCCGCGATCAAGATCGCGCTGGGGTTGATCATTGCCATCGTTGGTCTGTTTGCCGCGCTATCTTAAAGCATGACTCGATCGATCCTTGTCCTCACGCTGCTGCTCCCCGCGGCGATTTCGCTGTCGGGGCAGACCTCGCAGCAGGCCTCAGCCACACCACCTCCGCCGCCCACGAATCGCTGGTCAGCCGATCCCCCGCACAGCGCGGTCGCATTTCGCGTGCGGCACCTCGGCATCACCTGGATCAATGGAACGTTCGGCCAGTGGACCGTCGATCTGAACTACGATCCCACCAAGCCGGAAGCCGCCAGCGTCACCGCGCACATTCAAGCCGCCAGCATCTCGACCGGTAATGACCGCCGCGACACCGACCTGCGCACGAACTATCTCGCCGTCGACAGCTTCCCGGAGATCACCTTCACCAGCACTCGGGTAGAGCGCGTCGCGCCCGATCGCCTGCGCATCACGGGCAATCTCACCATTCGAGGCATCACGCATCCCGTCGTGCTCGACGCCGACGTTGGTGGAGTACTCGCGACGGCGCGTGGCCGACGTACCGCCTTTTCGGCGACGACCAGCGTCAAACGCCAGGATTATGGCATCTCGCTGAATCGCTTCATGGAAGGCGCGCAGATCGTGGGCGACGACGTGCGCATCACGATCGACGTCGAAGCCGTAGAACGCGCGACCCCCTGAGTCCCAAAACTATTGTCCTGGCCTGGCTGATCGCGCTCCCCGCGAGCGCGCCGGCGCAGCGACCCGCTTCTTCCAGCACGCCTTCCATTCGGTGGTGGCACGTCGCCATCGCCGCGGGGGCGCTCGGCGCGATCAGCCTCGCGGACCGCGGCGTGGATACTTGGGTCCAGGACCGCCGCTCCTCGAGCAGCGATGCGATCGCACGCGCGTTCCGACACGGAGGGCAGCCTGAGGTCACTTTCGTTGTCCCGGCAGGCCTGCTCACGGCCGGGCTCATCAGCGGGCACAAAGGCCTGGAGCGCAGTGGCGTCCGAGTGCTTGCATCCGTCCTGCTCGCGGGAGTGATCACGGCCGGCGGCAAGGTCGTCACGGGACGGCTGCGTCCTGACGAGTCCAGCACGCAGTACTCGTTCAAGCCGTTCACGCAGCACGACGCGCTCCCGTCCGGCCACGCCACCATGGCATTTGCCCTGGCCACATCACTCTCCGACGAGATCCGTCGGCCGTGGGCGAGCGCGTTGCTCTATGCGGGAGCGACAGGGACCGCCTGGTCGCGTCTCAACGACCATAAGCATTGGCTGTCGGATGTGCTGGCGGGCGCGATCGTGGGTGTTACGGCGGCGAATTTCATCGAGGGGCGGTGGCGCTTCTTTGGCGTCGGTCCGCCGCAGTTTCTCTTCAGCACAAACGGCGCCCGCCTGGAGTGGCGCGCGGCATTCTAGGGCAACGGTTAGGGCTTGAGTCGGTGCGGCGTCTCGACGAGTTGCTCTACCAGCGCCGCCAGCCGGTTCGTCAGGTTCTCGAGCTCGCGTCTGCGACGCATCGAGATGCGCTTATAGACGGTTCGTGCGGTCAAAAACGTCACGCCGAGCCATACCGGGATGACGGTCAGGACCGCGGCTCCCACGAGATGCAGCGCGCCCACACCGACTCCGATGATCGGCCCGATTCCCCCGCCACCCATGCCGCCGCCGATCCCGCCGAATACGGCGCCGATGAGCTGGCCCATGTTCTCCTGGACCGTGATCCGCGTTTGCCCGCGCCGCACCGACACCGCGATCTCGAGGTCCCGGCGGATCGCCGGTCCGCGCGCCGCAACCCAGGAGAACGAGCGGCCGAATTGACTGACCAGTCCCGCATTCCGCATCACGCGACGGATTTCTTCGACGATCGCGGAGTACTCGTGCTCCGGAAGCTCCCCCTCAATCACCCGCTCGAAGAACAGCTCCGTGGGGCCCGCGACCCAATTGTTCGTACGGTTGGGCGCCAGTGAGCCCGGCGCGAGGTACGGCCGCGCCTGAATTGACTCGGCCGCGGCGCGCACCAGCTCCGGCGCAACGCCGACTTCTTCAGCAAGAGCCTGCACGCCGCCGATCGTCATGGCGCCGGCCGCCGTCTTGTTGGCTTCCATTTCCGTGGCGCGTTTGACGATCTCTTGGACCTCCGCGGTGTCGAAGCGCCGGCGTGGCCCAGAGCTGCCGCGGGTCAGCTCATCGAGCAGCGCCGCCGTCGTGGCCGTCCGCTGATCGTGCCGGATCGCGAGGCCCCGCACCAGCGCCGCCTCCATCCTCGACCCGACGTTCGTCAGCCGCGTGCGGTGCGATGCGGAGGCCTCGAGGAACCGCCCAGCCCGAACCGCGTCCTCCGTCGGCCACCGGCCCGGCACATCGCCGATCAACATTTCGTAAATCACGACCGCCAGGCTGTAGACGTCGGTGCGCTCGTCGAGCTCCGTCAGGCCGGCCGCCTGTTCCGGACTCATGTAGCCGGGTGTTCCGACGGGGAATCCAGTGCGCGTCAGATTCGCGCCGCCCGCGGTGCTCACTGCCTTCGCGATGCCGAAATCGGCCACGATCGGGTGGCCCTGCTGGAACAGGATGTTCTCTGGCTTGATGTCGCGATGCAGGACCCCCATGCGGTGGGCGTACGTCAGCGCGTCGGCCACCGGCTCGGCGATCGCGAGCGCCTGCTGCTGCGAGAGGGCGCGCCGCGGCGGCCCTTCCAACTGCTGGCGCAACGAGCCGCCCTCGATGTACGGCATGACGTAATAGAGGAACCCGCCCGCTTCACCCGAGTCGTGGAGTGCGAGAATGTGTGGATGCGTCAGCCGCGCCGCGATTTGAATCTCTTTGAGGAAGCGCTCGGCGCCGAGGTAGGCGGCGAGACCCGACAACAGGACCTTGAGCGCGACGGCGCGGTGGTGCTTGCGATCGTCGGCCAAGTACACCGTCGCCATGCCGCCGCGGCCCAACACGCGGCGGAGCGAGTAGCGGTCGGCCAGCGCCGCCGTGAGATCGGCAGGAATCTCCGTCGCTGTGGTCACGCGGACAATATACGGCTCATCGATTTTTTAGTTGCTAGGCGGCGACGGCGTTGACTGGCTGCGCCTTCGACTCATCGTACTCGTGTTCCCAGCGCGCCATCACGACCGTCGCCAGGCAGTTGCCGATCAGATTCACCGTGGTCCGCGCCATGTCCATCAGGACGTCGACGCCGAGCAGCGCAACGGCCCATTCCCCAGGCAGGTGAAACGACGCCACCGTCCCCATGAGAATCACCAGGGCGGCGCGCGGGACGCCGGCGACGCCCTTACTCGTCAGCATCAACGTCAGCATCATGAGCAGCTGCTGCCCCAACGTGAGTGCCACACCGCCCGCCTGCGCCACGAAGATCGCAGCGACGGAGAGGTAGAGCGTGCTGCCGTCGAGGTTGAACGAGTAGCCGGTCGGCATGACGAAGGCGACAATGCGCCGCGGCACGCCGATCGCTTCCATCCGCTCCATCGCTTTGGGGAGCGCAGCTTCCGACGAGGCCGTCGAAAAGGCGATCAGCGCCGGCTCCTTCACCGCGGCGAGGAACGCCCCTAAGGGCACGCGCGCGAGCTTGGCCACCGGATACAGCACGAAGAGTCCGAACACGACGAGGGCGATGTACAGCGTCAGGACGACCATGCCGAGGTTCTGCAGTTTTCTGAGTCCCCCCGGTTGGCCCACCGTCACCGCCAGGGCGGCGGCGACGGCGAACGGCGCGAACTTCATGACGAACCCCGTGAACCTGAACATCACCTCGGCCACCGCGTCGCAGAACGCGAGCATCGTGTCTTTGGACCGGCCGCGCACTTGCGTGAGGCCAATCGCAAACAGCACCGACCAGAAGACGATCTGCAGCATCTCGTTGCGTGCCGCCGCGTCGAAGAAACTCTGCGGCACAAGGTGCTCGAGCACGGTGGCGAATGTGACCGGTTCCGCGGCAGCCGGCGTCGCCGCCACTGCGGCGCCGGCGCCCGTGACGCCGACACCGGGTTTCAAGACGTTGACCGCGAGCAACCCAATGAACAGCGCCAGCGTCGTGACGATTTCGAAATAGACGATGGATTTCAGCGCGAGCCGGCCGACGCGTTTCATGTCGTCGCCATGGCCGGCAATCCCGACGACCAGCGTCCCGAAGATCAGCGGCACGATGATCGATTTGATGATGCGAATGAACGCGGTGGAGATCGGCGGGAGCGAACGCGCGAATGCCGGGAAGAACACCCCCAGCCCCACGCCGACGAACATGGCGACGACAATCCACTGCGTGAGGCTACGGCGGCGAAGGAAGGTCCACATAGGCGGCGTGAACGATAACCGCCCGAAAACAAACCTCGCTAGCGCTTGATGAACGTGCCGCGCCGCAGCTCGTCGTAGGCGCGCTGCAGCTCTTCCTGTGTGTTCATCACGATGGGCCCCTGCCAGGCGACCGGCTCCTCGAGCGGCTGCCCCGACACCAGGAGAAAGCGCATCCCCTGCTCGCCCGCCTGGACCGTGATCTCATCGCCGGAGTCGAACACGACGAGGGAACGGTTGCCCGTCTCAAGCGGGCTTTCGCTACCCGCATCGCGTCCGCCGGCCGACACGCGATCGGTGCGAACGCCCTGCGGCGCCGAGGCATCGCGGAATGTGCCGCCGCCCTCGAACACGTACGCAAACGCGTGCCGCGAGGACTCGACCGGAATCGTCTTCCGGACGCGGGGCGGAATCCACACGTCGAGGTACCGGGGATCGGCCGCGACGCCCTCCACCGGACCGCGCTTGCCCCAAAAGTCCCCCGCGACGACGCGTACCCGCGTGCCGTCGTCGTCGACGACCTCCGGGATCTCGCGCGCATGAATGTCCTGATAGCGTGGCGCGGTCATCTTGAGACTGCGCGGCAGGTTGGCCCACAATTGGAAGCCGTGCATCCGGCCGCGCTCGTCGCCTTTGGGCATCTCTTGATGGAGGATGCCGCTGCCCGCGGTCATCCACTGCACGTCTCCGGCACCCATCGTGCCCTTGTTGCCGAGGCTGTCACCGTGCTGGACGCTGCCGCTCAGCACGTACGTGATCGTCTCGATGCCGCGGTGCGGATGCCACGGGAATCCCGGGAGGTAGTCCTCGGGATGCTCGTTGCGGAAGTCATCTAAGAGAAGGAAAGGATCGAACTCGCTGGTCCGGCCAAAGCCGAACGCCCGGCGCAGTTTGACGCCGGCGCCTTCGAGTGTAGGCAGCGACTGCGAAATCGATTTGACGGCTCGGATCGACATGGAATCCTCACAGAAAGCGGTCTGGTTACGAGGACGGTAACCAGACCCGGGGCTAGTGGGTTCCCTAGAGGCCGAGCCAGTAGTTCACCTTCAAGAGAAAGACGTTGGAGGACGGACCCTGAAAAAGGGCACCCGCATCGGCCCCGAAGTCGATGTCTCCCCGAGTCAGCGACGACGACCCGCTTCTCGTCCAAACCAGAAAGAGCGTCGATCCGGGGTGGTATTCCCAGCGCAGCACGGCGTTGCCACGCAGCGAGCGAAACGTGGAGCTCGGATCGGTGACCAGGAACTTCGGCGACGGCCCGCTGGGACCATCGGGGTCGATCCAGTGCTGTTCGGGTGCGCCGGCCGGCACGGAGTCGGTTCCGACATCGATTCCATACACCAACTTGCGGACCTGTCGCGGGGCGGCGAACTCGCGGTACCCGGAAAAAGCATCGCTCTCGATCAGCGGCTGGACGTATAGCTCGAGCGTCAATACCGGCGAGAACGTGACATTGAGCCTCGTCTCCATGGCAAGCGTCTTGTCGACCAATTGCGAAAACACGTAGCGGTGGCCGTAGAACGCCGTCGCGAACGAATCGGCGACCGTCTGCACGTACTGCGCGCCGTTTGCGCTCCGACTCCACGAGGGTCCAAGGCTGAGCTGAACGTTCGACGATGGGCGGATCTGGACCTGCAGCGCGAACGATTTATTGCAGTACCGCTCGTCATTGCACCCGACCTGCCCATTGGCGGCGAGCACGATCTGCCGGCGGGAGTCGGTGTTCACGTTGAGAAACCAGTCGTTGCGTCCGGGACGGCGCACGACCGGGCCGCCGCGGGTCAGCCGGTCATCGAAGATCCCCGGCCGATGAATCCAGAATGAGCTGATGTTCCAATAGTTGAGCGGCTGGATCTGGCCGTACAGCTGCATCTGACGGTCGGTCAGGTCACCTTCGAAATTGTACTGTTGCTGACCGCCGGCGATGAACAAGAGCTGACGATACCACGTGGTGGGCTTTGTCCACTGGCGCAGGATATTTGCGCTCATCCAGATGAAATCGCCGTTCCGGAAGAACGTGATGTCGTTGTTGTCGAATCCGGGCGTGCGCATGTTGCCGGACACTTCCCATTGCACGTTGCCCTGATCCCGGGCCACGCGCGCGTACCCGCCGAGCCCGGTCACGGACGTACGAGTCGGATCGAGCGGCGAGCCGCGATCGGGGCGTTGGAAGTAGTGGCGCGGCGAGGTCTGCACCTGCAAGATCGCGGCGGAGTCGCCGGCGATCTCTGTGCCCGCGAGTTGCACATTGAGATCATAGGTCCTCCTGCCCCACCACGAGGTGAAACCGGCGCCGAGCGCGCTGCTCCGTCGTGTCAGGTTGCGGATCGCGAACGAGTCACCGAGGCTGCGGTAGACGGATGTGCCCATGAGTTTGATCTGCGTCGCGCCGCCACCCAAATCCTTCGTCAGGCGGCTCACGAAGTAATTCGCGAGCGGTTCGACCGTGTATTCGACGCGCGAACCATCGCTACGCTGCACGGCCGCGCGTTCGCGGCGCGTGACGGCGTCCAGCGCTCCGATCGACCAGCCACCCGACGTGCGCCCGGTCAACTTGGCGGCGCCGAGAATCGTGCTGTTCTGCGGCTCGTCCACGAACTGATCCAGTGCCGCACGGTAGGCACTGAGTTGCGGTGCACGCCCGATCCGACGCGTGCTCAGCATCGACAGGCTGGAGACGTTCGAACAAAAGAAGCAGCTCAGACCGCCAAGCCCGAAGTACCCCGCGCCCTCGACGAAGAAGGGGCGCCGCTCGTCCAGAAAGGTCTCGAAGTCCGTGAGATTCACGACGGCGGGATCGACTTCGACCTGTCCGAAGTCGGGGTTCACGGTCGCGTTCAGCGTCAGGTTGGAGGCCAGGAGGAAGCGCCCATCCACCCCGACGCGCCCGTCCATCGCGTGCGGCTGATAGAAGGGATTACCAGCGCTTCCCGGGACATTCGTCGACCGCCCAACGACGTAGGGCAGCACCTCGGCCCGGCCCGGCGCACTCGTGATGACCAGTCCGGTGAGGTGCCCGAACTTCGATGGGCCGCCGGTCTCGTTGAGCTTCCAGAACGCCCACTGCGACAGCTCGTTGAGACGATTTTCCTGCCTCCAGATCTGCAGTCCCCACGTCTGTTCGCCTTTGGTCGAGGGGAAACGAAGCTGGGAAAACGGAATCCGCATCTCTGCGGTCCAACCGAGCGAGTCGATGTTGGTTTTGACTTCCCATACCGGGTCCCACGATGGATCGCCGCCGCCGCCGAGCCCATTGGCATCGTTGATCACGCCCGAGGGATTGACCTGAAAAAACAATCGCCCGATGTGATCATGGTAGGTATCGAAGATCACTTCGAGGTAATCGGAATTCATGTCGGCGTCGCGCCGCACGAGACGCGTCCGGACGCCGCGGGCGCCGGAGTCATCGTACATGCGGGCGCCGACGTATAGCGCCGCGCCGTCGTAAGCGAAGCGCACCTCGGTGCGCTGCGTCGCCGGCTCGCCCTCATGCGGTTGCGCCTGGCGCAGCCCGGTCGCAGCGGGCGCCGTGCGCCACACCGCTTCGTCGAGCTTGCCGTCGAGATCGATCTCCTCCCGCAGCGGGACGGCGGTCACCTCCGGTGGGGGAGTGGGATGAATGTTCTGCGCTATTAAGGAAGGGGCACACAGCACGACGAGCAGGACGGTGAGTCTCGGCATGGTGGTCACGGGGGCTAGGATACCAGTTTGGACGCGCTCGGGAGAAAAAAGGTTGCGCTCCTGACTGGAGCCTTACAATCTCCCTCGTTAGTATGTCTCAACCCGATGCCACCACCTGAACCCGCTCAGGCGCCGGCCCAGCCACAGGTCGCGCCCTCGCCCCCGCCCACGCCGAACCCTATCCCGGAGCGCATCCGGCAGCTCGCTGACATCAGCCAGAACCTCTGGTGGAGTTGGCAGCTGGACGCGCGGGAGTTGTTCGACCGGACCGACCACAACCTGTGGAGGCGCACGCGGCACAACGCCGTCCAATTCCTCCGCCAGGTCTCTCCCGAGCGACTCGAGCAACAGGCACAGGATCCGATCTTTCTCGAGCGCTACGATCGTGTCGTCCGCCGCTTTGAGCTGCTCACGCAGCGCAACGGCACCTGGTTCGCGAGCCGCTATCCCGAGCTGCTCGACCGCGCCGTCGCCTATTTCTCCGCCGAATTTGCACTGCACCGCTCACTCCCCATCTACTCGGGCGGGCTCGGCGTGCTCGCGGGCGATCATTGTAAGGAAGCCTCGGACCTCGGCGTGCCACTGATCGGTGTGGGTCTCTACTATCACGGGGGCTACTTCGATCAGCAGATCGGATTGGATGGATGGCAAAGCGATTCCGTCGATCCGGTCGATCCCACCGTTAATCCCGTGTTCCGAGTGAACGGTGGCGATGGCAGCCCCTGCCTCGTCCCCGTCACCATCGCCGGCCGCCAGGTCCAAGTGGGCGTGTGGCGCGTCATGGTGGGACGCATTGCGGTGTACCTCCTCGACACCGATCTGGATTGCAACGACAAGGCGGATCGCAGTCTGACCGCGCGACTCTATGCCAGTGGAACGGAATCGCGCTTGCGGCAGGAGTGGGTGCTCGGCGTTGCCGGCGTCCGGATGCTGTGCGCGCTCGGCATTCAGCCCGCGATCTGGCACGCCAACGAAGGGCATGCCGCCTTCATGTACATCGAACGGATGCGCGAGCTGATCGAAAAGGGTCTCACGCCCCCACAGGCCAAGGAACAGATCCGCGCGACCAGCATCTTCACGACGCACACCCCCGTGCCGGCGGGGCACGATGTTTTTTCATTCAGCGAAATCGAGCAAGTCGCTGGACCGTTCTGGAAGACGATGGGCATCAGCCGCGACCAGTTCATGGCGTTCGGGCAACCGGGCCCGAACGATCAGCACTACGAGATGACGCTGCTGTCACTGCGGCTCGCGGGACGCGTGAACGCCGTGTCGGCACGGCATCGCGAAGAGTCGCGCCGCATCTGGCGCTGGGTGTGGGGGAAGAGCGACAAGCCCGTCGACGAAATCCCGATCGGCTACGTCACCAATGGCGTGCATCTCTCCACGTGGATGGCACGGCCGCTCCGCGAACTGCTGGCCGAATCGCTCGGTCCTGACTGGGAAGCCGACGCGGAGCCCGCCGCGGTCGCCGCCGCGGTCCGAATAATCGACGCTGAGCGGCTCTGGGCCGTCCACGAAGGCCTCCGTCACCTTCTCTTTCACTATGTCCGTGAGGAGGCACGTCACCGGTGGCGCGACACCTGGAAGGACGCGGCGAAACTCGCAGGAGCCGGAGCGCTGCTGTCGCCCAACGTCCTGACGCTTGGATTTGCCCGCCGGTTTGCAACTTACAAGCGCGCCGACCTCCTGTTGCGCGACCCGGAGCGACTCCGGCGGCTGCTGACCGATCCGCGACGTCCCGTGCAGATCATCTTTTCGGGGAAGGCCCATCCGGCCGACGAGCCCGGCAAACGCGTGTTGCAGCGCGTCTTTTCGGCCGCCCAGAATCCCAGCTTCGAGGGCCGGATCGCGTTTTTAGAGGACTACGAGCTCTATCTGGCACAACGGCTGGTCGCCGGCGTGGACGTCTGGCTCAATTTGCCACGGGTGCCACTGGAAGCGTGCGGGACCAGCGGGATGAAGGCCGCGCTCAATGGCGTGCCGCAACTCGGAACGCTGGACGGGTGGTGGGCCGAGGGATTCACCGGCGATAACGGCTGGGCCATCCCGTTGCCGAAAACCGAGGGCGAACCCGATCAGGAGGACATGGAGCACCTCTTCGAGATCCTCGAAGGCAAGGTCGTCCCGATGTACTACGATCGACTCCCTGGCAAGCCATCGGCGGAATGGGTACATATGATGAAAGAAGCGATGGCTGTAGCCGTGGAGCGCTTCACGACGCGCCGGATGCTCCAAGGGTACATCACAGGGTATTACGTTCCCGCTGCCGTCGGGGAAACGATTCCCGGCGATCCACCACCGTAGCAACGCAGGGGAGAGCTCGTTGAAGACCCGCGTGCTCCATTTCACGGCCGAGTTGTGGCCGTATGCCCGCACGGGCGGCCTGGGACAGGCGGTCGCCGGCCTCGCCGATTATCAGGCGGCCAGTGGAACGGAGAGCCACGTCGTCCTTCCCCTGTATCGCGAAGCGCGCGCCCACGCCGGCAAGCTGGAGCCGTTGTGGGAGCCGTTTACGGTCGAGAGTGGTGGGCGCCGCGAGGAAGTGCGCTGCTGGCATGAGGCGGCGGACACGTACCCCAAGACGCTGTTTCTCGAACACAACCCGTCGTTCGACCGGCCGGGCATTTACGGTGACTCGGGCGGCGACTATCCGGACAACCCACGCCGCTTCGCGCTGTTCGCCTCCGCGGCGATCGAGATCGCGCGGCGCATCGGCGAAGGGAATCTGATCATGCACGCGCACGACTGGCATGCCGCGTTGGTGCCGGTGTTCCTGCGTCGCGTGTATCGCGATGAGCCCGATCTGCAGCGGCTGCCGTCCGTCTTGACGGTGCACAACGGCGGCTTCCAAGGCGTCTACCCGTATGAGGTCCTGAAAGAGGTCCATCTGCCCGACGACATGTGGTCGCCGGATTTCATGGAGTGGTACGGCCGTCTCAACTATTTGAAGGGCGGCCTCAAGTACGCCGATATGGTGACGACCGTGAGTCCGACGCACGCCTTCGAGCTGCTCACCGACGTCGGCGGCTTCGGGCTCCAGCACAGCTTCCGGCAGCTCGGGGATCGTCTCGTCGGCATCCGGAACGGCATCGACATCGACCAGTGGAATCCGGCCACGGACCATGACATTCCGGCGCGGTTCACACCGGACGACATGTCGGGAAAGGTCCGCTGCAAGGCCGAGCTGCAAGGGGCGTGGGGATTGCCGCGGCGGGCCGATATTCCGCTGTTCGGCATGAGCGCGCGGCTCGTGTCGCAAAAGGGCCTCGATCAAATCGTCGCGTCGCAATCGCTGCGGTTGCTCGACGCCCAATTCCTCTTCCTCGGCGCCGGCGAAGCGCAGTTCGAGACCGCGCTGCGCGAGCTTGCGGCGCGCTTCCCGCAGCGGGTGGGCGTGAACACAAACTTCACGGACGCGCTCGAGCACCGCCTCCTTGCGGGCGCCGATTTCCTGATGATGCCCTCGCTGTACGAGCCCTGCGGGTTGACACAGATGCGCGCGCAGCTGTACGGCGCGCTCCCGGTCGCGCGCCGGGTCGGTGGCCTGGCCGACACGATCGAAGACGGCGTCACGGGTATTCTGTATGAGGCCTACAGTCCGGAGGCGTTCGATCTCGCGATCCAGCGGGCGGTGAAGATGTACCAAGATCGTCCCGTGTTCGCAGAGCTGGCGCGTCGGGCCATGCGGAAGGATTTCTCGTGGCGCCAGCCGGCCGAAGCGTACGCCGCAGTCTATCGCCGCGCCGCCGCGACGCGAGCCGCCGCGGAGACGCCCGCCGCGGAGAAAGGTGGGCGCAAGCCACGCAAACGGTCCACGACCAGTAAGGGTGGACGAGGCGTCAACGCCCGTCGCTAAACCTCCCGCGATGGATTTCGTTCTCACACTGCACGGCCACCTCCCGTACGTGCTGCAGCACGGCCGTTGGCCGCACGGCAGCGTGTGGCTCTGCGAGGCCGCGTTCGACAGTTACCTGCCGCTGATCGAAGCACTGCAGGCACTCGAAAAAGAGAAGATCCCGGCCCCCATCACCCTGGGCATCACGCCCGTCCTCGCGAACCAACTCGCGCATCCCTCTTTCGTCAGCGAGTTCGAAGCGTATATGGAGCGACGCCTCGAAGGCGCGGCCGGCGCCCCCGCGCACCTCGCCGCGTCGGGTGATTCGCAGCTCGTGCCGATCGCGAAGTTCTGGCACGAACGGCTGACGCGCCTGCTCGGGCTGTTCCGCTCCCTGGATGGCGATCTCGTCGGCGCGCTGCGCGGCTTCGAGGATCGTGGCCGCATCGAATTGATCTCGTCGGCCGCGACACACGGTTTTCTGCCGCTGCTCGCGCGCGACGAGAGCATCCGCCTCCAGCTCGCCGTCGGCGTGGCGGAACACAAACGCCTGTTCGGTCGCACGCCGACCGGCTGCTGGCTGCCCGAGTGCGCGTATCGGCCGGGGGGACCCTGGGGGCCGGCGGGCGCGCGCCCGCAATCCTACCGGGTAGGGACCGACGAGCATCTCGCCGCCGCGGGGTATCGTTACTTCTACGTGGATACGCACCTGGTGCGGGGGGGCGCCGCGCTGGGGTATCCCGAGATCGAGGAAGTCCCGCTCAGCGGTGAACGCACACCCTACATCGCATACCGCGTCGCGTCGTCCAAGCGACGGGCGCATGACCTCTACGCACTCGTGCGCGATCCCAAGGCTTCGGCACAGGTGTGGTCGCGGGCCCAGGGCTATCCGGGCGACGAGTGGTACCTCGAGTTCCACAAGATTCGCTGGCCGGATGGGCTGCGGCTGTGGCGCGTCACCGGAAGCAACGTCGACCTCGGCGGGAAACGCCCGTACGACCCGCGCGCCGCCGATGCCGCCGCGCGAAATCATGCCGAACATTTCGCGAGTGTGCTGCGTGACACGGCCGCGCGCCTCGAGCAGGACCGCAAGTCCCGAGGGCCGCAGCCGGTCATCACCGCGCCGTTCGATGCCGAGTTGTTCGGGCACTGGTGGTTTGAGGGCGTCGATTTTCTCGAGCAGCTCTACCGCCGCCTGAGCCGCAACGGCGTACGGCCGGTGACCGCCCGGCAACACATCGCCAGCGATGGAAAAGGGCGGCCCACCATCCAGCTCACCGAAGGCTCGTGGGGCAAGAACGGCGACTTCTCCATGTGGCTGAACGAGCAGACGTCGTGGACGTGGAAGCGGCTCTGGGCGCTCGAGGAGGCGTATTGGGCCGTTGCACCCAAAGCCGTCAAGGGCGGCCCGAAGCCGCGCGCCGTCCTCGCGCAGGCCACGCGATCGATGCTGCTCGCGCAGGCCTCAGACTGGCAGTTCATCATCTCGACCGCTGAGGCTGCTGACTATGCCAACCAGCGGTTCGACGAGCACTGCGGGCAGGCGGAGGATCTCGTCCGCGCGCTGGCGGACGGCACGATCGATGATGCAACGATGGCGCGCGTGGACGCGCTGGGCGCGCAGGACAGTGTCTTCCCCAACGTCCTCCGCAGTATCGCCGAAGTTGTCGGATGACTTCGCTGCAACCCGGACTCGTGGTGATCCACGGGCATTTCTACCAGCCGCCGCGGGAAAACCCGTGGACCGGACAGGTCGACGCCGAGCCGTCGGCCGCGCCCGATCACGACTGGAACGTTCGCATCACGCGCGAATCGTACCGGCCGCTCGCGCCGGTCTACGAGTACCTGAGCTTCGATTTCGGTCCCACGCTGCTCGATTGGCTGGAACGCGAAGCGGCGGACGTGTACAGCGCCGTCATTCGCGCGGACCATGCGAGCGTGAAACGGCTGGGTCACGGCAATGCGCTCGCGATGCCGTATCATCACATCATCCTGCCCCTCGCCACCCGCCGGGATAAGGAAACCGAGGTTCGCTGGGGCATCGCCGATTTCAGGCGGCGTTTTGGGAGAGACCCGCTGGGGTTCTGGCTTCCCGAGACAGCCGTCGATCGCGAGACCCTCGAGGTCCTCGCCGCCGCCGGGCTCGCCTTTACCGTTCTCGCTCCGCACCAGGTGACCAAGCCGCCGCCACACGGGCTAGGGGGGAAGGTGTCGCTCGACCAGGGCCGGTCGATCGCGGTGTTCGTCTACGACGGCGGCCACTCGCACGATCTGGCGTTCGGCGGCTTGCAGAGCGATCCCGATCGCTGGACCGACAGACTGGAGCGGACGCCACGCGGCTCCATCGCGGCGGTCGCGGTCGACGGTGAGACCTTCGGCCATCACCACAAAGGCGGCAGCCGCGGGCTGGCGACCACACTCCACCGGTTGCAACACAGCCGCCAAGTAGGATTGACGAACTTCGCCGGGGCGCTCGCGGCGTATCCCGCGACCGAGGCTGTTGAGCTCGTCGCGCCGAGCTCATGGAGCTGCTCACACGGCGTCGAACGCTGGCGATCGGCCTGCGGCTGCCGAATCCATCACGACGTGCCGAGTCAGCAGGAATGGCGAGCGCCGCTGCGGGCTGCCATCGACTGGCTGGCGGCGGAGATCCATGCGCTGTACGAGCGCGACGGGCGCGACTTGCCTGGTGGACCCTGGGCATTCCGAGATGCCGCGGGAGGATCCGGAGCCTCCGCCGCGCTGCCGCTGATCGAGATGGAGCGGCGAGTACTGCGTTCCATGACGTCGTGCGGCTGGTTCTTCGACGACATCGCGGGAATCGAAGCACGGCAGGTGCTGCGGTACGCGGCCCACGCGATCGCGCTCTCCGGCGCGGAGAGTGGCCGGCTCGAGGCGGGCTTCATCGAAAAGCTCGGCGAGGCGCGCAGCAACGATCCCGCGGCGGGCACCGCGGCCGACGTGTTTCGCCAGGCATTTCAGCCGGTGCAGCCGTGACGCAGCCGCTACGCTTCGTCTTTGGGCTCCACCTGCATCAGCCGGTGGGCAACTTCGACCACGTCATGGCCGATCATGTGCGTGACGTCTATCGCCCGATCATCGAGCGCGCGACGGCCGCCGGATTCTTTCCGCTCACCCTGCACGTCTCCGGACCGCTGCTCGAGTGGTTGGAAGGGCACGATAAGCCCTGGCTCGATATGATCGGCCGGCTCGCCGCCGATGGCCGGCTCGAGCTGCTGCTCGCCGGATTCGACGAGCCGATCCTGGCCTCGCTTCCCCGCCCCGACCGTTTGGAGCAGATCAGTCGCATGCGCGAGTATCTCGAGCGCCGCTTCGGAGTCGAGGCGACCGGCCTGTGGCTCACCGAGCGCGTCTGGCAGCCGGAGCTGGCGGCCGATCTCGCCGAAGCCGGCGTGGAATACGCGCTCGTCGACGACCGGCACTTCCTGGTCTGCGGGTTTCGTCACGAGGAACTGCACCGTCCGCATCTGACCGAGTCCGACGGCCGCCGGGTCGGTCTGCTCGCGATCGACGAGCGCCTGCGCTACCTGATTCCGTTCCGGCCACCGGAGGAAACCGCATCGTATCTGCGGCAGCTGCGCGCCGAAGGGCATGGGCTCGCCATCCTGGCCGACGACGGGGAAAAATTTGGCGGCTGGCCGGGCACGAAGGAGTGGGTGTACGGCTCGGGCTGGCTCGACACGTTTCTCGCGACCATGGAGCGACTGACCGCGGCGGGCGAAATCAGGCTTGCCACCGGGCAGGAAGCGTTCCAGCAGGTCCCGTCCGGCGGGCTCGCGTATCTCGGCACGGCCTCATACCGCGAGATGGAGAAGTGGGCGCTGCCGCCGGCCGCGCAGCGCGACCTCACCAAACTCGAGGAGGAGCTCGGCCCCAAGGATCTGGCGGCGTCGGCATCATTCGTCCGGGGGGGACACTGGCATCATTTCCTGGTCAAGTACCCCGAGTCGAACCGCATGCACAAGACGATGGTGGCGCTCTCGAGCCTGTCCCGCAGCCGCGGCGATCCCCCGGCGGCGCGGCGCGCCATCGGGCGAGCGCAGTGCAACGATGCCTACTGGCACGGGGTGTTCGGCGGGCTGTATCTCCCGCATCTGCGCACTGCGATTTGGCACCAGCTCGCCATGGCGGAGCGGGAGCTGCGCCAGGGAGAGCCGCTCGCGTACGAAGAGCTCGATTTCGACGACGACGGCTACCCCGAGCTCTGGATCCACTCCGCGCGATTCTCGGCCCTGATCAGCCCGCACCGCGGCGGTGCCGTCGAAATGCTGACGCGGTTCGACGGCCTCACGAATCTCGCCGACGTCCTCACACGGCGGCGCGAATCGTATCACGAGATCGCCACGGATTCGGCGCAGCAGCACGGTGAAAACAAGGACGGCACCGCCAGCATCCACGACATCGAGAGAGCGTCGCGCCTCAGCGCGTTGCCGCCGGTGGACTCCGAGACGCGCGCGATCCTGGTCGAACGCCTGCTGGGTGCCGAGGTGACGGCAGACGACTACGCCGCCGCCAGATACACGCCAATTCACTCGTGGGCCGCGGTACCGATGACCGCGCGCATCTCGACGACACGCGACGCCATCACCGTCGTGCTGCAGGGCAACGACCTCGAGAAACGCCTGAAGTTCGACGCCGCAGGATGTCTCGACGTCGCCTATTCCTGGAACGCCGTGGCATATCCGAATGCGGTGTTCGCGCCTGAGCTGTCGCTGGCACGTGAGGTGCCGCTCCGCCTTCAGCCTGACGCCGAGGTCTGGCGATCCAAGATCACCACGGTCGCGCGCAGCGAGCGTGGGTTTGAGGAAACAGTTCAGGGAATCTCGCTCACACCGCGCTGGCTGGCCGGTCTCGGAGCGTGCTCGCTCGAGCTCGGAGGCACAGCCGCTTGAACCCCGCGTTCGAGACCCTCGCCGCGCAGCTGGCTGACGTCGGCCGCCATTGTTACGAGCGCGGGTGGGCCCTCGGCACCAGCGGCAACTTCAGCGCCGTAGTCTGCGCGGAGCCGCTGACGCTGGCGATCACGACGAGCGGTGTCGATAAGGGACTGCTGGAACCGCGTCATGTCGTCGAAATCGACGCGGGGGGGCGGGTGGTCCGAGGCGCCGGAACGCCGTCGGCCGAGGCCGCGTTGCATCTGGCAATCGTGCGGTCGCGAGGAGCGGGCGCGGTGTTGCATACGCACTCGACTTGGAGCACGATTCTGTCGGACGAGGGAGCCGATGGCGCCCTCATGATTGAAGGCTACGAAATGCTGAAGGGTCTGGACGGGGTGCGCACGCACGAGCATCGCGAACGACTGCCGGTCATTCCGAATACGCAGGACTGGGCAGCCGCCATACCGGAGGTCGAATCGGTCCTGGAGAAGCACCCCGCGGCGCACGGATTCCTGATCCGCCGCCACGGTCTCTACACCTGGGGACGCGACCTGGCCGAGGCCAAGCGGCACGTGGAGATCCTCGAATTCTTGTTCGAGGCGATGGGACGAAAGCGAGGGATGTCATGGCCACCGTGAAAATTCCCGCCGAGCAACGCACGCTGACCGATCAGGCCGAGGTCACGCAGTATCTTGCGACGCTTGGCATCGACTACGAGCGCTGGCCGCTGTCGGAGCGCGCCGCGGCGAACGCGCCGGCGGAAGCGGTCCTCGCGGCGTACGCGCCGGAGATCGACCAGCTCAAGGCGCGCGGCGGGTACGTGACGGCCGATGTCATCGACGTCACAGCGGCGACACCGAATCTCGAGACCATGCTGGCGAAGTTCAGTACCGAGCACTTCCACGAAGAGGACGAGGTTCGCTTCATCATCCGCGGCCGTGGGCTGTTTCACATTCACCCGCGCGAGGGGCCCGTCATCGCCATCGAAGTCGAGGCGGGCGATCTGATTCGGGTGCCGCGGGGGACCTGGCACTGGTTCGATCTTTGCGCCGATCGGGACATCCGCGCGATCCGGCTCTTCCAGGACAAATCCGGATGGACGCCCCACTACACGAACAGCGGGACCGATAAGGGCTTCCAGCCCGTGTGCTGGGGACCGACGTATATCCGGGCCGAGCCCAGGCTTTAGCCTGGGAATCCTGGACGACGTCCGTGTCATCCTGCTGGACATCGAGGGCACCACTACCCCCATCGAGTTCGTTCATCAGGTGCTGTTTCCCTACGCGCGGGCTCGCGTGCATGACTTCCTCGAACAGCACGCTGATGACCCCGCAGTCCGCGCCGACATCGCGCTGCTGCGTGCCGAGTACACCGCCGAGTCCGCGCAGTCCCGCGACATTCCCTCGTGGAATCCCGAAGCCTACGTCTATTGGCTGATGGATCGAGACAGCAAATCGACAGGGCTCAAATCACTCCAGGGGCGCATCTGGGAAGGCGGGTACCGCTCGGGCGAGCTGAAGGGCAAAGGTGAGGTCTATCCGGACGTCCGACCGGCGTTCGAGCGTTGGCGCAAAGGCGGCAAAGAGATCGCCATCTTCTCGTCCGGAAGCGTCCAGGCGCAGCGCAATCTCTTCGCCAACACAACCGCCGGTGACCTGTCGTCGTTCTTGACCGGTTACTTCGACACAACGACTGGACCAAAGCGGGACGCCGGCAGTTATCGGAAGATCGCCGCGACACTCCATCACTCGCCGAACGAGATCCTCTTTGTCTCTGACGTCGCCGCAGAGCTCGATGCCGCCCGCGCGGCCGCCATGTGGACCGCGCTGTGCGTGCGTGGCCCCACCGCGCCGGACGATTCTCTCACAGCGCATCCTCGCATTCGCTCCTTTGTCGAGCTAGCGTAGGGACCCATGACTCTCACCGCGATCATCGGCATCCTCGTGGTCGGCTGGGCGGTCTTCACCTTCAACCGCCTGATTCGTCTGCGCCAGCTGGGCGACAACGCCTGGTCCGATATCGACGTGCAGCTCAAGCGCCGGCATGATCTCATTCCCAACGTAGTCGCCGTCGTACAGGGTCACGCGGGCTACGAGCGGGGGACGCTCGAAGCGCTCGTCGCGGCGCGCGGCCGAGCGGTGCAAGCCGCCGACCAGGGACCCGCGAACCGGGCCCGGGAAGAGGATCCCTTGGGCAGCGCCCTCGGCCGCGTGGTCGCGGTCGCCGAAGCGTACCCCGAGCTCCGCGCGGCCGCGAGCTTCGCCGCGCTGCAAAGCACGCTCACCGACGTCGAGGACCATCTCCAAAACGCGCGGCGCTACTACAATGCCGTCGTCCGCGATTTCAATACCGCCATCGCGCAATTCCCGGCCGGCATCGTCGCCGGCATGATGCGCCTGCACCCACGCGAGTTCTTCGGGCTGGATGACCCGTCGGAGCGAGCGGTGCCGCAGGTGCCTTTGGCGCTGCTGCTGTTGGCCATCGCGGTGACGGCGCTCGATGCGCAGCGCTCCTACTCGATCGAGCGATTCGACGCCCGGATCCTTGTCAACAAGGATGCGAGCATCGACGTGACCGAATCCATCACCGCGAGATTCGTCGGCTCGTGGAACGGACTGTTTCGCACGATCCCCGTCACGTATCACACGCCACAGGGGCTGAACTGGACGCTCGGCATCTCCTTGCAGAGCGCGCGGGACGAGGCGGACCACAATCTCCGCACCGAGACAAGCCGCCACGGCGCCTACATCAAGTACAAGGTCTGGATTCCGGGTGCGGCCGACGCCGACCGCACGGTCGTGCTCCGCTACCACGCCACCAATGGCCTCCGGTTTTTCGACGAGCACGACGAGCTCTACTGGAACGTCACGGGCGACGAATGGGAGGTTCCGGTTCGTGCCGCGTCCGCGGAAGTCGACCTCCCGCCCGGCACGCCGGGGATTCGGGCGATCGCGTTCAACGGCATGTACGGCTCGACCGCGCGCGACGCGCGCGTGACGGTCGACGGCGATATGGTGCGGATCGTCATGCCGCATTCGCTCGAGTATCACGAAGGATTGACGGCCGTGGTCGGGTGGAACAAAGGGGTCGTCACACCGCCCGGCCTGCTGGTGCGCACGCTCGGAACGATGCGCAGCAACTGGCCGCTGCTGATCCCGCTCCCGGTCCTGCTGTTCGCGTTCGCACAGTGGCGGCGTTCGGGTGTCGATCCTAAACAGCGCCCGATCACCGTACAGTACGACCCACCGCGCGGCATGACGCCCGCCGAAGCCGGCACGTTGATCGACGAGAGCGCCGCCATGCGGGATATCACCGCGACGCTCGTCGACCTGGCGGTCCGCGGATACCTACGCATCGAAGAGCAGCAAAACCCGAAGCTCTTTGGGCTGTTCGGCGGCGGCACGACATACCTGCTCCATCGCCTCAAGACCAGCGATGGCCTCGCCGCGCACGAGTTGGTGGTGTTCAACGGCATCTTCATGGAGCACGGCGATCACGTGTCGCTGGATGAGCTGAAGGACGATTTCTACACCAAGCTCGATCATGTTCGTGACGCCATCTTCGATCAACTCACCGGAAACGGGTTCTTCAAGAACCGGCCGGACAAAGTCAAACTGCGCTGGATGGGAGGGGCCTATGTGTTCGGCATCCTCATCGGCGTGGGTGGCAGCTTTCTGGCCAAGGCATTCCTGTTGACGCCGCTGCCGTTCGTCATCGCCGCCGTGATCACGTTCATCATCATCGCGCTCTTCGCCCAGATCATGCCCGCGCGCACGGAAACGGGCACGCGCGCGCTCGAGAACGTGCTGGGATTCGAAGAATTTCTTCGTCGTGTGGAGGGCGATACCCTGAAGCGCGTCATCATCGGCCATCCGGAGCTCTTCGACAAGTATCTCCCATACGCGATGGCCTTCGGCGTCGAGAAGCAATTCGCTCGCGCGTTCGAAGGGATCTACACGCAGCCGCCACAATGGTACGTCGGTCCCAGCGTGATGAATTTCAACGTCAGCCATTTCTCGACGAGCATGACGAATCTGTCGACCGTCGCGGCCACGACGATGGCGTCCTCGCCGCGCAGCTCGGGAGGATCGGGATTTGGCGGCGGGGGAAGTTCTGGCGGCGGTGGCGGTGGAGGAGGCGGGGGCGCGTTCTAACCTGAGGAGATACTGATGAAGCGATTGCTGCTCACTCTGATCGCCGTCATGCCGGTCAACGCCGTATGTCAGGCTCCCGGGTCTCGGCCCCCCCGCACGGCCCCGCCGAAAGCGCCGGGGTGGGTCAGCGAGCCCGCGATCACGGCCGCCGATCTGCGCCAGCGTCTGTTCCTCATTGCGGACGATTCGATGATGGGCCGCGAAACCGGGAGCCTGGGCGCCTTCAAGGCATCGGCATACGTGGCAGCCGAGTTTCGGCGGCTGGGGCTCGAGCCGGCGGGCGACAGCGGCACGTATTTCCAGAAGGTCCCCTTCTGGGATGTGAAAGTGGATCCCTCATCGCGCCTCGTGACAAGCAGCGGCACGTCGCTCCGGCTCGGCACCGACTTCCTGCCCGTCAGCTTCGCCGTACCACCGAGGGTGCTCACGCAGGCGCCGGTCGTATACGCCGGATCAGTCGCAGACACCACGAACCTCATGGCGCCAACCGGCGTCGCGGAGAAGTTCGTGGTGCTCGATGTCCCGCAAGGGTTCGATCGCCGCGCCATTGGACCGCTGCTCGGCCGCTATCGCGACGCGCTCACGATCGGTATCGTCGCGCTCGATCAGCTCGGCAGCGAACAGATCGCGCGCATTCGCGAAGGCCGCCCCGTTGCCGATACGTCGCGTAACCCTCGGGCGCTGGCGCTGGTTTGGCTCAGCCGGCAAGCGGCTGCGGCGGTCCTTGGCAAGGAACCCGCCGCGATCGCGCCGGGGACCGCAACCGGGACGACCGTCAGCGGCCAGTACGATTTCACGCGCGCCGCCGTCGCCTGGCCGGCGCGCAATGTGGTTGGCGTGCTGCGCGGCAGCGACCCGGCGCTGCGCACGGAATACGTCTCGCTCTCGGCGCATCACGACCACGTCGGCTTCGATCACCATCCCGTGGACCACGACTCGCTGCGCGCGTTCAACCGGATCGTCCGGCCGATCGGCGCCGATTCCCCGAATCGGCCGGCGACCGACGAGGAAAACGCCAAGATTCGCGCGATCCTCGACAGCCTCCGCGCCATCCGGCCTCCTCGGCCCGATTCGATCCGCAATGGCGCCGATGACGACGGCTCCGGGACGGTCGCGATCATCGAAATCGCCGAAGCGTTCGCCCGCGCGCAGGGAGCTGATCGGCCACGCCGCTCGATCCTGTTCGTCAGCCACACCGGCGAAGAAGCGGGACTCCTCGGCTCGCGGTGGTACTCCGATCACCCCACGGTGCCGATCGACTCGATCGTGGGTGAGATCGATCAGGACATGATCGGGCGCGGGACCGCGTCCGATTTCCCGCGCGGGGGCACGGGCGCCGGCAGCCCGACGTACCTCGAGGTCATCGGGGCGAAGCGGATTTCGCGCGAATTCGGCGAGATGCTGGAAGCGGCCAACGCCAAGCAGCCGGTGCCGTTCGTCTTCGACTACACCTACGATGCTCCGGGCCATCCCCTGCAGTACTACTGTCGCGCCGATCACTACAGCTACGCGCGCTACGGCATTCCGTCAGTGGCCTTCTCGCGCGGCGAACACCTCGATTACCACCAGGTCACGGACGAAGCCCAGTACATCAGCTACCAGGACCTCGCCCGCGTCACTCAGATGGTGCACGATGGCGCGCTCGCCGTCGCGAATGCGCCCGAACGGCCCAAACGGGATGTGCCGAAGCCGACGGATCCAAACGCGCCCTGCCGGCAGTGAGACGACCTAGATGTACTTGAGCCACGGCCAGTCGGTGCGCCGAGCTTTGAGACTGGCGTACCAACGGCAGGGGAAATACAGCAGCAGGATGGCGGCGGCCCAGACGAGATACAGGAGCCCGAGACTCCAGGTATAGCCTTCGGGTGCGGGCGGGTTCGCCATCGGATGATTCGTGAACAGCCACGGGCTCACGGTGCCGAGGCGAATCAGGGACACCGCGAGCGCGAGCGCGTGGATGAGCGGGATGTGGAGGACATAATAGAAGAAGGGCACGCGGCCGAAGACGGTGAGCCACTGGGCGACGCGGCCGCGCGCGCGATCGAGCAACGGGATGATGGCGATCGTCGGCCCGAGCGTCATGAAGAGGAAGAGCAAGGACGCCGGATACTTTGTCGTATTGAGGAACGACAGCAGTGCTGGCATCGGTGGCGTCGCGCTCCACGGCCGCGGGTCGCCGTAGATGTTGAACCCGCGCAGCACGAGGAACAGCGCCGTCGCGCCGAGACCGAGGCGCAGGCAAATCCGGTTGCGGCGCGCCGGCTCCAGCGAGAGCACCGTGGCGAACCAGTACCCCGTCGCCATCACTCCAATCCACGGAATGATCGAGTAGAGCACGATCAACGGCGTTCCGGCCACCGGCCCATTGAAGAAACCGACGTACAGAATCTTCCACAGCTCCGTCAAGCCTTGCGTGCGCGTGATGAGCGGCATCATCACGGCATTATGGAGCGCGATGATCGCGGCACCGATGATGCCAACGGTACGCGGCCGCAGCCGCACCAGCGTAGACATCAGGATCATGCACCAGCCGATGACCCAGATGACGCCCGCCAGCAAGTAGTTCGCGAACTCGAAGTTGAACGTCCACGCCACGCGAATCACCGTCAGCTCCAGCAGCACCAGCCAAACGCCGCGGACGAACAGGAATCGCGGCAGATCGTTGTGCTTGCGGCCGTAGAAGAACGCGCTGGTCCCAGCAAGGAAGATGAACGCCGGCGCTACGAAGTGTGTGATCCAGCGGGTGAAGAAGATGCCCGCCGTCGGACCACCGGCCGGGAGCCCGGAGTACACGCGGACGTGATCGATCGCCATCAAGACCATCACCGCGCCGCGAATCAGATCGATGGAAGCGACGCGGGCGGTAGGCGCCACCGAGGCGGCGGCCGTCCAGGCGAGCGGCGCGCTCACGACGCGAACATGGCGCGCCCGCCCACGGCCGGTCAAGTCAGGACCCGGTCAAGTCAGACCGCTTAGTTCCGCTTAATGTTCACTTCGTCCAACGCCGCCCGGAGGCCACGTGCGAGTCTGAGCGCGTCGCCCTCGCCCCAGAAATGCATGAACAACAGGCGCGGCGACTCGTTCAGCATGTGGCTATGCAATGCGGTGACCTGGATGCCGTTGGCACGCAGCGCGCGCAGGACGGGGTTCACTTCGCTGGCGATCAAGACGAAGTCACCGGTCGTCGCGGCGCTGGTCGTCCCGGTCGGTTGGATATTGATGGCGGTGGCCACGCCCATCGCGGGCGGAATTTCCATGCTGTCGACAGTCACGGGCGCCCCGCGCGGGACGCCGATCTGGTACACGCCACCGTTGACACGCCCGTGCGCCCCAACGATCTGCGCGACCTGGGCCGTGTCCAGACCGAAGGCAGGTGGGGAGGCCGGGGCCGGCGCCGCGGGAGGGGTCCCGGTGCGCGCGAGCGCGTCCCGCACCGTCGTCGCCAGGGCAACCGCCCGTCCGCGGCCGGAGATGTGGACGTACATGACGTGCGGCGTCTCTCCGACCAGGTGATTGTGCAGCGCCGTCTGGTCGATCCCGCCGCGTTGGAGTGCGTCCACGACCGGTCCCACTTCGGACTCCAACAGGACCAAGTCGCCCATTAACATCGCCAGGCTGTCCTTCGTCTGTTTGAACGCCACCCACGATCCCAACGCAAGGGCCGGTCGTACCGCGACCGCGCCAACTGTGACGTGAAGATCATTGCGCGGAAAGCCGACGCGGTATGTTTCCCCTTGCAGAGTCCCTGACCGGCCCAGGGCGCTGTCAACCCCTTTCCAAGCCGCCGGCGTCTGAGCGGAGGCCTGCTGCAAAGCGAGCGCGAGTGCGAAGAGCGTTGCGACGGTCATGGAGTGTCCTTGCCAAGATTTGTGAAGTCTGAACAAACGTGGGAAGTTGTACGTTCAGGTACCAGTTGAGGTCAGACGTGTGGCCGAACCCGGTGTACGGGGGTAATCCTAGGACATGAACACCATTGCTCGCGTCACGCTCCTGCTCGGAGCGCTGAGTTTCGCCGCGTCCCGAGCCCAGGCACAATACTTCGGCCGCAACGCTGTCCAGTATGAAAGCTTCCACTTCAAAATCCTAAAGACCCAACACTTCGACATCTACTTCTACGATCGCGAAGCGGCGGCAGCGGCCCAGGCCGGTCGGATGGCGGAGCGCTGGTACACGCGCATCTCCCAGGTCCTCCGGCATCAGCTCAGCGGCCGCCAGCCGCTGATCTTGTACTCCGACGCGCCGGACTTCCAGCAAACCAATGTACTGGGAGAGCAGCCGGGTGAGGGCACGGGCGGTGTCACCGAAAGCTTGAAACGGCGCATCATCCTCCCGATGGGCGCGTCGCTGTATGAAACCGACCACGTGATCGGGCACGAGCTCACGCACGCGTTCCAGTACGATATCACCGGCGTCGGCCGCGGGAATATGGCCACGGGCCTGAACCGTGTGCCGCTGTGGTTCATCGAAGGGATGGCCGAGTACGTCTCGCTCGGCAACGTGGATGCCAACACGACAATGTGGATGCGCGACGCGGTGCGCCGCGGCGAGCTGCCGAAGTTCAGAGACCTCGAGAACCCGAGATACTTCCCGTACCGCTGGGGTCAGTCCTTCTGGGCCTACCTGGGTGGGACGTACGGCGACGACATCGTCGGCGCGCTGCTCCGGTCGGCCGGACGGACCGGGAACGTGCAGTTCGCGTTGGAACAGATGACGCACCGGCCCGCGGACAGTCTCATCGCGGACTGGCATCGCGCGCTCATCGATGCAGCGAAGCCGGTCGCCGTCGCGACAGGCGTCACGCTGCCGGCCGACCGCGCGCAAAGCATTGCGGCGCGTCTCTTGCCGGTCTCGACATCCGGCGCGCGGCTGTTGGTCAGCCCCGGGAAGGAACAGCACTACAACCTCGCACCGTCGTTGAGCCCGGACGGCCGTCACCTCGTGTACCTGTCGGACGCCGGGCTGTTCTCCATCGACATGTACCTCGCTGATGCCGACAACGGGCGCACGATCCGGAAGCTCGTCTCGGCCACGCGCGACCCGCACCTCGAGAGCATGCAATTCATCAATTCGGCGGGCGCGTGGGATGCCGACGGCAGCCGGTTCGTGTTCGGTGCGGTCGTGACGGGGCGCCCGGCGCTGCGGATCGTGAACGGCGAGAACGGCGATTTGATCAAGGAGATCAAATTCCCGTCCCTGGGCGAGATCTTCAATCCGACGTGGTCACCCGACGGAAAAATGATCGCCTTCAGCGCACAAGTCGGAGGGGTTACCGATCTCTTTACGTACGATCTCGCGAGTGGCGAGCTGCAGCGCTTGACCGATGATCCCTACGCCGACCTCGAGCCGGCATGGTCGCCGGACGGCTCACTGATCGCGTTCGTGACCGATCGCTTCACGACGTCGCTGGACGAGTTGTCCTACGGGGACTATCAGCTGGCCGTGATGGCACCGCACCCCGGTGCCCCGATTCGCCGGCTCGCACACCTGGAGCACGCGAAGCACATCAACCCGCAGTGGAGTCCCGACGGTACGAGCCTGTACTTCGTGGGCGATCCGGGCGGCATCAGCAACGTCTTCCGGCTCTCGCTGGCCGACGGCACGCTCACGCAGGTGACGAATGTCTTCAGCGGCGTCAGCGGCATCACCTCCCTGAGCCCCGCGCTCAGCGTAGCGCAAAAGACACGGCGCGCCGTGTTCAGCGTGTATTCGGGCGGCGGCTACGCGATTCAGGCGATCGATGACGCGCACGCGCTCGAAGGGGGACCGGTCATCGATCTGCCAAAAACGGCCGCCGCGCTTCCCCCCCTTGATCGCGCACAGATCGGCACCGGCATCGCGGAGCTGATCAAGGATCCCGCTCCCGGTCTGCCGCCGCGGAATGCCGTCGCCGTCAACGACGCGGTCAAAGCCTATCACGCCAAGTTGTCGCTCGATTTTATCGCCCAACCGAGCCTCGCGATCGCCGCTGATCGGTTCGGGACGTACGTGGGTGGCGGCATCACGTTGTACTGGAGCGACATGCTCGGGGACCACAATCTGGTGACGATGGCGCAGGTGAACGGGCGCGTCTCCGACTTCGCGGCGCTGCTCGCGTACGGGAATCGGAAATCGCGGTTGAACTGGAGTGTGGGCGCGCAGCAGATCCCGTACATCACGGGCGGCTTTGCCGCGTACCAGGATCCCAACACCGGCGTCTTTGTCGAGGAGATCGAGCGTTTCAAGCAGACCAACCGCGAGCTGAGCGGGATCGTGTCGTATCCGTTCAACCGGTCGCGGCGCCTCGAGCTCTCCGCGGGACTGCAGCAGATCACGTTCGATCACGAGCTGCAGAAGCACGGGTTCAACCTCGACGGCTCGGTCGCGTTCGATTCGACTATCAACTTTCCCGTCCCCGGGGCGTTGACGCTGGAGGCGACGAGCGCCGCCCTGGTGCACGACAACTCGTTCTATGGGGCGACCAGCCCGATCCTCGGCTCACGCTGGCGAATCGAAGCAGACCCGACCTTCGGCACGCTGCGATTCGTCACGGCGTTGGCGGACTACCGCAAATACGTGATGCCCGCGCGGCCATTTACGATCGCGGCCCGCGTGCTGCACGTCGGCCGCTACGGCCGCAACGCGGAGGACAACCGCATGTACCCGCTCTTCATCGGGTACTCGAGTCTGGTGCGCGGGTATGACATCGGCAGCTTCAGCGCCGCCGAGTGCGGCAGCGGCAACGGCACGACCTGCCCCGTCTTCGATCAGCTCATCGGCAGCAAGATCCTGGTCGGCAATATCGAGCTCCGCTTCCCGCCGTTCGGGTTGCTCCACGTTGGGGGCGGCTACTACGGCGCCCTCCCAGTTGAGGCGGCCATCTTCTATGACGCCGGCGTTGCGTGGACCGACAGCGCCAAAGCCCAGATCTTCGGCGGGACGCGCAAACTGGTCCGCAGCACCGGCGTCTCGTTCCGGCTCAACCTGCTCGGCTATGCGATCGGTCAGATGGACGTCGTGCGTCCACTCGACCGGCCACAGAAGAACTGGCTGGTTCGGTTCAGTATTACCGAAGGGTTCTAAGCAGCTCGATCGGAATTCACAAAGGGGGCGCAGCAGCCGCGCCCCCTTTCCGCTGCCGGTCCCTGGATGCGGACAGGTGTCCTAGCGCACGGGTAAGCCGCTCGGCACGGAGGCGGGCGTCAATGTCGTGAGGTCGCGGGCCGCCGGGTCCGTCAGCGACTTGAGGAACGCCACCAATTCGTGCTGCTCCATCTCCGTCAACTGCAGCGGAGTCCGAAGCTGGAAGTCGAGCGTGCGGAGGATGTCGTCGATCGTCGCCTGGTCGCCGTGGTAGCTGCTCTGCACCGCCGCCGGGAGCGTGGCGGGATTGAACTCGCGCAATGACTTCGGCACGTCGCTGTAATGCGCGACCACAGATTCGAGCGTCGGCAACGAGCCGTCGTGAAAGTAGGGCGCAGTCAGCTCGACGTTGCGCAGCGGCGGCGCGCGGAACGCGAACCGATAGACCTGATTGTTGGGAAGCTCGCCGCGGCCAAGGTCGAGCGGTGCGCCCTTCCCCACGCCGGGGCCGAGCTGCGGGACCCCGCTGTTGGAGAAGGATTGCCCGCCGAGGAAGGGGCCGCTGTGGCAGTTCACGCACCGCGCCCGCGTGAAGAACAGGATCGCGCCACGCTTCTCCTCGACACTCAGGGCGTTGTCGTCGTGGCGCAGGTATCGATCGAACGGCGAATCGGTCTTCATCAACGCGGCCATCTGAAACGCCGCGATCGCCGTTGCGGCGTGGCTAAACGTCAGACTCGACTGCGGTACGCCCCGAAACGCCGCGTTGAAGAGGGTGACGTATTCCGGGATTGCAAGCAGGCGTTGCATCACCGCGCGCCAGATTTGACTCGGCTGGCTGTCGGGGACTTGCGCCAGCTCGTTGGGATTTCCGAACACATCGAGGTCGCCAGGATCACCGCGCATCTCGCGCCGGTTCAGGACCGGCATCATGGCCTGTGCGGCGATCACGCTCGGCAGGCCGGCTGGCAGGCTGACCTCGGGCGGCGGTGGGCCACCGCGGCTGAGGCGGCCGTCCCAGAAGACGTAGGAAAAGCCGATCGTGCTGTTGAGAAGGGAGGGCGAGTTCCGGGGCACAAAGCTGCGTCCCGGACCCAGGGTGCGGCCCGTCCCGCTGCCGCTGCCACCGGTGCCGATCGCCAGCGGCAGACCGTCGGTCATGTGCAACGCCGGCTCGTGGCACGTGGCGCACGCGATGTCGCGGTTGCCGCTCAAGATCTTATCGAACATCAACGCCCGGCCGAGTGCGACGAGCGCGGGATCTTGCTGCGGCGCCGCGGCAATGGGCACCACACCCCACGGGCCGATGCTGCGCCGCAGCTGCGCATCCAGCGATTCCGGAAAACTCGTCGTCGGCGTCTCGTCGCACGCCGCCGCCAGCACAAGTGCTGCGACACACAGCGGTCGGACGGAACCAGGCATACGGCACCTCCTCGCGGGTCAGTGCAGCGGTAGCGACAACGAGATCTGATGCGTGGCCGTATTCACGTCGATCAGGCTCAATGGACCACTCGGCGCGGCGAGGATCGCGGCACCCGCAAGGGCCATATCGCGAACGCCGACGGCGAACTGCGTCCCGGGACGGCCTGCGCCTTTCGTCACGCGGCCGCGGTAGCGCAGCTCGAGGTCTGGAAAGCGGAGCGTCAGGCCCCAGGTCGGCGTCCACTCGAGCCACCCTGTGCGCAGCGCGCGCTGCGTGAGTTCGACATGGTTCGTCTGCTCCAGCCGATAGCTGATGGAGCGCATCATCAACCCGAACTGCAGGCCGACCATCTTGGGCGAGCCTTCGAGATCGATGTCGCGTCCCACGCCGATCCGGAACACGGCGTTGGAGAACCGGAACCGGTTTTCGACCGTCTTGCCGCCGGTCGCGATGGTGTCGCCGCCGAGCGTGGCGGTCGGCGCGATCGCGTCCGCCCACGTGTAGCTTCGAATCGGCTCATACATGGCATCGACGCCGAACGTCGCCGGGCCCTGCACCTTGGACAGCCCCATACCGAGATCGTAGGCATACGAGCGGCCCGGATCCCAGGGAATCACCGCCACATTCGTGATCTCGTAGTTCGGGAGCTTGGGATGCGTCGCGCGATTAACGGTTAGGATCCAGCCGATGCGCCAGCCGGGCGTGGCGAACGGGATCTGGTACTTCAGCTGTGCGCCCCAAGTGTTCGTGTGATCGAAGTTCTGGTCAGTGCGCAGTTGTGCGACGGTCCGTTGCAATCCGGGATCCCAGACCTGATCCGCATAGAGGACGTTGTGTGTGGCCGCGAAGCGGTTGTGCAGGACGATCGCCTCGAGCGACCGGGCACCGCGCTCGCCCGGCCACTCTTTCCATGCGCCGATCCGCACGTCGATCGCATGGCCCGTTTGTTTGACGCGAAGACTTCCACTGTAGAGCAGGTCGACCCCGTCGAGCGCGTGGAGTCCCGTCCAGAGCGCGCTGGCAGCAAGGGAGAGGTTGCTGCCGGGCAACGTCCGTCCGATCATTCCGAACGCATACTCGTTGCCGTGCGCGCGCAGATCGGGACCGGGTATGGGCGTCGCGCCGCCGGGTGGCGGCGGAAGCTGCGCTACCGGGTTCGCGAGACCACCACTCTGGTCAGGCGGGCGACTCGGGTCGACCTGTTGCAACACGAGTGCGAGGCCGCCGTACCAGGTCGCCTGGCGTGCCAGCATAGCCAGCGGCAGGGAGCGCCCGCCTCCCGCGTTGCGTGACACACTGTAGACGGTAGGCGCGCTGAAGAGTCGCGAGCCACGGAGCCGCGCGGTCGTCGCCGGGTTGGCGAAGGGGTCTCCCAGCGAATCCGCCAGCGCGATCGAGACACCACCCAGACCCAGATTGTCGGACGGAAAGATTTGAAACTGATCGCCCTGGGCGATGGGGATCGTCTTGATCGGGATGACCTGCGCGCCCGCGGGAACCACAACGACGAGGAGAGCGATACTACAGACAGCCCGAAGGCCGAACGCTTTCATGGGCCACCTCGACAGGAGTTGAGTCTCGCGTTGGATACCCAGCCGACCTGGCGTGGCGTCACCGGGTAGAACCGGGGTAGGTGTCGAGCCGCCGCAACAATGGAGAGGTCATGGAACAGCGTCGTCTTGGATCGCAAGGACTCCGGGTCTCTGCCCTGGGCCTTGGTTGTATGGGCATGTCGGATTTTTATGGATCGCGGAACGACGTGGAGTCGATCGCGACGATTGATCGCGCGCTCGACCTGGGGATCAACTTCCTCGACACGGCCGACGTGTACGGACCGTACACGAACGAGGTGCTCGTCGGGAAAGCGATCAAGAAGCGTCGCAACCAGGCGATCCTCGCGACGAAGTTCGGCAACGTCCGCACTCCGGACGGGAAGTGGGCCGGCCAGAACGGCCGCCCTGAGTACGTCAAGGCGGCATGCGACGCCTCGCTCGGCCGGCTCGGCGTCAATCACATCGATCTCTACTATCAGCATCGAGTGGATCGATCGGTCCCGATCGAGGACACGGTTGGCGCGATGGCGGACCTGGTCCGGGAGGGAAAAGTGCGATTCCTCGGGCTATCGGAAGCGTCCGCGCAGACGGTGCGCCGGGCGCATGCCGTCCACCCCATCAGTGCCCTACAGACCGAGTACTCCCTCTGGAGCCGCGACGTGGAGGACGAGATCCTGCCCACAGTGCGCGAGCTCGGTATCGGCTTCGTCGCCTACAGCCCGCTGGGCCGCGGTTTTCTCACGGGGCAGATCAAGCGGCCGGAAGACATCGCCGACGGTGACTGGCGGAAGAACCATCCGCGGTTTCAGGGCGAGAATTTCCAGCGGAATCTGGATCTGGTGGCCCGAGTCGATGAGCTCGCGCGCGCGAAGCGCTGCACTCCCGGTCAGCTTGCGCTGGCGTGGCTACTCCACAAGGGGGACGACATCGTGCCCATTCCCGGCACCAAGCACCGCCGCTACGTCGAAGAAAACGTCGGCGCCCTCAACGTGCAGTTGTCGGACGCCGACGTGGCGCAGCTCGAAGAGGTCGGGGCCCCCGCGGGCGCGCGCTACCCCGAGGGGGGAATGCGAACGGTCAACGGCTGACCGGCACCTTGCCTTTCGCGGCCTCCTCGAGGGTCGCGATGTCGATCTTTTTCATTTGTAGCAGCGCCTGCATGACGCGGTTGGCCTTCGCCGGATCCTTATCGCTCATCAGCTTGCCGAGCGCCGTCGGCACGATCTGCCAGGAGAATCCGAACTTGTCCTTGAGCCAGCCGCACTGACTCTCCTGGCCGCCGCCCGAGGTCAGCTTGCTCCAGTACTCGTCGACTTCCTTTTGATTCTCACAGTTCACGACGAACGAGAAGGCCTCGCTGAATTTGAACAGCGGGCCGCCGTTCAGCGCCGTGAACTCTTGACCGGCGAGCTGGAAATTCACGACCATGACGGAGCCGTTGGGCCCGGGGCCGGCGTCACCGTAGCGGCTGACGTTCAGGATCTTGGAGTTCTTAAAGATCGACACATAAAACTGCGCGGCCTCCTCGGCCTGTTTGTCGAACCACAGGAACGGGGTAATCGTCTGGCTAGCCATTAGGGTGTCTCCTCTTTCAGCAACTCATCCAACCGATTGTAGCTCGCCTCCAAGCCCTTCGTCGCGCCCATCTTGAGAGCGGCGTCCCGTGCGTCGCGCGACGCGTAGCGGACGGTGGTGCTGACCGTGGTCTTGCCACGCGTCTCGGCGAGTTCCGTGGTGACGAGCGTCTCACCACCCGTCCAGTAGTCCTCATACACCTCCGTGGCGACGATGCGCGACGGCTGCACGACCTCCTGGAACGTTCCGCCCATCCCCATTTTCCGGCCGTCGGCGTTCTGCCAGACGTAGCGATACTTTCCGCTCACGCGGAGGTCGATCTCACACACCGGCATCGTCCAGCCGGGGGGACCCAGCAGCCAGCGCCGCACGAGATCGGGCTGGGTGAGCGCATCGAACACCATGCCCCGCGGCGCGTCGAACACCCGCGTCATCACCAGCTCGCGGTCGGTCGGTGTCGTGATTTGCAGGGACGCGGTCTTGGTCATCTCGGTTTCCTTTTCCTCGGCTTGGGTTTTGTCTCCTCGATCAGCGCATCCACGGTCTTTTTCTGCTTCCCTTTCAGCTCGTCGAGCACGGCGTCGAGGCGCTTGAAGTTCGCTTCCCAGATCCTGCGGTACCGCTCGATCCAGTCGGTCGCCTCGGCGAGCGGCCGCGGCTCGAGCTTGCGCGGGCGGCGCTGCGCCTCCCGGCCTCGGGTGATCAAGCCGGCGCGCTCCAGGACCTTGAGGTGCTTGGAGATCGCCGGCTGGCTCATCTCGAACGGCGCGGCCAGCTCGGTGACCGTCGCTTCGCCGTCCGCGAGCCGCGCCAGGATCGCCCGGCGCGTCGGGTCGGCGAGGGCGGCAAAGGTCGCGTCTAGAGCATAACCAGATGGTTTCATAACTGAGCGGTAATGTACAGGCCGTCCCTGGGGCGTCAAGGGGCTTATCATTCCGACGTGAAAATCGCGACCTGGAACGTGAACGGCATCCGTGCCCGGGCGGCCCAGCTCGGCGAGTGGCTGCAGCGCGAGCGGCCCGACATCGTCTGCCTGCAGGAGCTGAAGGCCACCGCGGCGCAGATCCCGGCCGAGTCTCGCGTCGCCGATTATCACGACTACTGGCACACGCTCAAAGGCTACTCAGGCGTGTCGTTGCACGTCCGCAAGGATCTCTTCGCCGTCGATCCGGTATTCCGGCACCCGCCCTTCGACATGGAATCGCGCATCGTCCAGGTCGAGCATGGCGATCTGGTAATCGCCTCGACCTATGTTCCCAACGGGGGCAAGGATTATCCGGCGAAGCTGGCGTTCGTGAAAAGCCTTATCGACTGGTCCGCGCACCTCAGGGCCGAAGGCCGGGAACTGATTCTCTGCGGGGACATGAACATCGCGCGCGCGGAGATGGACGTGCATCCCAAAGAGCGCAAGCCGAACGCCGTCGGCCAGCGGCCTGAGGAGCGCGCGCTGTTCGAGGCACTGCTCGAGACGCAGCTCGTGGATCTCGGCCGCCAATTCGATCTCGACAACCCCAATCTGTTTACATGGTGGGCGCCGTGGCGGAATCTGCGCGCGCGAAACATCGGCTGGCGGCTCGATTACGTGCTGGCCTCACCGGGCATCGCCGCGCAGGCAACCAGCTGTGTCGTGCTGGCCGACGTGGGAACCAGCGACCACGCCCCGGTGGTCATGACGACGCGTTGAGGGGCGCGCCAGAAGTCATAATCCGTCGTGCAAACCGGAACATCGCTCACTATCGTATGCCGCATGACCACGGTCCGTGTCTACGGTGGGAAAGCTGGCACGAAGCCTGACGGTGGATCGCCCCTCCTGGCCGGTCTGATCGCGGCAATCGGGATCATCGTCGCCTGGGTGGGCCTCGTGTATGTGACCCACCACCCTGTCGGCATCGCCGCGTGGGGTGTCGGCGGGCTGCTGGGGATCGTCGTGGCCAAGGCGGCCAAGCCGCCGACGAGAGCGACGGGCGCGCTCGCGGCGGGGCTCACGCTCGTCACGGCGCTCCTCGCCAAAGTCGTCGTCGTCGTGGTCGCCCTGCAGCCGATGCTGCGGCAGGAGCTCGCGAACGATCCGGCAGCGCTGACCATGTTGTTCCTCCTCGAGAAGACCGAACAGAAGTCGTTTTCGCCCGAGCTGCAGGCCACGATCAACGCCCGTCCCGATTTGGTCACAGACACGACGTTCTTCGGCTTCGGCCCGGGGCACGAGCTCCGCGAGAAAATGATCGATGAAGCCGTGGCTGCCGCGAAGGCGTCGTCGTTTGACGAGCGTAAGCGCCTCGTGCACAAACACTACGACAGATTCTTAGACAAGCTGGGATTCGGGGTTTTGTTGCTGGCGACGTTTGGACTGCTGGACCTGCTGTGGATTGGGCTGGGGATGTCGACTGCCTGGACCCTGGGACAGGGACGGATCTGAGCTAGCTCCCCGGTCCCCGCTCCCGCTCTTCGCGTTCTCGCGCCTCACGCGCCAGCCGCACCCGGTCCTGCCGCTCCTTGAGCGCCGCCGCCGCGGCTGCCTCACGCTCACGCTCTTGCGCGTTCCAGTCCGTACTCGCTGCGGTGTCCGCCCGGGCGCGGCTGACGCGTTCCTGCCGCTCGCGTCGCGCGGCAGCCTGATCCTTCTCGCGATCGGCCTCGCGCTGCACCTTGTTCTTGGTATGCGCCCACCACATGACCAAAAACAGCCCGAACTGGGCGGGCAGCACGAAAATGAAGGAGGCCGGGAACAGCCGGTTGACCGTGACCGTGACTGCCGCACTCGCCAGGGCCCACTTCCACCCGGAGAGGTGCTCGTAGTCCGCGGCAAAGTAGAACAGCGCCGCGAATGTGAAGAGACCACCACCGAGCCCAAGCATGCATTAATATGTAAAACGAGGTTTTGGGGGGCAATATTTTTTCTCCAGGGACCCTTGCCGAGGACGGCGGCATGCCCCGTATCATCTGGATCATCCTGATAATTGTGATCTTTGGCGCGGCGATGTTTTTCCTGCGGCGGTACATGGAGCGTTAAGGGTGCTGACCGTATTCCTCCTGTCGCCCGCGAACTGCTCGGGGACGCGGGCAAAGCTGCTGCTGCGGAGCCAGAACAGTCCGCTCACGGAGCGGTTGGCGAACGGCGGCGCGCCACTCGGTGAAGTCTTCGCGTTCATGAGCAGCCTGTATTTCCGCGGCAAGCTGGCATATGCCAACCGCTTCGGGCCAGGGTACGTGATTGCGCCGGGGCGCGGGCTCCTTCCCGCTGATATGCTGATTCGCGTTGACGACTTGCGCAGAATGGCCGAGGTGCCGGTCGATCAGGGCGAACCGGCGTTCCGCGAGCCGCTCGTCCGCGACGCCACGGCGCTGAAGCTTGGCATGTCGCCCGATGACCGCGTCGTCCTGCTGGGCAGCGTCGCAACGGACAAATACGTCGGACCACTGCTCGAGATCTTCGAGGAGCAGCTCTACTTCCCCGCCACGTTCGCTGGGCGCGGCGACATGAGCCGCGGTGGGCTGATGCTGCGCTGCGCGAGCGCCGGCACGCCGCTCGAATACATCCCCTTGCGCGGCGCCGTCCGCCACGGACCCAAGCCTCCAAAGCTCCCGCGACTGAAGTAGGCATGACGACCCCTCCCGACCTTCTGATGGAGCGTCTACAGCGGGCGGTGGCGCCCGACTACCGGGTGGAGCGCAGGCTCGGCGGCGGGGGCATGGGCGTCGTTTACCTCGCGCACGAGGTGCTCCTCAATCGGGACGTCGCCGTCAAGGTGCTGCGTCCCGAGCTGTACACCGCTACCGCCGCCGAGTCGTTCCTGCGCGAGGCGCAGATCCTCGCCGGCGTCACACATCCCAACGTCGTCGTCATCTTTCGGGCCGACTCGCAGGAAGGCCTCCACTTCTACATCATGGAGTTGATCAAAGGACCGACGCTGGAGGATCGGCTCGCCTCAGGTCCCATCCCGGTTGCCGACGCGGCTCGGATCGGCATCGATCTGCTCCGGGGTTTGGAGGCCGTACATCGGCTCGGGGTGGTGCATCGCGACGTGAAGCCGAGCAACGCGTTTGTCTTGTCGGATGGCGCGAAGCTCGGCGACTTCGGGATCTCGAGGACGTCCTCCGATGGAGAACGCGATTCGCACGGTGGTGAAGGGACGCCGGATTACATGGCGCCCGAGGAGGTGGCTGGAAAACCGATCACTCCCCGCAGCGACATCTACGCCGTTGGTGTCGTGCTGTACGAGGCCGTCACGGGCCACGGGTTCGCCGAGCAGGGCAAGAGCGTTGATTGGAGCCGCGTACCCGGTGGCCTGGCGCGCGTGTTGCGACGCGCCGTTGCTGAGAACTCGGAGGGGCGCTGGCAGGACGCCGCGGCATTTCGGCGTGCCCTGGAGCGCACGCTGGCTCCCGGCCGCATACCGCTGGTTCCGACGGTCGTCGGCGGTAGCGTGTTGATCGGCGCCGTGATTCTGGTGATCACGAAACCGTGGCATCATTCGTCGCCCCCTGCAAATCCGCACGCGCCGGCCGTGGCGTTCAACCACATTGACTACACCGGCCCAGCGGATCGTCGCCCCATGGCGGATCGCATGGTCCATGTGGACCTCGGCCCGCACATCAACTTCGTCGACCCGGCGCCCGGGGGGGGGGCGGGGGGGGCGGGGGTGCCGCTTGCGGTCCAGGCACGAATGACGGTGACGGATGGCGATGTGGGCATGCGGCTGACCGGTGGGATTCCAACCTCCGAATTCCACGTGCCGCTCGAGCACTGGCCCACGCTCCGCGACTCGCTCGGGTATCAGATCGTACTCGGCATCTGGGCCGGCCACAGCCCACTTGCTGGATCGCTTCCGGCGCGCGCGCTGCCCCGCACGTGGGACGGGATTGTGCGTTTTCTGGAAGCAGAACAATTCTTCGCTCAGGCACAGTGGGAACGAGCCGACAGCGCCTACCGCGTGGCTGAGGCAACCGATTCCACCTGCTGGATCTGCTCGTGGCGCATCATCGAAGCCGGACGCTGGCTGAGTCGCGCGCCGGATCGCAAGCGCGTCCATCGCGTTCAGGTACACGCCGACTCCCTGCCGCCGTTATACGGCAGCCTCATTCGCGCCGCTCAGCTGCCGTTACGAGATCGCGTGGACACCTTGCGCGCCGTCGCAGAAGGCTCACGCGAGTTTTTCCTTGGGTGGTTCCAGCTGGGCGACGAGCTTTTCCATCGTGGCCCACTCGTGGGGCATCGACGCTCGGAAGCGATCCCCGCGTTCGAGCGCGCCGCGCGCCTCCGACCCGACTTTCGGCCGTCCTGGGAGCACCTCGCGTGGGCGGCGACCGCCGAAGGCGACTCGGGTGTCGCGGCCAGCGCGCTCGATTCGTTGGAGAGTCACAGCGATGCGCCGGACCCGTTCTCCCTCGAGCTCCGCGCGCTCCTCAAGGTCGGCTTTGCGTGGCGGTTTCTGCCGGAGAGCGCGGCAGCCCGCATCACCGCGGAGATCAGTGGTCAGCCCGCGACGCAGAGCAGCGCAGATTTCGGTGCGGGGCCGCGGATGCTCCCAACATTCGACGTGCCGCGTGGAGCGATCGCGTTAGGCGAGATGCTCGAACACAGCTCGTCACCAGATTGGCGGCGCTCTGGACTTATCGCCCAAACACTGGGGGCGGTGGCGCTGGGCCGGCTGGAACGATTGCACGATTTGACGCGCCGGCTCGCGGAAGTCGCCCCGGAGACAGAGCTGGAACTCTTCAACGCCGAGCTGCCGGCGGCACTCGCCTACGTCGACCCCGGCAGCATCCCTACCATCGGCGCGCTCGACGATCTGAGCTCCTGGATTGCGAGCAGCGGTGTGGATCCGCTGCGCGACCGCGCGGTCTGGATGAGCACCTTGCTCGGTCGCCCGACGCCCGCGCGACCGGGGGCTCGGGGCGAGTTCGAGCTGTTCATCGTCGCCGATTCATTGGCCGCCGCCGGCCACCCGCGCGCGGCGCTCGTGCTGCTCGATCCGATCGACGTCGACGGCGTCGCCAGCCGCGTGGATCCGTTCTTTCGCGCCATCGTACACCTCCAGCGCGCCGCGTGGCGTGGCCAGATCGGTGACATCGAACGCGCGAGAAGCGAGCTGCTGTGGCACGAGCATTTGGACGTCGTGGGTCTGCCGACCGGCCTTCCCCAGGCGGCGGAGGTCGACTGGGCGTTCGGTACGCTGGCGCGCTGGCGTCTCGCACGCTTGCTCGACCGCACCGGGCGCCCCCAGCGTGGCGAGGCATGTGAGGCCTACGCCGCGGTGGTGCGCCATTGGTCGCGGGCACCGGCGCAATTTGGTGCACGCGCCGGTATCGCTCGCGCACGCGCCCGTGAGCTCCACTGCACCACGACGCGATGATTCGCCTGCAGACGCTGGGCACCCTCGACGTCACGCTGGACGGCCGGGAAGCGCCCTCCGAGCTCCTGTGGAAAAAGAACGTTGGCTTGCTGCTCTATCTGGCGCGGACACCCAGACACCGGTGCACGCGGGAGGCGTTGATCGGGCTGCTCTGGCCGGACAAGGACGACGCGGCGGCGCGCCAATCGGTGCGTGAAGCCATTCACATGGTCAAGCACTACGTGGGCGACAAGCGGCTCAAGACGGCCGGCGACGTTGTGGAGCTGTTGGACGGTGCCGTGGAGCTCGACACCGACCAGCTCGACGATCTGATGAAGCAGCGCGATTGGGCGCGCGCGACGCCGCTCATCAACGGCGAGTTCGTCGCCGGCTTCAAGATCCCCGACGCCGCCGGCTTCGAGGATTGGCTGACGGTCGAACGGTCACATTGGCACGGCCGCGCCATGGACGCGCTGTTGTGTCATGCTGAGGAGCGCCTCGATGCCGGTGACGAGACGGGCGCGGATGACCCCATCGTGAAAGCCCGGCGGATGGACCCGCGCTCCGAGCGTGCCCTGAGAGCGCACTTGCGGCGGCTCGCGGCCACCGGCGATCGATCGGGGGCGCTGCGCACGTTCGAGGAGTTCTCGCAAGCGGCGCAGCGCGACGGCGACGCGAGCCGGGAGCCTCAAACGATCGCGCTGGTCGAGCGACTCCGCAGCGCGCGCGCCTGGCATCTCCCGAAGGACGCGCTCTCCCCCGATCGCAGCATCTCGTGGCGGCGCGCGCCGCTCCTCGGCCGCCAACGCGACGTGGCGACCGCGCTCTCGCAGTGGCGCCTGGCGCGCGCCGGCCGGCTCTCGCTCCTGGTGATCGAAGCCGAATCGGGCGGCGGCAAGACGCGCTTCACCGAGGAGCTGGCGACGCGCGCACAACTCGACGGCGGCATCGTCATCGCGACGCGTGCGGTTTCGGCGGACGTCGAGCAACCGGCGAGCGGTATGGTGAGCCTCGCCCACGGCGGTCTGGTGGACGTGCCTGGTGTCGCGGGCGCAAATCCCGCCGCGTTGGCGACGCTCGGCGCGCACGCGGGCGAGTGGGCCGAACGCTTTCCCCAACGGACTGCGCCGAGCGGCTGGAGCATCGACGCCGCGCTCGCCGAGGTGTTGCGTGTGACGACCGCGGAGCGGCCGCATGTGGTGATCTTCGATGATGCACAGTGGATCGACGCGACGTCCTACCAAATGATCGAGCAGCTCGTCCGCACGCTGGCGCGCGCGCCCCTTCTCGTCGTGCTCGCGACGACACCCGAGCCCGCGCCGCCCAAACTTGCCGAGCTGCGGTCCCGCATCGGACGCGACATCGCGGGGGGAGTGATTTCGCTCGGCAAGCTGACGCACGAGACGATCGTCGAGCTGATTCGCTGGGCGCTGCCGTCCTATAAGGGCGAATCCGCGGAGCGCCTGGCGCGGCGCATCGCCGCCGATTCCGGCGGCTTGCCGCTGCTCGCGGTCGAGATCTGTCACGCGATGGCGCACGGTCTGGATCTCCAAACGACGAATGGCACCTGGCCCCATCCCTTGCGGACGCTCGATTCGGCGTTTCCCGGCGACCTGCCGGACACCATCGTCGCGTCGGTCCGGGTCAACTATCGCTGCCTCACCGGCGCGGCGCAGCAGGCTTTGGCCGCCACCGCCACTCTGGGGGACGGCGTGGCGGTACGCAGGATCAGCTGCGCGACGGACCTGAAGGGGGACGCGTTGCATGCCGCGCTGGACGAGCTCGAGTGGCGCCGCTGGCTGGTGGCCGAATCGCGCGGCTACGTTTTCGTTGCCCGCATCGTCCGCGACGTCGTCGCGCGAGACATGGTCACCGAGGGCGAACGGCAGCGCATCCTCGCAAAGAAGTGTTAAATGGAACGCGACGCACGGATCGGTTCACGCATCACCGGGTAGCATGCCAACTCTGGAGAACGCATCTATGAAACGCTCCGCCGCCCACATGTTTCTCGCCGCAACGCTGCTGCTCGCTCCGCCGGCTGCCGCAGCCCAGGGCGGATATGGCCGCGGCGGGATGGGTCCGGTCACCCGCTACGGACCAGGCGCGCCCAAACTTCCCGGCGTAGAGCTGGTGGGACCGCTGGACACGGCGTTGGCTCGCACGCTTCTCACCCTCAGTAGTGATCAAGCCACACGCTACGCGCAGGCGTACGACTCGTTCATGGTCGCGACACGTCCCGAGCGCGACAGCGCGGGGGTCGCGATCGCCAAGATGAACCAGCGGCTCGACGAGGGCGACCGTGCGGCCGCGATGTTTTACGCCGAGCGGCTGCAAGAATGGGGAAAGTATTTGCGCGATCGCCAGGACCGCTTCGAAAGCGATCTGCGCCGCTTTCTCACTGGCGACCAGATGAAAGCCTACAAGAAGTGGCGGGAGGGGGAGGACCAGGCCGCGGAACGGAAGCGGCGCGAAGACGAGCTCCGCTGGCAGGAAGCCGCGTTCCGCGGTGAGTACGGGGGTCCGCGCGTGGGCGCCAGTCCTCCGGAAATCAAGACGGCCTTACCGGCCGCGGCCGGAATCGCGGCGCCGCCGCTGGGCGCACAGAGCATCCGCGTCGGCCGGACGTTGTACGTCGCGGGCCAACTCGGCGTCGATAGCACGAACACACTCGCGGGGATGGATCTGCATGCGCAAGCGGCTCGCGCCTTCGCAAATCTCGCCAGGGTGCTGCAAGCGGCCGGCGCCACTCCCCGGGATGTCACCGCGTTGACGATCTATGTCGTCAACTATCGACCCGCCGACCTCGACACGATTCGCGACGCGGCCGGAGTGTATCTCAATCAAAACGGCCCGATCATCACGGTGCTCGGCGTGCAATCAGTCGGTCGAGATGGTGCTGTAGTCTCGATCGCCGCCACCGCCACGGCTCCTCGCTGAACCGAACGAAACACCTCCCGCTGCTCGCGGCGCTCGTCTCCGTCGTCCTTTGGGCGGCGGCCTTCGTCGGCATCCGGGCGGCGGGCCGGTCGTTTTCCCCGGGTCCGCTCGCCTTGGGACGACTCGCAGTGGGCAGCCTTCTGCTGGGTGCGTTGGTGTTCCCTCGCCCGACGATCCGTCCAACGCGACGCGAGCTCGCGCTCCTGGCGCTCGCGGGTCTGCTCTGGTTTGGGACTTATCAAGTTGTGTTGAATGAGGCCGAGCGGCGGGTCGACGCCGGTACTGCGTCGATGCTGGTGCTGATTGCTCCCATCTTCATCATCGCGCTCGCGGCCGTGTTCCTGAAAGAGCGAACCACGCCGAATCTGCTGTTTGGCGGCGCGCTGGCGTTTGCCGGCGTCGTCGTGATCGGACTCGCGAGCTCCTCCGGCAAAGCCTCGCTTGTGGGAGTGATTCTCTGTCTGATCGCGGCGCTCGCCTCCGCTATCGGCGTTGTCGCGGAGAAGCCGGTGCTGAATCGGATATCGGCGCTGCAGGTCACGTGGACCTGCTGCGCCGTCGGTGCGCTCGTCTGCCTACCTTACGCACCGCGCCTCACGTATGAGCTGCGCGCCGCCCCTGCCGGCGGTGTCGCCTGGATGCTCTTCCTCGGCGTCTTGCCGACCTCTATCGCCTTCACGACCTGGGCCTATGCGCTGGCGCGCGGATCGGCGGGGCGACTCGCGGCGACCGCCTACCTCATACCGCCGATCACCATCGTGATGAGCTGGCTGATGCTGGGCGAGGCGCCGGGCCTCATCGCGGTGCTGGGCGGCGCACTGTGCCTCGCCGGCGTGTACATCGCCCGCTGGCAGCCGCGGGTTACGGCTTCGGACTCCTCCGCACTCGCTCCTGGCTCTCCCGCTCCTCCCGCTCATCGTCGCTGAGATCCACCGCCATCGGGAAGAACAGCGAGCGCTTCACTGCCGGATACGGCACATCCCAGCCGCGGGCATCGTGCCAGAGGATCCGATTGAGTCGCTCGGACGGCGCGGCGTCGGGGTCGTGAAAATTCATCCGGGCCGACTCCCGCGCGGCGAGCCGCCGCTCCGCCGCCTGGGGACCCGTGATGAGCCCGACCTGCTGATTCACCTCATAGAGCGACTGCTTCGGCTCGAGGACAGTGTAGGGCGTGAAGTCGGGCGACTCGTCGGGGCCGATGAAGCCGGCCCGCATGTCCGTCGCGACGAGATCGAATAGACTGAGGGCCGGCAATCCCAGGATCAGCTCGATCGTCTTGACCATGCTCGGCTGGCTGTAGAACGTGGGGTCGACGACACCACGCTTCGCGTACGGGCTGGCGACGAGCGCGACGGTGCGATGCCCATCGATGTGGTCGACGCCGTTCTGCGCGTCGTCCTCGACGGCCAGAACAGCCATGGACTTCCAGAACGAACTGTGCGACAGACCTGCGACGATCTTGCCGAGCGCGAGATCGTTGTCCGCGACGCACGCCTTGGGCGTGCACCAACCCGGGCTCGTGCCGTTGGTGTGATCGCTCGGCAGGATGATCAATACGAGATTCGGCATGGAGCGGCGCGACTCCCACTCCCGCAGGTATTCGAGAAACACATCCGCTTTCGCGACGTCCGGCACGGTCATGGTCCAGCTCGGATAGTCACGGACAAGCGCGCGGTCGAGCGAAGGGATTTCGGCGCGGGTGTTGTACAGCTTCGCCAGTTGGCGCCGGAAGAATGCGGGATTATGCGGTTGCGAGTCACGATACTGCGCGAGCATCGTCGAGCGCACCGCCGCGCTGTCCCACCCGGGTGACGGCGCGTACTCGCCGAAGATGCTGACCGTCTTGCCTTTGGCCTGCGCCGCCTCCCACAAAAAGCCGCCGGACGAATACGCCAGGGGATCCACGGCCTCGGATGGATAGCTGCGTCCCGTGTAGAGCGGCCACATCGGGTACTCGGTCTCGATGCCCTGCGTCAACCAGTTGTGGCCGTCCGCGGAGTTCCCGCCCGAAGCGAAGAAATGATCGAGCAGCACA
>Ga0209161_10000015_pt1 | contig 110641 bp, 110 predicted proteins | sample GraSoiAngelo_155_FD_186169 | JGI IMG/M metagenome (GOLD analysis project Ga0209161, IMG submission 186169) | Grasslands soil microbial communities from the Angelo Coastal Reserve, California, USA - 14_1009_13_30cm (SPAdes) (version 2) | ecosystem: Environmental > Terrestrial > Soil >... | reverse complement strand
CGGCGTCGGCGTTGGCCTGGGTGGGATCGTCGGCGTGGGCGTGGGGGTTGCTGTTGCTGTAGCTGTCGGTGTTACAGTCGCTGTTGCTGTTGCTGTCGCCGTCGCCGTTGCTGTTGGTGTTGGTGTCGGAGTGAAGGTAGCTGTAGCTGTTGCTGTTGCTGTTGCTGTGGCCGTAGGCGTGGCTGTGGCCGTCGGCGTAGGCGTAGGCGTGCCGCATGGACCCGTATACACCGCCCGGTCGACTCCAATATAATCCGCGTGTGTTCCGTTCGGCCCGGCGTTCTCCACAAAATAGCGGAACGCAAGCCGGCCGGTGGTTGCCGCTGGAACACCGCTGATGGTCACGGTGAAGAGGGTCCAAACGTGCGGATACTGGTCGTCATAGGTCGGATTGATGTCGAGTAACAAGTTAGTGAAGTCGCCAACGTCGGTCGAGGTTGTCCCTACGTTGGTGCTCGAGCCGTTGGTGCTCATACGCACTTGGAGCCGGTCGGGGAAGAGTGGGGTAGTCCGCGTGTAGAAGGTGAGCACGGAGCCGTTCACCAGATTTACCACAGGTGTCAACAACCAGTTGCTAATGGTTCCAACGTCCGCGGTGTTATTGAAATTGGCCGCAATATAGGCAGTGGGCGCCCCATCAAACGCTGGGAACACGGCATTATTTCCCTGGAACCAGTTGGTTACACCCAACGGTTCGCTATGGTTAATCATGAACCACCCAGGCAGGTTCGTAATATCGTCGAAGCCTTCGTTGATAGGCGAACAAGAGAGCATGAGTGGGTTCGTGTACAGGTCAAACTGGTGCAACGTGCCATTCGGGTTCGTGCCATCGCAGTTCGCGTTGTCCGCCCATAGCGTGTAGAGCTTGCCCATGAGTGCGGACAGACCAACGTAGTCACCAAAGTCGATGCCGTTGCCCGACGCCGTCGCGTTCGAGAACCCGCCGCTCAAGCGCTGGTTTGGCGCCCAGGTCGCGCCGCCGTCAGTGCTGAAGGTGCCGTAGTATTCCGCATCGTCGTTAGGAATCATGTTTGTCCCGTTCACGCCGTCGTCATTGCGGCAATCGTGAAAGCCCACTGCCACCGTGCCGGTTGTGGGATCGAGCGCGACGTACGGCAAAAACTGGCTCCGCGTGGTCGCGTCGTCGTTCACGCGCACCCGCGCGCTCCAGGTCGCGCCGTCATCACTCGACGTGCGCATGAAAATGTCGGTGTCGTTGTTCTCGGCGACCGTCTCGTCGGTGTACACCAGGTAGATGCGGTTGTTGAACGGCCCACCGGTCGCGTCCCATACTACCCCGGCCTCAGCGTCGATCGAGCGTTCGCTCTGCGCCGGGATAAAGTCGAAGCCGCCCACATTAGTGTCCGAAACGGTGACGCGCGGGCCGAAACCGCCCGCTCCCAAACCGTCCGCGTCTACATTGGCGTAGATCGTCGACGGACCCTCGTCACCATACGGGTTCTGATAGGTCACGATGACCTTGCCGCCACCCGGGCCAGGCCCGACGGCAATACCTCCGAAGCTGCCAGTCGCTGACGGGATCGCCTGTTGTGCGTTGAAGGGTCCCCAAACACCGAGACCCGTCACTGGCGCCCCACGCGCCACCATACTTCCGTTCTGGTTCCAGTCGACCCACACGCTGCCGTTGCCCACAGCGATCGAGGGTTGGTCAATGGGGCCGGTGCCCGCGGTTACCGGTGCACTGAATGTCACGCCGCCGTCAGTGCTCAAAATCACGTTGATGTGGTTGAGTGTGTTGTTGATGTAGACCAGGAAGAGGTTGCCGAAGGTATCCCAGGCCGCCTGTCCGTCACAGCACGCCACACCCGTGGCAATCGTGCCGCGCGTCCAGGTCGCGCCGGCATCTGTTGAGTACGCGCGGAAGATGCTGGCTGTGCCGGGGTTGTTCGAGGTGGCTACGAGGTTGTTTGTGTTGGTCGGGTTGACGTTCACGAAACTCTCAGCCTGGTTGCCGGCCGTGGCGCTGACGTTTACCACCGGCTCCAGGCAGGTCAGCGGTGTGAACAGATCGATCGGCTTCACTGCACGCTCTTTGGGCTTTATACATTTACGTGGAAGTTCGGGTACATTAATGCCCTCGGTCGCCGCCAGCACCTGCGCGTGCAAGGTGGATATGGTAGGCGTGAGGAACGCGAAAACGGTGGCAAGCATAGTCAGGCGGAGGCGTGTGTTCATATGTGTGTTCTTGTTGATGCGGCGAGTAGATGGATGGAAGAGAACTCGCAAGCGACGTGATTTTTGAATGATTTGGAAACGGATGTCGAGCCTTATTTTTGTAACTTCAGCGTACTGAGTCTCTCCGATTGACCGGAGCTAGAAAAAAGGGATCGTGATCCTGATTCCGTATGAACCTCATGCGCAGCACTACACTCTCTATCGTTGCATCAATCGGCCTCCTGGCTGTTCCGGCGACGTCGCGGGCGCAAGTGACTGGTGGAGAACAAAACCCCCATTTCGGCGATACATCCTCAAGAGCTGACGCCGCATCGCTGCAAAAAAAAGCCACTCAAGCCCAGGCTCGGATTCATGCCAATAAGGACGACCGCGACCAGCTGATGATCGCGGTCAAGACAAACGAGGTAGCCTCGGCCAAACAAGTCCTCCTCAGAAACGGATTCACCGCTGAAGATTTGGAAAATGCGAAGATTACTCTACGAACGGGCGGAGGAAAGGGAGGCGAAGACGAAATAGAGATATCTGCCACCTGTTGTGATCCCAAGGAAATCACAATTCGACGATCGCTGGAGTACTTCACAAAATAACCGTTACAGAAACAGGGACGATACCTGCTAGGCGCCCATGTGAGGTCCATCGATCGTTAGGCGTTGGTGACTGCGTCTGGCTCGCCGTACCAAAGCCTGCCGAATGGCAGCGCATCGGAAATTAGATCGACGCCGCGATGGTCTTTGCGCGGTCGGACTTCGTAGGTATGGCGTGCTTCCAACATCGGTGAGCGAATCGTAAACCAGTCCGTACTTGCCCTACCAGACCGTGATGATCGAAAGAGAACGAGAGAATTTCAACCATTCCCTTTTTGCTTTCGCATTTTTCTCCCAGCGACAAGATCGAGAACTGCTCGGCGCAATTTCTCGCGGTCTGCTAACGCCGTCGAGCGACCCCTCACCAGCTCGCAGCTCGCGACGCATCTGGAGAATCGCAGGTGAAACAATTTCTGAGTTCATGCGCTAATCGTATAAGCGAATACGCTTACGAGCCCCTGGCGCTGGGCCTCTGTGAGCTTGCGTTTGCTCTTTTTCACCGCGTCACATCCGGCACAAGGTTGCATGACGCTGCATGACACTTTCTTCTCCGCAAACCCGTATTTTCTTTCATTTCAGGGGTTTCATTTCCGGTTTTGAAAACGTTTTTTTTGGCGTTCTACTTATGAAAAAGTGGGTCTGGCTGGGGGCGGAATCGAACCGCCGACACGTGGATTTTCAGTCCACTGCTCTGCCAACTGAGCTACCCAGCCGTGATCGACGCCAATCTCGCGTGGCGTCATGGGGTTCCCACTATCCAACAATCTGGTTAGAGGGCAAGGCCGCGTAGAGACCGAGACGCTCTCACGCTCGAAACATTTTTGCAGACGTTTCTGCCATTCATTGTGCCGGTTACATTTGCAGTTACAATCGGCGACATGAAGAAGATCATTTCCACAAATGAAGCGCCGGCGGCAATCGGACCATATTCGCAAGCGGTACGCAGCGGAAGATTCCTCTTTTGTAGCGGCCAGATTCCGCTCGATCCCAAGTCAGGCCAAATCGTTCCCGGCGATATCGCCGCGCAGACCCGGCGAGTCTTGGACAACATTGCAGCCCTTTTAAAAGCCGAGGGACTCACTTTTGATAATGTGGTTAAGACGACCATCTTCCTCACAGATCTTGGCGACTTCCAAACCGTAAATGAAATTTATGGCTCATACTTCAAACAGAATCCTCCCGCTCGTTCTACTGTCCAGGTTTCTGCGTTGCCGAAAAACGCGAATGTGGAAATCGAAGTTATCGCCGTAGCGGAAGAGGCCGAGCCAACGGCGTATGATACTTCCGGGTAAAGATTGAGATTGTTGATGGCGAAAATTTTTCTGCTTGGGGACCGCGGGCATTCTGCCGGCGACTCTCCCAAAAACGCGTGGTTGAAGCTGTCCGGCAACATGCCGGACAGAGCGGGCAAAATGCCCGCGCTCCCCAGATGAGCGAAGATCTCCTCGCGCTCTTCCGCAAGACTGGCGCGCTGCTGGATGGCCACTTTATCTTGCGATCCGGATTGCACAGCCGTGAGTATTTCCAATGCGCGATCCTCTTGCAGCACACCGACATCGCTGCGCAGGTGTGCGGCTCGCTCGCCGACAAACTGCGCGAGTTTGATTGCGACACAGTTATCTCCCCTGCTCTCGGCGGAATTATCGTCGGCCAGGAAGTTGGGCGCTCGTTAGGCAAGCGCCACATCTTTGTTAAAAAAGAAGATGGCAAACTTGTTCTGCGCCGCGGTTTCCAAATTTCCCTTGACGAAAAATTCTTCGTCATCGAAGACGTCGTCACGCGTGGTGGGCGCGTACAGGAAACGATCAATATTGTCCGCGCTCACGGCGGTACTGTTTCCGCTGTCGGTGTGATCGTCGATCGAAGCGGCAAAACTAAACCAAATTTCGGGTGCCCGTTTGTCAGCCTTGCCGAAATGAACGTCGAGACATTTCCCGCTGACAATTTACCGTCTGATCTCGCGAAAATTCCGGCGGTCAAACCCGGCAGCAAATAAGCGCTAAGCTGTAGCCACCGGGCTGCGGCCGGTCACCAGGACTCATCCGATTCACGACCACCTTCACCAGACGGCCCGCAGGGCCGTGGCTACAAGGTTTGCTGGGCGGAACGGGATTATTTTGAAAGTAATTCGGCCAACTCTTTCGTGTTCGTCACGGGCGCTTTGCAGGTAAAATTTTCGCACACGTAAGCGGCTGCTTTTGCATCGACCATCGACATCGCGCGGATGGCTTCGTTTTTCTCGCCGAGATATTTTTGGCCGTCACTGCCATCGGCCAACAACACGACCGTCTTGGGGACAAAGTGACGATGCACCTCTTTAAGAAGCGCTTTCGTTTCCTGCGCATCCTTCTTCCCTGCGATCACGATCTGCCGCGGTTTGCTTAAGGAGAAATCGAGCGTGACCAGCAGTTGTGGCATAGCGCTGGGGAAATGCGACAGGGTGGCTGCAAATGCATCAATCGTTTTTCGCACACAGTCTGCTCCGGCAGCTGCCGGATCATCGCGAAATTGCGATAATCGCAAAAGATTCAGCGCTGCGACCGAACTCGCAGCCGGCTCCGCGCCGTCATTGTCGTCTTTCATCCGAAGAAACACGCTCCGGTCTTTGCCGCTCGTGCTGAAATAGCCGCCGTTCTTCTCGTCGAAAAACAAGCGGTCCTGCGTCTCCTGGAGCTGGATTGCAAGCTTTAGCCATTCAATATCGAATGAGGCTTCGTAAAGATCGATCAGCCCTTGGATAACGAACGCGTAATCGTCAGCGAAACCTTGGATGTCGCTGCGGCCTTGTCGATAATTGCGATACAAAATCTTGCGCGATGAATCGTATAGCTGCTCGCGCAGAAAATTTGCGGCGCGCGTTGCGATTTCCAAATACCGCGGGTCGTCCAGCACTTGCGCGGCGCGAGCGTATGCGGAGATCATCAGGCCGTTCCAGGCGGCGATGATCTTATCGTCGAGATGGGGTCGCGGACGTTTGGCACGAATAGCAAACAATTTCTCACGGCTGTGCGCCAGCGCTTTCGCAATGTCCTCTTTGGTTTTCTGAAAGTGTTCTGCTGTTTCCGCAATTGTGTGACGCTCGATTAAAATGTTCTTGCCGCGGAATTCATCGTGCGGATCGCTTCCTTCCGGTGCGTTGCCGTGCGCTTGCACGCCATAATGAAAATCAAAAATCTCTGCGGCATCACCCAGCGCTGCGTCGATTTCCTTTTTCGTCCAGATATAGAATGCGCCTTCTGCGGTCTTGCCGTGGCCGGGATCGCCGATCCCGACTGCAACGGGGCTATCAGCATCTTCGGCAGAGAAAAAGCCGCCTTCCTTCGATGTCATGTCGCGAGCGACGTAATCAAGAATGTCGCGCGCAACTGACTCGAACTCGACCCTCCCCGGCGCTTTCGCGTCCGCCTCTCGGCGCTCATCCCCGGTCGCGATCCCGACCTGAGGATTGAGGTGAGGGTCACCTAAGATTTGGTGCACGTCGAGATACGCAACGGCGAGCTGTGCCTGATCGTAGAGCATTTTCTCGAAGTGAGGCACGTGCCAGTAACGATCGACCGAGTAACGATGAAAACCGCCGCCGATGTGATCATGCATTCCCCCCGCCGCCATTTTCCGCAGCGTAAACAAAGCCCTCTCGAGCGCTTGTTTGCCGGAGTCGCTCTTAGGATCTCGTGCGTAAAATCGCGTCAGGAAATTGAACGTAACTGGCCGTGGAAATTTTGGCGCGTTACCAAACCCGCCTTCCTTTGAATCATAGCTGCGGTCAATCTGCCGGTAGGCGGCCTCTAACGTTGCAGCGTCGATTTGGGCTTCGCTCTTTGCGGCCGATTGAGATTCTTGCAGTGCCGCAACGATTTTGCCTCCCTGCTCAACAATATTCTCGTGATTTTCTTTCCATGCTGTCGCGATCCGCTCCAGGACTTTTTTAAACCCGGGCTGGCCATATCGCTCTTCGGGCGGAAAATAGGTTCCCCCGACAAACGGCTTCAAATCGGGCGTCAACCAAACGCTCATCGGCCACCCGCCACCACCGGTCGTCGCTTGGACAAAGGTCATGTAAACGCGATCGACGTCGGGTCGCTCTTCCCGGTCCACCTTGATATTGACGAACTCGCGATTCATGATCGCAGCCACTTCTTCGCTTTCGAAAGATTCGTGCGCCATGACATGGCACCAGTGGCAGGTGGAATAACCAACCGACAGAAAGATCGGTTTATTTTCTCGACGCGCCTTGGCGAACGCTTCGTCGCCCCACGGATACCAATCGACTGGGTTATGTGCGTGCTGGAGCAGGTATGGCGATTTCTCGTGTGCAAGCCGATTCGTATACTCGGAATGCGCAGGCGTGGGCTCAGCAGAAGCGTCGCTCGATGTCACTAACCACGTTAACGCGAGAAACCCAAAGCGGAAGTAGCTTGTCATGCTTTGCTACTTTAAATCGTTAAACCGTTGATGCGTTAAAGCGGTCAAACGGCAATCTCGAGGCCAAACCTACATCACATTCTGTCATTCGGAGCGCCTGCCTAGCCGTAGCTTTATGCGAAAGCTAGAGGAATGTCTCCAGAAAATGCCGAAGCACGAACGACGAATCGGTCGAGCGGCGGCGCCGTATCTTCTCGTCATTCGTCATTGATTCGTCATTGGTAATTCGTCATTCGTCATTCGTGGACACCGCGCATCTCGTTCCTCTGTTTTTCGCAATCGGATTGATTGCGTTTCTTTATTCGTCGGTCGGTCACGCCGGCGCATCGGGTTATATCGCGACGATGACGCTCTTCGGGCTTGCGCCGACGGTCATTCGTCCGACTGCGCTTGTCCTTAACATTTTGGTTGCGTCCATTGGTGCATTTCAATTTTGGCGTGCCGGTCACTTCTCTTGGAAATTGTTCTGGCCGTTTGCGCTGCTTTCCATTCCGGCCGCGTATATCGGCGGCTATTTGCAGCCGTCTGCTGCTTTCCTAAGGATTTTGATAGGTATTGTGCTGCTTTTCTCTGCCGCCCGACTTGTGGTTCGCCGGAGCGACCCGCCGCAAACGTTCCCTCCTTCGCGGCCGGTAGCGATAAGCGTGGGAGCGAGTCTGGGATTTCTTGCGGGTCTCACCGGAACTGGAGGTGGAATATTCCTCACGCCGCTACTGCTGTTTTGCCGTTGGGCGCACATTCGACAGGCCGCCGCAGTTTCAGCGCTGTTCATTTGGGTGAACTCGATCGCCGGTTTGGTCGGTTATTTTACAAAAGTTCGTTCCATCCCTTCGCTAGGCCTGATTCTTGCAGCGGCTGCAATTATTGGGGGTACCATCGGTTCGCATTTGGGAAGCAGGCGTTTTGCCGTCCGAGTGATTTCGCTTTGTCTGGCGACAGTGCTTCTAATTGCGGGAATGAAACTGATTCTTACAAGGTAGGGGCGATTGACCTCAATCGCCCGGGCGCTTCGGGTGAACCGACCCTACCTCCAGTTTCGGCGCGGTCTGTGGAGACCAGGGGTTGGTTTCGTAATCGGATGCGACGATTTGATCGGCGTATTTTTGTAAAAGCTCGCAAAGCGCGGCGACATCCAATCCGTAATGTCGTGGGGTGAAATTCGATAGATTTCTCTCTGCCAATCGAAACAAACGCACCGCAGGCGGCAACCGCCTGCCATGCTTTGCGTGCGAGGGTTGTTCGAACCGCTTCTGAAGATGAACGAAAGCGCCGGCCGCCTGGATTAGTCCTTTAAAATAGTCCGCATCGCGCGGCTTGGTCTTGAGCCAGAGCTGTTCCAGGACGTCATGTGCTTCGTAATAACGCTGTTCGTTCCAGCAGCGGAAAAACGCGCGGTAAAACGGATGGTTTGCCATGTCTTTCTCGTCCGGACCGACATCGCCACCGGCCAGCTCAGCCACAAACTGCGAAATCCTCTCGCCTTTGGTCATGGAGCGCTTAATTTGCTCGCAGCTCAGATAATGAGCAAACCACCAACTCATCAGCTCTTCTGGGGGACACCCTCACCCGCCCCCTCTCCCTCGCGAGGGAGAGGCGATCCTGCGGCGTGCGCGTCCATGTCATAGAAAATGACTGTCCCCACCCTCGCCGTTTTAGTTGCCGCGATCGCAATCTTGATTTTCTGCTCTGCGCTTTTTTCCGGCGTGGAGACGGCGCTTTTCTTACTCAAGCCACATCAATTGCGCCGCCTAGAAGCGAATCATGCCGGGCTCACGAAATTCATACAGCTATTCCAAGACAATCCGCGTCGAGTTCTGAACGTCCTGTTGCTCGGCGACGGATTAGTAAACGTCCTGCTAGTGGTGTTGTGTCTTTTCTTCTTATGGCAGGGCCCGCTGGCTGGACGCATTCCGCAATGGCTGGTTGGAATTGCGATCTTTGGCGTCGTAGTGCTGCTCTGCGATTTGATTCCAAAACTTCTGGCGCTTTCGGCGCCTTATAGACTCTCGGCCATCGGCGCCCTGACGTTGCAGATAGCAATGCCGCTCCTTGACCGCATGGGCCGTGGGCTGGAGACAGTCAGCGCTTATGTGGTCGATCTTCTTACGCCTGCGCATCTGCGGACGCGCGTGCGTTTGAGCGACGAGGAACTTGGCACCCTGATTGAGATGGGTGAAGAAGAGGGTGCTTTGTACGAAGGCGAAGCCGAAATGATTCAGGAAATCATTAAGCTGGGCGACAAAACCGCAAAGGATTGCATGACGCCGCGCGTCGATAGTTTCATGTTGCCGGATGATTTGACCAACGAAGACGCGATCACGCGCTTAAAAGAGAAGCGTCATCGGCGAGTCCCGGTTTATGCAGATACGCCCGACCAAATTCTCGGGATCATCGATGTGAAACTGTTCCTGCTCGATGCGTCGGAACATTACACCGAAAAGCTCATCGCTCCCTCGTTCGTTCCCGAGACGATGCATGCGCTCGAATTGCTCAAGCTTTTTGTGACTCACCCCCAGGGTATGGCAGTGGTGGTTGACGAGTTTGGCGGCACCGAGGGAATCATCACAATGGACGACATCGTGGAAGAAATTCTCAGCGATGCGGTGCCTCGGGACGATGTCGCCCTTTACATCGAGGCTCTCGGTCACGGTAGATTTCTCGTGAGCGGCAACGCGCGTCTCGACGATTTAAGCGAACATCTTGGTTTCCGGATCGACGCCGAAGGGATAGACACGATCGGCGGACTTATTTTTACCCGGCTGGGTTATTTGCCGCCATCCGGCACAAAACTCGAGATTCCGCGTCTTGCTATTACTGTGCGCCGCTCTGGGCGCAAACGAATTGAGGAAGTTCTGCTGGAGAAAACAACTGCGTTCGAGGCTGCGGCATGATCGTGTGGTTCATCATTTTCTGTTGCTGGGTTGTTTCCTTTTTCTTCAACGGAATTGAGAGCGGCCTGCTCTCGATCGATCCAGTGCGGTTTCGGCAGAATTTGAAGCAGGGTGTAACGGCGGCCCGACGGCTGGATCGTCTACTCAAACACCCGGAACGGTTGCTGGCGACCGTTCTGCTCATCACGAACGCAGCCGACATACTTGGTCTGTTGCTGCTGACGCGCCAACTAGTTCGGTCGTTCGGCTACGCCGGCTTCTTCTTCTCTCTGGCAATCGCGCTTCCGGTTCATCTATTCCTGCTCTTGGTCCTACCTAAATCGTTGTTCCGGCGATTTCCTTTTCGCGCATTAACTCAGCTTGCAGGTGTACTCGAACTCGCGTCAATGTTGTTTTCACCTCTGCTCGAACTCGGTTCACGGCTTGGAAAGCTGATCCTGCCAGCTCGTACCGCGAAACACGCGCGACTTTTTGCCGCGCGCGAAGAGCTAAAGCAGATCACCACGGAAAGCGAGCGCGAGGGCTCTCTTACTCCGACGGAGCGCGCGATGATTCATAGCGTCGTTGACTTTCGCAGTGTCAAAGTTCGCGACGTGATGCTGCCCTCGGCGAAAGTGGTTGCGTTGCAACCGAGCGCGTCAACTCAGGAAGCACTCGAGCTCGGCGCTGCTTCTGATGTCGATCGTCTGCCGGTGGTTCGACCGGAAGAACAACCTACTGGACTGGTCAACGTCCTCGACATCCTGCTGGACCACAACGGAAACAGACCGCTAGGCGATTATGTCCGGCGTATTGTAACCACTACCGAGGAGGAGCCTGCCTACCGCATTGTGCAACAGTTGCGCGCTGCTCGACTTGGTCTTGCCATCGTCGTGGACAAAGAGAAAAATTTTCGCGGAATCGTCACTATCGACGATTTGATTCGGCGGCTCGTTTCTTCGAGCGAGGCGCGGGCCTAATTTCCTCCAGCGAACAATATGTCTTCATCGCCCAGAATTCGGGCGCAACTTACCAGCGCGACGTGCGAGAAAGCCTGAGGAAAGTTTCCCAGTTGACGCTTCTGACGTGGATCGTACTCTTCAGAGAGCAGTCCCAGATCGTTGCGCAGATCGAGCAGGCGCTCGAACAATTCTCGCGCTTCTTTTTTCCGGCCCATGAGGTGCCAACAATCGGCCAGCCAAAACGAGCATGGAAGAAATACCCCTTCGGTGCCTGGCAATCCGTCGACGCCGGTTTGCTGCGGCCGATAGCGTAGCACCAGGCCGTCTTGCATTAGTTCGCGTTCAATCGCTTCGATGGTGCCCCTGACGCGCTCGTCACTCACCGGAAGAAACCCAGCGAGCGGCATTGTAAGGAGGCTTGCGTCCAAGGCATCAGACCCATAAAACTGGGTGAAAGCTTTCTTCTTCGGGTTGTAACCGCGGTCACAAACTTCTCCGTGAATTTGGTCCCGAATCTTTTGCCATCGATCAAAGTGCTCGCCTGCCGCGCAGTCGCAGTCCTCAATCAGCTTGATCGCACGATCGAATGCCAGCCAGGCCATCATTTTCGAGTGCGTAAAATGCTGGCGAGGGCCACGGACTTCCCAGATTCCTTCATCCGGCTCCTGCCAGTGTGACTCCAGGAATTTCACCAGCGCGACCATCAGCGCCCAATCAGGTTCGGTCATTTTGATCCCGGCATTATCAGCCTGCCAGATCGCAGCCAGCACTTCGCCATAGACATCGAGCTGGAACTGCTGTGAAGCTGCATTTCCGATGCGCACCGGCCTGGAGTTTTCATACCCGGACAACCACGGAATCTCGTATTCATCTAGACGGCGTTCGCCGCGAACGCCGTAGATAGTTTGCATTTGTGCCGGGCTGCCCGCGATGGCGCGCAGCAGCCATTGGCGCCAGGAAGTAGCTTCCTCGCGATAGCCAGCGCGCAGTAACACAAGCAAAATGAGCGCCGCATCTCGCAACCAACAGTATCGATAATCCCAGTTGCGCACGCCTCCTATTTGTTCTGGGAGTGAAGTGGTAGGCGCTGCAACCAGGCCACCAGTAGGTGCGTAGGTCAATCCTTTCAGCGTCATGAGTGAGCGCACGATCGCATCGCGCCATTTCCCTTCGGTTTGAAATTGTTTCGCCCAATCTGCCCAAAATATTTCCGTATCGCGCAATGCGTGCTCAGGATTAATCTTTCTCGGCGGATCTGTGTGAGAGGCGAACCAGGTAAGCACGAAAGGGATACGGTCACCTTTTGCCACGGTGAACTCAGCCACGGTGGTTAAATCTTCCCCGTGCGTTTCAACTGGTGTTCGTAAGATCAAGCCATCAGGTCCCGCGATTGCCTCGAGTCCGTCAAAACGCTTGCGTCTTCGCACCCACGGAACGATCTGGCCGTAATCGAAGCGGATGATCAGTTCCATCTGCATCGGCACTTTGCCGCGCAATCCTTCGACGATGCGGATGATGTCCGGATTCTCACCTCGCGGCGGCATGAAATCGATCAGGCGAACGGCCCCGCTCTTGGTTTCAATTTCTGTTTCGAGAATTAGCGTCTCTCCCCGGTAGCGGCGGCGCGTGCCTTCAACGTTCTCCGCCGGAAAAAACCGCCAGTGCCCATTTTCCTTGTCGCCGACCAGCGACGCAAAACAAGCGGGGGAATCGAACCGAGGAAAGCAAAGCCAATCAACGCAGCCGTCGTGACTCACCAGCGCGCCGGTCTGCGTATCACTGAGAAAAGCGTAGTCCTCGATCTTTGTATGTTCCTTCGCCACAATAATTCTTCCTCTTCCTCTTAATCTTCGTCTTCCTCTCTTGCCCGCCGTAGCCTCGGCGAAGGCGGGTGCTCCTGTTCCGTTTCTTCTGTGATGGCAGCCGTGTCGGCTGCGTCCGCAAGTTTCGCGATCTCCTCAGGCGTCAATCGGAACACGGTCCATTCATCCATCGGCTTTGCGCCAAGGGACCGATAAAATTTGATCGCCGGTTCGTTCCAATTGAGCACCGCCCATTCCATCCGCCCGCAGCCACGATCACGCGCAATCTTCGCAAGCTCAACAAGCAATACCCGACCATAGCCTTTGCCGCGCTTCTCCAGCTTCACGAATAAGTCTTCGAGATAAAGCCCAGATCGCCCGAGCCATGTCGAAAAATTATGAAAGAAAACTGCAAACCCCACCGGCGTTTTTCCTTCAAACGCAAGAAGCACTTCCGCCGCCGGCCGTTCACCGAACAAAACATCGACAAGCTGTTCTTCCGTCGCACTGACTTCGTGCGGCGCGCGCTCGTACGTAGCCAAATCGCGAATCAGTTCCAGGATGACCGGCACGTCCTCCACGCGCGCGGGGCGGATCTGAAAATCACCAACATCTTTCATCCTAGTGCTGATTGTCCATGACACGCGAACGGAAGCAAACTCGCGTGAAATCCGACGTCGAACGCAGGGATCGACCAAACCAACTGATCGTGACAGCGCGTATCGAGTTCACGTAAAATCCAAGCTTCAGCGGAAACTCTGCAAGGTCTCCCTATGAAAAAGCGACGCACTGCCCAATCCGCTTTCTTCAGCTTGTGCGTTTTAATTGGCTTGGTCGTCTTTTTTGGTTGGACTTCTTTTGGCGACGTTGGCTACGGCAAATCCGCAAACATCAATTCGCACGCATACACGCCATCTGGACGCACGGGTTTACTCTACTGGAGCCACTCCCACGCCCACTGCGACTCCTTGCGCTTCGGTCGGCGCTTGGACCGAGCAGGCTCCCTCTCCCACCGCTGTCTCGAGAAACGCCGTGTCTTCACAAGGAGGCAACCTTTATAGTTTCGGCGGGATCGCCAACAATATCGCTATTGCAAACGCTTACAAATACAGCCCTGGGACCAATACGTGGATGCCGATCGCCTCGCTTCCGGCACCGTGTGGCTGGGTTCAGCGCCTCAAGCGACGGCACCTACATTTACATTCTTGGCGGCGTGGACCAAAACTTCACGACGACGGCCACGCTTTGGCGCTACGACCCAATCAGCAATACCTATAACACGAACCTGCCCGATTATACTATTCCCACCTACTTCCACGCCACTGCGTACCTTAACGGCAAAATTTACCGCGTCGCAGGTCGCGAGCGAAGCCGAACGGGTCAATCGCCCCTACCCTAGCGCGCGACCGATGCGATTTAGACCTTCTTCGAACATTTGTGTATCCGCACCCATGCCGATGCGGAAATGATCGGGCATTTCAAAGAAGCGACCCGGAACCGCTGAGGTGTCGAATTTCGATCTCAGTCGCTCAAGAAAAACATTTACGTCTCCATTGAGCAACTGCATGAACGCGGTCGTACCCCAATCGGTCCAAGCGGCGGAAATCGCTGACTGCCGCGCAAGAAAATCCCGGAGCAATTTGCGATCCGCCTCAACGAGGGAGCGCCCTCTTTCGCGAAGAAGATTCAGGTGATTGAAGGCGGCGACGCTGAGAAGCTCACCCGGGTAAACCGGCGTCGCGCTATAAAGGTCATTCAGGCGGCGCATCTTCCACGCGAGACCCGGCTGCGCTAGGATCCATCCGCATCGCAGACCGCTGACACCGTACACCTTCGTTAAGCTGCTGGTCACTACGAACTCCGGCCCCAGATGAAACGATGTGCGCGGCGTGTCCTCGTAAACCGCATCCAGATAAACCTCATCGACGAGCACGAGCGCGCCGACGCTGCGTGCGATATCACCGATTTCACGCAGTACCGGCTCCGGAGTAAGCGCACTCGTCGGATTATGAAGATTTGTGATCACGATGAGGCGGGTCTTCGGCGTAATACAACGAAGAACCTCCTTCGCGTCCACTCCCCAGCCGTTTTCTCCAGCACGCTGAAAGCGCTTCACGTTCGCTTGCAGGTAACGGGCTACATCGAGAATGGGCCCGTATGCCGGATGCTCGATTAAAACTTCATCGCCCGGTTCGATGATCGCGGCCATGGCCAGATGATTCGCCATGGAAGTGCCGGCAGACTCTACAACGCAGTCGGGATCGACTCCATTGTGCGCAGCAATCGCTGCCTGCAGTGGCGGGTAGCCATAGCTGTTGTCGCCATTGATTTCGAGCTCTTTCAGATCGACCGAAAGTTCGCGGAGCGGAAACGGCGCCACGCCGCTCGTTGCGAGATTGAACCGCGCACGGCTCTGCGTCTTAGACCAATGCATGTAGTCAGAGTGCTTGTATCTCATGAATGCGCGCCTCTGAATCTGATGACAATCATCGTGGCATCGAATAATCCATGCTGACGGCGGGGCTTCGAAGAATCCAGTCTTGTCATTCCGAGCCCATTCGACTCACTTCGCTCGCTCAAGGCAAACTCCGCGAAGTCGCCTGCCGAGCCGTAGTCCCGCAACTGCGGGACGAAGGCTGGAGGAATCTCTGAATTTCGGAAACGTGGTACATTGTCACTTTGTTCCAGCGTCAAATTTATAGATTTTGAATTCCGGACTCGCCGCCATCACCGTGGCGCTTTGGGCGAGATGCTGTGCGAATTCAGGATAGTAATCCAACCACCAGAACGTATTCGTGGTGAACACTACGTGTGTGGCGCCGCGGCGTCGCAGCTTTTCAAGATCAACAATCGCGTCCTGGCCATCGCTCGGAACACCGGCGTAAATCCCGTCTTTTTCCAGAAAATGCCAGCCCTTGCGCTCCGAATAATAAAATATCGTTGGGTCGCCCATGTCGGCGGCAACTATTAACGCATCGGACGCGGTGATTTTGTCTAATTCCAGACCAGTATCTCGAAGTTGAGCGGCGGACGATTCGTAAAGTGGTCGCAAGTTCACATAGGAAAGAATTGCAAATGAACCAGTGAGCAGAAGTGACAATATTATCGCGACAGGACGCGAAGCGATTTTCGACGCGAAAAAGGCACAAGCGGCCCCGGCAAATGCAGCTGCGACCGGCACCAGAGGAAGTTGATACCATCGGTGGCGATTGCCGTAGCCTAGCGCTACGACGAATAGAACCATAGCAGCCAGCCACCAATCAAAGAGGCGGCCGTATCTCCCTCGCGGCCCCACGAACAAACCCATGAGCGCCATGACCACCAGAACGGGTGTCAGGCTTGATGTCGCAGTCTGGCGCGCGATGTCCCAGTACCACCCCAAACTCTCGATTCGAACACCACCGGCACCGAAGAAATGATGCGGATAAAATCTCTGTGCGATTTGATGCGCATGCCAGTACCAGGCGGCAGATGGCAGCAATGTGATAGCCGCGAAGAGAAGCAGTTGTAGCCGGGATCGGTGATCCCGGCTTCTAAGGAGCTTTATTTCGCGTCGGCCGGGATCAGCGATCCCGGCTACAGTCAGATACGCAAGCGGCGCGAAGATAATAGCGCTTGTAATTTTGATTAGGATCGACAGGGAAATCGCAATCGCTGCCAGAAACAAGGGCGTCCACTTTTGATCGTGCGTCCAACACAGAAAAAAATATAACCCGATGATCGCGAGAATAAGCGATGGGACGTCTGGCATGAACGAGCGACCGGCAAAAATATTCAAAGGCGCGAAACTGAAGAAAAATGTGGCCCAAACCGCTGCTGTGCTGCCGAAAATTTCCCGGACGAGCAAAAAGAAAAATGGCAGGGAAACAGCGAAGAAAATTACGGCCTGGCCGCGTCCAATCCATTCATGAACACCCGCAAATTTGTAACAAATCGCCGCAACGAACGGCAAAATCGGAAATTCCGTTCCAACGTAGCCTGTGGCATCACCGGCCCAATCGATCTGCGGATAAGCAAAATGAAAACCTCGCTGGCTAAAGTTATGCGCAATCGCGGCGACGTCGCTTTGCCGCCAGCTCCAATGGTCGACGTAGGGTTGATTAATGAAAATCAGCCGCGCCGCGACGGCTAGAATCCAAATAGCTGCCAGAAGTTTGCCAGCGTGGCCATGCCGCCGCCGGATCCAGAAAACAATCGCAGCTCGGCGCAAGAGAATGCTCCGGAACAATCCGCCTCTCCCCTCAGGCGAGGGGAGAAGATTGAGGTGAGGGGTCTTCGGCATCATGTAAGCACGAAATAAGCAAACCCTCACCCTCCCCTCACCCTTGAGAAGGGAGAGGCGATATACGGTGCTGAATAGGATCTACCTCTGCGCTCTCTCATGCGCATCCTCCAAGCGTCTTGACAGCTGAGGTAAAGTCAATCGGGTACGGTAATCCCAAATCGCACAGTAAGAGTTAGCATGAAAACAGCGGTTCGCGTTTGTTCTCCGGCACATGTGGGATTTTTGGTGCTGACATTGCTCACCGGCCTTGTGCTCGGGACGGCGCGCGCGCAGAACGAACCGATTCTGGTGCCTGAGGCGGTCGATTATCAGAAATTGATTCCCATTTTACCGGAAGCGCCGCAGGGCTGGACCGCTGATAAACCGGAGGGCTCGACCGAAGACGTTGGTGGATTCAGAATTACAAACGTGCATCGCGACTACCACAAGGGTGAAGGGGACAAAGCACCGACGGCGGCCATTAGCATACTCGATTCCGTGTCCAATCCAGATTATGTCGCTGCCACGACCGCTGCATGGAATAGCAATAGCGAAAGCAGCGAAGGTTACAGCAAGTCTGTCACCATCGATGGCAACCCCGGATTTGAAGCATTCGAGAAAGAAACCAAACATGCGACTCTGTGGCTGATGATTGCGAATCGCTATTTTGTTCAGGTCGAGTTGCAGAACCAGGATCCCGCCGAATTGCAGGAGTGGGTCAAACGCGTCGATTTGAAGAAATTGGCGGAGATCAAATGATAAGCGGCATGCTTGACATCCTGAGCGCAAGTGACGGATCTCGTTGATCACCGATCACTCATCACTTTTGTTTAGTCCCCTCTCCCGCCATTGGGACAAAGCGGACGGGCAAGGTCACACTCTCTTTCAATTGAAAGCTGCTGAGCAAATCGCTCACCCACGGGGATCACCATGCGCCCGCCCTCTTTGAGTTGATCGGTGAGCGGTTGCGGAACTTTATCGGGGGCGCATGTCACAATGATCGCATCGAATGGCGCATGCTCCGGCCAACCTTTGTATCCGTCGCCAACCTTCACGTGCACATTTTTGTAGCCAAGACGTTGAAGCGCAGCCTCGGCGCTTTGGGCAAGTGGCGCGACAATTTCAATCGTGTAAACCTCTCTCGCGAGTTCGGCCAGAATCGCAGCTTGATAACCCGAGCCGGTGCCAATTTCCAGCACCCGGTCTGTTGGCGACAGCCGCAATTGCTCGGTCATAAACGCCACGATGTATGGCTGCGAAATGGTTTGACCATAACCAATCGGCAACGGCCCGTCTTCATAAGTCGCAGCGCGTGAGTCTGCCGGAACGAATTCTTCCCGCGAAACTTTTGCCATCGCCGCAAGCACATGTCCGTCGTGAATCCCACGCGGCACCAATTGCTCTTGGACCATCCTCTGCCGTTCGCGTGCGAGATCGCCAACCGGCGCAGGCGATTGCCCGCATCCGGTCGCTGCGAAGACAGCAAGAATCAGCAGTTCCGAAATCCCTCGCACGCCCAAAAATAATGCCAACTGCGCTGCTACGAAAGCAGCACTGTGGATTTGTCGAAGCTTCCTAGCGCGCCGCCGCGACGGCGTTCATGTAGCACAGGCGATCAGCCAGCGTTTTCATGACATGCGTCGCAAAGTGCGGCGTTTGCTGAACGAGAAAATGAAACCGGCGCCGATCGATTTCTGCCAGCCGACACGGAGTTTTTGCGACTACGCTGGCTGTGCGCGGGCTATCATCGATCAACGCCATTTCACCAATCAGCGCGCCTGGCCCTGCGGTTTCGAGCACGAAATCACCAAGCAAGATCTCCATTTCGCCTGCCAATAGCACGTACATCTTCTCACCCTTCTCACCTTCCCGGAAGAGGGATGCACCGGGCGCGATTTGCAACGGTCCGGTTTCTTGACGAAAAAGCTCTGCGGGATTCATGAGTGCAATGTAATCGGCGACAGAAACTACAAAGGAGGCACGATCACTGCCAAGTTACAATTGTGTGACAGCCGATCCGTGCGCTGCGGCGAGCAAATTCTTCGTGTTCTTGTGGTCTTCGTGGTTAATTCCTTTTGTCATTCCGAGCGAAGTCGAGGAATCTCTAAATTCCATGTCTGAGGAACGCAAAACTTTAGAACAGCGCGAGCACATGACGGATATCGAATGTCTGCGCCATTCGGCGTCACATGTACTTGCATTCTGTCATTCCGAGGCGCAAAAGCCTTCGGAGTCGAGAATGGAACGGTGGGGAAACCGCGACATGGACGGGCGGGCCGACACGCCGAGCGAGCGGGCGCGAGCGAGTCAAATCTCTCACTAGAATGTCTGACGACCGCAAGAGTTTAGAAGAACGCGCCCAAATGACAGATATCGAACGGCTCCGGCATTCGGCGTCGCACGTACTTGCGACTGCGATATTGAAAATTTGGCCGGAAGCACAGTTCGCCGCAGGGCCGCCAGTGGAAAACGGTTTCTATTACGATGTCGATCTTCCGCATCGCATCTCGCCTGAGGATTTCGAGAACATCGAGGCGGAGATGAAAAAGGAGATCAAAGCCAACCATCCATTCGAACGGCTCGAGGTTTCGAGGGACGAAGCGCTCGCCCTCGGAAAAAAAGGCCGGCTTGCAGCTCTCGATGAGCGTTCCGCGCCTAGCAAATACAAACTCGATATCATCGAAAACATCCCGCCGGACGAGAAGATTTCGCTTTATCGCAACGGCGATTTCATTGATCTCTGCGCTGGCCCGCACGTGATGCGCACGGGAAACATCGGCGCATTCAAGCTGACCACCGTTGCGAGCGCGTACTACAAGGGCGACGAAAAAAATCCGCAGCTCCAGCGCGTCTACGGGACCGCGTTCAAAACCAAAAAGGAACTCGATGATTACTTCGCAATGCTGGAGGAAGCGAAGAAGCGCGATCATCGCAAGCTAGGCAAAGAACTGGAGCTTTTCGTTTTCGACGACGATGTCGGTCCTGGTCTCCCGATGTTCTTGCCGCGCGCCGCAGTCATCGCCGAGGAGTTAGAAAAGCTCGCGAAGGAAACCGAATTCGCCGCCGGTTATCAGCGCGTCCGCACGCCGCACATCGCGCGCGAAAGTTTGTACAAGAAAAGCGGTCACCTGCCCTATTATTCCGACTCAATGTTTCCGCCGATGACACTGGCTGAAGACGTTGAAGCGTTAAAGCGAGATGCGTTGAAGCGGGAAAGCGGCGAAACCGCTTCAACGGTTCAACCCTTCAACGCTTCAACGAAGTATTATTTGAAAGCGATGAACTGTCCGCATCATCACAAGTTGTTTGCGGCGTTGCCACGGAGTTATCGGGATCTGCCGTTGCGACTGGCGGAGTACGGGACGTGTTATCGCTACGAGAAGAGTGGCGAGTTATTCGGGCTCATGCGAGTGCGCTCGCTGCAGATGAATGATGCTCATCTCTATATGACGCCTGACCAGTTTGAAGCCGAGTTCAATGCCGTGAACGAAATGTATCTGAATTATTTCAAGCTGTTCGGGATCGACAAATACCTGATGCGTTTCTCGACGCACGATCCATCCAAGCTCGGGCAAAAATTTGTCGATGAACCGGAGCTTTGGAAAAGGACTGAGGAGATGACGCGAAGCGTCTTAAAGAATTCCGGAATCAATTACGTCGAAGTGCCGAACGAAGCGGCCTTTTATGGGCCGAAGATTGACGTGCAAGCGTGGAGCGTGATCGGACGCGAGTTTTCCATCGCGACGAACCAGGTCGATTTCGCGCAGCCGCGAAGTTTTGATCTTCGCTATAAGGACCGCGACAACATCGACAAGATCCCGATCTGCATTCATCGCGCGCCGCTCGGCACGCACGAACGTTTCATTGGATTTTTGATCGAGCATTACGCCGGAAATTTTCCGCTCTGGTTGTCGCCTGAACAAGTGCGCATTCTCACGATCGGCGATGATCCGAAGCTAATCGATTACGCGCGATCGATCTTGAGGGAATTGCGCGCTCATCAAGTCCGTGCCGAAATCGACGAAAGCAGCGACAAGATCAACGGCAAAATCCAGCGCGCGGAACAAATGAAAGTCCACACGATGTTCGTCATCGGCAAACGTGACATGGAAGCCGACGCCGTGAGTGTCCGCGTTCATGGAAAGGGAAATCTTGGCCCCAAACTGCGCGGCGAGGCCATCGCCGAGATTTTACAGTCCATTAAAGAGCGACGCACTTGATTGCGTGCGCGTTCTCTGGCTAGAACAGTGAAATGGATTTAGCCGACGCTCTGAAGAATTACTTCGGCTACGACGCCTTTCGGCCGTTGCAGGAAGAGATCATCCGTGATGCGCTCGCGGGGCGCGATGTTTTTGTGCTCATGCCCACGGGCGGCGGCAAGTCGCTTTGTTTTCAGCTGCCGGCCTTGTTGCGTGATGGGCTGACGATTGTGGTATCGCCGCTCATTTCACTGATGAAAGATCAGGTGGACGCGCTGCAAACCAGCGGGATCCCTGCGACATACTTGAATTCAACGCTGGATCGGGACGAGGCAAAAGCGCGCTGGCGCGGACTGCATCGCGGCGAATACCGGATGCTTTACGTCGCGCCGGAGCGGTTGATGCTGGAAACATTTTTGGAGCGCGCGCTCAACTGGAAGATTGGGCAATTCGCCATCGACGAAGCGCATTGCATCAGCGAATGGGGTCACGATTTCCGGCCGGAATATCGCGAGCTGAAAAAATTGAGGACGCACTTTCCCGAAGTGCCGATGATGGCGCTCACCGCGACTGCGACCGAACGAGTGCGAGCCGACATCGTCAAGCAGTTGAATCTGCGCGAGCCGCGCTGTTACATCGCCAGCTTTAACCGGCCGAATCTGACGTATCAGGTGGTTGCGAAATCGGCACCGTATGAGCAATTGCTCGCTTTTGTCCGCAGCCGGCCTAACGAGAGCGGAATCGTTTATTGCGCCAGCAGAAAGAGCACTGAATCGGTGGCTCGAAATCTCAACGAGGACGGTATCAGCGCAAAGCCTTATCACGCGGGGCTAACGTCATCCGAGCGCACGAAACACCAGGAATCATTTTTACGGGACGACGTCCGAGTGGTCACCGCTACGATCGCCTTCGGGATGGGCATCAACAAACCGAACGTTCGCTTCGTTGTGCACTATGATCTGCCAAAAAATCTCGAGAGTTATTATCAGGAAACAGGCCGGGCCGGACGCGACGGATTGCCGAGCGAATGCGTGCTGCTATTCAGCGCTAGCGACGTCGCCAAACAAATCCATTTCATCGACGAAAAGAATGAAAGCGAAGCACGCATTGCGCGAGCGCAGTTGCGGCAAATGGTGCATTACGCCGAGACACGTGAATGCCGACGCGCGACGCTGTTAAGTTATTTTGGCGAAGATTATCCAGAGCCCTCATGCGAAGGCTGTGATAACTGTCTCACGCCGCGCGAGACGTTCGATGGCACAATCCCCGCGCAGAAATTTCTCTCCTGCGTCCACCGCATCCACGCAAGAAGCGGATTCGGTTTCGGACTGAATCACGTTGTCGATGTTCTTCGTGGCGCGGGTACGCAAGCGATCCGGCAACGAGGTCACAATGAGTTGTCCACGTACGGCATTGGCCGCAACCTGAAACGCGAATCCTGGCAAGCGATTGGACGCGAATTGCTGCGACTAGGTCTCGTTGAATGCGCGCCGGGCCGATTTGCCACGTTTTCGCTTACGCTCGCGGGTCTGGAAACACTGCGCACACGCACCCCAGTTACGTTGACCAAGCAGGTCGATGTCGCCGAGAAAGCAGCGCGTGGCAGAAGCGGCGCGATTGAGTGCGATGAATCACTGTTTGAGCGTTTGCGTGCGGTGCGCCGTCAGCTTGCCGATGAACGCGGCGTGCCGGCGTACATCATCTTTTCCGACGTATCGCTCCGGGAAATGGCGAGAAATTATCCTACAAACATGGGCGAGTTCCGCCGAATCGCCGGCGTCGGCGAGCAGAAACTGAAAGATTTCGCCGAACCGTTCCTCAGCGAAATCCGAGCGTATCTTACGACAAATGAACGCCGGACATTTACCAACAATGCCGATTCCTTGCGACCGCGACGTCGGCCCAGGCTGAACGACAGCCAGCTTGAAACGCTGCGGCGCTTCCAACGCGGCGAAAACGTGGATGAGATCGCCCGTGCCCGCGGTTTTGTGCGCAGCACGATTTACAGCCATCTGCTGGCTGCGATCGAATGCGGCAAGCTCCCGCAGGCGCGGGAGCAATTCTTCACACCCGGCCAGGAAAAGGAAATCGCAGCGGCGTTCCGCCAGGTGTCCAACGGAACGCTTGTTGATGTCAGCGCGTTGCTCGGCGGAAAATACGACATCGGCCTGCTGCGGATGTTCCGCGCAGTTGCCACACAATCATATGCACAGCATCAGCGATAGTTGGACACGCTTACTTTGTTTGCGCTTCCCGTTTTCGCAATTCCGCGGGGCGTTCCTACACTAGCATAGCGCCATGAACCGCTGTGGAATTGCGACGATCACAATGTCGCCGGACCCACCTTCGGCGGGCAGCTCCTTCAGCACAAGGCTATATGCGCTGAATAAGAGATGCGTGAGAAAGAGCTGGGCGATCCAGCTGGTTCGTAGAACCGGCTGCCGCTACGCGGCGCTTTGCGGATCGATGTTGCTGCCCGTTTCCGCTTTCGCGACCAATCCGTTTCTTGATGCCAAAGACGACAAGCCGGTGTCCGCGAAATTTCGCGGGACGGAATGGAGCGATGAGATTGGGCGGGACGAAATTCCGCTGACTGCACGAGTGGTCACAACGCGCATTGCCAAAATGCCCTGGGGTGCGATTTTCAAAATCGAATTCACGGATCTAAAATCGCGCGCAAAAAAGCCCCGCGAAATTCCGCCCGACTACTTTATCGTGACTGACGATCGGATCGTCCTGCTAAACGAAGAGGACAATGACGCCGCAGTTAAGAAGATTTCGGCGATGGACAAGCCGCCAACGTTTGAAGATGGAGATGTCCGCGGGATCACAAGCGGAAAGTTGGATCACGAAGAGGGCCCGTGGACGACCACGATTAAGGTTAAAGGTGACGAATGTGCTTATCTTACCAACCATAATTCAGGTCATTTCTCGAAGATCGTCTGGAAAAAAGGAGCTGGATTGGTTGAGTACGCGAGCGGCTATGGCGCGCACGGAGACGGCTATCGGCTCAAACATGAAGTAACGGGTCGAAAGCGGTAAATTGGCGCGAACTATTATAAAGATTTAACGCATTTATGCGATTCCTACTTGAGTTACCACCGCCGGTTTCATTTTTCATAGTCTCGGCGGTTACCACCGGCGTCGCTCTGTTTGGACTTTACCTGGTGCGAAGGACGTACCCCGCAGATGTACTAAAGGAAAATCACGAAGTCGCGGCGATTATTTTTAATGCGTTTGGCCTTTTCTATGGGGTGATGGTGGCGTTTGTCGTGTTTGTTACCTGGAGCGGATACGACGACGCAACGAAAAACTTGCAAATGGAAGCTAGCGAGGCGCTGGATATTTTTCATAGCGCCGGATCATTTCCCGACCCGGCTAAAACAGTCGTACAGCAAGGAATACGAGATTACCTTGCTTCAGTTTATAACGATGAGGTACCGAAAATGGCACAGGGAGACATTAGCCTTTATTCCGGCGGAGCTCACGCCGGACTCCGAATATTGTTTAATCAGATCGATGCGACATCGATTCCCAATAGAGAGCTCTACGCGGAATCTCTGCGATGTTTAAATAACCTCGCTCAGTATCGTCGAATGAGAATATTCGCCGGGAACGATACTGTACCACCCGTTATCTGGTTAGTGTTACTGGTTGGAGGCGTGTTCGCGGTGTCCTACACCTTTTTCTTCGAAATGAAGAACATCAGGGCGCAATACCTAATCACCACGACGCTGACGGTGACAATCACGTCGATCCTGTTTTTGATCTATGTCCTTGACCATCCCTTTACCGGGACAAGCAGAATCAGCCTGGCGCCTTTGAAACAAGCGATGGCGGCAACGCAAGGCGGGTGACGCCGGTGATCGAACGGCTGCAGCTCGTTCTATCGTCGCTTTTTCTTTGGCAGTTTCTTGCGCTTGGTCTTCGCGAGCTTCCGCAACTGGCTTTGGCTCATCGAGCTCGCCATCTTGCGCGACGGCCCCTTCAGTGACGACTTCGAGCGCTTTCCGCGCTTGGCCGCGAGTGCCGCGCCGGCAGCCATTTGTTGTTTCTTTGATTTTGCAGGCATACACAAAGAATTCGCATCTGAACTGCGAATTGGATCGTTCAGGGTGCCGCGACTTTGCGCCAGAAGAAGTAAACCGGCACGCCCGTCAACACGATGAGCATCCCGATTCCCGAAGTAGCGGGCGCGAGAAATGCCAGATCGATAATTAGCAAAGCGGCGAGCAGAATTGAAACAATTGGCACGATTGGATAACCCCAGGTGCGGTACGGGCGCTCTGCATCGGGTTTTTTGCGTCGCAAAATCATTAGCGCGGCAATCATCAGGACGTAAAACACCAGATCCGCCGAGACGATGTATTCGAGCAGTTGGTTGTAAACATTTCCGTAAGTCGGTTCATGTGTCGCGGCATTGATTGTCACTGTGCGCGGCAACGTTAGAAATGCAGTCCAGATTGCCTGTGCGACGAGCGCTGCTGCCGGAACACGAAAGCGATTTGTGGTCGCGACTTTTTGGAAAAACAATCGATCGCGCGCCATTGCATAATACACGCGAGCCCCGGACAGAATGAGCCCGTTGTTGCAACCGAAAGTTGAGATCATAATCGCTGCCGCCATACACATCGCACCGGGATGACCGAACACGGCGTTCATCATCGCCACGGCCACGCGATTTTGCGGCGCGTGCTGGATTTCGGGAAACGGCAGGACAGCTAGATAAGCAAGGTTAGCCAGCAGATAAAGGACAATCACGATGCCGCAGCCTCCCACTAGTGCACGCGCGAGATTTTTTCCTGGGTCGCGCACTTCGCTGCCGACAAACGTCACATTTGTCCAGGCGGTCTGCGCGAAAAGCGGGCCCACCATCGATCTTCCAAAGAGCAGCGCGAGAGCGAGCCCGCCGACGAATGCGAAACCGGGCTGTGCGTTGTCCGGGCTCCAGCCGTTGGCCCACGAATTCCACCAAGACGAGTTCAGCGCAGCACAATTGGCCTTCCAGCCTAACGACAAACCGATCACCACCACGGCAGCAAGCGCGGCGGTTTTAGCAAACGTGAATGTGTTCTGGATAATTTTTCCAACTTCAAGACCGCGCGTGTTAGTCCACGTCAGTAACGCGATCAAGGCGATCGCGATCATTTGTTCCAGCGACAAGCTGATCGCGTAACTTCCGAACGAGATTGGCGCAACCAAGTAATTATCCGGCGAAACCGGTGGGACAAAAACGCCGAGAAATTTTACAAACGCAATCGCCACCGCAGCGATGGTTCCAGTCTGAACCACAAGGAACAACGTCCAGCCATACAAAAAACCGATCGAGTGACCGTATGCTTCGCGCAAAAATACATAAACACCCCCTGCCCGCGGCATCATGGTCGCGAGCTCGGAGCAACACAACGCGCCGGTGATAGTAAGCAAACCAGCAACGGCCCACGCGAGCAGGAGCCACCCCGGTGCGCCGCTCAATCGCGATGATTCCGCTGAGGTGATAAAGATGCCCGACCCAATCATCGAGCCGATCACGATCATCGTCGCGTCGATTGGCCCAAGCGCGCGAACCAGGTTGGTCTTCTGTGGAGACGGCCCGCCCTCGGGCCGCATAGGACGCGCGTTTCGGCGCGAGGGCGCGCCGGCTCCATTCTCGGGGCGCTCCTGCTCCATTAGAACATCAAATCATGTATCGTTCCGCGGTACGGCCACGCATCGATGGTCTCGACGAGGCCCGCCCGAACCGCGTTTTGCTCAACGTAATGCCATTTTTCGGAATAGATTTCGCTGGATCGCAGATACCGATCGAAATAATCCGTCTGCCAGGTGGGCGGATCGATGGAAAGCGCCGCCGCGATTTGTCGAGAGCTGACGCTTTTCCACATCTGCACCCAATCGGCCATACGGCGCGCACCGATTTCAGGCCGCGCAAAGAAATGTACGTGATCCGGCATTAAGATGTAATGTCCTACCCACCAGCCATCGTGATCAGCGGAGCGTTGCCAAGTTTCGCGCAAAATCTTCTCGCATTTCGACGAGGCAAGAATTTTACGTCGCTGATAAGTGCACGTTGTAAAGAACACGATCGGATTGCTGCGGAACGACGGCACATGTGCCAAATGGCGAAATGGAGCCGGTCGCCTTGGGGACGGCCCACCCTCGGCGGCGTAGGGCGCTTACTTCGGCGCGAGGGCGTGCCGGCTCCAGTGTCGCTCTTGTTCCTCATGGCTGGCTTTTCAGCGCGCTTATTCTGACGCCGTCGCCTTCGAGTCGTGTTCGCAATTCACGCGCGAATTCAACTGCGCCAGGTGTATCGCCATGGACGCAAATCGTTTCGCCGCGCACATCGATATCGCCGCCTTCGACGGAGCGCACTTTGCCTTCGCGTAACATTCGCAGGACTCTCTGGGCGGCTTCTTTTGGATCGTGAAGCAATGCATCGGGTCGCGTGCGCGGGACCAGCCATCCGTCATTCAAGTAATTGCGATCGGCAAAAATTTCGGGCGCGATTTTCAAACCATGCGCCTCGCCAGCGCGGGCTAGTTCACTCCTGTCCGGCGCAAACAGAATTAACGTCGGATCGACGGATTCGATAGCGCGCGCGATCGCATCGGCCAGTTCTTGGTCGCGCACGGCCATGTTATAGAGAGCGCCGTGCGGTTTGATGTGGTTCGGTCGCACGCCCACGGCAGAGGCGATTGCTTGAAAAACTCCGAGCTGATAAGCAACGGCGTCGAATACGTCTTGATTACCTATCTTCAGTTCCTTGCGTCCGAAATTCTCGCGATCGAAAAAACTTGGATGCGCTCCAACGGCGACGCCGTGCTCCTTAGCCGCACAAACTGCGGCGTGCATCGTATCAGAATCACCGGCGTGAAAACCGGTCGCAATATTCGCCGAGCTGATGAGTTCGAATAGCTCGGCATCGTGTGCGGCGCCTTCCCCGAGATCGGCATTGATATCGACAGATAGATTCATGGGCTGCGCAAACTGAGTCCAATACGAAACCGCTCCAGCGCCCGCTCCCGCTGCAGCAACAGCCGATGCGCATCACCAAGTGACACTTCTGAAAAACGCACGCGGTCCCCAGCGCGAAGTTGTGCCGCAATGCCAAGATCGACTGTAATCACGTGGGCGATTTTGGGATAGCCGCCGATGGTTTGGCAATCCCCCAAAAGCAGAATCGGCTGGCCGCTCGGCGGAACCTGCACGGTACCGGGAGCAACTGCTTCCGAGATAAGATCGACGTTGTCGGCGCGAGCCAATTCGGGGCCAGTCAGCCGCACGCCCATGCGATCCGAATCGGGTGACACGGTGAATGGTTCGCTCGGTAATCGTTGAAGAGTTGCAGCGTCGAAGCGGGTCCAATCCATGCCGCGAACGAAACGCAAAATCGGGTTGGGCTTTGCTGGACTTACCCAATCATGTGGCGCAGTCCACGATGAAATAACTTTAGCCGTGGTCGGCTTGTCCGCCGTAGCTTTAGCGAAGGCAGATGACCCTGGCCATTCGCCAAGCGAAATAACATCACCGTCACGCAAAGCGCGTCCGTCAAATCCACCAAAATTCGCTCGCAAATCCGTAGAGCGACTACCCAGAACAATCGGCACGTCCACTCCGCCGGAAACCGCGAGCCAGGCTCGGCAACCAATTTGAGCTCGTCCGAATTTCAATTCTTCACCGGATCGGACAAGCGCTGTGTGCCCCGCTGGCAACGGCGCGGCTCCAATCAACACATCGAATTCGCCGCCGCACCAGGCAACGATTCGCTCATCCTGGAAATGCAGCTGCAGGCCGCCAAGAGTAATTTCGAGTCCAGCTTCACTTTCATGATTGCCAACGAGTAGATTAGCGACGCGCATTGCAAATGGATAGAGTGCGCCACTTAACGAGACGCCGAACTCGCGAAAGCTGGTGCGCGCAAGATCCTGCACCGAGGTCAGGAAACCCGCGCGTTGAATAATTGCTGTCATTCCGACCGAAGTGGAGGAATCCCGGTGCAGAAGCTGAGACGTAACGCAACGGGGTCCCTCGACTCCGCTGCGCGTCGCTCGGGATGACCGCCATTCATTGCTTTAAGGACTCAAATTCTTCCCGTTTGATCGCGCGAAAGCCCACACGATCGCCCGCATGCAGAAGCGCAGGCGGGTTTTTCGATGGATCGAAAAGTCTTAATGGCGTTCGTCCGATCAGATTCCATCCGCCGGGCGAGCGCAGCGGATAAATTCCCGTTTGCGCGCCACCAATCCCGACCGCACCGGGAGGAATTTCCTTGCGGGGGTTGGATCGGCGCGGCGTGGCCAATTTCTTTGGCAACCCTGCCATAAAGGGAAATCCGGGAACGAACCCAATGCAGGCCACTCGATAACCAGCCGCACTGTGGAGCTCTACAACTTGCTCTGTCGAAATCTGTGCATGACGCGCCACCTCCTCTAGGTCAGGCGCGAACTCTGGATCGTAGCAGACCGGAATTTCAACAGTTCGCGGCGCGGAACGGCGGCTCCCTCTGCGCTTAGGAACTGTAGCAGCGCCAATTCGCGTTGCCAGCCAATCGAATATGTCGCTTGCTGTTCCGCTTGCTTTGGCAACGTCGACCGGGTCGCAGAAAACTGCGACGCTCGTATAAGCCGGCGCGAGTTCGATGACGCCAGGAATGGCAGCGCTTCGCAGCTGGCGAAACGTTTGCAGGACCTGGTCCTGCGTCTCCTCGGGCGCATCCTCAAATTGCTCGCGCACGCGCACAATTAGTGCTGAATCTCCGAGGGGAACAATTTCCATTGGCGGATCTGGTTCGAAAGAGGAGGCTGATCTTCGCTCCGCCATCTTTCAAGATGATGCATCATCGTTCGCTGAATTTTGAGGTGAAACGGCTTCAGCAACGTTTTCCACGTTCTCTTTAATCTCGTGCACTTTTGGATGCACATCACTAATCAAATCGTGTTCGGCCTGGGAAAGGTGTTCGATGCGCGTTGTAATTTCGTGGAGTTCTTTCAACAGGGCGTCCTGACGCGCTGAGATGCGATGCATCCACCAAAAACAAACACACCAGCAGATCAGACCGATCCAAGTGAGCGCAAACATGGTCATATCATTGCGCCCGCTTCGCTTCGATCTCGATATCGATCGCGACCGTTTGGCCGATGCCGGACACTGCTTCGGCTGCGGAGGCAAACATCAAATTGAAGTCGCGACGCGAGATTGGTTCGGTGGTAACCGCCCACCGCGTTCGGCTCGTTTCATATATCGGCGTTAGCAATTTCACATGAAGTGTGATCGGTCGACTCACGCCATGCATCGTGAGATCGCCGAGGATGTCGCCGCTTTGCGGTCCGGTTTGCTTGACGCTCTGGCTTTTGAACGTCATCTGGGGAAATTTTTCGACGTTAAAGAATTCCGGGCTGCGGAGATGGTCGTCCCGTTTTTTGATGTGCGTGTCGATGCTGCGCACGTCGATCTGCGCGGTGACCGACGAATTCTCCGGATGCTCGCGGTCGACGTCGATCTTGCCGCTGAATCTTGTGAATTTGCCGTGGGTGGTGCCGAGAAACTGATGCACGGTGAAACCAATCGCGGAGCCAGAGGAATCGAACTTGTAGGTCTCGTTCGCCCAGGCGGCGGAACTCAACGCAAAGATTGCCAACGTACCGACTAGATTGCGCAATTTCATTTCGAACTGTTTTTCGCCTCGGCCGCGAGTGTTTTCAAGAGCGGTGTGCGGGAGAGCGGCAGCCGCCCGAACAAATTTCCCAGCGCAGAAGCCGGGTCGGCTTTCAGTTTTTTCGAATCGTGCACGCCGGCGATGCGGGCGAGCTCCGTCTCGAAGTGAGAGACTGCGCGCTGCGTAGGATCGTTTACATCGAGATAACCAAACGCCCGTCGCAATAGCGTAAACAATTCCGGCTCGCGATGATCCCGTTCGGTGCAAATCTCGATCAGCTCGACGAAGTACGCTGCTGTCTGAGTGCGCACATAATTGCTGCGAATTCCTGGAAATGGATTTTTGAGTACAACTTCCGTAAGCGTGTGCAAATCGGACTTGCGGCTCCGCACGATGGAAATTTCAGCTTCAAAAAATAAATCCAGTTTTCCGGAGAACGGGCTTTTCGGACGGCGCGCGCCTTTAGCGACGGTTTGGATACAACCAAATGATTCCGTGCACCACGAGACGATTAGGCTCGTATCGCTGAGTTTTCGTTTGCGCAACAAAATGGCGGCCGTGGTTTCCACTAGAAGATTGTTATGCGGATCTTTGCCCGGCGCTACAGGCGCGTCCTGCAGATGTGGATGTGAAAGCGCTCGACGACGCGCCGCACCCCAAAAGCGCCTCGTGCGAAACTTGAAGAGGCGTGGTCTCTTTCCTGATGCCGACGAGAACTACCGAAACCGCACGCGTGCCAGAAGACATCAGCGGGCGAGCGCGTCGCATGCCCATTGGAAGCGTGACGTGGCGGCATACGTTTCGTGCCCTGCGGCATCGCAATTATCGCCTCTTTTTTTGGGGCCAATTCGTCTCGCTCATTGGCACGTGGATGCAGCAAACCGCCATGAGTTGGTTCGTCTATCAAATTACGAATTCAAAGCTGCTGCTGGGCGTCGTCGCTGCCATGGGATCCGCTCCGATGATGCTGTCTTCAGTTTGGGGCGGCTCTCTCGCTGATCGCTATCCGAAGCGCTCGATCCTCGTCGTGACACAGACGGCGCAAATGATCTGCGCCTTCCTTCTGGCAGCCGGCGTCTGGGCGGAGTTTGCCACGCCGTCATTCATTATCATTATTGCTGCGTTCAACGGCCTCGCCATGGGCTTCGACATGCCGACGCGTCAGGCGTTCACGGTTGAGATGACAAGCCGTGAAGATTTGCTAAACGCGATCTCACTCAACAGCTCAATTGTGAACGGCGCACGCGTTATTGGTCCATCCGTTGCTGGCTTACTAATCGGTGTGTTCGGTGTGGCGACGTGTTTTCTTCTGAACGGCGTGACGTTTATTGCGGTGATTGTCGGTTTGTTGATGATGCGCTTGCCGCAATTTCAGCGACCGGCATATGCTGTCTCTGCCGGCGAACATGCCTGGAACGGCATCGTCTATTCAATAAAACATCAACGAGTGCGAACCATTCTATTGCTTTTCCTGGCGGTGGGTGTCTTCGGCTGGTCGTACACTGTGCTGATGCCAGCTTTCGCGCGCGACGTGCTCAATCGCGGTGCAAACGGCTACGGAATCTTGATGTCGGCGAGCGGGATCGGCGCTTTCATCGGTGCGCTGGTCGTAGCAACTTACGGACATTTGTTTACACCGCGACGGCTGGCGCTCGGTGGCGTTTGGTTATTTTCCGCTGCTTTGCTCGTCCTTTCGCTGAGTCGAAATTTTTACGCTGCGCTTGCATGTCTTCTGGTTGCCGGATTTGGAATGCTCCTTTTTTTCTCTACATCGAACACCGTACTGCAGACGATCGTGCCGGATGAAATGCGCGGTCGCGTCATGGGGGTATGGTCGCTCGTATTCGGCGCGATGATCCCGCTCGGAAGCCTCGAAGTGGGCGCCGTCGCGCATTGGCTCGGCACACCTTTCGCGCTCGGGGTCGGCGCAATTATTTGCGCAGCCTCAGCGCTGGTGACGCTGTCTGTGATTCGCCGACGCGAGGCGCAACTCGCAAACTGATTTGTAGGGCAGGCGGATCGCCCGGCGTATGACGTCGCTATCACCGGTTGATGATATGCAGCGCGCGCTTCTCCACGTTGAGCGCCGCTTCTCTGACTGCTTCGCTCAGGGTCGGATGCGAATGGGTGGTGCGGCCGATGTCTTCGGAACTGCCACTAAATTCGATCACCGAAACAGCCTCGGCGATTAACTCCGAAGCGGCATGGTGCAAAATGTGTGCGCCAAGAATGCGATCGGTTTTTGCGTCTGCAACAAACTTCACCATTCCTTCCACATCCTCGCTGCAAAGCGCGCGGCTATTGGCGCGGAACGGAAATTTGCCAATGCGGACATCGGTCCCCTGCCCTTTCGCTTGATCTTCGGTGAGACCAACGCCCGCTAGCTCAGGATTAGTGTAAATAATACCTGCAATAGCGTCGTAGTTTACATGGCCGGCCTTGCCCGCGATGATTTCTATACAGGCCATTCCTTCATCTTCGGCCTTGTGCGCCAGCATCGGCCCAGCGGTCACGTCGCCGATCGCGTAAATGCCTTCGACATTTGTGCGGAAATGTTTGTCTACTTTGATCCGCTTCTTCTCATCGAACTCGACACCGGCTTTCTCTGCACCCAACCCGTCTGAGAACGGGCGGCGTCCGACTGACACGAGAACTTTGTCTGCTTCGAATTTCAGTTCATTGCCGTCTTTGGTCGCGGTGACGGTGGCCGCACCATTGTTGACCTTGACTGCGCTCACTTTTGTTTCCAGATGGAACGTCATCCCTTGAGCAGTGAGCAAACGCTGAAGCAGATTGGACAGCTCGAGATCGAATCCGAGTGCGATGCGCGGGAGAAATTCCAGCATCGTCACTTCCGATCCGAGCCGGTTCCAAACAGAACCCAGTTCCAGCCCCACCGCGCCCGCGCCAATGACGATAAGTTTCTTTGGAGCTTCTGTGAACTCCAGCGCTTCGGTGCTGCTGACAATTGTTTTGCCATCAAATTTCGCAAATGGCAGTTCCACCGGCGCGCTGCCGGTGGCGATCACGATATTTTTTGTCTCGATCTCCTGCGTCTGATCATTCGACGATTTGATCGAAACTTTTCCAGGAGCATTGATGGTGCCCAAGCCTTCGAAGACTGTGACCTTGTTCGTCTTCATCAACGAGCGGACGCCTGTATTGAATGTCTTCACGACCTTGTCCTTGCGCTCCTGCATCTTCACCAGGTCAGCGCGCGCGCCATCGACCACGATGCCATGCTTGGCCGCCTCTTTTTTGACGAACATCAAGTGGTCGGTCGATGTCAGGAGCGCTTTGCTAGGGATGCAGCCCACGTTCAAGCAAGTGCCGCCTAGTTCCTTGTCTTTTTCGACAAGGGCTGTTTTCAGGCCGAGCTGGCCCGCCCGGATTGCGGCGATGTAACCGCCGGGGCCAGAGCCGATGATAACGATGTCAAATTTTTCCATGCCGAGATGAGCAATCGCTGAAAAACCCGGAGACGCAACGTACACTGCAATTTCTCATTAACACCGGCCTTCAGCCCGGTGTCATCCAAGTAAAGCGATCGAGCTGTTTCAACAACTTTCTCTTGTTCATTACCCAATGAAGCCGTCGAAACGGCTTACGCTTTCGCGCTGCGGAGCACCTGGCTGAAGCCAGGTGTTAATGAGGCGGATGTTAAACTGGGGAAGGAGTTTAAAAATCCAAAGGCAATTTTTTCGGGTCCTCAATGCACTCCTTTACCTTGATGAGAAACGTCACCGCTTCCTTCCCATCGATGGCGCGATGATCATAACTCAACGCGAGATACATCATCGGGCGAACTTCGACCTTCCCGTCCATGGCAACGGGTCGCGGCATGATTTTGTGCATGCCGAGAATGCCGCTTTGCGGCGGATTTAAAATCGGCGTGGCAAAAAGCGACCCATATACCCCGCCGTTTGTAATTGTGAACGTGCCGCCTTGTAGATCCTGGATTTTCAGTTTTCCCTCGCGCGCTCTGCCGGCGTAATCAGCAATGTCTCGCTCCAAATCGGCAAAGCTCTTCTTATCCGCATCGCGCACGACTGGCACAACGAGTCCACGCTCCGTGCCGACGGCGACACCGATATCGTAGTAATTGTTTTGAATAAAGTCGTCGCCGTCGATGCGCCCATTGACAACGGGTACAGCTTTGAGCGCTTCCACGCATGCTTTAATGAAGAACGACATCAAACCAAGTTTGACGCCGTTCTTTGTCGTGAACTCGTGTTGCTTTTTCCGGCGCAATTCCTGGACGGCGCTCATGTCGCATTCGTTGAACGTGGTAAGAATTGCCGCAGTGTGCTGCGCCATCACCAGTTGCTGCGCGATTTTGCGGCGCAGCGGCGACAGCTTTTTGCGGACGAACCGGCCATCGGTAGACGGTGAAATTTCTCGATCATCGGTTTCTTCTTCCGCCTTCGCCAAGGCTACGGCGGACAAGTCTGCCTTACCGCGTTCGTGAGCCGCTTCCAGCACGTCAGCCTTGATCAAACGTCCACCCCCGCCGGTGCCGCGAATTGTCTCCGGCTCAAGTTTCTCTTCTTCGACGATCCGACGAACCGCGGGCGACAGCGCTGTAGCCGAGGGCGCTGACCCCGGTTGGCCGCGGTCAATGCCCGTGGCTACAGCTTCTTTCTTTTCGGGCGCCTTTTTCTCGAGCTTGGGTTCTCGCTTTTCCTCTGGCGTCCTCTTTTTGGGTTTTTCTTCGCTCTTTTCTTGCGTTCGCTGCTTGGAGTCATCAATTGTGGCAACCACTTCCCCTATTTTGACTTCCTGGCCTTCAGGTACCTTCGTTTCGAGCAAGCCTCCTTTTTCGGCAACGATCTCGGTAGAAACCTTGTCGGTCTCCAGCGTGAAGAGCGGCTCGCCTTCGTTCACGAACTCGCCGGACTTTTTGTGCCAGACGGAGACGACACCGCTGGTGATCGATTCACCGACGGCAGGAATTTTTACTTCAATGGCCATGGGCGAGAATTATCCCGCGTCTGCGGGACTAATCGAGCGTCGCGTTCGAGCGACGTTTCGTCAACAATAGCCCGGCCGGCGCACTTCGGCTTCGCGATACGAACAGGATCTTGGAAATATGGCCAACCTCGAACAGTCAAGGGAAAAGACGCGGCGCATTTTCGTGCTCGCGGACACGCACAATCGTTTGCCGGAAAGGGTGAAAGAAATCGCCAAAAGCGCCGATGAAATCTGGCACCTGGGCGACGTTTGCGCCGAGAACATTCTCGACGAGCTCCGCGCTGTCGGGCCACAAGTCACGGTCGTCCGAGGAAATTGCGACAGTAACACCGATTGGCCGCTGGTTGTCGATCTCGTGCGAGGCGGATTAAAATTACGCCTCCAACATATACCGCCCGATCACTCCCCGAAGGACGCTGATGTTGTGCTGCACGGGCACACGCACGTGCCACGACACCAAAAACGTGGAAGCGTGTTGTTTCTGAATCCGGGGTGCGTGACGCGCGCCAACCAAGGCGCGCCTCCAAGCGTGGCATGGCTTGAAAGCGCAGACGGGAAATTGAACTGGAAACTCGTCTCGCTTCGCTAGCGCACAGCGAGAATGTTATTGGATTGCGAGTCGCAGCCCTGCGGCCTGCTGATTGACTCCACAGCTAAGCACGATTGCGCGCCGCGCTCCGGGCATCGAGGTGCGCGAATGCGAAAGCCGCATCGTGACCGCCGAGTGCGCGTGAAGCACGGGCGGAAGCTCAGCAGAACGTAGCGCTTGCGCCGCCAGGATGACCTGCCATACCGCCGCGGCACCGACGCTTTCACCCAGCGCGGGTTTACCTGTGTAAACAAGCGCGTCCGGAACAATTTGCCCTATCGCTTCGGATTCAGCTTGATCGACGAACGTGCCGTTAGCGCCCGAGATAACAACGTCGATTTGGGTCTCGCTGAGATCGCTTAGAATTTGCTTTAAGATATCGCCGGCCTCCGTGCGCTTCGAAAAACATCCACCCGGATGAGCGCACTCGATTGTGAACGGCCCCTCGCGCGCGAGAAGGATTGCCCCTGCCCCTTCGCTTAAAATCATTCCGCGTTGTTGCTCATTGAATGGCTCAATCGGAGGTGACGAGCGAAGCAATCGCCATCGCCGGTAGGCGTCGCACAAGAGCCAGTCAATTTCTTCCGTTCCAACGACAAGACAGTAGTCGAGCGTCTCGTTTGCCATGAGGTCTTCGGCCATTTTTATCGCTGCAAGCCCAACCGCTCCGTCGCCAACCAGGGTATAGGTGGCCCCGGTAATACCGAGAATCGCCGCGAGATGGCTGGCCGGCGCATTGAAGACGGTTTCTGGAAACAAGAGCGGACTAGCCGATTGCGCACCTGACTCAACGATGTTGCTGTAAAAACGTTTTGTATAAACCACGCCCCCATTTGAGATGGCGAAGATAAGCGCAGTTCGCTCTCCATTATGTGAACCGGGCTCTAACCCTCCAGCGCGCAGCGCATCCAAACCTGCTGCTGCTGCAAATCGCGAAATGACACTCGCTCGGCGGAGGCGCGGATGCGCGACGCTCGCCATGACCGATTCAGGTACGCGGAAGGCGCTGTAAGATCGATCTCCAAATTGTTCGGACATTGTTGTCGCGGACGCTTCATGCCCACGAAGCAACTGGTCCCATACTGAATCAACGCCGCCTCCCAGAGGTGTCACCCACCCCACGCCGGCGATCGCGAGACTCATGCTTCAAACGTACGCATTAGAATCGAAGCGTTCGTGCCGCCGAAGCCAAAGGAATTCGAAAGCGCTGTGCGCAAAACAGCCGGTGGCGCTTTGTTTGCGACAATGTTCAAATCAAGATGATCATCCAAGGCTCCAAAATTAATATTGGGCGGGAGAAACTGGTGCTGGAGCGCAAGCAAACAGATGATGGCCTCTATTGCGCCGGCAGCTCCCAGGGAATGACCCATCATGCCTTTTGTTGAGCTCACTGGCACGCCGTTAAATAACGCGCTGATTGCCTTGCCTTCGGCTGCGTCATTGAACAACGTCGCTGTTCCGTGCGCATTGATGTAATCGACTGCCGCCGCTGAAACGTGCGCGCTTTGGAGGGCTTGTTGCATCGCCTTCTGGGCTCCGATGCCGGTAGGATCCGGCTGTGTGATGTGAAAATTATCGGTAGAAATACCGTAGCCGATAATCTCTGCGAGAACAGGCGCGCCACGCTGCTGGGCGCTGGCGAGGTTTTCCAATGCAAGGACTGCGGCGCCTTCTCCGAGCACCATGCCGGTGCGCTGTCGGTCAAACGGCCGGCATTTCTCCGGCGTCGAGGCTTGAAGCGAATCGAACCCCGTAAAAACCAGTTCTGAGATGGCGTCATAGCCTCCCGCCAATACCCGCTGATAGCGACCGGATCGCACGCATTCGAACGCATGCCCAATGGCGTTTGTGCCCGAGGCACATGCATTCGCAATCACCTGGCACGGCGCAGAAATTCCAAACGCCACCTGAGCATCGATGACCGGCTTTTGCGCCGGATAATTAGCGATCCACGTCGGCGCGCGTCGCAGATCCCCGGCTTGCCGTAATGAGCGGTAGTAATATTCCCCGTACGACATGCCGCCGCTTGTTGTTCCGATTACCGTTAACTCCGGTTCAAACCGAGGTTCTTGCGCTAAAACTTCCTTTAACGCTTGAATCATCATGTGCGAAGCTCGATGAAGGCGTCGCGAACGTGGCGCCTCACCCCGCCCAGCGAGAAGGCGGTCGTCGGAAACTTGACCAGCGGTTTTACATCGGCATTGAGCGACTGAAAATCGCTTTACCGGGCTCACGCAATCTCGCGACTTGCGCAGCGAATCGAGTGTCTCGGTGAGTCCAAAACCCAGCGGGCTGATCACGCCTTCCGCTACAACCGCGACGCGCGCAGCATCCTTTTTCCCGGTCGCGCTGCCTGGTTGAGCCATAGTTTAAGAGGAAAAATTGCTCTGCGAATTTCTATTGCTTTCTTGAGGGAAGCATTTTACAAATGGCGCAAACGGAAACGAAAGCCCGGAAGTTGGTGGATTGTCAGTTGAGTTTATTCAGTGGCGATTTGAAATCCGATAAGCGGGAACAGTGACCTGGCTGCGTTTTCCAGAATAAACTCAATGGGAACTAAATTATACGTAGGCAATCTTCCCTTCAACACCACGGAGAACGAACTGCAGGAGCTTTTTTCACAGGCTGGTGCTGTGCAGGAAGTGACTCTGATGCAGGACAGGTTCACCGGCAAGTCGCGCGGCTTTGCTTTCGTCACGATGGGCTCGGAAGAGGACGCTCAAAACGCCATTTCGAAGCTCAATGGCCAGGCAATCGAAGGTCGGCCATTAACGGTGAATGAAGCCCGCCCGCGAGAGCAACGGCCCGGGGGCGGCGGCGGACGCGGCGGATACGGCGGTGGCGGTGGATACGGCGGACGGCGCGAAGGTGGCCAGCGAAGAGGCCACTGAACAGCCGAAAACAAGCGCTGTAGTCCGCTGTCTCAGCGGATTTTGATCGCGCAACGCTGAGTCCCGCGCTTTCGGAACATTACGCGGTCGCGGGAGCCGATGTTGTGCACACGTAAAGATCTGGGCAGGGCTGGATTCGAACCAGCGAAGGCGTAAAGCCAGCAGATTTACAGTCTGCCCCGTTTGGCCACTTCGGTACCTACCCTTTGCTGTAAGCGAGAATATTCGCCGCTGCGAGCCTGCGCATGCGAGCGCTAATTGTCGATCTTTGTTGAAAAAATTCAACGATCGCGTTTACCATAGGCTGTTGCGATTCGCGCGAAATCTCGGGATAAAATGGGTAGCGTCAGCGCGTCCAAGAGCGGCGCGTGTCTGTAGCAGTGCCATTGATCGCACGGTTTGAAGCGGCTACCCTGTTGCATGGCGCTTCTGCGCGGGTTTTTTTGGTTCGTCCTGTTCATCGTTTTCACCTTTAGCTTCGTTGTGCTGTTCGAGTACGGCCCTCGCGATTTCACCAACGGTGTTAAGAAGGAGTGTGCCCGCGTGAAATCTTTCGTTGTAAAGCAGACAGCGGGCATCGGCAAAAAGAAACCCTAATCAACGAAGCGTCTCCGCGAACGCCCGTATCTCTACCGAAACGACGGATAAGACGTTGCGAGGGTTTCTATCGACAAATTACCAAGAAATTCTTTTGCATTCACAACTTGCAAAACTGGGCGCGCCAAATGTGCTGCGAGAAAACTGGTATCTGCCGTGGGAGCAATCGCAGCTTGTGCGCGGATTTCGCATTCCGCCAATTGCTGGATAACCCGCGAAATTCGCCGGAGAACGCGCTCGCTGTGGCGAGCTTTTTCGCTCAAATTGCGATTATCCGTAAATTGAACTGTGCAAATACCGGGTGCGGTTGCTTCTACAAACAGACTGAGGGTAAACGCACACTGAATTAAGATTTCCTGGATCGATTTTTCCTGTTTGTGTGCACGAACTTTGATCGTCACATGCAACCATCGGGCCAAAGCCTGACTCGGCGTCATTCCTTTTTGAATTCCGGCGTTTTCCGCGGCCTCGTTCAATTGAATGATGACCGGTTTTCTTTCCTGTTCTTCGATCAATGCGACCGCTTTTGCGCGAAGTTCTGGCTGATGTCGGATGGCGGCCTGCAAATAGAAATTCGGCAAATATATTGTGGCAAACATAATTCAGCTGATTCTTCGTCCCTGACTGCCAAGCTCTGCTCGGAAATGCGAACGCTTCACAGTGATTCGCAGCTGGGAAATCGCATTTTGCTTTTCCAAAGTTTCCAAGTTCCACGAACTTTCGAGAACAAGTTTCAGTTGTGCGCTGCCGACCATTTCGTATCGAGTGAGAACCAGACACACCGTAGCAGCCCATTCGACCAGCCGTTGTAAACGATACCAGTTCGTTTGCGGAATTTTGCGCAATTCTTCCGGCGAGTTCAGCATAAGATCGATAATCACCAGCGGGAAATTGGCATCCCGCAGAAGGAGATCAGCCGCTTTGATCCCTTCAGAGGCTTTGAGACAACGGACCCAAAGGAGGTGTCGCAGTAAGGCATTATTTAACCCGCAGGGATCGAACGAATCGCGCCCATCAATCAGCGTCATGAAATAATTATCCCGATATGCACCATCGATCAGGGCATGAATAATTGAGGCGCTTCCCGCGCTTTTTCGTGGGCTTATCACTTCGGTGATTGCGCCTCGCGGTAATCCCCCGCCAATGGCTTGATCAAGAAAAGGTAAACCGGTGACTAAACCTGTTGGCGGTGTGGCAGGAGCATGGGGGAAACGCTCCGCCAGCAGTTTCCGGAGATCCATAATTTTGGCGCTTGCAGCCATGGGAAAATAAACATGGCGCACATTTGTATACGTTCAAGTGAACGTTCAGTATTCATGAATGAGCGGCCGGCTCCGACCTCTGACTTTTGACCTCTCACTTCAGTGCTCCTTTCCGGCGCTCTTGTTTGCGGATCAGTGATACCATCACGCCTTGAATCTTTAGCTCGCGGGCCGGAACCAAGTCCGGGTAACGGGGGTTTTCCGCTTTCAGATACGGGCGGCCGTGCTCCACAACGTAACGTTTCAATGAAGTTTCCCCGTCGATCAATGCCGCAACGATATCGCCGTTATGGACTTCTTTAGTGTCTTCCAAAATCACAATGTCACCATCGACGATGTGCGCGCCAATCATTGAATCGCCTCGGACACGCAAGGCAAATGTGCCGCGATTCTTTAAAACGTTCGCTGAGCGCATGTCGAGTGAGACGTGACCTTCAACCGTCTGCTCAGTCAACGCCGACATCCCCGCTGGGATTTGCCCGTAGATGGGAATATCGGTAATTCTGACCTTCAGGGCCGGTGTGATCAGGGCCCGTGCCTTGCGCGCATGGCGATCGAGAAACCCTTTTCGCTCGAGTGCGGCAATGTATTGCATGACGGATGTCTGGCTGGCAAAGCCGAAATGATTTTGAATTTCGCGAGTGCTGGGCGTCATGCCTTTCTCGCGTTGCTCGCGCTGAATAAAATCTAGAACGCTTCTCTGCCTCTCCGTTAGCACCCGGAATAATCGTTCAACCTGCCCGCGAGCGCAAGTTCAAATGAACATCTTCACGCACCTGCATTAGTAGGCGGGCAGTCCTCTGCACGCCGCGGGGTCATGGGCAACGGCGCGCACAGAGTGATGCGCCCTACCGCAGCGACGAGATCCTTCGAGTTCGCTGCTCTCTACTCAGGATGACTACAGCCGCACGAGATCGACCAAAAACTGGCACCAAAGATAAATCATGCCGCGCCAGGAATATTTAACGTCGCCTGTCGCCGTTTGTTTAAGGACCCCTTTATGAATGTTGTGCGCTATTTGGTCGCGCAAATCCTTCTCCATTTCGGCTTCAATTTGATCTTCATCGAGGGCGTCGATTTCAGCGGGATCCACCCTATTGCGCCTGAGAAACTCGCGATGACTTTGATAAAGCTGCCAAAACGATCGATCCGGCCGCTGTCGATTGATGCGGAACAGAGGAGTGAGCTTCAAGCCATATGAAAGCGGATAATTCCATGTCGTCCAAGCCGTACCGTTTTTGGTGCGCGACGAAATCCGCAGATAATAGAACGAAAAATCATGCTGCTCATTCAGGCAGATCGCGGCCTGTACTCGGTCCTCTTCTCTGTAAAACAACCGGAAGAATTGCCGGTAGTCTTCCCAATCCCAGCCCGCATCGCCGACGTGCACGAAGCCCTCCTCTTCGATCTCGCAGGTGATCTCGCTGAGCGCTGGGAAAGTGTCCGAAGAGGGCGGACTTTTTGGCCGAAGCTGTTTTTCCTTCGGAAGCCGGAGCGCACGAATGCGCGTGAGAATTTCCAACCATGGTAGAAAAAGCCAACCCATTGCGGCGGCGAAGCCCCAGATCCAGCTGCCGGTAACAAAATAAACCGTAAGAAAAGTGGCAGCGAGAATGCCGAGCGCGCCCGCTTTCTGTGCATAGGAATTTTGAAAACTGCGCAGGCCGACGCTGAGCGCTACCACGCCGAGTGTAAGGAAGACGCCAAAAAGCATTACGGATTGATCTGGTGCTCGCTGAGAAATTTTTCGAGCTGATCGGTATCGAAATTGGCCAGGACTTTGTCGCCCGCCACAAACGTGGGTACATAGGTTTGAGCGGAAAGCTGCTTCATATCCTCATATGCTTGCCGATCTTCACCCACATTGATTTCCTGAAAGCGGTAGCCTTTCTCGGTCAGATAATCCTTCGCGTCAATACACCACGAGCACCACTCGCGACTGTAGAGCTTCAATTCCATTGCGCAGCGGGAATAAACAGGAGCAAAGCGCGCCGTCAATAGACTGCGACATGCCTCAATATGCCTTCGCCCAAATGACACGCCGCGCGCTCGGTTCACCGGTAAAAATGCATTGCCCATGCTCGGAAGAATCCTCGAGCGGAATCACGCGAATCGTGACTTTAAGATCGTTCTTGATTTGTTCTTCAATTTCGCGTGAACCGTTCCAGTGCGCGCGGGCGAAGCCGCCGTGGATTTCCGGTTTCGCGCCACTTTTTGACGTAAAGAAATCGTAGAAGTCTTTTTTTGAATCGATCGTGCGCGTGTTTGCATCGCGGAACTTCTGCGCTCGCGCATACAACGACTCCTGAATCGATGTGAGAATCTCCGGCGCGCGCGCGACGAATTCTTCCATGGGCATCGACTCTTTCGCCTTAACTGACTGATCACGCCGGCTGAGTTCGACGGAATTTTTTTCAAGATCGCGTGGCCCAATCTCGACGCGCAACGGCACACCCTTTTTAATCCATTCCCAATTCTTCACGCCCCCACCGAGATCACGCCGATCGACTAAGACTTCGATTGGAGCGCCGGCATATCGGGTATCGCTCAAACGCGCTGCAACTTTATCGCAGGCCTCCAGGACCGCCGCGCGCGTCTGCTCCTTCGGTGTGATTGGTAGGATGACGATTTGCGTTGGCGCAATGCGCGGCGGCAGAACGGCGCCGTCGTCATCACTGTGCATCATTACAACGGTGCCGACGAGCCGCGTGGTTACGCCCCAGCTCGTCGTCCACCCGAATTCCTGCTTGCCGTCCCGGTTTTGAAATTGGATGCCGCTTGCGCGAGAAAAATTTTGTCCGAGAAAATGCGACGTCCCAGCCTGGATCGCTTTGCGGTCCTGCACCATCGCTTCGATCGTTAGCGTCTGCACCGCGCCGGGGAAACGTTCGCTATCGGACTTTTCGCCGGTAAAAACAGGAAGTGCCAGATGATCGCGGGCAAAGCGCTCGTAAATGTCGAGTATCAGTCTGGCTTCCGCGCGCGCCTCCGCCTCGGTCTCGTGGACAGTATGGCCTTCCTGCCAGAGAAACTCCGTTGTGCGCAAAAACAGACGCGGCCGCATTTCCCAGCGAACAACGTTTGCCCATTGATTAATTAGAATTGGCAGGTCGCGGTAGGATCGCACCCATCTTGCATAACTAGCGCCGATGATCGTCTCCGAAGTGGGCCTGATCACAAGTGGCTCCGTCAACGGACTCGCCGGTTTCATTTTCCCATCAGCATCCACCTCCAGGCGCGTGTGCGTGACGACCGCGCATTCCTTGGCGAAGCCCTCCACGTGTTCCGCCTCTTTCGCGAAATAACTCAGCGGAATAAAAAGCGGGAAGTAAGCGTTGCGATGGCTAGTCGCGCGAAGCATGCCGTCAAGTTGACGCTGCATGTTTTCCCAAATTCCGTAACCCCACGGACGAATCACCATGCAACCGCGTACGTCCGAGGGCTCGGCCAATTCCGCTGCGCGAATCACCTGCTGATACCATTCCGGAAAGTCTTCGTCCCGGCGCGGTGTGATCGCAGTCTTAGGTGTCGCGTTGGACATGGGCAGAGAATTAAGCGCGCAAAGGCAAGTTCGCCAGCAAGCATTTCCATCATGATAAGACCCAATTGACTCACGTGTCTCATTGGCTCTCGATGGGTTGACACGTCCTTGCGTCGCCCGTAGTTTTCGTGCCTTTTTCTAAGATGAAAACGTTTTCTGCCAAAGCGAGCGAAGTCCCACGCAAGTGGTGGGTAATCGACGCCGCTGACCAGGTGCTGGGAAGAGTGGCGGTAAAGGCAGCAAATCTGTTACGTGGCAAAGAAAAGACGGTGTTCACGCCGCATGTGGATACGGGCGATTTTGTGATCGTCATCAATGCGGAAAAAGTGCGGCTTACAGGAAAGAAAGAAGAACAAAAGAGTTACATGAGTTTTTCAGGTTACGTGGGTGGGCACAAATCGGAGAATGCTCGCGCCCGCCGCGCTCGACATCCCGAACTGCTAATCGAGCGGGCAGTGCGGGGAATGATTCCGCATAATCGGCTTGGTCGCCGTGTTTATCGAAAATTAAAAGTCTACCGCGGCGATTCTCATCCACATACCGCGCAGCAGCCACAATCTGTTAAACTCCGGAAATCGTAATTCTATGCCACAGACTGAGGAATTCGTAGCCACAGGCCGCCGTAAGACATCGGTCGCGCGCATTCGCATGACGCCTGGTAGCGGGAAGATTGATATTAATGGCCGCACCTTCGAAGATTATTTTCCAACCGCGCCCCTCCAGAACGTGGTGCTACAACCGCTTCAAACCGCCAAGGCCGTAAATGCTTATGACTTGTGGATTAATGCCAGCGGTGGTGGCGCGGTGGGACAGGCGGGCGCAGCGCAGCTGGCTATTGCGCGGGCGCTTCTTCAGGTCGATGTGAATTTGCGTGGCCCACTGAAGGCTGAGGGTCTGCTGCGCAGGGATCCGCGCATGAAAGAGCGAAAAAAATCCGGACAACCCGGGGCACGGAAACGTTTCCAGTTCTCGAAGCGGTAATCACCGACGCGTGAGACCTGATATGGTGTCTCACGCGACGGCAGAGGTAGGGACGGATCGCCGAGCCGTCCGCTCCGGCCAGCAGTCCGGCTCGGGCGGCGGTCGAGCCCTACCGCTACGGTTTCTTTGGCGGTGGCGGAGCTTGAGGGGCCGGCGGCGGCGCTGGCGCCGGAGGACGCGCCAATAGCGGCGGGGCTGTTGCAGTCTGTGCTGGCCCCGGCGCCGGTGAGCCACTTGGCTTCAGCAAACGCAATTGCTGCATCGCCTCGCCCGCCCAGATGCTCGTTCGGTATTGCGTGAGGATGGTTTCGCAGATTCGGCGCGCGTCGTCATTTCGATTTTTCGCCTTCAGAATATACACCTGCGAGAACAAAGCCATCGGTGCATTGAAACTGTTCGGGTAGGTCGATGCGATTTGCTGATACATTGCCAACGCCTCATCCGTTTTTCCCAAGGACTCCAGGTTTGCTGCCATTGCCATTCGCGCCGTGCTCACAAGCTCGTGCTGCGGGTACTTGGCAATGAAGGTTTGAAGCATTGTATTCGCCTCCGCGAATTTCTTTTCATTCCGCTGAGCTTCAGCCAGTAAAAGATAAGCGGCGGCGGCGGCGGGCGTGTTTGGGAAACGCACAATCACCTGTTGGTACTCTTGCGCGTTCTTTGCGCTGGCTAATAAAGCCGATGCGGCTGCGGTGCGTCGATCGGAATAAAAGCGATAACCGGTATAAGCGATAACCGCGAGCAGCATAATGAGGAGCGCCGCTGTGATTTCTTTTTTGAAGCGTTCCCAAAAGACGCGCGTTTCTAGCGCGACGTCGCGAGAAGGAGGTGGAGCTGTCGGCATAAATTTCGTGCAACGGGCTGGTCAAATCCTGCAAGCGGTCGTCTTATGCCACGCGACGCTTTCTCGCGCAAGCCCGGCATCGAAAACGGGTATGCGGGCGACAAAAGTTCTCACGGCGATACAATCTTAGCTATGAATGCACTCTGGAACTCCTTTGAAACTGTCCTCGGCTTGGGCGTGGAACCGAAAAGTTTGACGTTTGTTCAAATCTCCCTTCGCGGGATCATCGTGTTCCTTGCGACATTAGCCATGGTCCGGCTTGGGCATAAACGCTCGCTCTCACGCAAGACTCCGTTCGATGCCGTTTTGCTGGTAATCCTCGCGTCGGTGCTTTCGCGCGCGATTAACGGTTCGGCAGCATTTTTTGCCACAATCGGCGGAGGGGTGGTTTTGGTGCTGCTCCACCGCTTCCTCGCATATCTGGCATTCTATGCCCATGGATTTGGGATTCTGGTGAAGGGCAAGCCCGACACCATCGTGTGCGAGGGCCAATGCGATTTCGACGTGATGCGGCGCAACCATGTCTCCACGCATGACCTAGACGAGGATATGCGTCTTAGCGCACACACCGACGACCTTTCTAAGATTCGAGTTGCCCGCGTCGAACGAAGCGGCGACATCAGCTTCATTAAAAAATAATTTGACCGATATAGCCCATTTGACCTATGAGACCTACGACGTATGAGACGCACTAAAAAGCGCTGGATCAAACCGATGCTGAAAACCGTTCCGATCTTTTTTGAGTGCACGTGTTACGCGGGCGCGGTCTGATCGGACGTAAGTAGTTGCTGCGGGACTCCGGTTGATTCGCATTCATATTCTCGGCACTGCAGCCGGCGGCGGTCTGCCCCAATGGAACTGTGCCTGTGCGAACTGCGTCGCCGCGCGCGCAGGCAAGATTGCGCCGCAGACGCAATCCAGCATCGCGATCAGCGGCGACGCCGAAAAGTTTCTGAGCTGGTTCTTGATCAACGCATCGCCCGATTTGGCTCGACAAATCGAAAGCATGCCGCGTTTGCAGCCGCACCACGAGTCGCCACGCAACACTCCGATCGCCGGAGTTCTTTTGACGAATGCCGACATCGATCATGCGTTGGGTTTATTGCTGTTGCGGCAACAGGAACCTCCCCAGGTCATTTATGCAGCCGATGAAACGCGAACAGCGCTTGAATGGATCGATCGCGTGCTCGCACGGTTCAGCGGAATCGAATGGCGAAAGACCACAGCTGAGTTTCAATCATTGAGTGGCAGGATCGGTTTTCGAACGATCGAATTGCCGAGGAGCGTCGCGTTGCAACTTCGGGACGATACATCCGGAGCAACCGCGCTGTTCGCCCCGAGTGTCGGTGAACTGACCGACGAATTGCGAGACGCAGTTCACACGTCTGATGTCGTCCTGTTTGACGGGACGTTCTGGAGTGACGATGAACTCGCGGCGGTGCGGCTAGGCGCTCGTAGCGCGCGCGAGATGAATCACTTGCCCATCCGGGGCGGCAGTCTTGACTTCTTGCGCCAATCGCCTGCGCGCCGGAAGATTTACACGCACATAAACAACACGAACCCGATCCTGATGCCTGAGACTCGCGAACGCGCACAGGTCGAGCAGGCCGGAATCGAGATCGCGCGCGATGGATTGGAAATCGTCTTATGACTACCGGGATTTGGGACTAGGAAACGTTCGTCGAAAAATTGCGCGCGATCGGCGCGGGCGCTTACCACGACAAACATCCATTTCACGTCGCCATGAACGAAGGCCGGCTTTCGCCGGAAGCGCTGCGCGGTTGGGTGGCCAATCGCTTTTATTATCAGCGAAATATTCCAATCAAAGACACCGCGATTCTTTCCAATTGCCCCGTGCGCGAACTGCGCCGCGTCTGGATTCATCGCATTCTCGATCACGACGGGCTCTGCCACGGGCTGTAGAGTCCGCTGTCCTCAGCGGAGAACGCGCCGACCCAGATGCGCTGAGGACAGCGCACACTACAGCAAGCGCGCCTGAGAACGAAGGCGGCATCGAAGCCTGGCTGCGACTCGGTGAAGCGTGCGGACTGCCGCGCGCCGAGCTCATTGAAGATCGGCATCTGCAACACGGAGTTCGTTTCGCAGTGGACGCTTACGCAAACTTCGCACGCACCAGGCCTTGGCCAGTCGCAATCGCCTCCTCGCTGACCGAATTGTTTGCGCCTGACCTAATGAAGAGACGACTCGCAGGCTTCGAGAAATCTTATTCGTGGATCGATCCGCGCGGGCTTGATTATTTCCGACGTCGCGTCACACAGGCGCAACGCGATTCTAACGAAGCGCTCGCCATCACGCTGGAATATTGCAACACACCCGAGCTCCAGCGCGAGGCCGTGCGCGCTCTCGAGTTTAAATGCGACGTGCTTTGGTCCATTCTCGATGCCATTCACCATGCCTATCGAAAGTGCTGATGCAGTCCAGCCGCGCCTTGCGAAAGGAGTCCGGCTACAAACCGATTCCGCGACCGGCAAGAGCGTTTTGCTTTTCCCCGAAGGCATTGTCGAATTAAACGAAACCGCGCAGGAAATTCTTTCCCGCTGCAATGGGCGAACATTCAACGAGATTGTACGGGCGTTGGCTGAAGAATACGACTCCGACGTTGCGGCGCTTGCCGCCGATGTGCGCGAAACCCTGTCCGATTTGCGACGACGCAAACTGATTGAACTCATATGATCGCCCCGCCTGTAGCCGGGATCGTTGATCCCCGCAGCCCCAAGAACCGGCATCACCGATGCCGGCTACAACATCTGACATGACCGCGCCACGCCCATACGCATTGCTCGCCGAAGTTACTTACAGGTGCCCGCTGCATTTGTCCGTACTGCTCGAACCCTGTAGCTGCCCACAGGGCGGCGGGTACAGCGATATGCACGCTCTAAATGGAGAACTCACCACCGACGAGTGGAAACGTGTCATTCGCGACGCCGCGACACTCGGCGTGTTGCAAATTGGTTTTTCCGGAGGCGAACCCCTTGCTCGTCGGGATCTGGCCGAGCTTGTTCACGCCGCGCGCGAGGTGAGTCTCTACACGAATCTGATCACCAGCGGCATCGGCTTCGATGATGACCGCATCAGCGCGTTGCGCGATGCGGGCCTCGACTCTGTCCAGCTAAGTTTTCAATCGGACGACGCCGATCTGGCCGACGAAATCGCTGGCGCGCGCGCGCATCGCCGGAAATTGGACGTCGCTGCGAAAATCCGCGCAGCCGGAATCCCGCTTAGCCTGAATTTCGTGATTCACCGGCGCAATATCGATCGCCTGCCGGAAATGATTGAGCTATCGGAGAGCCTTGGAGCCGAAAGAGTCGAGCTGGCCAACGTGCAGTTTTATGGCTGGGCTTTCCTAAATCGCGCAGCGTTGCTCCCGACTCAGGAACAAGTCACTCGTGCGCGAGAAATCGCGATGGAAGCTAAAGCTCGGTTAGCCGGCAAGATCGACATTTTTTATGTGCTGCCGGACTACTACGAAACCTGGCCCAAACCGTGTCTCAGCGGCTGGGGACAACGATATTTCACCGTGAACCCGACAGGCGATGTGCTCCCCTGCCCGACTGCCTCGTCTGCGATTCCTGATTCGCGTTTCGAAAATGTTCGGGCGCATGCGATCGATTGGATTTGGCGGGAATCGGAAAGCTTCAATCGATTTCGGGGAACGGAGTGGATGCCGGAGCCGTGCCGGAGCTGTCCGCAAAAGGAAATCGACTTTGGCGGTTGCCGCTGTCAGGCTGCGCTGCTGACCGGAAACGCTGCAAATACCGACCCGGTCTGCACCTTGTCCCCAAATCGCGCACGTGTAGACGCTGTGTTGCGCGACATTAATTCCTCAAACAACCATGCGCCTGATTGGACCTATCGCGTGAATCCAAAGACGTTGGACTGCTAAATGTCTCCATCGCCGCTGTCGCGCGTGCGAGCGCGTATCACCATTTTGTAAACGGCGAGCGTCTATTTCGGCAATCATAGACCCGGCCAGGCCTCAAGCTCTCCAAAACTTTTGAAGCTACAGCATTGCACCGCGCATGATAACCAGGGCGATGCTGAAATAAATGATTAGCCCTGTCACGTCGACAAGCGTGGCGACAAAAGGTGCAGAAGATGTAGCTGGGTCGGCTCCGACTCTGCGCAGAAGAAAGGGAAGCATGGAGCCGGAAAGTGTTCCCCACAGCACGACTCCGACGAGCGCAATCCCAACAGTAATCGCGACGAGAGACCAGTGCGGACCGTACGGCTGTCGATGAAAATATTGTTCGCCGATGATCGCCCATGCCGCGACGCGCACAACGCCGATCACTCCCAGGATCACCCCCAATGAAAGCCCGGCTTGCACTTCGCGACCCATCACCCGCCACCAATCGCGCAGCGTCACTTCGCCTAGTGCCATGGCGCGAATCATCAAAGTCGACGCTTGCGAACCAGAGTTGCCGCCGCTTGAGACGATGAGGGGGAGGAATAGCGCCAGCACTAGCGCTTTTGCCAACTCCTCCTGGTAGTTTGCCATTGCTGTCGCGGTCAACATTTCCCCGAGGAACAAAATCACCAGCCAACCAGCGCGTTTCCGCACCATTCGCCAGAGCGGAATCCGCATATAAGGCTCGTCCAATGCCTCCATTCCACCGAATTTTTGAATGTCTTCGGTTGCCTCTTCCTCGGCAACGTCGAGCATGTCGTCGGCTGTGACGATCCCGACCAGCACGCCGTTTGAATCGACTACTGGCAAAGCGGCGCGATCGTACTTGCGGAAAACATTCAATGCGTCCTGCTGCGAATCAGTCACATTCAACGCCCCAAAGGTCTGATCGCGAATCTCGCTCACCTTCGCAGTGAGTGGCCGGAGCAGGAACTCGCGCATCCGCACGTCGTCAATCAATTTTCCGCGGTCATCGACGACATAAACAAAGTTCAGCGTCTCGCTGTCGCGGCCATGTTCGCGCACATAATCGAGTACGTGCTGCACGGTCCACTCCTCGTGCACAGCGATGAAATCCGGCGTCATCAAGCGGCCCACGCTGTCTTCCGGGTAGCCGAGCAGTGCCGTGGCGATGCGACGCTCCTCCGGCGTAAGCAATCGAATCAACTGCCGCGCCGCTGCGCTGGGCAATTCCTCCAGCAGCGCCGTCCGATCGTCCGGCGCCATCTCGTTTAGAATCCCGACGACCTGCTCGTGCGCCATGGCGCGCAGCAATTTTTGTTGCGCATCGAAATCGAGATATTCAAAAACATCCGCCGCAAGTGCGTGCGGCAGGACGCGAAAGATGATGACTTGTTCGTCTTCCGGCAGATCCACAATCACCTCGGCCACGTCGGCCGGCGGCCAGTCGCGAAACACTTCACGCAGCGCCGTGAAATTGCGGGCCTCGATCAAGCTCTTAATTTCGGGTTCTAAGATTTTACCGACCACGTCGCGTTTCTACCACTCACGATGAGGACACGCAACGAACTAGCGGAGCACCGGTGGAATGATGGAGTGATGGAGTAATGTTCTCAGTCGCATTTGTGCCATCCACCGCATTACCACAACACTCCAAGACTCCATTACTCCAGATGCGGTTGCGCTTGGCATTTTGTGGAAACGTTCGAAAATGAAGGTGATGCCGGCAGTTGCTACAGCCCCTATGATTCGGCGCGAGATTGCTGACGATCATATTTGTCTACTCACGTTTGATCGCCCCGAGTCGGGCGCGAACATTTTCGATGCCGCCACGCTCGATGAGTTAAATGAACATCTCGACTTCGTTGAGAATGAAGCCTCGTTACAAGGCTTGATTATCGCTTCGGCAAAAAAATCGATCTTCATCGCCGGCGCGGATTTGAAGACGCTGTTGCAACAGGCCCAGTCCGGAGATATGCGCGAATTTATTGCCAAAGGGCAGCGAATCTTCGACCGCCTCGCCGATTTGAAAATCCCGACGGTTGCTGCGATCCATGGCGCGTCTGCCGGGGGCGGTTATGAGGTGACATTGGCGTGCGATTATCGCATTGCTTCTGATGATCCAGCGACGCGGATGGGACTTCCAGAAACGACACTTGGCTTGATTCCAGCGTGGGGAGGTTGCACGCGGCTGCCGCGGTTGATCGGCGTGGAAAAAGCAGCTGAAGTGATTTTGAAAGGGAAACTTTATTCTGCTGAGGAAGCTTTAAAGCTCGGGCTGATCGATGACATTGCGCCACGCGATCAGCTTCTTGATCACGCGCGAAAAAAACTGCGCGCTGGAAAACGCAAAGTGGAGGGCGGAGCTCCTGCGACGCCGGGCTCGCGGGAGCTCGCCCCTCCACGCCAAACTGGAAATGCTGCGCCAGAACGTTCGTATCAAATCATCAACAAAACTGTTTCGATTTCGCTCGATGAATCATTGCGGATGGAGCTGGACGCGATCGTCGATCTCGGTAAAAAGGAATCGACGCAGAACTTGATTCGGAATTTTTTTCTGGCGGAAAAATACAAGAAAGGCACTCCGTCGCGGACGGCAACCGAAAGAGTCATACACGCCGCTGTGATCGGCGCTGGCGTGATGGGCTCGGGCATCGCGCAATGGCTCAGCTCCCGTGGCGTCACCGTAATCCTGCGCGACATCGCGCGAGAACAGATCGACCGCGGTCTGGCGAACATTGAGAAAACTTATGCCGGCGCAGTGAAGCGCGGCTTGATGACCGAAGAAAAGGCAAAGCAGGGTCGCGCCCGAATCTGTGGTTCCACCGCGCCGATGGAATTGCGCGATGTGCGATTCGTCATCGAAGCCGCCTCGGAGAAGATGAACATCAAGAAAGAAGTTTTCCGAGAGCTGGCGATGGAAGCCGGGCCGAAAACCATCGTGGCCACAAACACTTCAGCGCTTCCCGTAAGTGAGCTAGCCGATGTGACGGTTTCGCCCGAGCACGTGATCGGAATGCATTTCTTTAATCCGGTGAGCCGGATGAAGCTCGTGGAGGTTGTTATTGCAAAACAGACTTCAGACGAGACGCGCGAGCGCACGCTGGCCTTTGCTCGACAAATCGGAAAACTGCCGGTAGTCGTGCGCGACAGCCCGGGTTTCCTGGTGAACCGCGTTTTGTTTCCTTACTTGCTCGATGCCGCGCAGCTTTTCGAGAGCGGTTTGGAAGCCGACAAGATCGACAGCGCGTTGGTGCAATGGGGCATGCCGATGGGGCCGATGCGGTTGATCGACGAAATTGGCGTCGATATCACCGTCGATATTGGAAACACGCTCGAAAGAGCTTACGGGAAGCGCGACCACGTTTCCGCGGTCCTGCTTTGGTTGCGCGACCAGCAAATGCTTGGCCGCAAAACGGGCGCAGGTTTCTACAAATACGAAGGCAAAACGCACAAACCAAACGAATCGCTGATGCAATGGCGCGTTGTAGCCGGGGGCGGTGCCCCCGGCAGGGGCGAAGGCAGCACGAAGAGCCAGCCGGCATCATCACCGCCGGCTACAGCGGATGACATCGCGCTGCGCCTCGTGCTCGTGATGGTCAACGAGGCCGCGCGTTGCGTGGAGGAGAAGGTAGTCGATTCGCCGGAGGACGCGGATTATGGAATGATTTTGGGGACGGGCTTCACGCCCTTCCGAGGCGGACCATTACGTTTCGCGGAGCATTTCGGACTGAAGAAGGTTGTAGACGAATTGGAACGGCTGGCGCAAAGCGAGGAGAAATTTTCGGCCTGCGAAATTTTACGGAAACACGCCCGTGACGGAACGAAATTTTATGAGAACGGAAGATAGGCAGCCTTGCCTGTCTCGGCAGGCTGGCAGCCTGCCAGCCGAGATAATCTGGCAGATTATCATCCTATGAAATCGCCGCTCGAAGCGCCGGAGAAACAAATCGCTGAGGAAACCAGCGCCAAGATTGAAAAGCCGGCGGCCGCTGTCATTGACACATCGAAAATGGCGAAAGGCCAGCGCGAAGCGCTCGAGCTGGCGGAAGCGGCGCGCGATCCTCTCGAGGATCGTGGAAGTTTCGCCAGCAATCTGTTCGTCGGGCGTTACGATTTCAATCGGATTTACCCGTATCCGGCGCAAAGTGCAGAAGATCGCGCCGCGGGCGAAGATTTCCTCCAGAAGCTGGAAAGTTATCTGCGCGAACATGTCGATCCGGACGAGATCGATCGCACGGGCGAAATTCCGCCCGAAAATTTCAAAGGGCTCGCAGAGATCGGGGCGTTTGGAATCAAAGTTCCAAAGAAATATGGCGGCCTTGGTTTGTCGCAGTCCAACTACGGACGCGCCGCAGTTTTGCTTGGGAGCTGGGATGGAAACGTGGCTGCGCTTGTTTCTGCGCATCAGTCGATCGGTGTTGCGCAACCTTTGCTTTTATTCGGAACGGAAGAGCAGAAACAAAAATATCTGCCGCGCGTCGCGGGCGGCGAGATCTCTGCATTCGCGCTGACCGAAGTTCATGCGGGCTCCGACCCGGCAACACTGAGTTTGAAGGCTGAGCCAACGGCGGATGGTTCCGAGTTCGTGCTCACCGGCGAAAAACTTTGGTGCACCAACGGCGTGAAAGCGGGAGTGCTGGTCGTGATGGCGCGAACGCCGTCAAAAATGGTGGGCGGAAAAGAGCGCAAGCAAATCACAGCGTTCATCGTTGATGTGGATACGCCGGGGCTCGAGATCGCGTATCGCTGCCGGTTCATGGGACTTCGGGCACTGTATAACGCGGTCGTAAAATTCACGGATGTGCGCATCCCCCGCCAGAACATCATCTTCAAGGAAGGCGCAGGATTGAAAGTCGCGCTTACGACGTTGAACACCGGCCGGCTCACGTTGCCGGCTGCGTGCGTAGGCCTTTCCAAACGCCTCCTTGCAATCTCGAGGAAATGGGCGGGCGAACGCATTCAATGGGGCGTGCCGATCGGTAAACACGCCGCAATTGCTGGAAAAATTGCAGAGATGGCCGGCAACGTTTTCGCGATGGAAGCAATGACCTTTCTCACGTCATCACTGCTCGATCGCAAGGCGGGCGATCTGCGCATCGAGACTGCGATGTGCAAGATGTGGGCAACAGAAACGACGTGGAGAATTGCGGATGACGCGATGCAGGTGCGCGGTGGCCGGGGCTACGAAACTGCGCATTCGCTGGCTGGCCGCGGCGAGCCGCCAATCGCGGTGGAAAGATTCCTTCGCGATTGTCGCGTAAACACGATCTTCGAAGGTTCGAGCGAAATCATGCGGCTTTTCATCGCGCGCGAAGCGCTGGACCCGCATCTAAAAGTCGGTGGCGCGATTTTCAATACGCAACTGCCGATGTCCGATCGTGCGAAAGCCGTTCTCAGTTCCGGAAAATTTTACGCCGGTTGGTATCCGCGCCAATGGATGCCGAACGGCGCCGGCAAGGTCGACAATTTGCATGAAGCACTGCAGGGTCACGTCAATTACGCGGCACGAACAAGTAAGCGGCTTGCCCGCGGATTGTTTCACGCCATGGCGCGGTTCGGTCCGAAACTCGACCGGGAGCAACTACTCCTTTCCAGATTCGTCGGGATCGCGACCGAACTGTTTGCGATCAGCGCGACATGTTCTTACGCGCAATGGCTGCTCGGCCAGGGTAAACCAGCAGACGAAATTCTTTCCGTGGCAGATTATTTTTGCCGCTCTGCGCGAATGAGAATCGACAATTACTTTGCCGGGACCGCGCGCAACGTCGACAAACGCGGCTACGATCTCGTGCAGGAGTTGCTGGCCGGAAAACACGCGCTGTTGCGCGACGGGATCGTGTAATTGACCGCGTTCGCGGCTCAGATTACGATCAACAATGAGTATGCCGCCCGTGCTCACGGAGGCGACTTCATCTCCTGCCCGCAGTGCTACAGCGTTGCAGACGGGTCGAAGCCGCACCACAAAGAGCGAAAAAGAGAAAGTAATATCACCGTCGGAAGTCCTCGAAGAAATCGAGCAACATGTCTTGCTCGATGGTTTCAAGATCGTCATCGATCTCGAAAAAAGTCGTGGCTCATATTTGTACAACGCCGTATCCGACAAGCGGCTCGTTGATTTCTACGGATTTTTCGGCTCGATGCCCATTGGGTTTAACCATCCGCACTTCGACAATCCCAACGTGCGCCGCGATCTTTTGCGTGCTGCGAAAGTCAAGATCGCGAACTCAGATATTTATTCCGCCGGTTACGCGGAATTTATCAAGACGTTTGACCGCGTGGTCGGGTTTCCGCCGCTGGAACGTTATCTCTTTATCGAGGGCGGCGCGCTCGCGGTCGAGAATTGTTTAAAGGCGGCGATGGACTGGAAAATTCGCAAGAACATGGCTGCTGGCCACGGCGAGCGCGGCACACAGGTATTGCATTTTCGTCACGCGTTTCACGGGCGAAGCGGCTACACCATGAGCCTTACCAATACCGATCCGCGTAAGACGGATTTGTTCGCGAAATTCGATTGGCCTCGCGTCTCGTGTCCACACATCGATTTTTCATTGCCGGAATCGAAGCGCGAAGCCGATGTGATCGAGCGCGAACAGCAAGCCGAGCGCGAGATTCGCGAGTTCATCGAGCAGCGCCGGATCGATATTTGCGCGCTTATTATCGAGCCAATCCAAGGCGAGGGAGGCGATAACCATTTCCGGGGCGAGTGGCTGCAAACATTACGAAAAATCTGCGACCAAAACGATCTCCTCCTGATATTCGACGAAGTGCAATGTGGTATGGGTGTGACTGGTCGCAATTGGTGCTGCGAACATTTCGATGTTGTGCCCGATCTCCTCGCATTTGGGAAAAAGGCACAAGTCTGCGGGGTGATGGCGGGTCCGCGTATCGATGAAGTAAAAGACAACGCCTTTCGCTTACCTAGCCGTTTGAATTCCACCTGGGGTGGAAATTTCACCGACATGGTGCGCTCGACCAATTACCTGCGCATTATCGAGGAGGAACATCTTGTGGAGAACGCAGCGAAGGTAGGCGCATATTTTCTTGACCGATTACGTGAGTTGCAACGGGCGGAGCCGCTAATTTCGGCCGCGCGTGGACGTGGATTATTTCTCGCCTTCGATTTGCCCGATGCGAAAACGCGCGAGCAGTTTTGGCACGGCTTCTTCGACCGCGGCGTCTTGACTCTTCGTTCGGGTGAGAACTCGATTCGTTTTCGTCCCGCGCTCGATATTACCGCCGACGTGATTGATGAAGCGATGGAACTGATGCGCAAATTTTGCAGGCGCAGAAAAAGGTAGCGCATGCGTCCCGCTTGCGCTTCAGCAATGTCGCAAGCCAGAGGCTCGCGCTACATTTGAGAATGCAACCAGTTTTAGAGAAACTCGGCATCGCGGATGACAACCCCGGTGTCTTCGATGGGGAATGGTGCGGTGGCGGCGCGAAGATCAGCAAAGTTTCGCCGATTGACGGTCGACGCCTCGCCAGCGTGCATACCGCGTCAGATGAAGATTACAACCGAGCGATCACGCGGGCGCAGGAAGCGTTCTCGAAATGGCGCGTAACGCCGGCGCCGGTGCGCGGCGAAACGGTTCGCCGTCTGGGTAACGCGCTGCGCGAATTGAAACACGAACTCGGCCAGCTCGTGACGCTCGAGACGGGAAAAATCATCGCTGAAGGCGAAGGCGAAGTGCAGGAAATGATCGACATCTGCGGCCTCGCCGTTGGTCAGTCGCGCATGCTTTACGGACTAACGATCCAGTCGGAGCGCCCGAGTCACCGGCTGATGGAACAATGGCATCCGCTCGGCGTCGTCGCAGTAATAACCGCATTTAATTTTCCTGTCGCAGTTTGGTCATGGAACGCTGCGCTCGCTGCTGTCTGCGGTGATGCCACGGTTTGGAAGCCGTCCGAAAAAACGCCACTCACCGCAATCGCTGTAACAAAAATTTCCGAGCGCGTTTGCCGGGAAACTGGAGCCGATCCAGCAATCTTTACGTTGCTCATCGGTGATCGCAAAACAGTTGGCCAAAAACTAGCGGATGATCCGCGGATTCCTTTGGTCTCAGCCACTGGTTCGGTGAACATGGGTTTGAATGTTGCGAAAACCGTTCATGGCCGTCTCGGTAGAACAATCATGGAACTCGGCGGCAACAACGCGCTTATCGTCGCGCCGAGCGCCGACCTGGATATGGCCACGCAATCGATCTTCTTCGGCGCAGTCGGGACTGCCGGCCAACGCTGCACTTCGACGCGACGCGTGATCATGCACGAATCAGTTGCCCCAAAGGTTCGAAACAAACTTTTGGCTGCATACAAATCTTTGGCGATCGGCAATCCGCTCGATGACAAAACGGTGATGGGACCGCTCATCGATAAGAACGCGGTCGATCTTGTCCAACATTCGATCCAGCGATTGAAAGATGAAGGTGGCGAAATGCTCTATGGCGGAGAGCGCCTCACCGTCCCCGGCGACTGTTACATGAAGCCGTGCCTCGCGGCCGCAAAACCCGATTTCGAGATCGTGAAGCACGAAACGTTTGGGCCGTTGCTTTACTTGATGACGTATCGCGATTTCAACGAAGCGATCGCGATCCACAATAACGTGCCGCAAGGATTGACCTCATCCATTTTCAGCAACGATGTGCGCGAAGCGGAGAAATTCGTTAGTGCAGTGGGCAGCGACTGCGGAATTGCCAATGTAAATACGGGCACAAGCGGTGCAGAGATCGGCGGTGCGTTCGGCGGCGAGAAAAATACCGGCGGCGGTCGCGAAAGCGGCAGCGATTCCTGGAAGTATTACATGCGACGCCAGACCAACACGATTAACTTTTCCTCGGAGCTGCCGCTGGCACAGGGAATTCAATTCGGCGCGGGTGAAGGAAGCGGGACGGCGTGATCTGGGGAGCACAGGCTGCTAGCCTGTAGTTGCCGGCAACCTTGCCGGCAACATGTTTCCGCACGCAATCACGAGGCGAAACGGTTTCCCGGTCTCGGCAAGCTGCCGAGACCTACAGGCTAGCAGCCTGTGCTCCCCAGAAACACGCGAGGCGGTGCGCTCCCCAATCAGCGCGCCGTAGTCAGCTCAAGAAGTTCATCCAGCTGCTCAGCAGCCTCTAAATTCATGATGCGCTTCCGCAATTTCTCGCATTGATCTTTGCCGATCACGTCGCTGCCGAGCGCGTTGAATTTCACCGCGATTTCATCTTCGGTCATCGGATCGCGCGCATCCCCCTTGGGAACATCGACCCGCGTTGAATATGATTTGCCTTCGTTTGTGGTGATCGTCACGCGGCTCGGCTGAAATTTTGGAAACAGCGCTTCGAACTCTTCATTTGCGACCACTTTCACTTTGTCCATGATTGGGATCAGCGATTGATCGTCCACACGCTCTTCCCGGAATTGCAGCGGCGTCACCATGCCGTCCACCAATCCGACGGCGATGCAGTAAGGAAGCGAATGATCGGCAGTCTCCTTGGAATCCGGCCGGTACTTGTGAGGGTCCCCCAGGATGTCGGCGGCGCGCGCGATCACTTCGACTTTGATCTCTTTCACATCGTCGGCCTTGATGTTGTTATCCTTCACCGTCTTCATCATTGCGGTGAGCGGCGAATGACTAAGCGCTTCAATCGGAAAGCTCTTCATCCCGCAATCGAGAATCCGATAGTGCGATGTCGGCGACGTCGGCAGGTCCTTGACCAATGCCTCACCGTCGAAAGTCGCCGGTTGTCCTTTGTATTGCACGTGACTGAACACGGCGAACAAGCCTTCCTTGCCGTCAATGATGTGTTCGGGACCCGAAAATCCTTCGCGCGCCAGCAGCGCGCTCTCGACACCCATGCGTCCCGCCCATGGATCGACCGTATTTTTCATATTCGTCAGCTTGCCCGCGGTCACCGCACCCGGGCAAAATGTCCGTGATGCGCTAATGCCAATGGCGGACACCATCTGCTCAGGCGTGAGCTTCAGCGCACGACCGGCCGCGACCGGCGCAGCAAACGCGCTCAAGGTGGCGTGATGCCACCCATATTCGCGCACACCTGGCCGCCCGATTTCGCAAAGACGCATTTCGATTTCGTAGGCGATGACCGTGGCGAGAATTAGATCTTTGCCGCTGAGACCTTCGCTTTCACACAGTGCCAGCGGCGCCGCGATGAGATCACTCGGGTGACATGGATCGGCTTTCCAATAAATGTCGTTGTAATCCATCGCGCGGATCATGTGGCCGTTCAAAAACGCCGCATCGACTGGATTCGTTTTGAAACCGGAAACAAATGCGGTCGCTTTGCTCCCGCATGCGGGACGGTCCCCGCCAACGGACGAGTCCGCCGTGGCGGACATCGCGCGGTAATGTTTCAACAAGATCTTAGCGTCCTCCTGCTGACTACCACCCAGCGCGCAGCCGATGGAATCGAACCAGAATAATTTCGCTGCCTGAATTGCCTCCGGTGAAAGATCTTCGTATTGCAACGCGCAAGCCCAGTTGGCGATTACATGCGAGAGGAGACGTTTTGATTGAGTTGATATTTGCGCCATAACGATGTCGATTTTTGAAATTTAGTGAGCTTGACCGGACTGTGCCGTTTTTCAAGCCGCTTCCCCTCGTGAAGAACTGCGCCCAAATACCTTCGCAATTGGCACTGGGTTCAACTAACGGCTCCGCCATGACTCTTCCTTGTAATAAATCGAGCCTATGGCAGAAGCAGCGCGCATGAACACGCGCGGGGGGAGCGCATGTGTAGGCGGTCACGCAGTCCGCCGCGGCGGACTGGCGCGACCCCGAAAGTTTTCGGGGGAGCGACCAATCCTTAGGATGCAAATGTTGACGATTTACGGTATTGCTAACCGTTGAAACGGACTTCCAAGGGATGAAAAAAAAATGAAGTCTGGCAGTTTCTTCGGGGAGCTGAAAAGGCGTAACGTTTACAAAGTTGCCGTCGCTTATGCTGTCGTCGGGTGGCTCTTGATTCAGGTTGCTACGCAGGTTTTTCCGTTCCTGGATATTCCAAACTGGGCGATTCGCCTCGTCATTCTCGTGACTGCACTCGGTTTTCCTATTGCGCTGATTATCGCCTGGGCGTTCGAGCTCACACCTGAAGGAATTAGGCGAACCGAAGATGCCGATGCTGCGGGCCAACGTTCGCGCGGCGGAATTTGGATGGCGCTTGTTGTAACCGCGGCCGCGCTCTCGCTCGGTCTTTTTTTCCTCGGGCGCTACTCCGCTGGAAATGCGCGATCTCAGAACCCGGCTTCGCATGGCTCCGGCGCGGCAAGCAGCGAAGCGGTTACAGCTGTTCCTGAGAAGTCGGTCGCAGTTCTGCCATTGCTTAACGAAAGCGGTGACCCGAAGGACGAATATTTTTCGGATGGATTGTCGGAAGAACTGATCGCTGCTCTAGCACAAATCAACGGGCTGAAGGTCATTGGTCGCAGTTCTTCATTCCGTTTCAAAGACAGGCATGAGGACCCGAAAGCGATAGGCGAGAAGCTAGGCGTAAGCACGCTCCTCGAAGGCACGGTGCGCAAGCAGGACGATCGTGTACGCATCGTGGCTGAACTCGTGAACGCCGCAGACGGCATCGCGCTCTGGACGCGAACGTTCGATCGCGAATTAAGAGATATCTTCACAGTTCAGCAGGAAATCGCCAGGGCCGTCGCTGAGTCACTCAAGGTGACCTTGCTTGGTTCGAATGAAAAATCGGCCCAGATGGCGTCGAACAGCGTGGAAGCACACAACGCTTACCTTCAGGCCCATTTCCATTTCCAGCGCCGTAACGTCGAGGATTACCGCAAAGCCATCACTTATTTCGATCAGGCGATCCAGCTCGACCCGAATTATGCCTTGGCTTACGCAGAACGTTCGGAGGTGTGGACCATGATTGGGGACCTCACCGGCCAACGCGCGACCGCGTACCCGAAAGCGCGCAGCGATGCTGAGAAGGCCGTCGAGATCGCGCCCGTCCTGGCCGAGGCGCACGCGGCCCTGGGCTGGGTCCGCTTTTTTGGCGAATGGAAATTTGCCGAAGGCCTGAGCGAGCTAAACCGTGCGAAAGAACTTTCTCCGGCAAATCCCACCGCCAACGATCTGCTGGCGCGAGTAATCGTTTACCTGGGGCGAATTGATGAGGCCGAGCGACAGGCGCGGCAAGCGGTGGAACTCGATCCGTTGTCTGTTGCGACACAATTCAACCTGGGGCGGGTGCTTTTCATTGCGGGAAAACTTGACGAGGCAGACGCGGCTGGACGCAAAGTGGCAGAGTTACAGCCGTCAGCGTCTTCCAGCCACCGATGGCAGGTGCTCGTCGCTGTGCAACGTGGCGACGGCGAGACCGCACTACGCGAAGCGCAATTGGAGCCTGACGACGGGTTTCGTCCTTTCGAACTGGCGCTCGCACATTACGTACGTGGCGACCGCAAGGCGGCGGACGCGGCTTTGGCCGAGCTCGTGGCCAATAGCAGAAATGGCCTGGCCTATCAAATCGCCCAAGCGTACGCCGTACGAGGCGAGATAGAGAAAGCTTTCGAATGGTTGCAAATCTCGTTTGATAATCACGACGGCGGGACGCTTAGCCTTGGCGTCGACCCATTATTGCGTGGCTTGCACGACGATCCTCGCTACAAGAACTTGCTCGCCAAACTCGGTTTACCTGGACCGTCATGAACGAAAGGCCTTGCTTTTTCGCGGAGCTCGGGGAAATGGGGAGCTTCTACTAGCGGTAACGGTGGCGCATTGGTTTTCCGAACTAATACTGAAGCACCAGCGCTATGTGCCTTGGAGGTAAGCAAGGCTCTTAAGAGCTATCCCAACTTACACGTTCTGAAACAAGGGATCGATCCGCACCGTGCCGCTAAACCAATCCGCTGGTCCTTTGCCGGATGGTTCTGAACCAACTCTTGATTTCCATTCTCAACTCCATTGTTAACTGACTCCTGTTTGTCATGACGACTACTTCTTAAATTGCTTTCAGGAAACATTTGTTCAATGCGTCCGCCGCCATCAAAGCACGCTTCCAAGTTCGGTGTGATCAAGCTTCACTTTCGAAAAAGAACCCGTACCCTCACGTACGAACAAAAAGGCGGTTGGCAAAGCGCGGCGGACGTCAACGGCATCAGCCTCGATGCGCATATTCATGCGCTCTATGGGCTGGTTTTACAACACGCCGGGAAAAACATTCTCATGATTGGGTGCGGCGGCGGCACTCTCGGTACCATGCTGGCTCGAGCAGGGAAGCGGGTATCGATTGTTGAGATCGACCCAGTCTCAATCAGGCTCGCAAAGCGCTACTTTGGTCTGCCGCGAAACATCGCCTGTCATGTCGACGATGGATTGGCATTCATGAAAAAAAAACGCCGGCACTATGATTTGCTCATTGTGGACGCTTTTACCGGCGAGAAGATTCCCGCCCACATGAAGGATGCGGCATTCTTTGAGGCGGCAGGCCGCTGCCTGCGACGCAACGGCCTGGCCATGGTCAATGTTTGTCTGGAACGGAAGTCAGATCCGACGGCAGATAGAATCGCTGCGGGATTCAAAGAAAGGGGCTGGTCCGTGCGGCTCTTGGATAGCCCTGGCGCGGAGCGTAACGCTATTGTCCTAGCGGGAAACGTGAAGAACCTGCGACGGCCCAGGTTGCTGCTCGTGCCTGAAGCCGGCGCGAAACAGACGGGCAAAGAATTGACCGCCATGCGCTTCCGCCGGCGACGGTCGATTTTCCGAAACCGCGGAAGGGTCCGGTGACAGCTCCTTAGACTGCTACCGCCTTCACCAATCTTTTGACGAGAAGATACACAGGATAACTGACTGCAATTCCTATCATAGCATAGAGGCTGTTTTGGGTGCTACTCACGATGAAGGCAATCAACAGCAGACCGGCCCCAAGAAATACGATTGTTGGAAGCACCGGATAGCCGTGCGCTCTGAACGGTCGCGGAAGGTCCGGCTCTCTCCAACGCAAAATAAAGATCGTGCCGAAGGCCGTTACATCTACCAGCACACTTAGGAACGCGGTAAAACCGAATAGCCTGTCGAAGCTGCCGAGGCCTGCGAGCATGATGGCTACCAACGCAGTCACGAGCAAGGCCGTGGTAGGTGTACCTCCGGTATTTACCCTTGCGGCGGAATAAAAAAAGAGGCCATCGCGACTAAGAGCGAACATCACTCGCGGTGTAAAAAGGAAGGAGGCGTTGATAATTCCAAGGAGGGACACTAACATGATGCTAGTCACGATCTGGCTGCTATAACCGCCGAAGATGAGCTGGGCGGCATCTGCCGCCGCCAGTTTTGAGCCTGCTAGCTTCGACATCGGTAACGCATGTAGTATGGCGAGGTTAATGAGCACATAGATCGCCATCACCAAAGCGACGCCGGTAAACAGCGAACGAGGAATGCTTTTCGCTGGATCAGTGTTCTCCTCCGAGAAGTAAACCGGTGCATGCCAGCCGGAGTAGGTGCCAAGAATGCTTTGCATCGACAAAGCGATGGCCACAAACAAAAGCTTCGGATCGGAAAAGAGCGACGGCTTTGCGCTTGGGGCAACGCTTAGATTCGGGCTGAAAAGAAAGCAGGCAGCGATGATGACGAAGAAAGCGAGGACTTTGAACAAGCTCATGATCTCTTGAGCGCGGCTACCCACACGCAGGCCGAGCCAGTGAAACGCGGTGAAGAAGATCAAGACAGCAATTGCCGCCGGCGTTACGACACTGGGATTATAAGAGAAGACTCCAGCGGCGTATTCGGTTAACGCAACTGCCAAATACGCCATCGAACTGGTGCGAAGGAGCCAATCACTCCAGCCGACAAGAAATCCACCGAACTCACCATACGCGCGACGAGCATAAACGTAAGGTCCGCCGTCCAGCGGCAGCATTGTGCCGAGCTCAGCATAGGTATTCGCACCGGCGAAAGCATACAGTCCGGAGACTATCCATGCGCCCATGATGAGTCCGCTGTGACTGAGGTGGGCCGCGACGCTCCCTGGAATCCGCAGAATGCCGATGCCGATTGTTCCGCCAATGCCGACCGCCACGCCAAAGGTGACTCCGAGGATGCGAAGCAACCGTTCTTTGCTGGACGACGGCGTATTAACAAAGGCTGGCTTCCTCTCCATGCGTTCGGCTTATCCGATTCCGCGCTACGCGGCAAGAGCACAGGACCACGCCACGTCGATCTGGACTTTGCTCTGCCTTCTGTACAATTAGCCGGCCGATTACTGGCGGAACGTGAATCTAAGCAATTTCCTAGCCGAACTGAAGCGGCGCAATGTCGTCCGCATGGCTGGGCTTTATCTCGTCGGCGCATGGCTGCTCACTCAGGTCGCGAGCACCGTCCTGCCGATGTTTGGCGCTCCGGATTGGTTGCCCCGCAGCATCGTCAGCCTGCTGGCAATTGGTTTCGTTCCGACGCTGATCTTTAGTTGGGTCTTCGAACTGACCCCGCAAGGCTTGAAGCGCGATGAGGACGTAAGGCCGGAGGAATCAATCGCGCCACAAACTGCGCGGCGCATGAATCGCATGATCATCGCCGTGCTGCTGCTCGCACTCGGATATTTTGTGTTCGACAAATTTGTCCTGACGCCACGGCGCGAAGCGGCGCTCCTTGCGGCTCGGACATCGACGGAACCCAAATCTGTACCCAGCGCCAAGTCCGTCGCCGTGCTGGCCTTCGCCAATCTCAGCGACGACAAGGGCAGCGAATATTTTTCAGACGGAATCAGTGAGGAGTTGCTGACTGTGCTGCAAAAAATTCCCGGCTTGCACGTCGCCGCGCGGACCTCAGCGTTTTCCTTCAAAGGCAAGAATGCGACGGCGCAGGAGATCGGGCAGAAACTCGGCGTGGCGCGTCTGGTCGAGGGAAGTGTGCGCAAGGCCGGCGACGTTGTGCGTATCGCGGCCCGGCTCACTCGCACGGACACGGGCGAGCAACTTTGGTCAGAAAATTTTACGCGCGATTTGAAGGACGTGTTCGCCGTCGAAACCGAACTCGCCCAGACCATCGTCGGGCAGTTGAGCGGTCAGCTCACGGGTGGCGCCGCGGATCCGGCTGCGAAGGCGGAAATTCAAGCGCAGGTGCAGGCGGCGGAAAAGGGCGGGACGAAAAATGTGGAGGCCCACGAGCATTATCTGCAGGGCCGGTTTTATAGTGATCGCCATTCGGAAAAAAGCGCTGCTGAGGCCCTCGCTGCTTATCAACAGGCAGTGGAGCTGGACCCCGCCTTCGCGCTCGCATGGGCGGGCCTTGCCCTAACGCACGTTTGGTACTGCGAGTTTTCCACCGAGGCGGGACGAACCGGTTTCGATACCCATCTGGCAGGAGCGCGAGAAGCAACGGCAAGGGCTTTGTCCCTCGAGCCTAACCTGCCGGAAGCGTTGCTCGCCCGCTCGGAGATTGAGCTCAATTTCGATTTTGACTGGAAAGGTGCGGCCGAAACATTACGAAAGGCGCTGAGTCTGGCCCCCGCAGATCCGGCGCTCCGAATCGCCGCGGGCAACCTTGAAACAGCTCGCGGGGATATGACTCGGGCCATCGACCTCTATCGCCAGGCCGTCGCGTTGGATCCCGTTAACCCGCGAGCCCGTTCGTTCCTGGCGTTCAACCTGGCGGTGGCCGGTCGGTTTTCCGAAGCGCGGGCGGAATTTCCGAGGGTTGTGGAGTTGAATCCGGCGGCGCCTTGGGCCCATGCCGGTCTCGGTCTCGCCTTCCTCATCGAAGGAAAGTTCGAGGAGGCGGCGGTCGCTGCGCGAGACGATGCGGGCGAGTGGGCCCGGCTTCTCATAGTGGCATGCGCCTATTGGGGCGAGAAACGAATCCCGGAATCAGATGCGGCGCTTGCTCAGTTAACCGCGACCTTCGCCGATACGGCAGCTTACCAGGTCGCCGAGGTCTATGCGTATCGCGGGGACAAGGATCAGGCCTTCGAGTGGCTCGAGCGCGCGCGCCGGCAGCGCGACGGGGGTCTGGCCGGTATGCGGAGGGATCCGCTCCTCGCGAACCTAAAAACGGACCCGCGCTGGAATGCATTCTTGCAAACGATCGGCCTGGCCGACGACCAATTGAAATGAGCGCCCGCTAAATGCCTAACGAGTCGCGCTTCGGCGATAAGATAATTCTGCACTCTGAGCGATGAACTCTCGCCATTTCGGTTCCGAATTGCGTCGGCACAATGCTGACAAAGTCACCTTCGCGAATGTAGTCGACTAATTCAGTTCGTTAAGTCTCTGGTTTCCGGATACAAATACTTGCCAATGCTGGCCCCCGAGTCTGCCTCCGACGTAAAATTCGAGATTGGTCATGTCTTGTTCATCGACATCGTGGGTTACTCCAAGCTGCTCATTCACGAGCAGAGCGAGCAGATGCAGACGTTGCGAGAAATCGTGCGCGGCACGGAGCAGTTCCGCCTGGCTGAAGCCGAAGGCAAACTGCTGCGCTTACCGACCGGCGATGGTGGCGCGCTTGTGTTTCGCACTAGCCCCGAAGCGCCGGTCCGCTGCGCGCTGGAAATCAGTAAGGAGCTCAAGAAGCATCCCGAGCTTCGGGTGCGAATGGGAATTCACAGCGGTGCGGTCAATGAAATCAGCGATCTGAACGAACAAGCCAACATTGCCGGCGCTGGCATCAACATCGCGCAGCGGGTTATGGATTGTGGCGATGCCGGTCACATCCTGCTATCACGGCATGTCGGGGAAGATTTGGAGCAATATCCGCGGTGGCGCTCGCTTCTGCGCGATCTTGGTGAGTGCGAAGTGAAGCACGGCGTCCGCATCTCGTCCTTCAATATTTCGCCATCACAGCAGCGTGGGCGGGCGAGAAGAAGCTTGCCTTGCAACAACTGGAAGCTGGGCTGCGTGCTCCCGCCGCATCATGGGCGCTGAGCTACGGTGCCTTAAAACTGCACCCCTTCTGGGACCCGCTCCGCGGCGATCCGCGCTTCAAAAAAATCGTAGAGTCCCTCGCGCCGAAAGAGAGACACTAATTTCACGAATTGTCACCAATCGGACGACGACTCTCGGTTTGATTCGTGTGGATTCGTGAAATTCGTGTCTACAATCGTCGCCTCGCTGGCACCGAACTGGCCGACCTCGCCGCAGCGCTAAACAGGCTGCAGTTTGCGCTCGTTCTGAATGACGATCGTCGGGTTCGGATTGCTCGGCGGCACTGGCAGGCCCTGCTGACGAATCACCTCGACGTGATCTGCCATTCCTGAGCGTGCCTTGTAAACGCAGTCCTCGATAGAGTGGCCGATGCCTGTGAATCCCTCCAGATCCGGTGAGTAGAAGCCAAAAAAATCCGGATCGTCGGTCGCTTCGATAATGAGTGAATATGGCAATGTGATCATTTCTATTTCAGTCCTGCAGCTTTGAGTATTGCATGGCACGTGCCGGTCGGCACCTCTTTTGCGCCGTGGAAATCTACACGAATCAAGCGGGGATGACCAGTCTTGACATAGTAGCGGATCGAGCCTTTCTCTTTTATCAGCCGGAATCCATTTTGCTCCAGCAGTCGCACGAGTTCAGTGAACTTCATCTGCTTGCAGCATAACAAGAGCATGGAAACCGCTGCAAGCCGACGCGAACATCAACGCTGGGCTGAACCGCTGCTCCGGCTCGATCCGATGTTCGATCTGCTCCAGAATGATCCGCGCTTCCAAAAACTCGCCGAGTCGGAAGCGCCGAAAGACAATTAAACTACGGATCACCCGCCGTCGCCGATGCTACGGCGGGCAGGCACGGATAAAACGGATGAAGAGATGATTCACGAGGAGTTGAGCGACAAAATCATCAGGGCCGCAATGGATGTGCCTTTGTCATGTCGAGCGGAGTCGAGACATCTCTAAATTTCTGATTCATGGCGCGTGATTACAACTTCTGGGTCTATATCATTACCAACAGGAACCATTCGGTTCTTTACATCGGGGTGACGAACCGCCTCTCTCGCCGGACTTATGAGCACCGCGAAGTTGCCAAGGTGGGGTTCGCTGCCAAATATCAGTGCAAAAACCTTATCTATTACGAACATTATCGCGACATCCGCGGCGCGATCGCTCGAGAATCGCAATTGAAGAAATGGTCGCGAGCGAAGAAAAATCGGCCTGATCAATCGATTGAACCCACGTTGGGAAGACCTTGGTGCTGACGTGTTATATAAGATTTGATTCGCTCATTTCCCATTCGCTCAGCCTCCGGCCTTCCCGTCGATGTCGCGGCTTCCCAAGCCGCTCCATTCTCGACACTGTGGAGTTTACCCTGAGCGAGCGAAGCGAGTCGAATGGGCTACGCTCGAAATGACAGAACGCCCGATTGGAATGGAAACGCGTATTGCGCCCGCGAGAAGCTGCCGAACACGACACGCCTGATTTTTATGCCTGAGCCTTGCTTATCCGTGCTATCCGTTTAATCCGTGGTTCTTTTCAGACTTTCAAAAAATCGTCGTCTCGGCCGCGGCAAAAGAATAGGCTAGAGAGGGTTGCTCTCAGCCAGTAAAGTCCCGCTTCACGGCTGACGAGCACAAGGCGAAGCGCCTGGAGATCGCGCACGTGCTCTTCATGGACATCGTCGGCTACTCCATGCTGCTGACCGACGAACAATCGGAAGCGCTTCAGGAGTTGAACCAGATCGTGCGCAGTACCGAAGCGGCGCGCGAGGCCGAGGCTGCAGGAGAGCTTACTGTTTTGCCGACGGGCGATGGCATGGCGCTGGTTTTCGCCGGTTCAGTGGAACAGCCGGTCGAATGCGCCTTGGAGATTAGCCAAGCTTTGCGCGCGCAGCCGAGTCTGCCGGTGAGAATGGGAATCCACAGCGGCCCGATCCATCATGTGAAGGATGCAAACGGACGCGAAAACATTGCCGGCGTAGGCATCAACATCGCGCAGCGAGTGATGGATTGCGGCGACGCCGGCCACATTCTCGTGAGTAAACGCGTCGCCGACGATCTCGCGCAACACCGTCGATGGCAGCCGTACATCCATGAACTGGGCGACGTGGAAGTGAAACACGGAGTTGTTGTCTCGTTAGTTAATCTTTACGCCGAAACAATTGGCCAATCCCACGCCGCCGACGCGGCTCGGAAAAGCCAGCGGCACCATCCGCAGTTCCAGAGTTAGGACACGCAAAGCACTCTCTCCGCTTGCCCGAGCGATCTTCATCGTCGCGGCGTTACTCCTCGCGCTTGCCATCGTGTCAGTAATTTTTGCGCCTGCGATCCTGCGGTCGCTCGGAAAAAGCCAGGTAACATCATCACCCCAGGTTCCAGCCATTCCATCACCCCCGTCTCTCGCCGATACCATTAAGAGCGCAGTCGCCAAGCAGATCACCGATGAGTTGCAGGGCGAACTTTCTCGTAAGAAAAACGCCGCGGTCCAGCCACCTCCTACCGGTTCGGCGATCCCAGAGAAAAGCGTCGCTGTTCTGCCGTTCGACAATCTTAGCCGCGACCCGGACAACGCTTACTTTTGCGAAGGCGTGCAGGACGAGATTCTCACTCGTCTGGCAAAGGTATCAGACTTGAAAGTCGTTTCGCGTACATCGACGCAGCATTTCAAAAGCTCTCCAGATAATCTGCCACAGATCGCGAAGCAGTTGGGTGTGATGCACGTCCTCGAAGGCAGTGTGCAGAAGTCTAACGATCAGGTGCGCGTGAATGTGCAACTGATCAACGCGCTGACCGACGCGCATCTTTGGGCCGACACATACGATCGAAAGCTTACCGACATATTCGCGGTCGAAAGCGAGATCGCGAAAACGATTGCTGACACGCTACAGGCGAAGGTGACGGGCTCGGAGAAACAAATGATGGCGGCGCAGCCGACGAGCAACACGGAGGCGTACGAGCTTTATCACAAAGGAAAATCGCTGTGGGAGAAGCGTTCCGGTGATAATATTCCAAAAGCGATCGCCTATTACGAGCAGGCGATTGCGCGCGACCCGAATTATGCGCTGGCTTACACAGGTCTGGCCAAAGCCTATATCCTGCTCCCTTTTTACACGGGTGCGGACCGGCTCGATGCAGGCTCGAAGGCCAAAGACGCGGCACTCAAAGCTCTCCGTCTTGATCCCAATCTGGCCGAAGCGCACGCCGCGCTCGGCAAGGTACTCTTTTTTCGCGAGATCGATTTGGCCGGCGCCATGCGCGAATACAAACGCGCGATCGAACTCAATCCGAACGACGCGACGGCACATCATTGGTTCGGCAACGACAGCCTGGCAGCCCTCGGACGATTTGAGGAGGCCATTGCCGAAGGCAAGCGCGCGATTGAGTTAGATCCGCTGTCCACAGTTATTAACGTGGACCTGGGTGAAACCTTCTATTACGCCCACCGCTACGACGAGGCTGAGAGGCAAATGCGAAAAACCCTCGAGATTGATCCAACATCCTTCTACGCGCACTATAATCTCGGCATCGTTCTTCAATTAAAAGGCGACTTGTCTGGCGCGATTGCCGAATACAAAAAGGCAAAGCAATTAGGCGACAATCCACTTGTGTCGACGCTCTGCGCTCAGGCTAAAGCTCAGGCTGGCGACAAGGATGCCGCGCTGCGAATGCTGAGCGATCTCGATAAGATAAGTCAGCACCGCGAAGTGGTTGGCTACTTGCGCGCTCTGCTTTATCTCAGCCTGAACAATAAAGATGAAGCACTGCGCTGGCTCGAACAGGGTTTCGCGGAACGCGATGGCTCCAATATCTGCTGGATCAAAGTCGATCCATTGCTCGATTCATTACACGGCGATCCGCGCTTCGAAGCGCTGGTCCAAAGAGTGGTCGCGCCGAAATCAGAAGCGAAGCAGTGAAAATCGATAACTTCTTCGCCGAGCTGAAGCGACGCAATGTTTACAAGGTCACGGTTGCAGATATCGCCGCGCGCGCGATTATGAATCGTGCGGCGTCTCACGCCGCGCCGAAAGAGCTCGGCAGCGCCTGCGCCCATGCCACCGCCGCCATAAGAAGCTTGGTCAAAGTTATTCGTCCGCAAAAGATCTGAGCCAAGGCGATAAAGATGATTTACATCCGCACGCAAATTCGAGATCGAAATGAACCCTCAATTCGTTAGCTGCTTCGACCCATCAGATGTTCATCGCCGCCCGCAGTTCGTTGCCTCCGCCGCGGTAGCAAAACAAAGAGCCGCCACGCGGCCCAGCGTGACGGCTGATTGCAAAATGCGGTTTGTCTCTTTCGGCAGTCCTAGTGATTATCCACGACCGTTTGCGCTGCAGGCTTGCTCAGTTCGAGCTGGGTACTCACCTTTTGCAAACCGGCGGTAAGCGCTTGAATTTGCTTTTGCTGCTCCGCGAGTCTCGACTGAAAGTCCTGCTTTAACTGCGCGATGGTCGCTTTCTGTTCCTCTAATGTCCGGTGTTCTTTCAGGAACTCGTTGAGCAACATCGCGTTCACCGCGTCGTAGCGCACGGTGTAAACCTTCCCTTCTGCATCTCGGACCACCAGGTCGGGGTTTACCTTCGCTACGTCCTCGGCTACGAGGCCAAACTGCGGGACACCCTCGGGGTCAAACTCTTTCTTGTAATGGAATGTGACCGGCTTGAGCGCCAGGATTGCTTCGCTTGCCTTGTCCATGGGCTTAATCTCATCCTTGAAGCGTGCCGATGAGGGTGTCGTCCCGAGTTGGCCATTGGCATTTATGAAAACTGGCGTTCCCATCGGAGCGGTCTTTCCCATAATCCCAGCGATATACGTGGCTGTCTGGGTTCCTATCGTGCCAATGCGGATGGTGTTGGCCTCGCCAGCAACACCAACGTTCCCGACATCGATGTTGTTGTCACCAGTGGTGAGATTTGCACCGGCGAAATTGCCCAAGGCGATGTTGCCGATACCAGTTGTGTTATTCAAGAGCGCATCATAGCCGCTGGCCGTGTTGCTGTTGCCGGTTGTGTTGGAGAAGAGCGCAAAATAACCAATTGCCGTATTGTTCGGCCCGGTAGTGTTGGAGAAAAGCGCGAAACTACCGGTAGCCGTGTTCCGGATGGCGGTGGTGTTGGAAAAGAGCGCGTCATGACCATCGGCCGTGTTGTTGTTCCCGGTTGTGTTGAAAGTCAGTGCAGCACGACCAGTAGCCGTGTTGCGTTCGCCGGTCGTGTTGCTATTGAGCGCAGCAAAACCGTTGGCCGTGTTTCTAACGCCCGTTGTATTGGTGCTAAGCGCTGTAGAACCGGTGGCAGTGTTAGAGTCGCCCGTTGTGTTGCTGAAGAGCGCATCAAAACCTATGGCCGTGTTCTCGGTGCCCGTTGTGAGGCTGAAGAGGGCATCAGTGCCCTCCGCGGTGTTGTCGCCGGCGTAGCCTCCGTCCGGTGGTGGCGATAGCTGTGCTTGCGCCGTCGGCGAAAGCACCAAAGCAGCGAGCACGAGTGGAATGAGAACTAAACCGTATCGCAAAGGCGACCGGCTGATCGAACTTGTTATCAGTGGAGTTTTCGCTTTGATGAAGCGCCTGTTCCGTTCCCCCCGATTAGCTTGGCTCGACGGCGGGAACATCATTGGTTTAATAGGATTCTTTTTCATTTTCTTCTCCTTTACATGTGAGTTATTTTGTTTTGTCCGCGCGGGAGGCCTGAGGCGACTCGCGCGTGGTCAGTTTTGCTCTGCCCGTTATGAAAGTCTTTAAGTCGTGGCTGAATTTTTCTGAATTGTTGTGAAAACGACGATGCAAGCTACGCCTGCTCACCTCTACGAATTTGGCGATTTCCGGCTCGACACGGCGAAACGGGTCTTGCGGCGGCTGGATGGGACGATGGTGCCCCTCACCCCAAGAGTGTTCGAAACGCTCCTTTATATGGTGGAGCATCACGATACCGTCCTCGATAAGGAACGGCTGATGGAGGCGGTCTGGCCTGATTCGATCGTCGAGGAGAACAATCTGAGTCAGAACATCTCGACGCTGCGGCGTATTTTTGGCGAAACGCCGGGCTCACACGGCTATATCGTGACGGTTCCGGGTCGCGGCTATCGCTTCGTTGCGCAAGTTAGAGAGCAAACCGACAATGGCAGTGCCACAGTCGAGGCAGAGGAAGCAACAGGACCAACATCGCCAGAGAATGGAGCGGAAGCGGCTACAGGAAAGGATCGACAGCAGTCGCCCGGAAAGACTGGCGGGCTCTTGGCGCTCGCCGTTCTCGGTGTAATTGCGCTCACGGCCGCGTTCCTTGCGCGAGGCCCGAGCGTTCGCTGGCCTGAGAAACATAAGATCGCAAAGGCACCTCCGGCACCGTCGTCCGGCACGGTGACCGATATCGTGCGCTCGATCGCAGTCTTGCCGTTCGAAAACCTAAGCGGCAACCCCGAAAACGCATACTTTACTGATGGAATCCAGGAAGAGATCCTGATGCGTCTAGCGAAGATTGCCGATCTAAAAGTGGTCTCGCGGACGTCGACAGTGCGCTATAAGAGGTCGCCGGAGAATCTGCGCGAGATCGCGACGCAGCTCGGCGTTGCAAACGTCCTGGAAGGCAGCGTCCAACGCACCGCTGACCGGGTGCACGTAAACGTGCAGTTAATTAAAGCGGCAAGTGACACGCATCTCTGGGCGGAAGCGTACGACCGAAAGCTGACCGACATTTTTGCCGTTGAGAGTGAAATTGCGAAAACGATCGCCGATAGCCTGCAGGCGAAGCTGACTGGCTCCGAGCGAAACGCAATCGCGGCGCAACCGACAGAGAACACGGAAGCGTATCAACTTTATTTACGGGGTCGGTATCTTTGGAACAGGCGCACGGGCGAAAATCTTAAAAAAGCGCTCGCCTATTTCGAGCAAGCAGCTGAGAAGGATCCCCACTACGCCCTCGCCTACGCAGGCATGGCCGATAGTTGCGTTTTGATTCCCATCTACGCCGCAGGAACTCCTCAAGACTATCTTCCTCGCGCGCGAGTTGCCGCGCAAAAGGCAGTCGAGCTCGACGATACGCTGGCCGAAGCGCACACCTCCCTCGCCTACGTGTTCTTTTATGATTTCGAGTATGCCCAATCGGTAAAAGAATTCGAACGCGCGATTTCCCTAAATCCGAATTACGCGATGGCCCACCTGTGGTATGGCTTAGGCCCGCTTTCGGCGATGGGAGAGTTCGACAGAGCTATCGCCGAGGAAAAACGAGCCCTCGAGCTCGACCCAGTCTCGCCGATCATCAATGCTGATCTCGGGACCGTTTACACGCTCGCGCGACGATACGACGAAGCGATTGCTCAATTGCGCGACACGGTGGAAATGAATCCGCAATTTCATGGGGGCCACCGGTGTCTTGGATGGGCACTGGAATTGAAAGGCGCGACCGGTGAAGCGATTGCCGAATATCACAAAGCATTCGAGCTAAGTGACGATCCGATAATGCTCGCGATGCTGGCTCACGCCGAGGCGAGCATTGGGAAGCAAAATCAAGCCCGGCAAATACTGGGCCAGCTCACCGAAGAGGCCAAGGCCCGCTACGTGCCAGCATACGCTTTTGCCGTGATTTACCTGGCGCTTGGCGAAAAGGATCATGCGTTAGATTGGCTGGAACAAGCGGCTCGCGATCACGACGGTTTCTATATCAACCTCATCAAGTTCGAACCATTTCTCGATCCCCTGCGTGGTGATCCTCGTTTCGAAACGCTTGTTTCCAGAATCTTGTCCGGGCCTGTAAAGTAATCTCGTGAGTTCGAGCGAGCGCCGATGAATCCGAAGGAATTCTTCGGCGAGGCAAAGCGACGCAACGTTTACAAAGTCGCCGTTGCTTATGCCGTCGCCGGTTGGGCGCTCGCCCAAGGCATCGCACAGGTTTTTCCGGTGTTCGGAGTTCCAAACTGGATCATTCAACTGATTGTCTTGTTGATCGTCATTGGTTTTCCGATTGCGCTTGTTCTGGCGTGGGTGTTTGAGCTGACGTCCGAAGGACTAAAACGAACCGAGGATGCCGATCTTGCGCGGCCCCGGGCAAAATCTCAAGCTTGGGTTTATGTCGCGGTTATCGGCGCTGTTTTGTCGATCGGATTATTTTTTGTCGGCCGATATACCGCCGTAAAGGCAAACGCGTCGGAAAATAGTTTCGTAAAATCAATTGCCGTGCTGCCGTTTGAGAACATAAGCGACGACAAACAAAATAGTTACTTCGCCGACGGCGTGCAGGACCAAATCCTTACCAACCTGGCCAAGGTCTCCGAGCTGAAAGTCATCAGCCACACAAGTGCACGCCAATACAAGAGCGGTGTGCAACGGAACCTGCGCGAGATCGGTAAACAACTCGGCGTTGCGTATATCGTTGAAGGTTCTGTCCAGCGCTCGCGGGACCGGCTCCGGATTAATGCGCAATTGATCGATGCTCGAACCGATACACACGTCTGGGCGGAGACCTATGATCGCACCGCGGCGGATTTGTTCGCAATTCAGAGCGAGCTTGCGCAATCGATTGTCGCACAGCTCAAGGCAAAACTTTCGCCCCAACAAAAAGCCGAGATTGAAGAACGTCCAACCCAGGATTTGGTCGCGTTTGAGCTTTATCTTCAAGCGAAGACAATCATCGACAGTTATATCAACGCGACCGATGTGCGGGCCGCGCTGCTCCAGGCATTGAAGTCGCTCGACGAGGCAATCAAGCGCGATCCGAACTTCGTCTCCGCGTACTGTTATGTCGCGCTCGCGAACGACCTTCTTTACTTTTTCGATCTCGATGCAACTCCAGAGCGGATCACGCTGGCTGAAAATGCGGTGAACAATGCGTTGCGGCTCCGTCCCGATTCAGCGGAAGCCCGTTTCGCGCGGGCCGATTATCTCTTCCGATGCCTCCGCGACTACGATCGCGCGCTCGAAGAACTTGCCATTGCGCGACCCGGCTTGCCGAACAGCACGCCGTTTTTCATTCTCTCCGGTTACATCAATCGCCGTCGCAATCATTTTCCCGAAGCCGAACGCGATTTCTCCACGGCGTTTGCGCTCGATCCGCGGAACCCCAATGCTTACAATCTTCTCGCCGACACTTACGTGCTTGAACGCCGGTTGCAGGAAGCGGTCCACGTCTATGACAATGTCCTCGCTGCCGGCGAAACTGTTCCGATCGTCTACTTCCGGCGCGCTTCGAGCATCCAATCCGGAACCGGCGACATCCGCCCACTTCGCGATATTCTGGCAAAATTTCCGGACATGGAATTTGCCGGCGGTCAAACACCGGTCCGGGTTTGGATCTCGATGCTCGACCATGACTATACGCGAGCGGAAAAATTCCTGGCCGATTCGCCGCGAAAAGATTTTCAAGACATCGATTTCAGCTTTTATTTCCCGAAATCGTGGTACGAAGCGATGATAACGCGCGAGAAAGGCGACGCCGCCAAAGCGACGTCTGCTTTTCGCGAATGCCGCGAAATTCTCGCGCAACGATTGGTCGTTAAGCCGGAGCACGCGCGAACAATCGCCGTACTCGCGCAGGTTGATGCCAATCTTGGCCAAAAAGATTTGGCGATTAGCGAGGCGCAACATGCCATCGATCTGATGCCGACATCGAAAGATATTTACGACGGCGCTCTGGTGTTAGAAGGCCTTGCTCAGGTTTACACTTGGAGCGGTGAACACGACCGCGCCATCGAAGTGCTTCAAAAACTTGTGTCGATGCCAGGCTACACCAACTACGGCCGTTTGAAGCTTTATCCGTTGTGGGCTCCGCTGCGCGGCAATCCTAAGTTTGAAAACATCGTAACGTCCCTTGGTCCGAAATAAATTTCTTCAGGAGTTGGAAAAAACATGGGCAATTTCTTTTTAGAACTGAAGCGGCGCAACGTTTACAAGGTTGCGGTCGTTTACGCGCTCGTTTCGTGGCTGCTAATCGAGATTGCGTGGATTGCGTTGCCGATGTTCGACGCGCCTGAGTGGATGCTCAGCACATTCATCGTATTCGTCGCGCTCGGTTTTATTCTTGCCGTAATCATCTCGTGGGCTTTTGAAATGACGCCGGAGGGAATGAAACGAACGGCGGACATTACGCCGGGCGAGGTCCTCCCTTATTGGAGCAAACGGAAGTTCACGGCATTCATCACCGGCGTTGCGGCCGTTGCGTTCCTCCTGCTTGCCTACCAATTGTTGCGATTCAGCCCGGCGCTCCAACAGCGGTCTACGGCAAAACGCACTGATAAAATTTTGATTCAGGGCAACCAGGCCGGCACGCAAATCGTGGAAGGCCAGGCAGACGGAGCGATGCGCGCTGAATATTCCTATAACGATCGCGGCCGCGGCGATCACATCATGGCAACCTGGAAACTCGATGGCGCCGGTGTGCCGGTTGAATACGAAGGCCACGGCAATGATTACATGAAGGCACCCATCGAAGAACATTTCGAAATAAAAAATGGCAGGGCGAGTTGGAAGAACCGCAGCGAACAGGGCGAGCAGGCCGTGACCGGCGAAGCGTTCTACCTGCCGATGAATGCGCCACCGGAATTTTTCGCTGTGCTCGCGCGAGCCTTATTGAAAGCGTCAAACCACAAACTCGCACTTTTGCCTGCCGGAGAAGCGACAATTGAACGAGCAGCGAGAGTAACATCGGCTAATTCGGAACTAACTGAATACCGCGTGAGTGGCCTCGGATTTTCGCCGCGATCAATCTGGCTGGATCGACAGGGGCGAGCGGCGTCGGTCTCCTCCTGGTTTTCTGTTTTACCTGAGGGACGCGAGTCAGCGATTGATCAGCTCCGGACGGCGCAACAAAAGACCGATGCCGTCTGGTCGGAACGCATCGCTCGCACCCTGGCACACAAACCAAATGGCGACCTCGTGATCCGCAACGCGCGCTTGTTTGATCCGCGCGATCTCAGCGTTACTCCCGGGACCGGTGTGCTCATCCGCGGCGAGCGCATCGTGCGCGTCGCGCCTGATGCCGATCTAAAACCATCTGCGAACGCGGCAATCATCGACGCGCACGACTGTTTTCTCATGCCGGGTTTGTGGGACGATCACCAACATTTCAGTGACAACGACGGCGCGCTTGATCTCGCAAACGGCGTGACAAGCGCGCGAGACATGGCCAATGACACCGATACTTTTCTCCAACGCGTGGAGCGGTTTGATAATGGCAGCGAGCTCGGGCCGCGCGTATTAAAAGCCGGAATCGTTGATGGCACTGGCGAATTCGCGGGCCCAACCAAAATGCGTGTCGACACCGCCGAGCAGGCAATTCAGGACATCGACTGGTATGCCGATCACGGTTACGCACAGCTCAAGATTTATTCGTCAATCAAACCCGAACTCGTTCCGGTCATGGCCGATCATGCGCATGCCCGCGGCATGCGCGTAAGCGGTCACGTGCCTGCGTTCATGTCCGCGCGCCAATTCGTCGAAGGCGGGGCGGACGAGATTCAGCATCTCAACTTTATCCTCCTCAATTTCCTTTTCCCAGAAGTGCAGGAAACGCGCAATCGCGATCGCTTCATCAAAGTGGCAGAGCACGCGCGCGATTTTCCGCCCGACAAACCGGAAGTGAGCGAGTTCATCCAATTCCTCAAGCACCATCACACCGTGCTCGATCCAACGATAAGCATTTTCGAAGGTCTGTTTTGCGGCAATCCGAGTGCGATCACGCCCGGTCTGGAACGAATCGTGCCCCGCTTTCCGTCGCAGGTGCGCCGCGCGATGTTGAGCGGCGCGCTCGACGTTCCAAAAGACAAAGAGGCTGCTTATCGCGAAGCTTTCCCGGCAATGTTGCGCCTGTTAAAGGCAATCCACGACGCCGGCGTGACGATTATCCCGGGAACCGATGCACTGGCCGGATACACGCTCCACCACGAGCTCGAGCTTTATGTGCAGGCCGGTATCGCTCCCGCTGAAGTTTTACAAATGGCAACGTGGACGCCCGCTTTGGTTATGGGTGTGAATAAAGACCGCGGCGTCATCGCCCCGGGGAAACTGGCTGACATGATTCTGGTGGATGGCGACCCGACGAAAAACATTCGGGACATCAACAACATCACCACGGTAATCAAGGACGGAAAGGTTTACGACCCAGCAGACATTGAGAAAGCGCTCGGGATCACGCCGCGCGAAACCCAGCCGAAGTAGCATATGAACTGGCAAATGGTCACTGCTATTGCTCAATTGGCGACGGTCGCCGTTGGGATTCCTTCTCTCATTTACTTCGCGGTACAGCTCCGTGAGCAGACCAAGGAACGGCGCCAGGAGGCGAGGAATGCCCTTACGATTCAATGGGGAGATCTCACCAAGGCATTGCACGAGAACGGCGAGTTTGCCGCGATCCACCTACGCGGCGTACACTCTTTCCACGAGCTCGATCCCGTTTCAAAGCTGCGCTTCAGCGCATTTCAAAACCGTTTCTTCAAAAATTTCGAAGGCATGTATTACTCGCGTCGCGAAGGAATACTGAGTTCGGAGTTGTGGGATGAGATCGAACGCACGATGAGCGACTTCCTTGCCTACGACGGCGTGCGTCAATGGTGGGAGACACGCAAGCACTGGCACACGGAAGCTTTTGTCGGTGTCGTCGAGGCTATTATCGCTCGGGGCGACAAGCCGACCGCCTATTCCACATACAACGTGACAGATGTCGCCCTGCCTAAACACGGCTGATGAGCGAAATTCGAGAGTGGCCGCGAATCGCGGTTATCGGTGCCGGCGCCGTTGGCGGTTACTTCGGTGGGATGTTCGTCCGCGCGGGCGCGCCGACAGTTTTCATTGGGCGAAAAGGGTTCGTCGATGCAGTTAATGCGAACGGTCTTGTTCTCGATAAATCGCACGGCCAGGAGCGCATCGCGGCCCGGGCGAGTACCGAGATGAGCGCAGTTCGAGATTGCTCGCTGATTCTGTTTTGCGTCAAAGCAAACGATACCTCCGCCACCGCAAAACAGATGGCTCCGTTTCTCGCGCCGGATGCGATAGTGGTGTGTTTGCAAAACGGTGTCGACAATGCCGACCGGGTTCGCGCCGCTGCGAATGTCGTCGCCGTACCCGCCGCAGTTTACGTCGCTGTGTCTGTGCCGGAAACGGGGCGCGTCAAACACCTCGCACGTGGTGATTTGATCATTGGCCCGAGGTCCAAAATAACAACGGAACTGACAAAGCTTTTCATTCGCGCCAGTATTCCCTGCCGAATCTCGGACAACATTGAAGGCGAATTATGGGTAAAGCTGCTGCGCAATTGCGCGCTGAACGCGATCTCTGCGTTGGGGCATACGCGTTACGGAGAAATCGCGCAGAACGCCGATGCAAAACAACTGATGAAACAAATTATCGACGAAGTGCTGGCCGTGGCCCAAGCGGCTGGTATCGCTCTGCCGGGCATTGGCGACCTCGAGTCAGGCATGGCGGCGGCGATGGAGCTCGCAACGCAAATGGCCGACGCGCTCTCGTCGACTGCACAGGATTTGGATCGCGGCAGATCTACGGAGATTGATGCTCTGAACGGCTACATTGCCCGTTTGGGGGCCAAGCTTGGGATCCCGGCGCCGGTCAATCACGCACTCTTCACGCTAGTGAAGTTAGCCGAGCAAAAAGCCGTCAGCTAAAAGCAGCAGCAATTTTTTGCGAAAAAAAAACTTGCGTGTGTGCCATAGTGTTGTAGTTATCTATAACACAAAATGACCGAGCAATCGTCGACCGAACCCCACAAGCGGATGTTCGCCGGACACATGCCGCCCGAAATAGCGAATGAATCGTGAATGGAACGACAGTCAGCCGATTTATCGCCAACTACGCGATCGTGTCGTGCACATGATTCTCGACGGCGTTCTCAACGAAGGCGATCCGCTGCCGTCGGTGCGCAATGTGGCGGCCGATTATCGGCTCAACCCCCTCACTGTTTTGAAGGCTTATCAGGAACTGGTCGACGAAGAGCTCGTCGAAAAAAGGAGAGGCCTGGGCATGTTCGTCAAAACCGGCGCGCGCAATCGATTGCTCCACGGCGAACGGCAAAAATTTCTTAACGAACATTGGCCGAGAGTTCACGCGACGATTCAGCGGCTCGGTTTAGATCCAAAAGAACTTCTCGACGCCGCAGCTCGCCGCTCGGCCAAAACTGGAAAGGAGAAGCACTGACGGCATGGCCTGCATAGAAGCACGCGGTCTCCGCAAAGTTTTCGGCACAACTGTCGCCTTGGACGGTATAAATCTTCGTGTCGACGAAGGACGCATTCTCGGAATCATTGGACCCAACGGCGCGGGTAAGACTACCGCGCTGAACGCGATTCTTGGCCTTACTTCATATGAAGGAGAATTGAAAGTGCTCGGTCGCGATCCGTGGAACTCGCGCGATGACTTAATGCGCGATGGCTCATTCATCGCGGACGTCGCGGTTTTGCCGCGTTGGATCCGCGTTAGACAGTTACTCGATTACGTTGCCGGTGTTCATCCGCGGTTTGATCGCGCAAAAGCGGAAAGTTTTCTGGCGAAGACCGAGATTAAGCGTGCGAGCAAAGTCAGGGAATTATCCAAGGGCATGGTTGCGCAGTTGCATCTTGCGATTGTGATGGCGATTGACGCCCGCTTGCTCGTGCTGGACGAGCCTACACTTGGCCTGGACATTTTATATCGGAAACAATTCTACGACTCGCTGCTGAACGATTATTTCGATCGCAGCCGGACGATTATCGTAACCACGCATCAGGTCGAAGAAATACAGGATGTCCTGACCGATCTCATTTTCATCAACCACGGCCGCATTGTGCTCGAATGCAGCATGGAAGAATTTGAGTCGCGCTACGTCGAGGTGATGGTGCATCCGGACCATCTGGCCGGGGCGCGTTCGCTCAAACCAATACACGAACGGCCAGTCTTTGGCCGGACTGTTTTATTGTTCGATCAGGTCGATCGCACCCAACTCGCCGCGCTCGGTGAGGTGCGCACGCCGAGCATTGCAGATTTGTTCGTGGCGGTGATGAGCCCGCCTTCGTCCCGCAGTCGCGGGACTCTGGCGCGGCAAGCAGATCAAGTAGGAGCAGCTCAATGAATACCTCGTCCAATATCGCGAGTTCCAGGGTCACCGCCCCTGGCTACAGCAATACGCCGATGCGACCGTTCTATTGGTCGGTGCGGCGGGAACTGTGGGAGAACCGTTCGATCTACGTCGCGCCGCTGATCGTTGCCATAGTCGTCTTGCTCGGTTTCCTCGTCAGCACGATTGGTCTGCCGGAACGCCGCCGCGCTGTCTTGTTGCTTGACCCGACAAAAGCCCGAGCTGCAATCGAAGCACCGTACGACGTCGCGGCGATGATGTTGATTTTCACCGCGTTCATCGTCGGTGTGTTTTATTGTCTCGACGCGCTGCACGGCGAGCGGCGCGATCGCAGCATCCTGTTCTGGAAATCGCTGCCCGTGTCCGATCTCACCACATTACTCTCGAAGGTAACCATTCCACTGGTAGCTCTGCCGCTGGTTACGTTCGCGATCGTTGTTGCGACGCAGTTAGTCATGCTGCTTTGGACCAGCGCAGTCCTCATAACTCACGGCATGAGTCCAGGATCGACGTTGACAAATTTCAATTTATTGCAGCAGTCGCTCATTCTGCTCTACGGCTTGGTCGCGATTGCGCTCTGGCATGCGCCGATCTACGGCTGGGCGCTGCTGATTTCAGGCTGGGCTAAGAGAGCAACGTTTCTTTGGGCAGTGTTACCAGTAATCGCGATCGCCATGTTCGAGAAGATTACTTTCGACACGTCACATTTCGCTGCGCTAGTGAAGGATCGCTTACTCGGTTTTGCGCCGAACGCGTTCGCGTTTGGGTTGCACGGCGGTACTTCAATCGACTCACTCGTGCAGCTCACGCCGGGCAGATACCTGAGCACGCCAGCTCTTTGGCTTGGGCTGCTTTTCGCCGCGATATGCATTGCCGCGGGAATCCGGCTGCGCCGTTATCGCGAACCACTCTGATTCCCGAACCACTGAAAAGGAGAGAAATCCATGCACCCACTCAAGAAAGCCGCGCGGATCGCCGGGGCTATCTATTTATCGATGGTAGTCACCGGGCCTTTCAGCCTGATTTATGTTCCAAGCAAACTCATCGTGCACGGTAACGCTGCCGCGACGTCCGATAACATCCTCGCTCACGAGACCATGTTTCGTCTTTCGATTCTGGCTGATCTGGTCGGGCAGGTGATTTTCATCTGTCTCGCGATCGCTCTGTATCGGTTGCTTAGCAGCGTCAACAAGATCTGGGCTGGCTTAATGGTCGCGTTCGTTTTGGTCTCGGCCGCGGTAGGGTTCGTCAACACGCTGAACGATATCGCCGCGTTGATGCTCTTCCGTGGCGCAGATTTCCTTGCGGTATTAGACAAAACTCAGCGCGACGCCCTCGGGATGTTGTTCATTCGGCTGCACAGTCAGGGGATTTTCATCGATGAGATCTTTTGGGGACTGTGGCTCTTTCCTTTCGGGTTGCTGGTCTTTCGCTCCGGATTCCTGCCGCGGTTGATCGGTGTATGGCTAATGATCAACTGTTTCGGCTATGTAGTCCTGAGCCTCACGGCCTTGTTCTTCCCGGATCATTACGGAGCTGCCTTTAGCATTATGCAACCGGTCTTGTTTGGCGAGCTGGCAATCATGCTGTGGCTTCTGATTAAAGGCGCGAAGGTAAAACAATCGCATGAGCCGCTAATCGCAGCCGCCTAGATTTAGAACACGTTATGGCCACGATCGACAATTCACAACGGCTCGCTGCAAAGATCGCGGGCGTGAGCGGCCTGCTCGCGTTCCCGATCGTGGTTATCGGAAACTACGCGTTGCTCAGCCCGCTAGTCGTTACGGGCAATGCTGCCGAAACTGCTCGGAATATCGTGGCGCACCAAACTCAAGTGCGAGTCGCGCTCACCTGTTTTCTTACTTACAGCATTATCGTTGTTGTTCTGCTCGGAGCGCTTTATGTGATTTTTAGACCGGTAGATCGGATTCTCGCGTTGATCGGAGCCCTCTTCCGTCTCGTATTCGCGTTGTTATGGCTCCGTGCACCACTTAATCTCCTCAGCGCGCTGCGACTCCTCGGGACCGCAAGCTACCTGCAAGTGTTCGAAGCAGATCGCTTGCAAGCCTTGGCGAGGCTACAGATCGCAGCGAACTTCGACGATTACTATATCGGCCTGCCATTCTTTGGCTTGGCTGCCACTGTTTGCAGCTATTTGTGGCTGAAGTCGGGCTATATCCCCAAGGCGCTGGCTGCTTTCGGTCTGATCTCGTCTGCGTGGTGCGTAATCTGCGCGTTTGTTTTCCTCATTTTGCCCAACTTCAACAAGGTTGTTAACGACTACTGGTTCGATTCGCCGATGGCCTTGTTCGAACTCGCAGTGAGTTTTTGGCTTCTGTTTAGAGGATTACCGCCATCCACGATAGTTATTTCGCACCAGATACCAAATAGAAACATCTAGTCATCAAACCTCACCATACATTCTTATGAAAAAACTCATTGCTGTTAGCACCTGTTTGTTCTTACTTTGCAGCTTCATTTTTGCCTCCTCCTCGCCGGAACAAAACAAGGCAATCGCAAGACGCGCATTTGAAGAAGTCCTCAGCGGTGGGCGCTTCGAACTCGCTGAACAGCTTTACGCCAAAGATTTCGTCAACCACGGCATCCATCGCGATGCCAACCTGGAGGAAGACCAGACAGCACTGAAAGGTTGGCATCAGGCATTTTCCGACATATCCATCGTGCCTGAGAAGTTGATCGCGGAAGGCGATTTGGTCACGATCTACTGGATTGCGCGGGGTACCAATACCGGCACAGGCAACGGACTACCCGCAACCGGCAAAAAGGCTGAACTGGCTGGAATTACAATCTGGCGGATCGTCGACGGCAAAATCAAGGAGGAGTGGTCTGCATTTGATCAACTTTCGATGATGCAACAGCTCGGACTGCTTCCATCCAACAAGTAACCGGTGAGAAGGATGAAATGATGCAAAAGACTGAAGGAACAATAATGAACCGTGAAGCAAAAGCGAAACGTTCTCGTAAGCGATGGAAGCGCGTCCTAACATGGAGTGTAGCGGTAATTCTAGTCGCGTTGCTGGCCTGGTTTGAGATCGCCTACTGGACATCAAGTAACGACTGCGGTTACTCAGCTGCTCCGACCAATCCTATGAAAGCTATTGTTTATTGCGACTATGGTCTGGGTAATCTCAAGCTCAAGGATATTGAAAAACCCGTTCCTAATGACGATCAAGTCCTGGTCAGAGTTCGGGCGGCTTCAGTTAATCCGTACGACTGGCACTTCGTGGAAGGCACTCCCAAGATCATGCGGATGATGGGAGTGGGCCTGCGCAAGCCAAAGGACACACGACTCGGCGTTGATTTTGCCGGCACAGTTGAAGCTGTTGGTAAGAACGTCACTCAGTTCAAACCAGGGGATGAAGTCTTTGGCGGAAGAGGCGGAGCATTTGCCGAGTATGTGTGTCCTCGCGCAACTCGGGCGGTTGCGCCGAAACCGGCAAACGTGACTTTTGAGCAGGCGGCTTCTGTCAATATCGCTGGTATCACCGCGTTGCAGAGTCTGCGCGATAAAGGAAAAGTCCAGCCAGGGCAGAAGGTCTTAATTAACGGTGCGTCCGGGGGCGTCGGCACGTTTGCGGTCCAAATAGCCAAATCATTCGGCGCGGACGTGACGGGCGTATGTAGCACACGCAACATCGATCTCGTGCGATCTCTCGGTGCGGATCACGTGATTGATTACACGAAAGAAGATTTCGCGAAAAGCGATCAACATTACGACGTGATTCTCGACAATGTCCCCAACCATTCGTTGTCAGAAATCCGGCGCGTGTTGAATCCCAATGGAAATTACGTGTTGATCGGAGGAGGAGGGCCTAACGATAATCAATGGATTGGGCCTTTCGGTCGCGTCATTCACACGCTTGTGCTGTCACCATTCATCAATCAGAAAATGGGAATGATGATGGCAGACGCGAATCAAAAGGACCTGACCATTTTGGCTGATATGATGCAGACCGGAAAACTCAAACCCGTCATCGACCGTACTTACAAGTTAGATCAAGTACCCGACGCCATTCGTTATGTCGAAGCAGGGCACGCGCGCGGCAAAGTGATAATAACGGTGGAGTAGCAACTCGTATGAAAAATCTCGCTTTCACTGCGGATAAATGATCTTATCTGCTTCTATGAAGATCTTATCCGTTCTCGCATTAGCGCTCGCTGCTGGATTTTGCGTTGCGGCGGAGCCGATCTGGAACCCGGCTGATGCCGTGAAGGAAGCCGAACAAGATATTCGGACGGGGCATATCAAGTTTTATTGGTCGGGCAGCATCGCGTCGATGCCAGTTGGTGTTCCGATCGAGGTAGCGAAGAAGTATCCGCAAGCCAATGCTGGAATTGGCTGCGTCACCAACGACATACCACTTCGGAAACGACAGGAAGAATACGCCCGCCGATACAACGAGAAGATGTTTGCTTGCGTTAGTCAGAAGCATTAATGCGCACCGCCCTCGTCATTAGCGCCTTGATTGTGCCGGTCATCGCACTGGCGCTTCCGGACGACGCAACTTTGTCACGGCTTTTGCTTGGAACATGGCACGGCCATCGACACGACACTCAATATCGCGGGGACGGAACCTGGATCATGGATCCGCCCGACGAAGGCGACAACACCCGCGGAAAATGGCGGATCGAACACGGCCGGTTGATTGAGACGTGGCGAGTCTTCCGATTCGACGTCTTTGGATGAGATCATCGAACTGACTGAAAAGGTTTTTAAGTCCCGCATCATTTCACAGGAGGGACCAGGTAAGCCTGAAGGGCAGGTCCTTCCGAGCGAGATTTTCACTGTTACCCGTGTAACGACGAAGAAGTAGGTCGGGGCTCATTCGCGATTCTCGATCTGCAACATTGTGTCAGCCACCGCAGGGATACAGTCCATAATAGGATTAGACCCAACCATTCTGTATAATCCTCGTTAGGCCGTATGAGGTTTCCCACGGTGTCAATTCTTCAAAGGCAATCAGTAATCCGTATTCCGCGGCAACTTAATGCCCTTCTGGTCGTCGGCGTCACTTTGCTCTGTACGGCGGCCCCGCTGGTTCCCACCAACGCAGCCATTGCCGCTGCGAGCGGAATTGTCTTGTTGGCTATGCTGGCTTGGTACAAGCGGTGTCCGGCAGCTGCGCCCTTTTCAATTTTCTGCGTGATCTGCCTCAGCCTGATCTTCTCCGGCGTGCGATATTTTCCCGTTATCCTGGCCCTTGGTCTCCTTGGTTACGCGGGGGTCGTGCGCGGTGTACCCTGGCTGCGGGGAACAGCGACGTGGGCTCGGTGGGGATCTTTCGATGCGGGCGTCTGCTTGCTCTCCGTAGGCGCATGGCTCCTCGCAGCCGTCGCGCTTCTCAGCTGGTACCTTCTTCTCCATCCGAATATTGCGGATATCGTCAAAGCTTATGTGCCACCGCTGCCATTGGGACTGCTGATTGCTGGCGGCCTGATTTTTGCCATGCTCAACGCAGCTGTCGAAGAAGCCACCTATCGCGGTGTGTTCTTACACGCGCTGGATAGGTCACTCGGACCGGGATTCGCAGCTCTTCTGCTGCAAGCCGTTGCCTTCGGGGCGATTCATATCAGAGGATTTCCGCGCGGTTGGCTTGGCGTTGGCCTCGCTTGTATCTTCGGGCTGTTCATGGGGGTCATTCGGCGACGCGGCGGCGGCATGTTCGCTCCCTGGGTAGCACATGTTTTCACAGACGTCGTGATCGCGGGAATCGTGCTCCTCCTAGCGCGCCCTGAAAGGCCAAACCAGGCAGTTCAGCGAACCGCGAGCCAGCCTGCGATCTGCCTTCTGCGCGTTTGCCATCCACCCTTTGGCTGCGAGTCACGCTTTACCGGACTCGCGGTCGCTGATCTTGTGTCTCGTTAGGCTCACAGCGAAACTCACCCTATGGCAGAGAAGACGCTAGACTCGATGAGGATCGAAAATTTCTTCGACGGAACTGACATTCACTGCTAACCGGGAAGGAATCAAAATGAGGCTAAGTAAAATTATCGGCTTCGCCGTTAGCGCAATGTTAGCTGCTACGGCAGCGTGGGCCGACGAAACCCTCATCGTCAGCAATGTTCTTGGACCCGAGGGGCCATTGTACGTTGACGGCAACCTTTACTACGTTGGTTGGGTCTCAAACACGCTGTCGAAATGGGATGGCAAGACGACCACGGTATTGAACCATACCCCGGGTTGCGGTCATAACGGGCTGGCGCTTACCAAACGAAAGACGTTCCTCCTTGCCTGCACCGAGGAGCATGGCGCCATTCTTGAGCTCGACATGACCGGCAAGCAGCTGCGCCGTTGGGATGCCGAGAAGAACGGCAAGCCATTCGACGGCGGCATAAATGATATTGTGGTGACCGCCAATGGCGGCGCTTATGCCACGGTTTTCGGTCCGTACAAGGACCTGCCAACCTCGGTGGTAGGGAAAGTTCTGTATCTTGCGCCCGGCGGTGAGAACTGGGTTGAAGTAGCGGACGATCTGAATTACGCCAACGGAATAGGCGTCTCCCCGGACCAAAAGACCCTCTACGTCAGCGAAACCGTCGGGAACTGCATGTTAAAATTCAAGATCAATGACGACGGCTCGTTGAGTAACCGATCGAATTTTGCTCTGCTAAACCTTCTTACACCAAACAAGGTCGAATCCTGGTGGCTTGGACCTGATAGCATGAAAATCGACAGCAAAGGTAACATTTATGTTGCTCAATGGTTTGGCGGCAAGATTTTGAAGATATCTCCTGACGGCAAGCTTCTGCACGTATTTAAGATCGCCGCGGGTGACGGCACAACAAACGTTGCCTTCAGCGAAGGCGAGAAGGAGTTATACGTGACCGTGGTGAAAGACGCGAAGGACCCGCAGGCAAAGGGCAGCATCGTAAAGATCGCAAATGTGAAGTAACGAATTTGCTTATGGCGAACGACGCGTTCGAATCCGCGCCTACGAACTTTGGAAGATCGACAACGACGGACTCATTGCAGAATCGAAAGGCCACTTTGATGGCGCGGAGTAGGAACGTCAGCTCAAGCACGGTGGCCGCTAAGAACTTTGGACGGAACACGATTTGCGCAGCTGATTGGCTACGTTCGAAATAAGATCTCGCATATGTTTAACAATGGCGGGAGTGACAACGATTCTTTGGCCGACGTGGTACGTTTTGTCACCTGAGCGCTTAATATATCGCTGATCCACAATTCCTTCATGGTGAGCGAGCAAGTGCCTTTGTTGATAATAGATCTTCAAAGAGTCAAAATCAGCGCCTAGCCAATATTCATATCCTTCACCGATTGCTGTGCGCCACAATTTACTTGATTCAGTCAAACGCTGGAACGCATTCAATGGCGCTGGTTGCAGATTCGGGAGTTGGGAATACAACTCCTCACTTAGACGCTGCAGTCCTCCCGACAAGCTCCACAAGACAACTCTCAATAAGGGATCTGCAAATGTCTGCCGCCTCATCTTTCTGATCCGTTTCTTCCAGAAGTAAACGCATTTTCTCAACGTTTTCGAACTTCGCTCTGGTTTTTTCGAGAGAAGTGTCAAACATTCGCTCAGCGGAGCTGTGACCACAGCAAGGGCAGAAAAAGGCAGAACCAATCACTGCAAAGCGAGCCTTACAGTTAGCGCACTCAATAGCCATTTGAAAAGGCTCAATCGCTGGCGCGGGCAGGCTGTAAGATCGATAGTTACCTCCACTAACCTTCATCGACATTGTGATGAGGGAGTTGCGGAATTGTCGTCGATTGAAGTCACTAGCAAATCCTTCCAGCATTTTATGGAGCTCTTCCTCCACATAATTTCGTGCTTCTTTCTCGAGGTGCTGAACCTGGGCTTGGGTATGCCAGTATCAGCCGGAGCGGCATGCCGGCATTGCGGGCAAAACACTTCCTCGTCTCGAAATAAATTCTTCCAGTCGGTGGAATTGACCTTGAATACAACGAGGCATTCCTCAGACGGGCATTGTCGGTCGATGAAACCCTTTTCGTCTGCGGAGATCTGAATTGAAAAAGTGCACTGCGACATGTTCTGATTTTATGCGTATTCGGCGATGGCTTTGGCGACGTCGAGCGTGGACGCGTTTCCTCCCATATCATAGGTACGCACCTTGCCTTCGGCGATCACGCGCGCGATGGCGGACTCGAGACGCGTTGCGCGCTCGGTCTCATTGAGCCAATCGAACATCAGCTTCGCTGTTAAGAGCATCGCGATTGGATTCACCTTGTATTGACCGGCATATTTCGGTGCGGAACCATGCGTTGGTTCGAACACCGCGTAGTCATCGCCCAGATTTGCGCTCGGCGCGAAGCCGAGTCCGCCCACAAGGCCGGCGCACAAGTCACTCACGATGTCGCCAAACATGTTTTCTGCGACCAGCACCAAGTAGTCCTGCGGATTCTTGAACATCCACATGCAGATGGCGTCGATGTTTACTTCGTCGGCCCAAATGTCCGGATATCCCTTTGCTACGTCGCGGAAACAGCGCGTCATAAGGCCGCCGGTCTCGCGCAGCACATTTGGTTTCTCGATTAGCGTCACGCGTTTGCGTCCGGTTTTCTTCGCGTACTCGAACGCCTCTTTACAAATATTGGTGCATCCCTGCACGCTCATAATGCGTGTGGAGAGCGCAATGTTCTCGAGTCCTGCTTTGTCTTTCCACTTCTTCATTTTTGGATTTGCGCACAGCGCGGTAAAAACCGATTCCGGCAACGGAAAAAATTCGACGCCGCCGTACATGCCCTCGGTATTTTCTCGGAACACGACCTGATCGATCGGTACGTCTTCGCCACTTGGATTTGTGATCTTGTTACCGCGGTAGTTCAGCGGATTTCCGGGGTAACTTTTGCACGGTCGCATGTTGGTGTGCAGATTGAATAACTGTCGCAGCCCGACGATTGGCGAGAAATACGAAAGGCCTTTGTCCTTGAGTTCTGGGCTCAATTCCTCCTTCGCTTTATCTTGCGCCTTGCTCGTGATCGCGCCGAAGAGCGCGCACGTCGTGTCCTTGAGCGCCTTCACCGTGCGATCGGGAAGCGCGTTGCCTTCCGTGCACCAATATTTCCAGCCGATATCGCAAGGCACGTACTCGGCGTCGAACTTCATCCGGTCGAGAACGATCCGCGCTGCTTCCATGACATCGTTGCCCACACCGTCTCCTGGCATCCACGCAATTCTGTATTTAGCCATAGGAAGCCGATTTTATCGGCGCGCGCCCCGCCCGCAAGCGAGCCCCGTAGTTTTAGAGGCGACCGCGGATTACCCGCCTTTGCCTAAGCTCCGGCGCGGCACGCGCGGATAAAACTGATAGAGATCCAGCAGCAAACAATGGCAAGAGGACAGATGGCGCGACAGGCTCGCCACGGGACGAGTCCGTCCGACTGGCGGACAGGATGCCTGCGCTACGAGTGCAGCGCCCACATGTTAATGCCGCGCTGGAAAACGTTGTCCCGAATTCGTCTGGTTGTTCGTCGTACTCATAAAGAACGAAATCAGCGACGAGGGGGCAAAGTATGAGCACACAGGTAAGGACATCGAAAAGAACTGAAAATCCGGCAGCGCATGAAATCGTGTCGCGCGCCGAATTGCTGCAGTGCATGAGTCAGCGGCGGCGTAAGGGGAACGCGACATGAGAACTTTCGCGCAACACTTCCTTCACATCGTGAGTCCAATCGCTTCGGCGATTGCGCTCGTATTATTGCCGAAGTGTCCGGTGTGTCTTGCCGCTTATCTGATGATGGCAACCGGAATCAGTATTTCTGTTGCGGCGGCCGTGAGTCTGCGAGCGTCCCTCGTTGTCGTATGTGCTAGCTCGCTCGTTCTTCTTGGGAGACGATACATTCGCAACCTGGGGGTCGGAGCATGAACCATGTAAATGCGATTGCTCTCAATTTGATGTCGCTTGCCTTGGGTTCGCTGCGAGGGCTCTCATTAGGCGACGTGGCTCTGATTATCGCGTGGACCCTGATTATGATCGTGTATGTGGCGGGTCAGGCGTGGCGCTTCCCTGGGAAACACCGATAGAAGAGCTAGCAAAGCGTGCTGTCGCGCCGCGTAGTAGCGGTGGCGAAATAAATGTCCCAAAACGGTGTGCTCGTTCGTCGCTTTATTGAAGAACGAACGTAAAATTAGGAGAGGAATATGTTAAGAGACAGCAAAGGATTCAGCGGATTTTCGGCAGGGGACATCCCGAAGGCGAAAGAATTCTACGAGAAAACACTCGGCCTCGACGTTTCGGAATCTCACGGTCTACTCACGTTGCGGCTCGCCGGAGGCAACAACGTTCTCATTTATCCAAAGCCCAACCATGTGCCGGCGGCGTTCACGGTTTTGAATTTTCCCGTTAAGGATGTCGATCTTGCCGTCGACGAGCTGGCGAAACGAGGTGTCCGCTTCGAGATATACGATCTGCCCGACCTCAAGACGGACGAGAAAGGCATCATGCGCGGAAATGGTCCGACCATTGCCTGGTTCAAGGATCCGGCTGGAAACATTTTGTCGGTGATCGAAGACGCAAAAGATTAAAACTAGCAACCCAAACCCAAAGGAGAGTTCTATGGCCAAAGCAAAAAGGAAAAAAACAATGAAGACACCGCCGATCGTGTCACCGAAGGAGTGGGAGGCTGCGCGTCAGAAACTGCTCGTGAAGGAGAAGAAGCTGACCCGCGCCCGGGACGAGTTGGCAGCCGAACGTCGGCGGATGCCGTGGCTGGCCGTTAAGAAGAATTACGAGTTCGACGGACCCAAGGGCAAAGCGAGCTTGCTCGACCTGTTCGAGGGCCGGCGTCAGCTGATCCTCTACCGCGCCTTCTTCGAACCCGGCGTGAAGGGGTGGCCCAAGCATGCCTGCGTCGGCTGCTCCATGGTAGCCGACCAGGTCGCCCACGTCGCCCATCTGAACACCCGCGACACCACTCTCGCGTTCGCCTCGCGCGCGCCGCAGAAGGACATCGAGCGTGTGAAAACGCGCATGGCCTGGGAGATGCCCTGGTACACCATAACGGACGACTTCGACAAAGACTTTGGAGTGGACGAGTGGCACGGCACGAACGCATTCATCCGTGCGGGCGACAGCGTGTTCCGAACCTACTTCATCAACAACCGCGGCGACGAGCAGATGGGAAACACCTGGAACTACCTCGACATCACCGCGCTTGGGCGCCAGGAAGAATGGGAGGACTCGCCGGACGGCTACCCGCAGACTCCGACGTACGAGTGGTGGATCTGGCACGACGAACCAGACACGACGGATGAAGATCGACCAGGCCTAGTGCAACTGCGCGCTTATCGCGACTACGCGAAGGGCGGCAGCGCCACATGACAATCAAAGGAGAAGAGTTCACCACAGAGATCACGGAGTTCACAGAACGTTCCGGGGAGCGCACGCGCCCTCGCGTGTTGGCGATTGCGCCCCCGCGATCGCGGACTTTTTTTTCAAAAAATGAACTAGGAAAGATTCCGGCGACGGCGTGGCAATTAGCATCCGAAGTCGGGGTGTGCTCCCCGATCCAACACCACTAAAGTTCGTCTCGGCGAGGGCGCCGCTGCAACGGACACGAAGGACGGCCCGGCTTTCAAACCAGCACGCGAGGGCGCGTGCGCTCCCCGGATTACGCTTTCGCACGCAGCCGGCTGGCGACGAGTTTCTCGGCGCCGCCGGCGACGATCAATTCCTGGGCGGCGGGACTCAGAGGCGGGAATGCGAACGATTTTCCGTCGAGTGTGAGAATGGATTTGGCGTAATCGATTGTGATCTCCGGGCCGACAGTCGTCGGCGCGCGGTTGGTCAAGACGGCGCGCAGGTGCGTCACCAACTCGGGACACTCGAACACGACGAAACCGTTATTGAACGCGTTGCGTTTGTAAGTTTCCGAAAAACTGCCGGCTATCACGCACGGAATTCCTTTGAACTTCAACGCGGTGGCCGCTTGTTCGCGGCTCGAGCCAGTTCCAAAATTGAATCCAGCAACAACGACGTCGCCAGACTGGTAGAGCTCGTTGAATTTCGGATCGTAATTTTCAAATGTGACTGCCGCCATTTGCTCCGGAGTCATGTCGTCGCGGTATGTGTGTTTGCCGGCGTACATGCCGTCGGTGTTCAAATTGTCTTTGTCGATGAACAGAACGCGGCCGCGCACACTGGAGGGAAATCCTTCCATGATCTGCACCGATGCTGCGGGCCTTGATTTTCTTTCAGGGCGTCGGACGCCAGTGCCCGCAGGTCGTTCCGCAAAATTTGTTGGCGCGCAAATGAATCCAGCCAACGCGCTGGCGGCCACGACCGCGGGCGAAGCCAGATATACGTACGCATCGCGATCGCCCATGCGGCCTTTGAAATTGCGATTCGTTGCGCTGATCGCCGTTTCGCCTTTTTGCACCAGACCGCGCCCCAGTCCAATGCACGCGCCGCAACCGGGCGGGAGTGCAATCGCGCCTGCGTCGATGAGAGTTTGCCAATCACCATTTGATTGCGATCTGGCCTGAACTTCCGCGCTGGCCGGCGCGAGATAAAATTCGACACCATTCGCAACGTGTCCGCCTCGACTGCGCACCACTTCCGCGGCGTCATGCAAATCCTCGAAGCGCGCGTTCACGCACGACAACAAATACGCTTTCTGAATCGGCACCCGTTTACGCTCCATCTCAGTGAGGGACACCATCGTCTTAACTTCGTTAGGCCCCGACACGTGCGGAACCACAGTCGCGAGGTCAAGCTCAAGCTCGATAGCATACTCTGCATCAACATCGGCGTTGAGGTCGCTGCGATTCTTCCACCACGCGTCGATGTCGGCGTTGGTATACGCGGAGCGACTTTTCGAGCCGCGTCTTCCCGGTCGGTTGGGATTCGTGAACTCGGGAACACGCGACCGCAGATAATTGACTGTCACCTCATCGAATGGAAACACGCCTGCCAGCGCCCCCCACTCGGTAGTCATGTTGGCGATCGTCATGCGCGGTGACATGGGCAGATGAGCTACGCCGTCACCCATAAATTCTACCGCGTGGTTGAGCACTTCATCTTTGTTGAAGAGTCCGCATAAGGCGATGATCACATCCTTTCCGACAACACCGGGTGAGAGCCTTCCTTTGAGCACAACTTTCGCCACTGGCGGGACCTGCCACCATGTCACTCCGGTCGCCCAAATACTGGCCGCATCGGTCCGCACGACTGGCGTGCCCAGCGCGGCCGCGCCACCGTATAAATTCGAGTGCGAATCGCTCGCTACGACCATGGCGCCCGGGACAACGTAGCCCTGTTCCACCATCACCTGGTGCGAAATGCCTGTGCCCGGCGGATAAAAATCGATGTCGTGGTCGCGTGCGAACGCTTCGATCTTTGCGTACTTCGCCAGATTTTCCGGCGAAGTATTTTGAATGTCGTGATCGATTGCAAAGACCGGCTGTGCGGGATCGGCGATGGTAGTCGCGCCGATCTGCTTGAACTTCGGAATCACCGCGCCGGTGTTGTCGTGCGTCATTACATGGCGCGGCCGAATTGAAATGAAATCGCCACTGCGCACCACCGTGCCCGGGGAAAGCCCGTCCGCGTGACGTGCCGCAATCTTCTCAACAAGCGTGAGACCCATATCAGTTTTTGAGTTTCCCGCGAATCACACGAATCACGCTAAAGGATAACAGATGAACCAGAAAATTCGCGTCAATTTGCATAATTCGCGGGCAGAATCTTAACTCGAACGCGTCACTTCTTTGCCGCGCGTTTGCCAAGGAGCTTTGCGATATCGAAGTCCACGAAATCCGCGTGGTGAAAAATGATCGACTCAATCGAGCGCTCTACCTTGTCGCCTTCATGACTATGCGTGGCAATAATATGCAGGACTTCCCCGGGAATCTTATGTTTGTATGCGAGGGCAACACCGCTAAATGGATGGCGCAGCTGCTGTCCGAATTTTCCCTGAACCACTTTGCCCGAGGCGTCCTTGTCGTACTCGAGCGGTTTACCCACGTCGGCCAGCAGTGCGCCCGCTATGAGATGATCGCGCTGGATGGGAATGCCGCAGCGAAACGAACTCTCCAGCACGTCGGCAATGGCGATGCATTGGCGCGCGCAAGAATTAAGGTGTTCGACAAACGTCATGTCGATATCGCCAGCCAGCAGCGTGAATTTCACCGCGCACAGCTCATCGAAAGTCCAGCCTTGACCACCGCATCCAGTGGTGATGGCTTCGCTCCACACTGCCGCCACTTTTTCGCGCAGCGATTCATTTTTGATCTGCATCAAAGGCGGAAAAAGTTCCGCAATTTCTTTTACGCTGTAGTTACTTCGTTCCTTTGCCATGGTGATCACCTCTGTTTCAGCCGGTATTTTTGAGGTTTTGAAGATGTTCTTTCGATAATTTTCCTGGCTTTCAGGTCGAGTTTATCAGTTTCTCCGTACCAACTTACATTTTCTGAAAACCTGCCCTTTAACCGCTTGTTGAGCTGATTGAACAGCTCTGTGTGAGCGAGCTCACTGTTTTTCAGAGCTGACAGCATAGCCTTCTTGACTACTTCGTACTTTTGGCGGCTGATATTTTTCCCGCTTTTACCCAGCGGGTGTTTCGTAAGAATTTTTTCTTCTGCCATTTGTGCTCTCTCTTTCAATGGTAGCTTGTATTCATTTGCTTGAAGTCACAAGGCCACGAGCTTGAGGTTGAATTGTAGTTTGTTTAATGCAGACTTCCCGGCGTCGTTTCAAGAGCTGACCGGCCCCATTGCTCATGCCAACTTACGAGTATTCTTGTCAGAAGTGCGGCCAAAATTTCGAAGCATTCCAGTCAATGCGCGACGAACCGTTCCTTGAATGCCCGAAGGAGCTTTGCCGGTTGCCGAAGTGGGGCCACGGCAAAGTGAAACGCCTGCTGGGCACCGGCGCGGGTCTGATCTTCAAGGGATCGGGGTTCTACACCACCGATTACCGAAGCGATTCGTATAAAGAGGCTGCCAAAAAGGAGTCTCCATCGAAGAAACCCGACAGTGCCGAGAAATCTGCCGCCTCCAAGGAGCCGGCGAAAGCTCCTTCGCAAGTTCAGACCAAGACGCCCGAGAAAAAACCAGCAAAAGAATCCGGCGAGTAAGTTGTAGCGGTATCGCTGATGCCGGTTTTCTCAAGTGGTGCGCTTTGGCCAGAATCATCCGGCTTCGCCGAAGGCTGCGGTTTGATAAACTGATTCCCGGCTAAAGCCTGCTGCAATTCTCGATAAACGTTCCGGAAAATCAAAAAATCGGATTACTCTTCGGCGGTCAAATTGCTGCGGTATTCTTGACAAACAGGCGACGCATTGTGTTTAAAAGTAGCGCGCGCTCATCAGTGGCGGCCGTATGAAATCTTCGACTTCCATTTCTCACTCCTGGTCGGTAACTTGTGGAGCGCGATTCTTCCAGCACACGCGCAGCTGAATGTGACGCAGGAGCACAACAATCTTTCCGCGATGGGCTTTACATCGACGCGGCGTTTACGCCTGCCGCTGCCGCTGCTCTGACGCCGACCTGAACTTCGATGGCACGATTTCCGGGAACGTTTACGCCCAGCCGCTCTACATCGAGGGCGGTCCCAGTGGGCCGATGATAATTGTAGTGACCGAATCCAATAACGTTTACGCGCTCAACGCCACGACTGGCACGGTGATTTGGCAGCGAACCGACTTGGGGCCAGCCGTGATTTCGGTCTTCCCTGCGGAAATATCAATCCGGCTGGCATCACCGGCACGCCGTGGTCGATCTCGCCTCCCGAAGACTTTTCTTCGATGCATTGATCGATGGCCCTACCAAGAAGCATTTTATTTACTCCTTGAACGTGGACACTGGCGCTACCAATCCGGGCTGGCCGGTAGATGTAAACGCCACCGCGACTTACAACGGCATGACCTTTACTTCCCTGGTGCAGGAAGAACGCGGTGGACTGGCTCTTGTGAACGGGATCGTGTACATGGCTTACTCCGGATACAACGGCGATTGCGGAATGTATCACGGATGGGTTGTCGGCGTGCCGATTAATAATCCTTCGAATGTGCATGCCTGGGCCACGACAGCAATCGGCGGCGGGATATGGGGGCACGGTGGCATCGCTTCGCCCGTGGCCCAGGCGAATGTTTCCGGCACGGTGAACAGAGGGACATCAGCTGTAACGTACCACACCAGCCAGGGAACATATTTTGCCTTTCATAACGACGGCAATGCAGTCTCGGCCTACAGAGTTACCGCTACAAATCCACCCGCGATTGTGAGCGGCTGGAGCGTAGGTCAGAGCGGTCGAGGCTCACCCTGGGTCACAACTACTGACGGAACCAATAACGTGATTGTGTGGGTAGCCGGCGTCGGAGGGGACCAGCGCTTGCACGGCTACAACGGAGATACCGGCGCGGTGATTTATACCGGCGGCGGCGCCAACGAATTGATGAGCGGTACCCGCCAATGGAACACCGGCATGGTGGCTCGTGGCCGGATCTACTTCGGTGCCGACAATAAAGTCTATGCCTTTAGGCTTCCGACAGGAAGCCCTACACCTACTGCGACGCCGACTGCAACACCTACCGCAACGTTTACACCAACTGCTACGGCAACTCCGACCGCAACAGCTACAGCGACTGCCACGGCGACTTTCACTCCCACTTCCACCCCAACTGCAACTACGACTCCACCACCAACTCCGACATCTACGCCGACGGCTACTCCGACGACTGCAGCCAGGCCAACGCCTACGACCAGGCCGCATGTAACGCCGAGGGGACGACCCACCCCGCCGCCGCGCCCGATCGCGCCGCACGGATAAAATTTGGTAGGGCGCGACCGCTCGCCACGCCGGAACCCGTCCACGGCAAAGGCGGGCCGGGGCGCGCCGAAGCGAACTGCGCGCGCTCAGCCAAAATGCAGCGCAAAAGTGTTGACAGTCTTCTGCGGCGTTGGGTAAAAAAGGGGGTGGCTCCGGTGCGTTTATGATCATGAACCAAAACCGCACATCCGTATCATCACGATTGCGGGTTCTCGTGTGCCTTGTCCTTATTCAGTTTTCAGACTGAGCCGAGGTCGCCGACCCCGGCTACAACTTGTCGAGACCTTCAATCACTTTCTCCATGGCGCTGACCACCAGAGTGAAGCGATCGTAATCGAGCTTCTCTGGCGTGTCGCTCGCTGAATGGTAGTGCGGATAACGGAACAGCGCCGTGTCGGTGACCATGATGCCAGGATAACCGCTCCGCCAGAAAGACCATTGGTCTGACCAACTGACCCCGGGAATAAATGAGGGAAGCGCTGCGCCTTCGGACGGAATCTTTGCATGTTTGCGAAAGAGCGCGACGACGCGACGGAGCAATGTCCGCGAATGAACATTGCTGACGAATCCGATGAAGTTGCCAACTCTCGGATAAAAGATGCCCAGTCCCGGCGATGGATATGTCTGCGAACGCGGTGCATCGGAAAAATAGCCGATGGTTTCGAGGCTAATCATCGCGGAGATTTTGTCCCCGCGCGCTTTGCAGCGATTCGCATAGACGAAACTACCCATGTCTCCGCCGAGGAAATAAGGCGGCTCCTCGTTCACAAACGCGACAAAGCGCACCGTATGTTGTGTAGCTTTTCCTGCAAAGCGCCGCGCTAGTGCGAGCATTGCAGCGACACCGCTGCCGTTGTCATTGGCGCCCGGCGAGCCAAACACCGAATCGTAATGCGCGCCGATGACGATGATCGAAGGCGGCGGTCTGGAGTCCGCCGCTCCTTGAGGCTCGCCGGGAATTTCTGCTCCGATGTTGTGGCAGGCTTGCCCGCGTATTTCGTAACTGTCCCGCCGCGGGTGAAGCCCGGCGCGTGAAAAAGAATCTTCGATGAAATCGGCAGCGGCGTTTAGCTGTGGATAGTGCCACATGTTTCGCTCGCCGATGTCACCGGCGAGCTTCTGCACATCAGCGCGGAGCTCTTCGCGTAACGTTACTTCATCTGGTGATAGCGGCGCCGCCTTTGAAATATTTTTGCCGGGCATCCTCATTCCAAACCACCAGAGTAACGCGAAAAATGCGGCGACCGCGACGGTAATGCGCAAGACGCTGAACAGAATTCGTTTCGACACGCAGCGAGCAGATTACAAAGGAACTTGATAACCAGAAGCGCATTCGCGTGGCTTCCGGGGAGCGCACGCGTCTCGCGTGCTGGCGAAGGCGTCCTCGCCGTCGCGAACTTTATTAATGGCGCTGCGCGGGTTGCGTTCGAGACTGCAGAAAAGATTGTTGCGGCGGGACGCCGCAAACCAGCACGCGAGACGTGCGCGCTCCCCCGACCGGACGTGCACCGCACGTCACGCGATCTTTTTCCGGAACTGCAGCGCGCAGAGAATGAACAGCAGGTTGGACATCACAATGAGTACGGCAAGATTTGGCCAGTATTCGAAAAAATTTGCGCCACGCAGGATGATTGCCCGCATCAGCGCGATGAAATAAGTCGTGGGGAAGAGCGCACCGAGCGCGTAAAAGATCCACGGCATGGTTTCTCTGGGAAAAATAAAACCGGAAAAGAAAACGCTCGGCAACAAAAACACCATCGACATTTGGAGCGCCTGCATTTGGTTTTCGGCCTTGGTCCCAACGAGCAAACCCAGGCTAAGCAACGCAAACACATACACGAGTGTCGAAAACATCATCGCGAACACACTGCCGACAATTGGGACGAAAAAAACGAACCGCATGATCGTGAACAAAACCAGCGCCATCGCCATACCGATGCACAAATATGGAACCAGCTTGCCGAGCATCAGGCCTGCGCGGCTCAACGGGCTTACCAGTAGTTGCTCGAGCGTGCCGCGTTCGCGTTCGCGCACCAGGGCCATGGCGGCAGCAACCGTCGTCCCGATTTGCAAGACGACTCCAATCACGCCCGGCACAAAAAAGTTCGGGGCGCGCATTGCCGGGTTGTAAAGCATTTGAGGACGGACATCGATCGGCATCCCCTGCCGTCCGGTCTCACGCAAAAGCGATTCCAGTGATTGCGTCAGCGCCACGCCCAGTCCGGTCTGAAGAGCCTGCAAGGCGGTAGTGGAATTGGATCCGTCGACAAGCAATTGCACCTGCGCGGAGTGCCCCGCCATCAGTTCGCGAGTGAAGTTTGGCGGGATATCGAGCGCGGCGTAGGCGCGGCCTTTGCGCATTTCGCTCTTCAGCTGCTCTAAATTTTGCACTTCGCCCACTACACGAAAACTCTCCGTGTTCACAAAACGGTCGATCAACTGACGGCTCTCGACGGTGCGATCCTCGTTCAAAACGAGCATCGCCATGTGTTTCACGTCGTTATCGAGCGCGTAGCCGAATGCAATCATCTCGATCAGCGGCGGGAAAAAAAAGAAAAAGAGAGTCAACGGATCGCGCCAGACTACGATGAACTCCTTAAAGAGAATTGCACCGAGCCCGCGAAAAAGTTTGTGTTTCATGTTTCCGCGGTCATCCCAAGCGAAGCGAGGGACCTCTCATAGGCATACAAAAGCTTCAAACTACCATTGATCATCTTCGCCTCGTCGATCTTCAACTGATTGCAGTAAACGCGGATTCCAAATGTGCGATCCTTCGCTCCGCTCAGGATGACAGCATGGCCCCGCGAAAAGGTTGTCGTTTCATTTTAAGTGGTCATCCCGAGCGAAGCGAGGGACCTCTCATATGTTGAAAAAGCATCGGCGATAAATCCGCCCACTTCGGGTTCATCCTCTCGACTAATGCATTCTTCTTTTCGCGGCGCCATCCCTTGATCTCCTTTTCCCGCGCGATTGCGTCCCGAGGATCACTGAAACGTTCGTAGTAGAAGAGTCGATTAACTTTGTAGGTCTTAGTAAAACTTTCTATTTCGCTCTTCTGATGCTGCCAGACTCGTCGCATCAAGCTGTTTGTAATGCCTGTATAGAGAACCACTCGGCTGCGATTGGTCATCATGTAGACATAGAATGCTTTCATCAGTTGGCGGGGCCTCGCTTCGCTACTCTGTCATCCCGAGCGAAGCGAGGGATCCCTCATCGGTCGGCAATATTTTCAAATTACGCTGGATTATCTTCGCTTCGTTGATCTTCAACCGATCGCGGTAAACCCGCATTCCAACTGTCAGGTCCTTCGCTTCGCTTAGGATGACATTCATCACATCATGCGGCTCTTTGTTGTTCGCCAGCGTGCTTCGCTGAAAGCTCAACAAACACGTCTTCGAGCGAAGGACCTATTTCGTGAATCTCTACATGACTGATGCCGACCTTGCGCAGTTGTTCCTCGATCTGCGCGCGCTTCACGGTTTCATCAACCAGCAAATGCATCGATTGACCGAAGACTGTGGCGCTGCGAACGCCACGCATTTGGTGCATGGCTTGCAGCGCTGTGGTCACGTGATCGCACGTCACGTCGAGTCGGCGCGTTCCCGGCGGATTTACCCCTGGCAGTTTTTTTAACTCGTCCGGCTCGCCGCATACGATCAACTTGGACATGTAAATGTAGCCGACGTGATCGCACCGCTCCGCTTCATCCATATAATGAGTCGTGACGAACAGGGTCATGCCTTTCCCAGCAAATTCGAAGAGCAAATCCCAGAGTTCACGCCGCGCGACCGGATCGATGCCCGCCGTCGGCTCATCGAGAAAAAGCACGGTGGGTTTGTGCATGAGCGAGCACGCCATCGCCAGACGTTGACGCCAGCCGCCGGAAAGTTGCGCAGCACGCCTGTCGATGTACGGCTGAAGATGCGTTGTGGCGATCATTTCGTCCCGCCGCTGGTTCAATTCGCGACCGCTCAGGCCATAAAGTTTTCCTGCAAAGATGAGGTTCTCATTCACGGTCAACTCGTCGTACAGCGAAAATTTCTGCGACATATAGCCAATCATTTCCTTGATAGGCTCCAGATCGCGCACAATGTCGTGGCCGCCGATTCCCGCCGTCCCCTGCGTTGGCTCCAGAATCCCGCACAACATCCGGATCACAGTTGTTTTCCCGGAGCCGTTCGGGCCGAGAAAGCCGAAGATAGAGCCTTTCCCGACGGAGAACGAAACGTGATCAACTGCTGTGAATGTACCGAAACGCTTCGTCAGCCCTTCAACTTCGATCATTGCTTCAGCCATAAGTCAGCACAAACTCGGGACTGGTATCTTCGCCAACTAAACACACGAACTACACGAAACGAATTCAAAACAACCCTTTCGTGTTTTTAGTGTGTTTCGTGGGCAGTCCTGCTTCATTTCACGTTGGGAAAATAAACATCTGCGGCCATTCCGGCACGCAGACGATCATTGTCGCTGGGCAACCGAACCTTCACCCCAAACACCTGTTTGATCCGGTCCGCGACAGTTTGCACGTTGCGCGGCGTAAACTCGGCTTGCCGATTTATCTGCTCGACGACGCCATCGAAATCCGTGTGCGGAAACGAATCGACACGGACGCGCACGTGCTCGCCCAGTTTGATCAAACCCAGCCAGGATTCCGGCACGTAAACACGCACCCAGAGATGGCCGGTCAAAAGCAGCGTGGCAGCCTCACGATTTGGAGGCAGCACATCGCCGACCTTGACACTGAGCACCTCCAGAATGGAATCGGCCGGTGCGATGACCTGCATTTCCGCTAACTGCGCGTCGATGTCGGCTAGTTGCGCACGCGCCTGCGCGACACGCGTTTTCGCCGCCTCGACATTTTTCTCCTGCGATTTCGCCGCGCTGTCAGCCCGCTCGGCATCAGTAGGCGAAACTACCTTGCGCTTAAGCAGCTCCTGCTGACGCCTTGCATCGTCGCGAAGAAATTGCAACTGCGCTTCCTGCGCATCCGCGTCATGGATTGCCGTATTGATTTGCGCGGCGGCAAGATCACGACGCGCGTGCAGTTCTGACGCATCCAGTTGCACGATCACTTGGCCTTCGTGCAAACGATCGCCTTCCCACGCGAGAATTTTCTCGACACGTCCACCCGCGCGTGGACCGACGTGCGCTTCGTCCACTTCGATCGTTCCCGAGACTGCGTTCTTCCGACTATTGCACCCGCAAAGAAAGATCGACACCGCGAGCGCGGCGAAAGTCCAAAGCGTCTGATTTCGGACGAACGATTTTCTCATCAGTCGCATTGGAGCAGCCAGAGATTCGATCAACCGATGGTGCGGCCCCGTCGGGTCAGCGCGCCTTCGAGGATAATTTTGAGAATTCCAGCGAACCCCTCTTTCGGCGTCATTCCTAACTCCTCCATCTTCAATGGATTCATGATTGCCTGAACGATGGCGAGCAGAATCTCGATCGTGAGCTTGGCCGGAACGTCTTTGCGCACCATTCCCGAGCGTTGACCCTCAATGAAAAGTTTTCCGAAGAAACGCTCGATCAAAGCAGCGCGTCGACGTTCGATAACTTTGAACACGTGCGGCGCTTTCTGTCGCATGTCGCGAACGAACGGTGGCTTAATCTCATCCAATTCGCGTTGCATGTTGGCCAGCAGTTCCTGTAGCGCCGTCGAGAAATCATGCGGATGTTCATGCGGATGTGCATGTATGATTCCGTTCAGTTTCGCTTCGACGCCGGCGAACTTGTCGGCCAGCACCGCCTCGAGTAGTTCGATTTTGCCTGGGAAATGGGCATACAGTGTCTTCTTGCTGATTCCCAACTCCTCCGCGAGCTCATCCATCGTCACGCTGCGGAATCCGTGGCAGAAGAAGTGCGCACGTGCCGCTTCCACAATTCGTTGCTGGCTGAACTCGTTCTTTCGATTGCGCGGCGGCGCTTTCTTTGGGGGTTTCACGTCAATGTTGTCCTGTTGCCGATCGCGTAATAGGTGTCGAGGGCCTTGAATGAAAAGAGAACGCCGATGAATCCAAGCAACGAGCGGAGCCAGTTCATGTGACTCCATTCGGCGACCGCACCTCGAATTTGGTCGACGTGATCAGGAATTGACCACGTAAAGAGGATCAGATCGCGGTGAACGAAATAGGCAAGCGTCAGGACGACGATTGCCGTGTACATCAAAAACGAAATCGCAAAGTAAACGCGAAGCGAGACAGCGTCCGTCCAGAAGAAAATGATCGCCAGGACGATTAGAATCTCATTAACCGGTCCGACGATTACATAGAAGCGTCGTGGATCGACATGCTGAAAGTAATCTCTCGCACTCTGGATCGAAGCCGGAATGTCAGAACCCCAGCTTTGCGCATCGACGATCGTGTTATAGATGCTGAACATTGTCAGCCCGGATGCGCAAATGATCGAGAGGAACACAATTATTTTCTTCATGGGCGTGCTACACCGGCGAAGTAATCGTGCGACATCTCTATAAGCTCCATTGCAGAGGCCAAATCGTTTTCGTTCCGGACGACGAGCGTTACGTAGCCTCGTTCAGGCGCCCAGCGATGCGAACGCGCTTTGCCTTCGGCAAGAACTCGCTCTTGATCTTCTCTCGCTAATCGGATGTCGCAATGACCATGCCCATGGATGTGCATAAACATGGTTCGTCCCACAAAAAAGGCATCTTCGTGAATGCCTGCGTTCTGCCGCTCGGTCACACCCTGGAGACTCAGAATTCTTTGCTGCAATTCCCGCTGAAGCTCTCTTCGTGATTTCATGCTGTCTTCCGTTTCGTGCTTAACTCTAGATCTACTTAGGACACTAATCCAGTATATTTAGTTTCCCAGCAACGGAAAACTAGTTCCGACGGCACTGAGTTGACGCCGCTCATTCTGAAGAAGACCGCGACAGATCCGCTTACACAATAACAACCTCGACGTTTCGGTTTTCGCCCGGTTCGGACCGACGCTCTCCGAAAGAAAGCAATACAATTCTTACAACTACGTCCGGTCAAAGACACGCGGACGTAGGGACTTGAAAGGGAAAGCCATTATGAAAGCGAAACATATACTCTATTGGACAACGACCTCACTCATCGCGCTTGAGACTTTTGCGGGCGGGGTGATGGACCTGACACACGGGCGAACAAACGTTTTCAGCGGCCCAACTGTCGTCGAAGTCGTAACCAGCCTTGGGTACCCCGTGTATGTTCTCGTCATTCTTGGCATTTGGAAAATTCCCGGAGCCATAACCCTAGTCGTGCCGGGTTTTCTACGGCTGAAGGAATGGGCCTACGCCGGACTCGTTTTTGAACTTTCGGGCGCGGTCGCATCGCAGGCGATACGCGGCGAGCCCAAAGACATTATCGCCTCTCTGGTCCTACTCGCCCTCGCGCTTTTTTCCTGGGCACTCCGTCCGCCACATCGCATTCTCGGCGGTGCCCTAACGGCGACGACACACAGACATACAGCTGTAGCAAGATCGCATAGCTTGTGACAGCACATCCGTATCTCCGGCGGTGCATGACTGGTGGTTGGTTAAGCGTAACGGTCTTCCTCGTTGCGGTATTCTCACGCACCGGGAAGGACAGTGGTTTTCGCTCTGCTACCCAAGCCATTGAAATGACCGGAGTCATGCGTTAACCCATGCCGCGAGTCGACCCTAGTTGCACTCGGACTCTTTGTTTTTCCAGCGCAGAAGCTCGACAGACAATCCGACAAAGAGCAGCAGCGTGGCAAAAAATGTATTGCCGTAAAGCTGCGCGCCGCGCGGAAAAAACAACCCGAGAGCGAGCAACGCCAGCGCGGGCAGGCTCCACCACAGAATCGCAGAATCCTTTGCAGCAAGCACGAGTTGCGTTACGACGGCAAACGGCAGCATCAGCCAGGAATAGAAATAGCCGAACGAAAGTGGTGTAACCATCAGCATCAATAAAAGGAGCAAGGCGAACTCGATCGCATCGGTCTCCACGGTTCGCATATCCCGCTGTGGCATTACCGCGATGAACACGCTGCCCAACGCCAGTGCGATGCCAACAACGATTGCATTTACGACCGAAAATTTGAGATTCGCCAAGTTCACGTAAATCGGCTGATGCGGAGCAGAAGCAGCATCGGCATCAACGTGGCGAAGCAAGCGATTGCTGACCCCAACCAGCGATTGATTTTTCCACGTGTAGCTGCGCATAGGGCGCTGTCCCACGCTGGTTTCACTGTATTTTAGCATTCCGGCGCTCCACTTCTCGATGTCGTGCCACGCTCGTTTAAAGCCTCGGAATGGCGCCGGTAGAATGAGCAGTGAAAATACAAGCGTCACGACAAGGCTGACTGCTGCTATCCAATAGTGCCGGTAAAATAGATAAACGATCGCAATTACCGGAAAAGCTTTGATGGCCGCAGCAACTGCAATCAGATTGCCGGCGATAATTTGGCAGTTTGCGCGCAGCGCAAAAAAAGCGCCAAGCATCAGCGCGAGCAAAACAAGATTCGGCTGGCCCAGGTGATAACTGGACCAGATATAAACGATCAGAAGCAGACTCGGAACCGCATAAAGCCACACATTTCTCGCACCTGCTTGTCCCCCGGCGAGAAGAGGACTCAGTCTCGCACTATAAAACCAAGCCGCAGAATTGATCGCGACCAGGAGAAGAATCAGTCGTCCTTGTCCGAGCAAGCTTGCACCGGCGAGAAACAGCGCGCACGGCGGCGGATACATGAAATCGTACTTCCCTGAGCGAAAGAAATAAATTTCATGGCCTGCGAGGACATGTTGCCCGGTTTCGTACCAAAGTTTGTAATCAAAGAGAGTGCGGCCGCGGAAATAGCGCAGAAGCGGAAGAGCAGAAAACACAATGACTATCACCAGAAAGACGACGAGCAATGCGCGAAATCCGGCGGGGCTGTTGATTCGACGACTCAGCGCTAACCAATCAGTTCGTGCTGCGCCTCGTGGAAATGAAATGCGGCTTTTCAAAACCTTGCTGATGTCCTTTGTTCGCTTGGGGAATTTGTTTCTTTCACCTCTCCCCTAGCAGAAGGAGAGAGGACTCAGGTGAGGGGTTGCAGCGTCCAAACGCCAATTGCCCAACCCTCACCCTCCCCCTCTCCCTTACGAAGGGCGAGGCGACCCGTGCGCCTCAAAAATAATTTGATCTGCCATGCCACCGTTGCGCAGGCTATCACGCCTTCCGGGGCACCGAAGCGATGGGCGGACGCGTCTTGTGCCAGTCTGTGCTCTGCTCGTATGCATATGCGATTCGCAAAATACGCGCTTCATCCAGCGGCTTGCCTAACAATTGCAATCCGATCGGCAGGCGTTGTCCATCCATGTCGGCAAAACCGCACGGCACGCTGATTCCGCAGATTCCCGCGAGGTTAGCTGCAATGGTGAAAATATCGGCAAGATACATTTGCAACGGATCGCCGACGCGTTCGCCTAACTTGAACGCTGGCACTGGCGAGGTCGGCGAAACCAGCGCGTCAACTTTTTCGAAAGCTCTGGCGAAATCCTGGCGAATCAGCTCACGCACCTTTTGCGCGCGCAAATAATAAGCGTCGTAATAACCGGAGCTCAAAACATAAGTGCCGAGAATAATGCGCCGTTTCACTTCCTGCCCGAAACCTTCCCCACGAGTGCGGCCATAAAGATCGAGGATGTCTTTCGGATTTTCCGTCCGGTATCCATAACGGACGCCATCAAATCGGGCGAGGTTAGTCGAAGCCTCCGCGGTGGCCACAATGTAATAGACCGCAATTGCGTATTCAGTAGTTGGCAACGAGACTTCAACAATTTCCGCGCCCAACGAATTCATCTGTTTCATCGTGGCATCGATTGCAGTTTTGACCTGTGGATCGATCCCTTCGATCAGATATTCCTTGGGCAAGCCCAACCGAACTCCGCGCAAATCTTCTCCGAGCCTCGCGGCATAATCAGGCACCGGCTCGTTCAGAGAACTGGAGTCTTGCGGATCATGACCGGCAATCGCGTTCATGATCAGGGCGGTGTCGTTAACGGTTTTCGTCAACGGCCCGATTTGATCGAGTGATGAAGCAAACGCGACCAGACCGAATCGCGAAACCCGCCCGTAAGTCGGCTTAAAACCAACAACACCGGAAAGCGCAGCCGGTTGCCGAATCGAGCCACCAGTATCCGATCCCAGTGCACCGATAGCTGCGTCCGCGGCAACTGCTGCTGCCGAACCCCCACTGGATCCACCCGGGACGCGCGACAAGTCCCACGGATTGCGCGTCAATTTCATGGAGGAATTTTCGGTGGATGATCCCATGGCGAACTCGTCCAGGTTGGTTTTGCCAAATGGAATCGCACCCGCTGCGCGCAATCTTCGAATTACGGTCGCGTCATAGGTGGCCCGATAACTCTGCAAAATCTTCGACGCGCAGGTGCACGGCTGACCCATGACGTTGATGATGTCCTTGATTGCAAGCGGC